>CAAGKR010519549.1_pt1 | contig 10417 bp, 10 predicted proteins | sample 2556971 | NCBI WGS metagenome assembly CAAGKR01 (sample SAMEA5207829, study PRJEB30636) | soil metagenome | biome: forest; feature: boreal; material: soil | place: USA | collected 2011-09 | depth 1 m
GACGGCGTACTCGGAAACAATTCACTTGGATGTATTACGGCCTACACGTAGAAGTGCCCTATGCCCGCGCAGGATTGCAGTAGAAGAATCTGTCATCGGTGACTACCCGCGATAAACGCCGTAGTGTTTACCAACTGCCCGGATAATCATCCGACGTGGGCTTAATCTGACTCACTACCGGGTCGAAACGGCAAGCGCAGAAACAAAACTTATCCAGCGCCCACTTCAAATTCGTGGAGTATACTCCCGACCGGAGGAGCATCCTGCCATCCCTTTTTCCGTTCCGGGCATCGATGATAAAGGAGCGTCATGGCTGATCAACCTCTTCTGCACCTCGCACAAGACCTCGAGTGGTTGGGCTGCGAGCTCGAATACTTGGGAAAGAAGCACGCGCTTGAAGGTTTTCCCGAGGCAGGGCCGACGTGGGACACTTTCCTCGAAAAGCAACGGGGCGTGTTAGCCACGGCAGATAAGGTTGAGCGCGAGCTGAAAGGCCTGGTGCGCTTCAACCCTACCGATCTGGTCGGCGTCAATTTTCCACTTTCCGCGGCGCTGGATTCGGTCAGTGAGCTGATTGGGGCGGTCGAAGACATCAAAATATGCTCCCGGATGGCTGTGCAGGAACTTCCGACCAAGGTTCGGAGTTTTACCAAGATGGTCGGCGTGTATCTGGGCTCCGAAGCTTCACTCACCGGATAAATTGGCGCGGGCGCGTCAATCCGGAATTGCCCCCACCGGGAGTTGTTCGTAATCAAGAATGGCGCCGGTGATCAAATCATTGGTGGCGAAGAAGAGCGCCGCGCGGGCAATGTCCCCGGGCAGGAGCATGCGACCAAAGGGGCGCGTCTTCAGGGCATCTTCGAGCCAGCGCGAGCCCTTGGCTTCGGCGACTGCTTCCACGTAGTCCTCGCCTTCGGTCAGAACCCACCCTGGATTGATCTGGTTCACTCGAATTCGATACCGAGTCAGGTAGTTGGAGAGATTCTTGCTGAAGGTCATCAGTGCGCCTTTGGACGCCGAGTAAGCCAACAGCTTTGTCTGGCCGATATAGGCGTTTACGGAACCAATGTTGATGATGCACCCCCGGCTCGCTCTCCCCTCGGTAGGACTGACGTTTCGCCCTTTCATGTGCTTCACCGCTTCCTGGCAAAGAACAAAGGGAGCGCGGACGTTGGTGGCAAAAATTTCATCCCAAAGCGAAACCGAGGTGTTTTCGATTTTACATCGATGGACGACGGCCGCGTTGTTCACCAGGATGTCAATCCGGCCAAAGTGTTCGATGGTTCGCTGAATAAGTTTTCTACACTCGGCTTCATCTTTCAAGTCGCCGGTTTCGAGCTGGACATCGTGACCTGCGGCGCGCAACGCGGTGGCTGTCTGTTGCCCCTTATCTCTTTCCAAACCGTGGAGCATCACGCGGGCGCCGTGCTGTGCAAACTTCATGGCGATTCCTGCGCCAATCCCCTGGGTTGAACCCGTAACCACGGCGACCTGGCCGGCCAACTCATGTCCCGAATCGTGTGCTTCCTTCATGTATTTGTGGTCCGTCATGCCCAAGGCCCCTTCCCCATGCGAGATTTTTTTACCAACGTCGTCGGATGTTTCAGAGTTCAGAAAGTGGGGGAGCCGTTTGGCTTCAATACGCCTTTCACGATCTTTCCTGCCGCCATTTCCTCGAAACAAGTCCGCCAATCTTCAAGGGGCGCGACCCGGCCCACGAGGGGCATCGGGTCGAGTTTGCCGGACGCCAGAAGCGCAATGACCTTCTCCCAGATCTGATAGTTGTGGCTGAAGCACCCCTGCAGGCGCACGGCTTTTTGCACGAGCGGGTCGAGAGAAAAACCAAGAGGTTGCGGTCCCCAACCGACCTTGGTAATCTGCCCGCCCGGCCGGACGGCCGCCATAGCCAAGGCGAGAGTCTGAGAGTTGCCTGAGGCATCGATCACGATGTCCACGCCCAAACCGTCTCCGAGCGCGCGCACCGCAGCGAGAGGTTCGTCTGGCTTCGCAACTTGGTTGCTTCCGTCTCTCTCTATTCTCCCTGCTACCAGCACGCCGTCCGCGCCCAATGATTGGGCGATCGCCAACCGTCTTTGATCCTGTTCCAGTCCCACTACTCCCAACCACCCCGCTCCCGAAAGCTTCGCCAGGGCAAGGCACAACAGGCCGATGGGGCCGGGGCCCATTATCAAGACCGAATCACCCGCTCGTATATGGGTTTTGACGCACGTCGCATTGTAGGCCACGCAGCAGGGTTCCGTGAGCGCAGCCGTCACCCATGAGATCGAATCGGGGAGATGGTGAAGGCAGCGCAGGGGGACGTTAACAAACTCCGCCATCGCTCCGTCGACTCCGTAACCGAAACCGAGTCGCTCCGGGCAGAGGTTGTAATCGCCGGAGCGGCAGTAAGCACAGTGTCCACAAATGCGGGCCGCCGTTTCTGAAACCACGCGGTCTCCCGGACGAAAGCCGCGCACCGAATTTCCGGCTCGCGCGACGACGCCACAGAATTCGTGGCCCAGGATTACAGGTACACGAACGTTCCAGCTTTGAGTGTTGTGGTATTGGTGGATCTCGCTGCCGCAAACGCCGATGGCGCACGCTTGAAGCAGCACCTCGTCGTCCCCCGGACCATCAGGGCACGGGACCTCGCGCAATTCAACCGCGCCTTCCCGGAGCGCATGATGTACAACCGCAGACATCGAGTCTTTCAACATACGGCGACCCTGATGATTAATGTATATCACAGTCACCGGACCAAATTTGGCTTGGGCCGCCCTATGGCTTGAGTCGTCCGAGAAATGGCCTTGCGTCATCTCCCCGGTTGGTGCGAATATCGGCTGCGGTCATTTCGATTGCAGGCCCAATTCCATTTCTGAGGTTACCACCATGAACCGACGCGATTTTTCAAAGAACTTGGCGCGAGCAGCATTGGGAGCAGCCGCGGTACGCGGGCGGTCGTTTCTGGGCGCAGGAGTTCGCCCGGTCGACGGTGAGGCTGCCGGGATTCCTTTCAAGCTCTCGGTGATGCTCTGGACGGTATTTCAAGACCTGCCGTTTGAACAACGTCTGGAGAAGGTCGCGGAAGCCGGATACAAGAATGTGGAACTGGTCGGGGAGTACAAGCGCTGGTCGGAAAACGATTTCAAAAAGGCGCTGGCCAAGAAACGCGAGTTGGGCTTGACGTTCGACGTGACGGCAGGCCTCGCCCACGGCGTCGCCGACCCGGGCGCCCGCGATGCTCTTCTGGCGGACGTCCGCAACGAGCTGCCGATCATGGAGAGGCTTGAGTGTCCGGCGGTTATCATCATGTCGGGCAACGTCGTGCCCGGGATGTCCCGCCAGCAACAGCACGAGAGTTGCATCGAAAGCTTGAAGCGTGCTGCCGCGCTGGTGGAAGGCAAGAAAATTGCCGGACAACCCGTTCGCCTGCTTCTGGAGAATATCGACCCGGAAGAGAATCCCAAATATTACCTTCAGTCGGTTGCAGAAGGATTTGAGGTGATCATGGCCGTCCATCACCCTCAGGTGCAGTTCCTCTACGATTTCTTCCACGAACAGATTGCCGAGGGCAACCTGATTGACAAGCTCGAAAAAAATATCGATCACGTGGGCCTGGTCCATATCGCCGACGTTCCGGGCCGGCACGAACCGGGAACGGGTGAAATCAATTACACCAACATTTACAAAAAACTCATCCAGCTCAAATACGATCGCTACGCGGCCATGGAATTTCTTCCCACCAGCGATCCGGTCGGGAAACTTCGCGCCGCACGGAAAATGGTGCTGGAGGTCAGCGCGGGCTTAACAGCAAGTTCGGTATTATAGCTTAGAGTCTTTCACTCATTCCAACCAGCGTGCTCCTGCCAATCGACGATGCGGTAGTGAATTTCTTCTCGCGGCAGCTCTGCGAAATTCTGTTTGGCGCCTTCGGCCAGGTTGCCGTCCTGCGACTGATAAACCCAACTCATTTCTTGTTTGAGCGCGGCGGCCTCGCCACTGAGATAAACAGTATACTTTTCGTACTTGTAGGGAGCGGGGTTAAAGCCGCCGGCGCCGTAGGACTGGTCGGCCAGAATGACAGTCTGCGGGTCAATCCGCTTGTCGCGCAGAAGTTCCTGGCAAGCTTTCACCACAAACCAGTTTGAGGTGCGGTGATCCACGTGGCGCTCGTCGGGATGCGACGTGGCGATCATGGCGGGATGGAAATCCATGATGATTTGTTTCACCACGTCAATCACCGCGTCGCGCGCGTAAGTCAGATTGGGTTTCACCAGGTTATCGTAGGGCGCGTGGTTGGTGGCGAGATAGATGTCCAGAAAAGGATTCGACACCTTGATGTTCTCACGCCAGATGGCGCCCGAGCCGCCATCGGGCAAGCCGAGAAACAACACGTGGTCGCGTGAGAGCCCGATGTGCTCGAGCGCCTCCGCTGACTCTTCCATGCGCACCGTGCCGAATTCTCGCGCTTCGTTTGGCCCGCAGGGTTTGTTGAAGTAGCGCTCGCACTCGCCCACGTCGCCTCCGGTGAAGAACACAACACGCACGGGAATTCCCGATTCCACCGCGGCGCGAATCAGGCCGGCGTAGGGGTGCTCGTCATCTTCGTGCGGGCAGAAGACGAGCAGGGAAGCCGGCAGGGAATTCACCGCCAGGTCAGTTGTCATCGAAGCGAAAGGTTTCGCGTCACTCGATACGAGTGACATCTGCAATCTGTACCCACCGGACGCCAGCGGACCGGGAACAGTGGCGAGATCACCCTCAACATTACGCGACTCGCCCGGGGGAAGGGTGATTGCGGAACCAATCGTCGCCGCGCGCAGTTGATTTCCGCCCGCGTCAACGATTTCAGCGCGGAGTTCGACTCCATTCCACGGCGTAGCTGTCGGGTTTTTGATTGTGGCCTTCACCATTGCCTTGTCGCCGGGCCGGAACAGAGTGTGCGCCTGGTCCACGGTGATGATGGAGGAGAGTTGGCCGGGCGTATAGAATTCGCGATACTTTTTATAGTCGATTTCGTCGTTGTAGGCGTGCGTGTAGTTGTGGCTGCTATACGGTTTGGGGGCGATCCGGGCGGGATCGCGCACGATCACTTGCGGCGAGAACTGCATGTCGTAAAGCACGGTGCGCGCTTCATTCCATACGGCGATGGTGTAGGTGTCAACCTCGGGTGGGGGAAGTTTAAAGGTCCGCGCCGGGCCGCCCGCGCCCAGTACTGCGACCTGCGTGCCCTGAAGGAATGCCGCGGTGCCGGCGGGCATCATGGGGATGGTTGCTTCGGAGCGCGCCGCGAGATTCAGATGGTCGCGCATCACCTTCAGGCCCAGCTCGGGATTCTCCACCTTCTGTCCGGAAAGTTTAGCTTCTCCCGAGAAAGTTGAAATCCAGGGATAGTTGGCGTTGGAAAATTCGAGGCGCAGATTATTCATGCCGGTGTTGGTTAGATTCTCGAGCGCCACTTCGCATTGGATGGAATCACCGGGCGCGTAAAAAGTTTTGTCCAGCGTGACGCGCGCAATGCGCACCAACTTTTTGTAAGCGGCAAACCCCGGCAACTGTTTGGTGGTCACCACGCTGTGCGCGGTTCGGTCCTCCACCTTCACGCTCACGGAATAGAGGCCGGTGGGCGCGTCAGCGGGGATCGGCCACTCGGCTTCGTAGCGCCACTCACCGCTCGCACCTTCCGATTTCCGATCCATCTGGACGCTTGCTTCCGCGGTGGTTCCGACGTATTGAATGTTAGCGAAGAGCGCGTAACGGTTGGGGTCGCCCGGAACGCCTTTCAGCATGGCGCGAATGAGGGCGACCGTGCCAACGTTGTAGCCCGTGTCCGCGGGAGCGCCCTCCACGGTAATTGGTTTCGCATCGCAGAACTGCGCCGCGAGTAACAGAACACTGAGTGCGATGATGCATAAAGTTTTTTGCCGAGTCATGTTGTCTCCATTGGCTGCCGGGATACCACCCATTATTCTGGGTTGCGCGCAGGAACTCAACTTGAATTTCCCTGCAGAGCGGAAAATGTCCAGGGTAGGGTGGCCACCACTGTCTTGTTCGGATCGCTGCTCCTGAATCCAGGCCGGTCTCCTGCGCGGCGTCAGAACCGAAGTTCCTGAAAAGCACGGTCTACCGGCTTGCACGATGTGTTAGATTGCTCCAGAATCATTAGCCGAGAACATTCGGCGCGGATGGACGGTTACGCGTGGATCGGCGCGAATCATTCCTTTGAATTGAGGATTGTGTCGCCCGCATGTGCACTGGCGACTGAGCGCTGAAAGCCGATGACGGCAATACCCGAACCCCAATTAAAGAGGTGAACCCTTGAAACGAGACAAAGAGCACAATCGTCGGAGTGCTGAATTGAGTCGAAGGAAATTTTTGCGATCCGGCATGCTGGCAGGTGTTGTGGGAAGTTCAGCGGCTGTTGTGACGCCCTCGCCAGGTCTGGCGGGAGACGGCGCGCGTTCTCACGAAACGGTGCGGCCCTTCGAGCTCGACGAAGTCACCATCGTTATGCTCCAGGACGGAATGAAGTCCGGCAAGTTCACCGCGCGCTCGATTACGGAGAAATACCTGGCGCGGATCGAAGAGATCGATAAGCGCGGACCTGCCATCAACTCCATTATTGAAATTAATCCGGACGCACTTTCCATCGCCGACGCCCTGGACAAGGAGCGCAAGGCAAAGGGTCCGCGCGGGCCGATGCACGGGATCCCCATCCTCATTAAGGACAACATCGGAACGCACGATCGAATGATGACCACAGCCGGCTCGCTCGCCCTCCAGGGTTCGGTTCCATCGCACGATGCGTTCGTCGCGAAGCGACTTCGTGAAGCGGGGGCCATCATCCTGGGAAAGACCAACCTGAGCGAATGGGCCAACATTCGTTCCAATCATTCCACCAGCGGGTGGAGCGGCCGCGGAGGACTGACGCGCAACCCCTACGCGCTGGACCGTAATCCCTGCGGATCGAGCTCCGGCTCGGGTGCGGCCATGGCAGCAAGCCTGGGCGCCGTGGCGATTGGCACCGAAACCGATGGATCGATTGTTTGCCCGTCCTCGGCCAACGGGATAGTGGGGATCAAACCTACGGTGGGCCTCGTCAGCCGCACTGGAATTATTCCGATCGCGCACAGCCAGGATACCGCCGGCCCCATGGCGCGTACCGTGAGGGATGCCGCGATCCTGCTCGGAGCGTTGGCGGGAATCGATCCTGAAGATGGCGTGACGGCGGAGCGCCGCGGCAAAGCGATGGCGGACTACGCGCAGTTCTTGGACCCCGCAGGATTAAAAGGCGCCCGCTTGGGTATCGCGCGCAAATTGTTCGGCTCGAGCGACGCGGTGGCTAAATTGATGGACGCGGCGATTGAGGCGATGAAGCATGAGGGCGCGGTGATCGTCGATCCGGCGGACATCGAGACCACGGAAAAATTTGGCGATTCAGAGTTCGAAGTGCTCCTCTTTGAGTTGAAAGCTGACCTGAATGTGTATCTCGCGGGGCTCGGACCAGGGGTGCCCGTTCATTCGCTGAAAGAAATCATCGAGTTCAACGAAATGAACCGCGAACGTGAAATGCCCTACTTCGGGCAGGACGTATTTATCAAAGCAGAGGCGAAGGGGCCGCTCACGAGCAAGGATTATCTGGAGGCGCTGGAGAAAAACCACCGGCTTGCCCGGACCGAAGGCATCGACGCCCTCATGGATAAGTTCCATCTGGACGCCATCGTGGCTCCGGCCGGCGGACCCGCATGGATCACCGACCTGGTGAATGGGGACCACGATACTGGTGGGAGCTCGAGTCCCGCGGCCGTCGCCGGATATCCCAATATCTGCGTTCCGGCAGGGTTTGTTTTCGGACTGCCTGTGGGGATTTCCTTTTTCGGCAGGGCTTACAGCGAACCGACGTTGATCAAGCTGGCTTACTCGTTCGAGCAGGCGACGAAACTGCGCAGGGCACCCCAGTTTCTTCCCACGCTTCCACTAAAGGGGTGAAGATCGCAGTGTGGTCGCGGCGAGTTGCTGGTGTGGACCCGGTCCAGGATTTTCAATTCCGGGCATCATGCATTGCGGCGCACGAAGTGGATATACAGGTCCTTCCCTCCATCGTCGTGGGAGATTTCCTGGTTGACCAGCTCGATGTTCTGCGCCATTTTGGCCCAGCCCTGAAAATCCAACATCGATCCGGGGTCCGTGCTAATGACCTTCAGCACCTGGCCGGCAGTCAGCCCCAGGACCTCCTTCCGTGCTTTAACAATCGGCATGGGACACTTGGCCCCACGTACATCAAGTTCTTTGTCAAAAGCAACGCTGGTCACGGTCACTCCTTGATTTGTGGATTGACTTGTATTCTTTCAAGCATGTTTGGCCAGGGCGCACTCGTTCTTGCCCAATTCGAGTTCGCTTTGCTTCTCTTCATCCGCCGAAAGCAGACCCAGATTGATCCGCTTGATGTCAACGTAGCGCTTGGGAAATTCTGGAAGACTGGACATGATCTATTGAACAAACTCCTGCTCAGTTCGGGGACGTAGAAGGTCGTTCGTTTTTCGGATCTCGTCGAACCGGGCCGCGAAGGTTCCATCGCCGTTTGCCTCAGCAAGGTCGCTATAGTGCCCGGGCAACACCAGTGCGGCCTCAGGGATGGCCCGGAGGCGATTGAAAAGGGTTGTGTACATATCGTGGCTCCAGGGCTCGCCCCTGCCTCCCAAGTCTGGCCGCCCGGCGGAGTGAATGAAGAGTGTATCCCCGGTGAGCAAATATTTTTCGTTTAGCAGCAGGCTGACTTCTCCCAGGGTATGTCTGGGGGTGTGGATGGTTCGGATGGTGACGCCACCGAGTTCAAGCTCTTTGCCGTCCCACAGGGGCTCGAACTGAAAGCGCGCGCGAAGCGCGTCCATCGGGTGAATGGCGTCAAAAGGGTGCAAATAATACCGCGCCTGGGCGGCCTGGGAAAGCGCGGCGCCCCCACTGATATGGTCGGCGTGGGCGTGTGTGTCAATCACCATTCGGATTTCACTGCCATGCGAAGCCGCAAAGTCCAAATAGTTTTTCACCTGCCGCGAGGGGTCAATCACAATACTGCCCGCGGGAGTCAGGACGACATAGGAAAGGCACCCTTTGCCGACTCGATCGACTTGGTGGATTTCCAGATTCTTTTCCCGGACGACGGGGCGGAATTCGTGAAGGTTCCCCCAGGCGATCATGCCGCCCGCGACGTTCATAGCCTCGTAGCCGTGGTCGCGCAGGAGCTGCGCCACATAATCGGACGAGCCTCCCTTCGCGCACAGAACCACGATCCGGGGACCGCGCGGGACTTTTTTAATGCTGTTCTCTTCGTCTTCGATAAAGGCGAAGTAAGGCACATTGGCGGTAGGCAGGGGATGGCGGCTCTCAATTCGCCATTGGCTGAATTCATCCTCATTGCGGGCGGCGAGTAGAAACAGGTCTTCCTTGTTGTCCAGCTTCTGTTTCAGCTCAGCCGCGGTAATTTCGAAAATCTGTTCCGTATTGTTGTCCTCCGGGGTTTCGAAAAAGTGTATCTTCAGCTTCTTCAGATGAACAATGAGACTCTCGAGCGTGCTGCGTCTCCCAGAAAAGTGGCTGCTCCTCCCACTTCGATCCCGTCAGTCAATTCCTCGCGGCCCACACCCATCACGTCCATGGACATCTGGCAAGCCACCACCTTCACGCCAAATTCGCGACTCATGGTGATCAATTCTTCCAGGCTGGCTACATTTTTTTCCTGCATCATTTTTCGCAGGAGCTTGGAGCCTATTCCAAAGAAGTTCAGCTTGGAAACGGGAAGGCCGCGGGTGTTCGCGGGCGTCATCAGGGCCATCATCTTCTCATTCCAGCGCTTGCCGCGATAACTTCTTTTTTTCCGCAACGCGCTCAGTCCCCACAAGGTGAAGAACATGGAGACTTCCATGCCCATGGAAGCGGCGCCCGTGGCGATTACAAAGGCGGCCAAAACCCGGTCCATGTCACCACTGAAGACCACCAACGAGACACGGTCGTCCGGCGCGCGGCGCTCCAAATTGAGCAGGCGCGCCTCGATAGCCGCCAGGCGTTGTTCGATGACGGCAGGGGAACCTTCCTCCTTCGATGGAAGTTTTGCCTGTTCATCCGCGGAGACCTGAAGCCCTTCTGCTTTGGTCATTGGAAGACCTCCATGCTTTAGCAGCCCATTGAGGCCGCCAGAGCTTGACCTGTTCGAAATCGACCGTTAAAGAGAGTACTCGAGACCTAAGATTCCAAAGCCCTGCCAGTGCGAAGATTGTACCGCAATCCAGCCGCCATGCAATATTAATCGATTCGAAAATACGCTTGCGCTCCAACATGGATGGCCTTAGAATCCTCCCCCAGTCCCAGATCACATTTTCAATCGAGATTTCAAAGTGCGGCACGATTTGAACTCACCCAC
>CAAGKR010305905.1_pt1 | contig 10416 bp, 8 predicted proteins | sample 2556971 | NCBI WGS metagenome assembly CAAGKR01 (sample SAMEA5207829, study PRJEB30636) | soil metagenome | biome: forest; feature: boreal; material: soil | place: USA | collected 2011-09 | depth 1 m
GACGGCTATTTCAGCTTCGTCGGCCGCGACGACGATATCATCACCTCGGCCGGGTTCCGCATTGGCCCGGGCGAGATCGAGGATTGCATGATCCGCCATCCGGCGGTGGCGCTGGCTGCCGCCGTCGGCAAGCCCGATGTGTTGCGCACCGAAATCGTGAAGGCTTTCATCGTGCTCAATAAGGACTACGCGCCATCGGATGCGCTCGCCGCCGAGATCCAGACTTTCGTCAAGACGCGGCTGTCCGGCCACGAATATCCGCGCGAAGTCGTCTTCATCGATGATCTGCCGATGACGACCACCGGCAAGGTGATACGGCGGCTATTGCGAGAGAGGGCTTAAGATTTCTGAGTGCCGAGAATGAACACGTGCAAGCCGAGCCGGTGCTTGGCTACGACATAGAGCATGATCGATTCCGCGACCAGCGCAGTCGAGGTCGCCAGCGCCGCGCCTTCGATGCCCAAGTGCGGAATGAGAATCACGCAGAGAACAAGATTGATCGCGAAGGCGCCGGCATAGATTGCGGCGCATGACTTGCGTTCGCCCAGCATGTTGAGCAGCCGTTCGGCGGGGCCGACTGCGGCGCGTGCCAGCATCCCGGCCGCGAGAATGAACATTACGGGATAGCCGGACGTAAAATTCGCTCCGAACAAAGCCAACAGCGGGTGCCCCAAAGCGAGGATCGCGGCGCAGACGGCGAGCGAGGGCCAGAAGGTCCAGCGGATGGTCTCGGCGAAGAACGAAGCGAGCCGCCCTGTGTTGCCGGCCACGTGATATTCCGTGAACTTGTGGGTGGTGGCGCCGGCGATGGCAAAATAGACAAAGGCGACGATCGCCAGGAGCCGTGCGCCGGCATAGTAGACCGCCACTTCGTCGGGCGAACGAAAATGCTCGAGCGCGAGAATGTCCGCGTAAGTGAGCAGCAAGTAGAAGCCCTCCACGATAAAAATCGGCAGCGACGTGGCCAGCCAGATTTTCGGCTCGTAGGACTTTGGCCCGGCCGACACTTTATGTTCGAGGCGGCGATTGAGCACGAACATCTGGCCGACAGTCACCGCCCAGGTGGCGATTACGGTGATCATCATCGCGGTCACGGCGCCGGTCGGCGCGCCGAACACAAACGCTGTGCCCATCAGCATCGTGATGGCGAGCTGGCGAATAATGAAGAACGGCATCAGCGCGAGATTGGGCCAGTTGTAGGATTGCGCGATGCCAGCCTGCGTCTGCACTAGGCCGTAGATCGGAATGGTGACACAGGCGAGCAGCAGCGGGATGACGGCGAAGCGATCGAGGTAAGACGACAGCAGCATTACGGCGATGGCGCCGGCAAGTCCAATGGCCACGGCGGTGCCGAAGGCGAGCCAGCGGCTGCCGGTCAGAAATCCGCGCAAGCGGTCGAACGCCTTGAGCTCGGTATATTCCGGAATGAAACGCCGCGCCGCCGTGGACAGGCCCATGTCGGAGAGCGCGCCGATCAGCAGCACCCAGGTCCACACATAGATGTAAATGCCGAATTCGAAGCTGCCCATCCAGCGCGCCAGCAGGACTTGGCTGACGAGCGCGAGCAGCGCGCTGGCGACACGCACCAGAAAAACTTTTCCAGCCACCAGTTGCGCCAGCCGCGAGTCGCTGCGGTCCGCGAGGATGGCTTTGATGCGCGCGATGACGCCGGCCAGCGAGGCGCGCGCGGGTACGGTGTTTTCGGCGGGCAATGGCATGGCCATTGGGCCCGGTTAGCAAGGATTCGTTAAGAATCGGTGGCCGCTATGATTGCGACCTCAGCCGGCAAAGCCGCCGCCATCGATAAAGGCCCGTTCCTCTGGCGTGGAAGCCCGGTCGAGAACCTCGTTGCGGTGCGGGAAGCGGCCGAAGCTGCGAATGATGCCGGCGTGCAACTCCGCCCATTTCAGGCCGTCGGCGTCGCCGATGGTCTTATAAAACGCCACGGCGCGCTCCTGATCGGCAAGATCCTCCGAGTGCTCGAACGGAAGATAGAAGAAGCCGCGCATCCCGACCGGCGCCTGGGCGTCGAAGCCGCGCACCAGTGCGCCGGCAGCGATTGAGCGCGCCAGCGGATCCGTGGCGAAAGCGCGAGCCTCCTCACGGAACATGTTGCGCGGGAATTGATCGAGCAGGATGAGAAGTGCCAGCGCGCCTTCCGCAGTGGTTTCCCAATCGGTCATTTTGCCGGCAACGGCGGCTTCATGCGTTGTCAAAAAGCGGTCGCGAATTTCCTGGTCGAAACCGGAATCCTCCTTGAACCATTGCTTCGGTCCGGCCTCGCGCCAGAACGAAACGATGTCGGCCGGCGTCGCAAAAGTCGACTTGCCGGTCATGCACCGTCCCGCAGGGCGCGCCGCAAGATCTTGCCCACATTTGTTTTCGGCAGATCGTCGCGGAATTCGATATATTTCGGCATCTTGTAGCCGGTGAGCCGGGTTTTGAGATAGGCACGCAAGTTTTCGTGGGTCACATCCGGCGTTTTCTTCACCGCAAACAGTTTTACCGCCTCGCCGCAATCTTTATCCGGCACGCCGACGACCGCGCATTCGAGTAAACCGCCATGCGACATGGCGACTTCCTCCACGTCGTTGGGGAAGACCTTGAAGCCGGAGACTGAAATCATGTCCTTCCTGCGGTCGACGATCTTGATGCGGCCCTGGTCGTCCATCACACCGATATCGCCGGTGCGAAAGAGGCCGTCCGGCGTCATCACCTTGGCGGTCTCGTCCGGCCGATTCCAGTAGCCGGCCATTACTTGCGGCCCGCGCGCACAAATCTCGCCTTGCTCGCCGATCGGCAGATCACGGCCGTCGTCGTCGCGGATCGAAATGTCGGTTGAGGGAAAAGGAAAACCGATGGTGCCGGTCCATTCGGTGATGTCGCAGCGATTGGCAGTAAGGCCCGGCGAGGTTTCCGATAAGCCATAGGCCTCGACGATCGGCGTCCCGGTCGCCTTAAACCAGCGCTCGGCCACCGATTTCTGGACCGCCATGCCGCCGCCGATCGACGCCTTCAGGTGGCTCCATTCGAGCTTGCCGAAATCGGGGTGGTTGAGCAGGGTGTTGAACAGCGTGTTGACGGCGGGGAAATAGCTGACCGGATATTTCGACAATTCGAATATCAGGTTCGGGATGTCGCGCGGATTGGGAATCAGCAGGCAGACCGCGCCGTTGCGCACGCCGATCAGCGCGCAGGCGGTAAGCGCAAAGATGTGATAAAGCGGCAGTGCCGCAACCATGAACATTTGCTCGGCCTGAGGCTCGCGCATCAGCGCCGGTTGGAGCCAGGCGTCGGCCTGTAAGGTGTTGGCGACGACGTTGCGGTGCGTCAGGGTCGCGCCCTTGGAAACGCCGGTCGTGCCGCCGGTGTATTGCAGGAACGCGACATCGTCGGGGCCGATCGACGGCACTTGCAGCGTCAGGCCGCTTCCTTCGGCCAGCGCCCGGTTGAACGCGGTGGCGCCGGGAAACGCATAGGGCGGCACCATCTTTTTGACCCGCCGCACCACCAGATTGACCAGCGTACCTTTCAACTTGCCGAGCAAGTCGCCCATGCTCGCAACGACGACATGCTTGACGTTTGTGCGCTCGATCACCTGCGCCAGGGTATGGGCGAAATTCTCCAGCACGACGATGGCTTCGGCGCCGGAATCCTTGAGCTGGAATTCGAGTTCGCGCGGCGTGTAAAGCGGATTGACATTTACCACCGTCATGCCGGCGCACAGGACGCCGGTCATCGTGATCGGGTGTTGCAGCACGTTCGGTAGCATGATCGCGACCCGGGTGCCGCGTTGGAGTCCCTTGCTTTGCAGCCAGGCCGCAAAGGCGCGTGAGGTCCGGTCGATGTCGGCATAGGTCAAGGTCTTGCCCATGCAGACAAAGGCGTCCTTGCCGCGATGGGCCTGGAAGCTTTCCTCGAACAAGGCGACCAGCGATGGATAGCGCGTCGGGTCGATTTCGGCGGGCACACCCGGCGGATAATTCCGCAGCCAAGGCCTGTCCGTAACCCGTTCCATGATGTTTCCCCATGCCGCCTGGTTCGTTCCGGCATGACCGAGCGGTCGAGGATCAGCATCAGTCGAACTGGGCGCGCGCGCAAGGGAAGAGTCTTTGCTAGCGCATGATCTTGCCCGAAAACCAGTACCCATTTTTCGGCATCATGCGCTAGCGATCGGCGCCGCCGAATGGAATCAACGGATTGTCGATCAAGGCGGCACGGTCCGGCCGATCGGGTGCGGCGTTGCCGATAAAGGCCGCGAACAGCTCGCGCACCGTGCGCTCCGGCAGATCGCGGGTGATGAACACCAGCCGAGTTCGATGGTCGTCATCCGGCCAGCGCTTCAGCCGGACGGTCGGATGGAACACATGCTGCACGCCATGCACAACCACCGGCGTATCGGGCATCTCGGCCAGTTTCACGATGCCCTTGATGCGCAAGAGCTTAGAGCCATGACTTGCGCGCAGGAGTTCAAGGAACATCTCCAGCATGCCGGCCGGAATCGCGGTGTCGCTGGTGAGCACAAAGGCGCCGATATGAGCGTCGTGCCGATTTACATCGTGATGATGATCGTGGCTGTGCGTATCGGCATAGGCTTCCGCCGCTAACCATTTTTTTACGTCAGGAATTTTTCGTTCCGGATCGTACAGCCCGCAATTGAGCAGCCGATCGGCGGTCGCCTCGCCCTTGGCGGCATCAAGGATACTGGCCGCCGGATTAAGCGCGCGTAGCCGCGCAACAATACGCTCGCGTTGGCGATCACTCGCCAGATCGGTTTTGGTCAATACGATGCGATCGGCAACGGCTGCTTGCTTGATCGCTTCGGCATGTTCATTGAGCGTGGTCTCGCCAATGACTGCATCGACCATCGTCACCACGCCGTCGAGCCGGTAGCGCAGCACGAGATAGGGATGCGCCATGGCGGTGTGCAACACCGGCGCCGGATCGGCGAGGCCGGTGGTTTCCAGCAGCACGCGGTTGAACTTGCAGCGCCGGTTGTCGAGATCGCGCAACAGCGTTTCCAGCGCCTCGACCAGATCGCCGCGCATGGTGCAGCACAAGCAACCGCTTTGCAGCAGCACCATGTTGTCGCCGACATATTCCACCAGCAGGTGGTCGAGCGAGATTTCGCCGAATTCGTTGATGATGACCGCGGTCTGGCAAAGCGCCGGATCTTTCAGCAGCCGATTGAGCAGCGTGGTCTTGCCGGCGCCGAGGAAACCCGTGAGCACGGTCAGCGGGATTGGCGTCGCTGGCTGGCGCCGGTCGGCGTCAAATCCGGAATCTTGTCCGGCGTCGCTCATTGCGCGGCCGAGCTAACTTTCGGTTTTGTGGCTTTCGCAGCCTTCTCGGCTTTGGCCGGCTTATCGCCCGTCGCGGGTTTAGCAGCGGACTTTCTTTTCTTTCTCGGCGTGGCGCTTGCGGTCTGCGCAACCGTGTCGGGATGGTCGGCCGGCCCGGTGAACACGACAACTGGCGCCGAAGTTTCGACCGGGGGCCCCAGCACAAACTTTCCGTTCGCCGGCTTCAGGCTTGAGAGCATGAAGGCCTGGCCAGAAGAATTATCGGTCTCGCCGCCGGCAGCGACCGCGTCGGCGGTTGGCTCTTCTTCCTCATTGTCCTCGGAGGCCGACTTGCGCCGATGGCCGCCGCACATTTCGTCGCGCAAGTTGGGCGGCTGTGCATCCACCGGCGCGAGCGCGTCGACAGTTCCGAGCGAAGGCGTGAGCCAGGACAGGCCGCCACTGTTGAAGCCGCGCTCGAGCAATTGCGCAGCCTTTTGCGCGCGCACCGCGCCTGAATAGGCGCCGAGCACGATCGCAATCAGCCGTCGGCCGTTGCGCGTGGCGGACGCAACCACATTATATCCGGAAGCGCAGATGAAGCCGGTCTTCATGCCGTCGGCGCCAGGATAGCGATCGATCAGCGAATTGTAATTGTGCAGCACGCGATTGCCGTAACGGATTGACGAGATGTGCCAGTAGAAATCGTCTTCCGGGAACTCGCGGATCAGCGCGCGCGCCAGAATGCCGAGATCGCGCGCCGAGGTGACGTGATTTTCCGCCGGCAATCCGTTCGGATTGACGAAATTGGATTGCGACATGCCAAGCAGTCGGGCATTGGCGTTCATCATGTCGGCAAAGCCCTCGATTGAGCCACCGACGCCTTCGGCGATGGCCACGGCCATGTCGTTGGCGGATTTGACCATCAGCATCTTCATCGCGTTGTCGATGGTGAGGGTAGTACCGACCTTGAAGCCCATCTTGGTTGGCTGCTGCGCCGCCGCGTTTTTCGACACGGTGAGTAGGGTATTGAATGTGACGCGTTTTTCCCTGATGGCGCGCAGGGTGGTGTAGGCGGTCATCAATTTGGTGACCGAGGCCGGATACCAGGGATAGGTGGCATTTTCGGCATGCAGCACCTTGCCGGTGGAGGCCTCAATCAATAATTGAGCTTCCGCCTGCGCCGGGCTTGACGCTGCCATCAACAGCAAGCTGGCCGTGGCAAGACCGAGGAGGCGGGATCGGTGGCTCGAACAAAAGGTCAAAGTTCGCGGTCCGGTCTGGTTGCACGGGCCCGATGAATCCAAGAATCGGGCGGTTCCATAGGCAATTGCGCTAGGCTATCTAAGCTTCGGACGGGAGGCAAAGCTGGCCAGCCCGTGGACTCACTATATGGTGACTCACCGCGTCAATCGCCGATTAATGCGACCAAAGTTCGGCAAAGGAGACATCCATGACTGCGGCCATCGTCGGCTGGGCCCATACCCCCTTCGGTAAGCTTAATGGCGAGACCGTTGAAAGCCTGATCGTGCGCGTCGCCGGAGAGGCGCTCGCCGATGCCGGGATTTCGCCCAAGGACGTGGACGAGATCGTGCTTGGCCACTTCAATGCGGGCTTTTCGGCGCAGGATTTCACCGCCTCGCTAGTATTGCAGGCCTCTCCCGATCTGCGCTTCAAGCGCGCGACCCGCATCGAGAATGCCTGCGCCACCGGTTCGGCGGCCGTCCATCAGGGGCTTAGGTCAATCGAGGCGCGTGCGGCGCGCATCGTGCTGGCGGTCGGCGTCGAGCAAATGACAACGACGCCGGCAGCGGAAATCGGCCGGAACTTGCTGAAGGCGTCTTATGTGCGCGAGGAGGCCGACATCGACGGCGGCTTCGCCGGGATTTTCGGCAAGATCGCCGGGCTCTATTTCCAGAAATGGGGCGATCAGTCCGACGCGCTGGCCATGATCGCAGCCAAGAACCACAAGAACGGCGTCGGCAATCCCTATGCGCAGATACGCAAGGATCTTGGCTATGAATTCTGCCGCACCGAGAGCGAAAAGAATCCGTTCGTCGCCGGTCCGCTCAAGCGGACCGATTGCTCGTTGGTGTCCGATGGCGCCGCCGCTGTGGTGCTCGCCGATGTCGAGACCGCGCTCCAGCTCGGCAAGGCGGTTGCCTTCCGCGCTGCCGAGCACGTGCAGGATTTCCTGCCGATGGGCAAGCGCGACATCCTCAAATTCGAAGGCTGCGCGCTGGCCTGGCAGCGAGCCTTAGCAAAGTCCGGCCTTTCGCTTGGCGATCTGTCGTTCGTGGAAACGCATGACTGCTTCACCGTCGCCGAATTGATCGAATATGAAGCCATGGGTTTGACCGCGGAAGGCCAGGGCGCCCGCGCTATCCTGGAAGGCTGGACCCAAAAGGACGGAAAATTGCCGGTCAATCCGTCCGGCGGCCTGAAAGCCAAAGGCCATCCGATTGGCGCGACCGGCGTGTCGATGCATACGCTGGCCGCAATGCAGCTCACTGCCAGCGCCGGCGACCTGCAAGTGAAGGACGCCCGCCTCGGCGGAATCTTCAATATGGGCGGAACAGCGGTGGCGAATTACGTCAGCATTCTTGAACGTATCAAATAGCTTGCGGCCAACAGTCGCGCCCGGCCGCAGCCAGCCGCCGCGCGGCTACGGTTTCGCCTGCAACGATGGCGTCCTGCACCTTAAAATTGATTGCAACGTAGGACGTGCTACAGTTCTGCGGTGTTACCTATGGTTGTTGGTTTATATACAACTAAACCGTAGGGCACTCGTATTGAGGGCGCGAAATGACCAATATTCCGACGGATTTGCTGCGAACGCTGGTCGCCGTCGTCGATTTGCGCAGCTTCACCAAGGCTGCGGCGTCGCTCGGGGTTACCCAGCCGGCCGTAAGCGCTCAGATCAAGCGGCTCCAGTTCCTGCTCGGCGGCGACATATTCGATCACAGCACCCAAGGTGTCAGCCTCACGCAGCAGGGAGAATTGGTGGTCAGCTATGCGCGCCGGCTGCTGTCGATCAACGATCAGATTGTGCATCTCGGCGGCGCCGATCCACGGCCGGAACTGATGATCCGGGTCGGGACGCCGAGCGAGTTCATCGCCTCCATCCTGCCGGGTATTCTGGGGCGGTTCCGCGAGCGCTGGCCGGATGTGCGGTTTATTATGCGCACTGATTTCTTCGACGTGCTGGTGCGCGAACTTCGCAGTGGCGAGCTCGATCTTTTCGTCGGCCTGTCGATGACCCCGCCGCCCGATGCGCGTCATAGCTGGACCGAAGAAGTAGTCTGGGTGCGCGGCCCCGCCACGCGGATTGATCCAAACCGGCCGGTGCCGTTGGTCTCCTATGGCGAGCCTTGCGTCTATCACCGGCTTGCGGTGACGGCGTTGAAACTGGCCGGGCTGGAATGCGAAGACGTTTTCACCGGCCCGAGCATGAACAGCCTCGAGAGCGCGGTCGCCGCAGGCTTCGGGATTATGGCGGTAACCCGCCGGCGGGCGAGCGAACTCGGCTTGATCATCTGGGATGATGCACCGCTGCCAAAACTGCCCGATCTCTATAGCGGCGTTTATGTGCGCGAGGGCGGTGCGCGCGGCGCCTACGAGCGCCTGGCCGATGATATTGGCGCAGCGATCAATGCATCGCGCGCGCGGAACATTGTTGCCATGCCCGACAAGGCATTGAAAACGGATTCCGCTGCGTAGTTATTTGGTTTGGCTGCTGCCCGCTTGCGGGTCTTGCACTGCCGCTAATTGTATTTGCGCTCCGCAATGGTGGGCAGATATGAAGCGTCGAAAATATCGTCCGGCTTTGGCTTGGCTGTTTTCCACTTGTAGGTGAGCCCGATCTGATCGATGGCGCCGGCAAAGCGCGCATTGTCGATGGCGCCATAGCCATTCGCCGTCACTTCCGGAGTAACGATATTGTCGTGGATCGCCATAGTCAGCCGCTCAAGCTCGATAGGCTTTTTAGCTGCATCGTTACGCTTGAGAACGGAGTCGACCGCGGTGACCGGTGACTTCACCGGTTCCTTCAAGACTTTCACGAAGGCGCGCAGGAAACCTTTGACTGCGTCGGGATGCTCGGCGGCGAATTTCGGATTTACGATAATGGCAATGCCGTAGAGATTGACGCCGTAGTCGGCCATCAGCAGCACGACGAGATCGTCGACCGGAACGCCCTTGTCGTTGAGATTGATAAAGGACGCGAACGAAAGGCCGGCGATGGCGTCCACCTGGCTGGCGGCCAGCATCGGCTCGCGCACCGGGAAGCCGACATTCTCGATCGTCACCTTGGAGGCATCGATATCATTGGCCTGCACGAAGATCGGCCATTGCGCATAGGCCTCATCGGGCGCGGGCGCGCCGAGCTTCTTGCCTTCCAGATCCTTTGGCTTGGCTATGCCGCGGCTCTTGCGGCCAATCAGCGCGAACGGCGGCTTGTTGTAGACGATGAACACGGCCTTGACCGGCATGCTCGGGTTAGCGTCACGGAACTTGATCAGGGAATTGACGTCGCTGACGCCCATGTCATAAGTGCCCGCCGCCACGCGGTTGATCGGCTCAAGCGAGCCGGCCGCCGGGTCGATGGTGACGTTAAGGCCCTCGGCCTTGTCGTAGCCTTTGTCGAGCGGCAGCAGGAACGGCGTTGACGGACCTTCGAATTTGAAATCAAGGCTGAATTTAATGTCGGTGTCCGCCGCGACGGCGCCGGTGGTCAGCGACGCGGCGAGCAGAAGTCCGGCCCAAATTCTCAGTCTTGCGGCGCGGCCGGCGTCAAAAGCGCGCATTACACTCATCCTTATCTAGCGTCTCTAACGGTCCTGGAGCACCCGGCGATGCCTGTCCCGGCCGTCACTGAATTTTGGTCTTAGCTCAGCAAAGAGGATGCCATTGCAAAGAGCAAGATATCGGGCGCAATACGATGCACCGAGCGCCACTGATATTCCGAGGCCGCGAGAATCGCCCCGTTGGGGTAATCTTGCCGGCCAGGTCGGAGGATTGATCCATGCCGGCGGCTGAGCCTGGTTTAGTCACGTGCGACATTCCGTCTTTCCGGGCGCCCTATGCCCCACCGGACGAAACTATTGCCGCCACCTTATTGGCGGCGGGCGGCCGC
>CAAGKR010491311.1_pt1 | contig 10416 bp, 8 predicted proteins | sample 2556971 | NCBI WGS metagenome assembly CAAGKR01 (sample SAMEA5207829, study PRJEB30636) | soil metagenome | biome: forest; feature: boreal; material: soil | place: USA | collected 2011-09 | depth 1 m
CAGACAGATAGCCGCACGATCGCCGATTAATCTCATTGAGACTTCCTTATTTGTGGTTATCACGGAAACTAGTCTATGACTTGAACACCTGCACGACTTTTGCGAAGCTATCATCAGCTATGGCACACCTCGACATTTCGCAGCTTCCCGACGACGCACGCATCTGGATCTTCGGCATCTCGCCCCAGCTCGACAATCAGAAGAGCGAACAGCTCCTCGGTTCCGTCGACGAGTTCCTCGATCGCTGGACCGCGCACAAGATGCCGATCGCTTCCGCACGCGATGTTCTTTACGGCAGTTTTCTCGTGATCGCTGTCGACAAGAAAAGCGAGACGTCCGGCTGCTCGATCGACAAGATGTTCGGTCTGCTGAAGCAGCTCGAGCGCGACTACGGCATCGCCATTCTCGAGTCGAACCGGATCTTCTATCGCGGCGGCGACGGCGTGGTGCACGCGATCACGCGGGCGAGCTTCCGCGAAAACGGCGATCCGCACACCGTCGTTTTCGACACGCTATCCGAGCGTCTCGGCGAGCTCCGCAGTGGATTCTGGGAGCGTCACGCCGGCGATTCCTGGCATCGAACACTGCTACGCTGAAGTACCGCAGCGACAGTCATTTACACAGCGCCAAAACGAGCACTGAGCTTGCACTCCTCATGGGTGTGGTGAAGAAGAACGCTCGCACGACGCCTCTTCTTGTCGTTGATGACGATCGCACCGTCCGGAAACTGCTCACGCGCATCGCGGAACGCGCCGGTTTTGACGTTGACAGCGCGCAGGATGGGATCGAAGCGCTCGAGATGATGGAGAAGAAAGACTACGAGATCGCCATTGTCGATCTGATGATGCCGCGTCTCAGCGGTTACGAGCTCGTGCAGAAGATCAGTGCCCTCGTGCCGCGGCCGACCGTCATCGTCGCCACGGCGCTCATGAATGGAGACGTGGCCAGTCTCGATGATTCGATGGTGCGGCGTGTCATTCGCAAACCGTTCGACATCGAGGCGGTCGCCGCTGCGCTCATCGAGACGGCGCAGGACATCGCAGCGCAGCGCGCGGCAGACGCGGCGGCCGGACAGGAACCTCCACACGTTGTGGTGAAAGATACGAGAATCCTGGCGAAAGAGGCGAAGATCCTGGCGACCCAAATCCGCCCGCCGACAAGCCACCATCCCCCAAGGAGCAGTAGTATTCAGCGACGTGAGGACCGGTTCGACGATCCAGCCGGATGAAGTTCGGGCAATCCGCTACCTGCTCAAGCAATCGCAGGCCGACTTCGCCACGATGATCGGCGTCAGCCTGCCGACGCTGCAGTCGTGGGAAGAGGGCCGGCATCGGCCCGATGGACCGGCAGCGGCATTGCTGCGTGTGGCGGCGAAGAGTCCGAAGATCGTGGCGAAGGCGTTGGGGCGCGCGCCGGGTGAGGGGCCTATCCAATCGCCGCGTCGATGAGCGCTTTCTGCTGCTCTTCGTGGCGATGATGCGAGCCGGTCGCCGGCGACGCGCTGATCGGACGCCCGACGTACCGCAACGTCTGATTCACTCCGAGTAGCGCGCCGATACGCTCGTGCAGGAACGGCCAGGCGCCCATGTTGCGCGGCTCTTCCTGCACCCAGACCACGTCCTTCGCGTTCGGATATGCACGCAGCGCTTCCGCGAGCATCGGCTGAGGAAACGGATAGAACTGCTCGAGCCGCAGGATCGGCACGTTGACCTGACGCTGGTCGCGCGCTGCGAGCAGGTCGTAAAAGACTTTTCCGCTCGTGATGATCACTCGCTGCGCATCCGCACCGGCTGGATCGTGAAGCAGCAGCTCGAAGCGTCCTTTGGACAGATCGTCGAGCGTCGATGTCGCACGCGGATGACGGAGCAGCGACTTCGGAGTCATCACGATGAGCGGCTTGCGCGGATCGTTTTTCATCTGACGGCGCAGCGCGTGGAAGTACTGCGCCGGCGTGGTCGGATACACGACCTGCATGTTCCCCTCGGCACACAACGTGAGGAAACGCTCGAGACGCGCGCTCGAATGCTCCGGGCCCTGTCCTTCGTAGCCATGGGGAAGCAGCAGGACCAGTCCGCTGTGCTCTCCCCATTTTTCTTCCGCGCTGGAGACGAACTGATCGACGACGATCTGCGCGCCGTTGACGAAGTCGCCGAACTGCGCTTCCCACATCACCAGCGCCGCGGGATCGGCCACCGAGTAGCCGTACTCGAATCCGAGAACTCCGTACTCCGACAGCAGCGAGTCGTACGCGGAGAAGCTGACGTCAGCATCGGGCTCGTTGATATCGTCGGACAGCGCGTTCTTGACCACGACCGGATCCGCGGGCCGCGCCGGTGTGGTGTCCTTCACCAGTTCGTTGAGCTGGACGTATCCGAGGCCGCTGATGTAGTCGAAGAGCAGCGCGTGACGTTGCGAGAACGTGCCGCGGCCGCTGTCCTGTCCGGAGAGTCGCACGCGGAAGCCGTCGAGCATCACAGTGCCGAATGCCATCAGCTCAGCGAATGCCCAGTCGATCGGCTGGCGTCCTTCCATCATGGCCTGACGCTTGGTGAGGATCGGCTTCAGCTTCGGATGCGGCGTGAACTTGTCCGGCACCGACGTCAATGCGCGGCCGACGGCCTCGAGACGATCGCGTGCCACCGACGTGTCGGGCGATGGCTCCTTCTGAAAGCCGGTGATCTCTTCATCGGTCCACAGAGTCCGCCGCTCATCCGCGGGCGGCTCCTTGTCATCGCGCGTGCGATCGAACGCTTCCTGGAGCTTCGCCTGGAACGCGTCCAGCCACTGTTCCGCTTCCTTCGGATCGATGTCGCCTTTCCGCAGGAGCTGCTCGGTGTAGATCTTCCTCACCGATCGGTGCTCCTTGATCGACTTGTACATCCGCGGCTGCGTCAGCGAAGGCTCATCGCCCTCGTTGTGCCCGTAGCGGCGGTAGCAGAGCATGTCGATGACGACATCCTTGTGAAACTGCTGGCGGAACTCCCACGCCAGCTTCATCGCCCGGATGCAGGCCTCCGGATCGTCGCCGTTGACGTGGAAGATCGGCGCCTGGACCGCTTTCGCGACGTCGGTCGCATAGACCGTCGATCGCGCTGATTCAGGACCGGTCGTAAATCCGATCTGATTATTGATGACGAGGTGAATCGTTCCGCCGGTGCGATAGCCCTTGAGCTGCGACAGATTCAGCGTCTCGGCGACAACGCCCTGTCCGGCGAACGCCGCGTCGCCGTGGAGGAGAACCGGAATCACTTTCGAGCGCGACTTGTCGGCGACGAGCTTCTGCTTCGCGCGAACCATGCCTTCGACGATCGGATCGACCGCCTCGAGGTGACTCGGATTCGACGCCAGAGTCAGTCTCAGTTCCTTGCCTTCCGGAGTGTGATGCGATCCTTCGGCGCCGAGGTGGTACTTGACGTCGCCGGAACCTTGCGTCGTGTTCGGATCGATGTCGCCTTCGAATTCGTGGAAGATCTTCTCGTAGGACTTGCCGAGAGTGTTGGCGAGAACGTTGAGGCGGCCGCGATGAGCCATGCCGATGACGGACTCGATGACGCCAGCATCGGTCGCCGCGTTGAAGAGGAAGTCGAGCATCGGAATGACCGTCTCCGCCCCTTCGAGCGAGAACCGTTTGTGCCCGACATACTTCGTGTGCAGAAACTTCTCGAACGCTTCTGCATCGTTCAGCTTCATCAGGATCCGGCGCTTTGTCGCGCCGTCGAGAGGCTCGTGGTTGCGCGTCGGCTCCATCCGATCCTGCAGCCACTTCTTCTGCACCGTCTCCTGGATGTGCATGTATTCCGGACCGATTTTTCCGCAGTACGTCTCTCGCAGAGTGTCGAGAATGTCGCGCAGCTTCCCGGTCACGCGGCCGCACAAACCGCCGCAGACGAACTCGCGATCGAGATCCCAGATTGTCAATCCATAGAACGCCGGATCGAGCTCGGGATGACGCCGCACCGAGTACTCCAGCGGATCGATGTCGGCGAGCAGATGCCCGCGAACGCGATACGCGTTGATCATCTGCAGCACGCTCGCAGCACGCGCGCGAGCGTCTTCTCCGGTTTGCGCCTGATCCCGCGCCCAGCGCACCGGCTCGTACGGGATGCGAAGATCGCGATAGATGTCGTCGTAGAACGAGTCGGCGCCGAGGAGCAGCTCGTGAATGCGGGCCAGGAAAGCGCCCGACTCGGCGCCTTGAATGATGCGATGGTCATACGTCGACGTCATCGTCATCACCTTGGAGATGCCGAGATCGGCTAACACAGACGGATCGGCGGCGGAGTATTCGGGCGGATAGTCGATCTGGCCCGTGGCGATGATCGCGCCCTGTGTCGGCATCAGGCGGGGGACGGAAGCGATCGTCCCGATCGTCCCCGGATTGGTGAGTGAGATCGTCGTTCCTTCGAAGTCGACGACTTCGAGCGTGTTGTTGCGCGCTTTGCGAACGATGTCGTTGTATGCCTTGAGAAACTGCGCGAAGTCCATCGCCTGGGCGCGCTTGATGTTCGGCACCACTAGGGAGCGCGAGCCGTCCTTGCGCTCCACGTCGATGGCGATTCCGAAGTTGAGGTCTTCGTGATCGATGCGGGCGGGCTGTCCGTCCTGCGCGACGAACGCGGAGTTCATCCGCGGCTGATTCTTGATCGCCTTCACGATCGCCCACGCCACCATGTGCGTGAACGACGCTTTCGGTTGTCCATTGAGCGTGAGGTGGTTGTTGACGACGCGCCGGTTCTCTTCCAGCGCCTTGACCGGGATCGTGCGTATGGACGTCGCCGTCGGCACGGAGAGCGACGCCTCCATGTTCTGGGCGATCTTTCCGGCTGCGCCGCGGAGCGGCGTCGCATTTGGCGACGAAGGGGGAACAGGCACTGGGCGTGGTGGCTGCGGTGCCGGTGTGGGAGCGGCCGCCCTCGGCCGCTCAGCGGCGGGCGAGGCGCCGGCTGCCACACTTACTTCATTCAGATCTTCTTCGAACTGCGGCTCGTAGTCGCGGAAAAACTCGCGCCAGCTCGCGCTCACCGAATCGGGATCCGAGCGGAACTTCTCGTAGAGCTCTTCAATGAATGCGATGTTGGCGCCGTACGCCTGCGTAGCCGATGACATGTCACTGTTTCTAACGGTTTTCTCTGTCGCCGCGTTCCACGATCGTATGCGACAGCGAGGTCAATCCCAACCAGCCGAACCCGGCTGCGAATCCGCCGAGAACATCGGAGGGGAAGTGGACACCGAAGTAGACGCGGGAGAAGCCGACCGTCAGGATCGTCAGCGCGGCGATGGAGTGGACGACTGCTTGAGTGCCCACCGACTGCCGCTGCACGAGGTGATGCGCGACGATCGGGTAGGTCGCTGCCGACAACAATGAATGTCCGCTCGGGAAGCTGTGCGATTTCGGAAGCGTGATTCGTCGCGCCACCTCCTGGGGTCGCTGTCGCTGAAAAATATTCTTGAGGATCGTGTTGATGGCCATGGCGCCGCCGGTGCTGACGACGACCGTCCACGCATCTTCGCGGCGGCCGTCACGGAGCATCGCCAGCGCTGTCACTCCCGCAGCCGTGCCGATGACTACGTGCGATCCGAGCTGCGTGATCGTCTCCATGAAGCTGTGCATCGCCGGATTGTCGATCTTGTGCACGACGTCGAAGACCATCATGTCGTAGCGATCCGCTTTCCCTTCCACGACGTGCTCCGCCTGCTTCTTGAAAAACCAGAATGCAACAGCGGCGAGTGCGACTCCGCCCGTGGTTCCGATGGCCAGCGGCAGAAAGCGTTGCCTCCGCTTCGTTTTTCGGGTCTTCACGTCGCGATTCTACGCAGGATCACGAAGCGGTGCGCGAGACGCGCTCCGCAGGCTTTCCGATAGAAGTCGATCGACTCGGTCCACGGGATGATTGCCTTCCGGTAGCCGTGCTGGTGCAGATCGGCCAGCGAGGCGAGGAGCAACTGGCGGCCGAGGCCGCGACCGCGAAGGTCGGAGGCGACGCCGGTGGGGCCGAAGAAGCCGAGGCCGCGGTTGTTCGCGTCGTGAGTCGAGAAGCCGGCGATCTTTCCCTCGTGCTCCACAGAGAAGAGGGTAGCGCCGTGCGAGGCCTCGAATCGCCAGATGGGTCCGAATGTTCGGTCGATGAAGTCCAGGACGCGCTCTCGATCGTTTCCTTGTGTGGCGCAGACAATCTTGTCTGCGCGGGCAGGCAGGATTGCCTGCCCTACACTGAGCACCGGCATCTCTACTTCCAGATTCTGCGTTCGCGCCGTCTCCCGATAGCCATGCGCAGCGAAGAAGTTCAACGTCGTCGCGTCTGATGCCAGTACCCCCGGTGTGAAGTAGTTTCCCGGCTCCGCTGCGACGACATGCGCACCGCGCGACTCCGCATCGCGCAGGAGCGCACGTCCGACGCCGTGACGCCGCCGCTCCCGATCGACAGCAATCAGACGGAGGTGCTTGCCGCATGTGACCGAGACTCCTTCAAAGTCTCGATCGATGCTGACGATCGCTTCTCCCTCGAACCCGCGCTGGAAGCACTTCTCCTCGGCGACCGCCGCGAGGTCATACGGCGCGTCGTTCGCGCGGGCGAGAAGCTCGCGGATGCGCGGGAGGTCCGCTCTCGAGGCGCGACGAATCATTCCGACTACAGTACCGCGCCCCGCGACCCGCGGCACTGGCGTCCAATTCGCAATGGTTCTGCTGTAATGAGCGACATCGTCCGGTGTCCCACTTGCGGACAGGCGAATCGAGTTCCTGCCGTCGGCAGCGGCCAGACCGCCGTTTGCGGAAAGTGCCAGACTCCGCTGCTCCAGGACAACGCGCATCCGGTCACACTGACCGATTCCGACTTCGGCGATGCAATCGCCAAGGGCCCGTACGTCGTCGATTTCTGGGCGGCGTGGTGCGGCCCCTGCCGGATGATCGCGCCGGTCATCGAACAACTCGCGGCTGAGCGGCGGGACATCCGCTTTGGCAAGCTCAATGTCGACGAGAATCCGCGAACCGCGGCAGCGTTTCATGTCCGGGGCATTCCCCTGCTGGTGATGTTCAAGGACGGCGTCGAGCGCGGCCGCGTTGTCGGCGCGGTTCCGAAAATGCAGATCGAAACGGCGATTCGTCAGTATCTGGGCTGAGCGTATGTCGATGATCCCGCGCGATCCGCTCCGGCATAGCGAGCTGGAAGTCTTCACCAGGAAGGTAGGGATCGTCGTTGCCGTCGCCGTCTTGCTTGTTTTGTTGTGGGCGGCACGTGCGGCACTCATCCTCGTCTTCATCGCCGCGGTTCTGGCCGCAGGAATCTCGCCGGCCGTGCATCGCGTGCGCGTCGTCGGACGATTCTACTTTCATCGCAACATGTCGCGCGGCACCGCGGCGCTCATCGTGTACTTTCCGTTTCTCTTCGCCGCACTGCTGCTGTTGTTCATCATGGTTCCCCGCCTCATCGTCGACAGCCGGCAGCTCTCGGCGCAGCTTCCGACGCTGATCGAGCGGAACATCCTCACGCCGCTGGAGCACTACGTCCCCATGGACGGCGTGCGCGAGTATTTGAGCGGTGGGATCGCTCTGCCCAAGTCGAGCGTCATCGTGTACGTGCGCAACACCGCGACTTCGTTCGCGTCATTCATCGCCGTGCTCTTCATGGTCGTCTACATGCTCATCGACGCCCATCGACTGCGGAACATGATTCTGCTGGTCTATCCGCCGGACGTCCGAGCCGATCGACGTGCGATGTTGCGCCGTGTCTCGCGCCGGATGAGCGCCTGGTTGTCAGGACAACTGATCCTGTCCGGAATCATGGGGCTGGCTACATTCATCGGTCTACTGATTCTTCGTGTTCCCTACGCCGTTCCGCTCGCGCTCTTCGCCACTCTCGGCGAGATGGTCCCCGTGATCGGACCGATCCTCGGCACCGCGCCGGCGCTGGTGATCGCCCTCCTGCAGTCTCGCTGGCAATTCTGGTCGATCCTGGTCATGGTGATCCTTTTTCAGAAGGTGGAGAACTTCTTCATTGCGCCGCGCGTGATGTCGCGGAAGGTGGCGATCTCGCCGCTATCGGTCTTCATCGCCTTCATGGTCGGCGCCTCGCTCCTCGGCATCGTCGGAGCGATCATGGCGATCCCGGTCGCAGCGATCGTGCAGGTCGCCTTCGAGGAAATTTTCGTCGCTCGTCGCGAGCGACGCCAGGACATGGCTCGCGCGGGAACGCTGACGAAGCGCCGCGACTGACTGCTACAATCGATGTGAGTGCGTCGACTTGTCGCGCTGATCGGCCTCGTCGCGGCTCCATCGATCTTCGCGCAGGCCGACTCTTGGTCCTTCCGCTCACGCCTCGAGCTTCGCGCGAACTATCGCCACAGCAAGCACGAGGCGTTTCCGCTCAAGACACCGTTTCCTTCGTCGTTCCTGCCGGTCGGGCAGACCGTTGGATTCGAGGAGACCGTCGATGCCGGGCGTCACGCGGAGCTGAGCGTCGCGCAACTGCGACTCGACGTCGCGTACGGATCGTGGTTCACCGCGCACACGCAGATCCACGGGCAGGACAAATATCGCCGCAACCCCACGAGTGAGGATCGACAGACGGATGCGGACGAGCTCTGGCTGCGTTTTGGTCCACGTCCCGATTTTCTGGAGCGGCCGAGCGGCACGAGCGTCTTTCTCCAGATGGGAAAGTTTCCGAAGATGGAGCGGCAGCCGATCCGCCTTCTCGAGAGTTACGGCCTCGCGGCAACCTCATTCAATCGATTCGAAGATGTCGGCTTCATGACCGGCGGCACCATCGGCCGCAACTTTTACTGGCGGGCGCAGGCGACGACCGGAAATCCGCTCTACTTCCGCGATCCGAACGCGCTCGCCGGCGACAACGGCATTCGCGAGCTCCTGCTGCCGAATCCCGATCCGCGCTTCAAGTCCGGCTTTCCGATTCTCTACAACACGGAAACCGAAGGCTACTTTCTCCGCACCGATCACGTGCAGGCGGGGGAGGGGCTCGGATATCGCTGGCAGAACGAGGCGCAGACCGCCGGTTTCGACGCCATCCTCTTTCATTACCGCCGATCGATGGCGGATGAGGAGACGCTGACCGGGACGTTTTACCGCGGAGATCTTCATTTCCTGCACGGCGTCTTCGGGTCCAGTCTGCCGATCTCGGGCCGTACGAAAGAGGAGAACGGCGGCCGCCTCTACAGCGAATGGCACGGAGTCACACTCATCGCGCAATTCACCAAGCAGCTTGTCGCGGGTTTGCATCGGCAAGGCGAAGAGGTGGAGACCGGATATCAGATTCCGTTCGCACACGGCGTTCTGCAATCGATACAGCCGGCGGTGCGAGTCAGCGGGCTGCAGAATCGCTTTCGCGGACCGGCGCAATTCGTGGCGCCGAGCGTCTGGTGGAACTGGGTGAAAGTCGACTACGGTCTTCGCGTCGGATTCACGCGCAACATTGATGTGACGATTGAAGAGACGCGGCACAACGTCGTGGCGCCGCGACGACTGAAAATGGCGGAGACATTGGTGACGCTGCGCGTTCGGGTGTAGCGAACTCTCAGCCGGCAGAGCCCCCTGAGAGGCGGCTCTACGTCACTGGGCTTGTCCTTTGCTCTCATCCATGCAGGAGGCACCATGCGCAACGAGATGATCGGCGCGGTGGTTCGGCGCGCCATGGAACACCCGGAGTTCCGTCGCAAATTGGTCGACAATCCGAAGGAAGCTCTCGCCGCCCACGGATTTGCACTCGATGAGCCCGACATGGCGGAGTTGGAAAAGATCCGCACGCAGCTCGGCGGAGCGGGAAACGACGTCGAACGCCAGCTCGTGAGCATCGCCGAGCAGTACGGCGTGCATCCGCGCCCGGAGTAGAACCGGAACCTCCGAACGATCCGAACCGTCCAACTACGGAATTGTCCCTCTAGTCAAATGGTTCGAGGCACTTCGGACTCCATGCGCGATCTCTCGCTCAAACATTTTCTCTTCCCGTTCCTCATTCTCGTCTCCACTACGGCGTTTGCGGAGAATCCGTCGGCGCGCTTCGAGACGCGGATGGCCTACGATCCGACGACCACACACATGATCCTCTTCGGCGGCGCGACGGCCGTCGATCGGGGGACGAAAGTCGCGTATTACTTTTCGGATACGTGGGAGTGGGACGGCGGCCGGTGGATTCCGCGCTTTCCGAAGCACGTCCCGCTCGCGCGGTCCGGCCACGTGATGGGCACCGACACCAATCGCAATCAGATCATCATGTTCGGTGGGCACAACACCAAAGGCGATCTGAACGACACGTGGGTCTACAAGAACGGCGACTGGAGCGAGATCGTCACGCCGAATACGCCACCGGCGCGCCAGCTTGCCGGCGGTGCGTTCGATCCGATTCACGATCGGCTCGTGCTCTTCGGGGGCACGCAGACGAGCGCCGACGGGGAAACGTTCACCTC
>CAAGKR010482244.1_pt1 | contig 10414 bp, 8 predicted proteins | sample 2556971 | NCBI WGS metagenome assembly CAAGKR01 (sample SAMEA5207829, study PRJEB30636) | soil metagenome | biome: forest; feature: boreal; material: soil | place: USA | collected 2011-09 | depth 1 m
CGCGCCGAGACGATTCGAGGACTGGCGCGGGCCGTAGTGGACGATGCCACAATTCTCTCGCCCGGCAGGCCGCTCGACGAGACGATCGATCGATTGACGGCGTTGCGCGGCATTGGTCCCTGGACCGCGCACTACATCGCCATGCGCGCCCTGCAACATCGCGACGCCTTCCCCGACTCGGATCTCGGATTGCGCAAGGCAGCCGTGGCGCTGCGTGTTGATGATCTACCGAAGCGCGCGGAACGATGGCGTCCGTTTCGCGCATATGCGGCAATGCTGCTGTGGGAGTCGTTATGAACACGGTCTCGTACATGAAGACACCCGTGGGTGAGCTGACGATCGTCGAAAACGACGGCACGATCGTCGAGATTTACTTCGGACGGCAGGACGTCGACGGAACTCTGCAGCCGGCGAATCGCGAAGTGCACCGTCAGCTCGAGGAGTACTTCGCCGGTGAGCGCAAGACGTTCGACCTTCCGCTCGCGCCGCGAGGCACCGCGTTTCAACTCTCGGTGTGGAACGCGCTGCAGCAGATCGCATATGGCGAGACGCGCAGCTACGCGGACATCGCGCGTGTCATCGGCCGGCCGTCAGCGGTACGAGCGGTCGGCGCGGCGAACGGCGCGAATCGGATCCCCATCGTGATCCCGTGTCATCGCGTGATCGGAAGCAGCGGTTCGCTCACCGGCTTCGGCGGCGGGATCGACATGAAGCGACGACTGCTCGACTTCGAAGCGGGTTATCGGATGCTGTAACGCGGGCTCACTTCGCGGTGATGAAGTCCGCGATGTCCTTCTTGAGTTTCGCGTGGCTCGTACGGTCGATGTACATCATGTGTCCCGCCGGGAAGAAGTCCATCGACAGGTTCTTGCGCACCTCGGGATCGAGGCCCATGCGCGCGAACGTGTACACGGTGGCAGCGAACGGCGTCGCGAGATCGTAATAGCCGTTGCCGACGAACACGCGCAGATACGGATTCGATGACATCGCGCTGCGCAGCGTCTCGCCGACATCGACGTAGCGGTTCGACGCGCTGTCGTAGCTCCACGGCCGCACCTTGCCGGTGAGCACTTCGTACGGCAGATCGCTCTCGAACTTCAGATCGCGCCGCACGTAGTCGTTGAACACCGCGGTGTACTCGCCGGTGATCGACGCCATCGCCGGATCGTATTCGGGGCGCTCCCCTGCCGCGTCGAGATCGATGCCGGTGAACCGCGCATCGAGCCGGCCGACGGTGCGGCGTTGCGCGCGCAGCAGCTCCTTGTCGAATCGATCGATGCGGATGCGCATGTTCGCGCGATCGACGTACTCGGGCGACAGACCCGTGAATCGCGCGACCTTCGCGACGACGTCCTGGCGCTGCGCATCGCCGATGCGATCGCCCTGCATCAGCGCATCGGTGTATTCGCCGAGGGCGAAGTGCTCGGCTTCGGAGGCGAGTTTGTCGAGGGTGAGGGCCTGCAGATCGGGCGGAAGTCTGTGGTGATACCACGCCGTCGTCGCGTACGTCGGGAGAAAGAGGATGTACGGCAGATCGTTGCCGCTGTCGAATTCCGCGGTGCCGAAGTTGAGGATCGACGAGATCAGCACGATGCCGTTGAGGTACATCCCGTTGCGCTGGAGATAGCCGGAGAGGCCGGCCGCGCGTGTGGTGCCGTAGCTTTCGCCGGCGATGAACTTCGGCGAGCTCCATCGGTTGTTGCGCGTCGTCCACAGCCGGATGAAGTCGCCGACGGACTGAATGTCCGCATCGACGCCGTGGTACTTGTTCGCGTCCTTGAACGGAATCGCGCGCGAGAACCCGGTCGTGACGGGATCGATGAACACGAGATCGGTGACGTCGAGCAGCGAGAGGTCGTTGTCGATGAGCCGGTACGGCGGGGCGGCGGCGTGGCCTTCCTCGTCACGATAGTTCACGCGCTTCGGTCCGAACGCGCCCATGTGCAGCCAGATCGACGATGAGCCGGGGCCGCCGTTGAACGTGTACGTGATCGGACGCATGGCCGGATCGGCGCCATCCTTCGTGTACGAGACGAAGAACATGCTCGCGCGCGCGACGCCTTCTTCGTCCTTGATGATCATCGTTCCCGCCTTCGCGGTGTACGGGATCGTCTCGCCGCCGATGCGCGCGCTGTGCTGCGTCGTGGAGATGTTGTCCTTCGGCGTCTCCGGTTTCTTCTCCGGCTTGTCGTCGGAGTGCGTACCGACGCCGGCTTCGGCGGTGTCGGCGGAGGAGGTCCGCGGCACTGCACGTCCGCGCGTCTGGGCGAACGCGGTAGCGGCGAAGAGGATCGTGGCGGCGGCGAGAACGCGTTTCATAGCGGCGAATTATATGCAGGCCCAACGCCCTACGTGCCGGCGCTATGGTGCGCGAACATCCACTTCCACATCTCCGCGTCCGCGTACGCTTTGTCCCACGCGTTGTGTCCGACGCCGGGAAGCTCGGTGTAGTGGACGTCGGTCCCTCCCGCTCTCTTCAACTCGTCGAAAAGCCGGCGTGACTCATCGACAGGAATCACCGGATCGGCGTCGCCATGAAAGAGCCAGATCGGCTCGTTCCGCAGTGCGTGCGCGACGAACGTGTACGGATCGGCGTCCGCCGGAATCATGGGTGATCGTTGGACCGCGGTCGTCGTCGGATGCGGGAGAAGTCCGCCGCAGACAACGACGAGCGCCGCGAACCGCTTCGGATTCGCGAGCGCGAGATGGATCGTGCCGTAGCCGCCCATCGACAATCCGGTCAGATACGTGCGCGAGCGATCGCCGTTGAATTCGACCGTCTCCCGTTCCAGTGCCGCAAGCGCGGCGTCGGCCGGCTCGCCGATCCAGCGCGTGTCGAGCGGAGCCTGCGGGAACACGACGATCGCCGGCACGCGCTCGGGATCGTGACGGATCGCCGCCGCCGCACCGATCTGCGTCCCGCGCACGCCGTCGCTCCCGCGCTCTCCCGATCCGTGCAGGAAGAGAATCACCGGCCACTGGCGCGCCCGATCGAAATCGCGCGGCACGTACACAGAATATGGATAGGCCGTTCCATGCACGTTGATCGTGCGAAGCAGAAATCCGGTCTCCTGTTGCGGCATCGTCCGGCACGAGAGTAGGCAAAGAAGGAGCGCAGCGGAAGCGGTCTTCATCGTCATATCGCGACCTATAATCCATTTCCTCGGACAATTTATGACGGAACTGGCGGCGACGACTCCTGCCGATCGAACCTCGCGCGCGCTTGTCGCGCTGCTCGATCTGTCGAAAGCGCTCGGATCGCAAATCGATCTCGACGCGCTGCTCGCCGTCACGATCGAGAAAGCGTCCGCCGTCGTCGACGCCGAGCGCACGAGCATCTTCGTGTTCGATCCCGGACGACAGGTTCTTCGGGCCGGTCATGCGCAGGGACTGAGCGCCGGCGCGATCGAAGTGCCGATCGGCGCGGGTGTCGCCGGCGACGTCGCGCGCACGCTGCGGCTCTCGAATGTGGGGAACGCCTACGACGACGCGCGCTTCAATCCAGAATTCGACCGCCGCACCGGATTCAAGACGCGCTCGATCCTCGCCGCCCCCATCCTCGACTCCGCCGGCCAGCTCCTCGGCGTCGTGCAGAGCCTGAACAAGAAGACCGCTCCCCGATTCGACGAGAGCGACGAGTCGCTGATGATCGCGATCGCGTCGCACATCGCCGCGGCGATGGAACGAGCGCGGCTCACCTCATCGAACCTCGAGAACGAGCGATTGTCGGAAGCGCTCAAGCTCGCCAGCGATATCCAGATGCGCATGCTGCCCGGTGCGACGCTCGCGCACGACAACGCGCCGTTCGATCTCTACGCGTCGATCCGCCCGGCGAAGATGGTCGGCGGCGATCTCTACGACTTCGAGCTTTCGAACAATCGACTCTACTTCTGCATCGGCGACGTGTCGGGCAAAGGCATTGGCTCCGCCCTGATCATGGCCCTGACGAAAACGCTGTTCCGCGCCAACGTGCCGTATTACGAAGACGCGGCGCGGCTCACGGAAGCAGTCAACGTGCGGCTGTGCGAAGAAACCGGACCGACGATGTTCGTGACCGCGTTCTGCGGCTTCCTCGATCTCGATGACGGTACGCTGCGATTCTGCAATGCCGGACACGACCGGCCGTTCATTCTGCACGCCGACGGCTCGGTCAACCTGCTCGACTCCAAGCCTGGGCTCGCGCTCGGGGTCATGCCGAAGTTCACGTATCCGCTGCAGCAGATGACGCTCGCGCCCGGCGATGCGCTCTTTCTCTACACCGACGGAGTCACCGAGGCGACGGATGCGGCGGAGGAGCTGCTCGGCGTGGAGAGATTGCGCGAGACGCTGGAACGCTGCTCGCGCGATGACGCGTCGAGTGTCATCGCGCGCGTCATCGCCGCCGTCGATGGCTTCGTGAACAACGCGCCGCAGGCCGACGACATCACGATGATGTGCCTGCGCTACGGCGCACCGGCGTTCTCGCGGGCATTTCCGCGCCGCATCGATGCGCTCGGCGACGTGATGCAGCTCGTCGAGACATTCTTCGCGAAGACGACCGCGGATCCGAATGCGCGTTATGCCGTCGAGCTCGCGCTCGAAGAGATCTTCACGAACATGGTCAAGTACAACGCCAAAAGCACGGGCCAGATCGGCGTCGCGCTCGCGATCCGCGATCGCGACCTGGTCATCACCATCACAGACTTCGACGCGCCGCGCTTCGATCCTGTTGCAGAAGCGCCCGAAGTCGACATTACGCGCCCACTCGAGGAGCGCAAGGAAGGCGGCCTCGGTATTCACCTCGTCAAGCGGATGATGGACTCGATCGAGTACAGTCACCACAACCGAACAGGGACGATCACGCTGCGCAAGCGGCTGAACTAATCATGCTCGAGATCAAAGTCGAGAATCACGCGATTGCTCTCGCCGGGCGTTTCGACGCCGCCGAAGCCGAGAAAGCGCGCAAAGTGTTCCTCGCACTCACCGAGGCGACGATCGTCGACTTCGCGCGGCTCGATTACATCTCCAGCGCCGGCCTGGGTGTCCTCCTGGCCGCCCAGAAGCATCTCTCCGAACACGGCAAGTCGCTCCGGCTCATCAATGTCAGCGGCCATATCCGCGACGTTCTCCACTTCTCCGGTTTCGACCAGATTTTCGAGATTGCGTGATGGAGGACAGGCAATCCTGCCTGTCCTCCAACTTTTCGCCTCGAGGGTTGTAGTTGATGAATGAGGACGAACTGGATCGAATGTGTGTCGAGCGCTGCCTGGCCGGCGAAACGGATGCGTTTGAGGGAATCCTCGATCGTTACGAGCGGCCTGTTTACAACTCCATCGTCCGCATGGGCGCGGACGTCGAAGAGGCGCGCGACATCTGCCAGCAGGTGTTCGTCAAAGCGTTCCAGCATCTCGATACCTACGATCCCGCGCGCAAGTTCTTCAGTTGGCTGTACCGCGTCGCCATCAACGAAACGATCAACGCGATGAAGGCCCATCGCACGTGGGAACCGCTCTCGGATGCCATGCGCGACGGCGGCGCCACGCCGGAAGAAGAGATGCAGACCTCCGAGGAGGAGAACGAGTTGCAGCGGGCGCTCGTGAAGCTGGATCTGAAGTACCGGCTGGTCATCATCGTCCGCCACTTCCTGCAACTCTCCTATGAGGAGGCGGCCGAGGTGCTGTCGGTGCCGGTGAAGACCGTGAAATCGCGCCTCTTCACCGCGCGACAACTGCTGCGCGAGATTCTGGAGGATCGAAGACATGCCGCTCGATGACGACGAGATCTCGAGAAGGCTGAATGGGATGCGCGTGATCGAGCCGCCAGGAGTGTTGCGCGCGAGCATTCTGGAAGTGATCCGAGGCCTCGGGCCTCGGGCCTCGGGCCTCGGGCCCGCCCGCCCTCAGTTTGGTCAACCGAGGACGAGTCGATATGTGTTCGCCGCCGGCTGGGCGGCGGCCGCAGCGCTCGTGCTCGTGTTTCTCGTCGTCCAGCCGAAGCACCGCGACTCGCGCGACGTCGCGGGGACCATGGCGCCGAACTGGCCGGTCGTCGAGCGCATCGCGAACGACCAGGCGACGCTGCTGGTGCTGCGGCGGGGCGACTTCTATGCGCTCGAGGCCGTCATCAAAGGCGCGCGTCCGGTGACCGCGTCCATCGCGTGGGACGAGAAAACTCTGGCTCCCACTGGCGTTTCGCTCGGTTTCGACGCATCCTTTCGGAAAGACCAAGTGACATTCACGCTCCGCAACCCGCAGCAGCGGGCCGGGGTCATCGTCCGCCGGCTGGGTGGGGCGACGACGGCGGACGTTCGTGTCTCGATCGGAACCCAGGAAGTGTTGCGGGCGGCCGTGCCGCTCGACTGACGACCAACTTTTCGCAACCTGTTTTGTAGTTCATCAACGAAAGAGGGTTTTGTATGAGCGCTGATAAAAGAAAAACGATTCTCATCAGTTTCGCGGGTCTCGTGGTCATCCTCGTTGCGGTGATCGCCGTCGTCTCGCCGAAGTTCAGGAGTGAAGATGCGATGGGCGCGATCGGCGCCGTGCAGAAGCATCGCGCTCCTCAGATCTCGCAGGCCGACGTCATCCTGGGCGACGAGCAGACCCGGCAGCAGCAGCAGCTTCTCTACGGCGACTTCCTGGCCGACGCCGCCGCATTGCAGAGCATGAGCGCGAACATCGCCACCGCCGCGCGCGCTGAATCGACGAGCCGCCTTTCCGCGCGTAAGCAGGAACTGCAGGCCCGCTACCTCGCCGCTGCGAGGGCGCAGGTCGTGGGCATGAAAGCGCTCTTCGCGGCCGACAAGCTCGAGATGGCAAAGCTCGAAGCGATCGATTCCGACATCGCGTCGGCCGGCACCCGCGTTCAGAGCCGTGACGAGATCGATTCGCTCAACGCCCGTCTCGCGTCCGAGTTCGCATCGCTCGATGCGCGTCTCAACGTCCGCAATCTCGCGTCGATCGAAGCCGACGTCGCCGGTCTCGGCGCGCGTGTGGAAAGCCAGAAGAACCTCGACGCCGCGCGTTCGACGCTCGCGGCCGCCGCGCAGGCTCTCGATGCACGCTCGAATGCAGGCTCGATGATTCGCGCGCGTGCGATGTACCTCGACGCGACCGCCAAAGAGTGCAGCGCATTGCAGAGCGCTGAAGAAGCGCTTTCGACAGGCGCCCGCGCGGAATCCATTCTGCGCGACGAAGCGCAGGCTCTCGGCCAGCGCGCTCTCGTCAACATGAGGACGAATCTCGATTCCGAGACCGCGGCCGTCGATTCGTTCGGCCACATGAGCACATCGCTCGACGCGGTCTCCAGGGCCGTCGAGAGCCGCGCCAACACGTACAACGCGTCCTCACTGGCTAGCTTCCGCCAGGAATCGTCCGCGTTCGCGCGTGCAGTGGCGAGCCGCAACAACGAGGCCCAGGCACGAGCCACCGCCGACATGCGCGGACAGCTCAACCACATCAGCAACTACCTCGGCAGCGTCCGCAATCTCGATGCGCGTGCGGCGAGCCGCGCGAACATCGCCGAGTGCACCGCGCAACTGCAGAGCATCAATCACGCCGCGCAGAGCCGCACCGTGTACGCCTCGGTTCTGGCCGATAGCCAGGAGCTGGCGAACTACTCACTGAAGTCGCGGAATCAGTAATTCCACATGCACGTGGGGCCGGCCGAGTGCCGGCCCTGCGTGTGTTATAACCGCATCGTCTCCCGACAACATGCGGTCCCTCGCTGTCGCAGTCGCCCTCCTCGCCGTGACGACCGCCGGTGCGCAGGAACTGTTCACGCGCCAGACGAAGTTCCTCAACCTCGTCTACTACGACAAAGCGCACGAATACCTCACCTTCCATCTGGCGCGCTCGTTCGAGAACTCACTCGCGTTTCATCGCAAGCTCTTCGACTACACGCCTTCAGAGCCGATCGTGATCCTGATGCAGGACTTCGGCGACTTCGGTCACGGCGGCACGTCGACCGTGCCGTGGAACTACATCAGCATCGGCATCGAGCCGTTCGACTACGTCTACGACACGATGCCGTCGAACGAGCGGATGAACTGGCTCATGCACCACGAGCTCGTGCACGTCGTGGCAACGGACAAGGCGGCCGGTGTTGACCTCCGCTTTCGAAGACTCTTTCACGGCAAGGTCGCGCCGATCAAAGAACAACCGCTGTCGATGGTCTACAGCTACATGACCAGTCCGCGCTGGTACTCGCCGCGCTGGTATCACGAGGGGATCGCCGTATTCCTGGAGACGTGGATGGCCGGCGGCGTCGGACGCGTGCTCGGCGGCTACGACGAGATGGCGTTCCGCACGATGGTGCTGGAGAACGATCGCTTCTACGACGTCGTCGGGCTCGAATCGGAAGGAACGACGATCGATTTTCAGGTCGGACAGAATTCGTATCTCTACGGCACGCGCTTCGTCACGTTTCTCGCGGAGGAGCATGGGCCGGAGAAGGTGATCGAGTGGTTCAACCGGACGCCGGATAGCAAACGCTACTTCAAGTCGCAGTTCGAGCACGTGTTCGGCGTGCCGCTCGAGCAGGAATGGCGGCGGTGGATCGCGTGGGAGCACGACTGGCAGCGCAAGAATCTCGATCGCATCCGCGCGTACGACGTGACGAAGGAGCGCGCGATCACCAGCGAGACGCTCGGCTCGATCTCGCGCACGTTCTACGACCGCGAGCACAACCTTCTGTACGCCGCGATCAATCGGCCCGCGCACGTCGCGCAGATCGTGTCGATCGACGTGAAGAGCGGCGCGATCACGCCGCTCGCCGAAGTCGGATCGCCGGCGTTGTACTTCGTGACGTCGCTCGCGTACGACGCGAAGGACCGGAAGATCTTCTACACGACCGACAACACCTACGGCTGGCGCGATCTCAACGAGCTCGATCTCAACTCCGGACGTCATCACGAGCTGCTCAAGAATGTGCGCACCGGCGACCTCGCCGTGAATCCCGTCGACCAGTCGATCTGGGGAATCCAGCATCACAACGGTTTCTCGTCGCTCGTGCGCATCCCCAAGCCGTACACGTCGTGGCAGACGCTGATGACGCTCGAATACGGCCGCGACATTTTCGACATGGACATCTCGCCCGACGGCAAGACCGTGAGCGCATCGCTCATCGAAGCCACCGGCGATCAGCAGCTCGTCGCGCTCGACGTCGACAGGCTGCTCAAAGGCGACTCGACGTTCCGGCCGCTGCACACGTTCGAGAACAACTCGCCGGAGAACTTCACGTTCTCCCCCGACGGCCGCTACCTCTACGGCACGTCGTACTACAGCGGCGTGTCGAACGTGTTCCGCTACGACCTTCAGGAACAGAAGATGGATGCGCTCACGAATGTCGAGACGGGATTGTTCCGCCCGATCCCGATCTCGCCGGCGGAGATGATCGCGTACAAGTACACGTCGAAAGGATTCACGCCGGTCGTCCTCCCCATCAAGCCTCGCGAAGACATCAACGCCATCAACTACCTCGGGCAGCAGGTGGTCGAACGTTTCCCGATCGTGAAGAGCTGGAACGCCGGCTCACCGGCGCGCGTGAATCTCGATGAGGTGACGACGTACGCCGGTCCGTACAAGCCGATCGCACAGACGCGGCTCGGCTCGGTATATCCGGTGATTGAGGGATACAAGAGCACGGTCGCCGCGGGATTGCGGCTCAACTTCTCCGATCCGCTCGGACTGAATCAGGTGGATCTCACGGCCGCGGTCTCGAACGCGCGGAAGAATAACGAGCGGCTGCATCTCAAGCTCGGATTCGATCACACGCCCTGGCGCGTGCGGCTCCACTACAACGCGACGGACTTCTACGATCTGTTCGGTCCGACGAAAGTGAGCCGCAAGGGATACTCGGCGGCCGGCGCGTATCACCAGTTCCTGATTTACGAACGGCCGAAGACGCTCGAGTACACGTTGAGCGCGGCACATTACGGCGGACTGGAGACGCTGCCCCAGTACCAGAACATCGCGGCGCCGTTCAGCCGGTACGAAGAAGCGCGGGCACAACTCGACTACAAGAATCTGCGGCGGACGATCGGTGCCGTCGACTTCGAGCGCGGAGAGCGTTGGACGGCCGCGGCGAGCGGCAGCGTCGCCAGCTCGGACTTTTTCCCGCGGGTGTACGGCGACTACGAACGCGGATTTCTGCTGCCGATCGAACACTCGTCGATCTGGCTGCGCGGCGCGGCAGGAAAATCGTGGGGCGACCGCACGAACGCGTTCGCGAACTTTTACTTTGGCGCATTCGGCAACAACTGGGTCGACTGGCAGGAAGTGCGGCGCTACCGCGAGCTCGATAGTTTCCCCGGACTCGACCTCAACGAAGCGGGCGGCAGCGATTTCGCGAAAGCGGGGGTCGAATGGACGTTGCCGGCGATCAAGTTCGCGAGCGTCGGCGTCCCGTCGTTCTACACGAACTGGGCGCGGCTGGC
>CAAGKR010009525.1_pt1 | contig 10408 bp, 8 predicted proteins | sample 2556971 | NCBI WGS metagenome assembly CAAGKR01 (sample SAMEA5207829, study PRJEB30636) | soil metagenome | biome: forest; feature: boreal; material: soil | place: USA | collected 2011-09 | depth 1 m
GGCGACGACGTATGCTCCCAGGAGCCACTGCAGGTTGTCGTTCAGGTTACGTGCGACCGAGGCGTAGTGACGGCGGAAGTCATGTGGGAGAGAGCTACTCCCCTTCCACGGCACGGCCGTCCAGGCGCCCAGCACGGCAGCCGAGCCAAGCGGCACGACGAGCAGAAGAGCCGTCGTTTTGGTAGCGAGCGCGGCGCCGAACGCGATTCCACCCCACAGATACGCCCGGCGACTACCGGTCTGAGCCATATGGACTGAGGCCAGTAGCGTGGCCAGCGCGAGCGGGGTGAGCACCGTGTCGACGGCGTAAAAGTGCGAAAGCTGCACATCAAGGACGGTGAACGCGGTCAGGGCCATGGCCAGCACGCCGGTCCAATAACCAAACACCCGGCGTCCGACGAGAAAGACAAGAAAGACCGCGGCGAGGTCGAGACAACCTGAGAGGGCCCGGCCCACCGGAGGGAGACCGCTGTAGGTGTCGAACTGTGCCCATGAGGAGAGAAAGGGAACATGTCGGCCGAGGAAGCCCATCGTTCCGGCGAGCATAGCCAGGAGATAAAACGGCAGGCTGCCGTAGGCAAAAAAGTGCGGATCTAACGGTGAGCTTGAGCAATTCGGGACGTTGTTGCACGACGTGGTGTTGAAAAACTGGGACCACGACGAGGGTAACGAGATCGGAGGGTTGCCGTTGGCCCCCGATAGGACCATGTAGATCCAGCGCTCGTCGGGATGGAGCTGGTTGCCGTTGTCCCAGTTAAGGTTGTAGAAGCGAAACGCACCCCCGAGGATGAGAATCACGATTGGGAGCATAAGCGGGTGCCGCTCGAGCCACTCGCCTGCTCGGGCGATAGGCATGCGGCCTTCTTGGGTCAAACTGGCCTTCCCCTGATGGCGCATGATATGAAAAACGTGCTGCAACCGCAGCACGCTCTACGGGGTCGCATAAGCTCACGAATTGTACTATCTGTCGCGACCAAGCCTCAAGGCTATGCACCGCAAGACGTCAACGCACGCGTGTCCGGGGATCCGGAACTGCAACGCCGCCTTCGAACTGTGATGGCGTGCGGTTACATCCCAAGTACGTGGAAGCCCTCGTCGACAAACAGAATCTCGCCGGTGACCCCTCTACTTAAATGACTGGCCAGATAGACGGCGGTATCTCCAACCTCCGCTGGATCGGTCGCTCTCCGTAGGGGAGCCCGCTCTGGATACGCTTTGGCGAATCCGGTGAATCCGCGTATCCCCCGTGCTGCAAGGGTGGAAATTGGGCCGGCCGAGATAGCGTTCACGCGAACGTTGCTTGGTCCTAGATCAGCAGCCAGGTAACGAACGCTGGCCTCGAGTGCTGCCTTGGCCACGCCCATGACGTTGTAGCTCGGAAAAACACGCTCGCTCGCCAGGTACGTCAGCGTGATGACGCTGCCGCCCTCCGTCATTAAAGCCATAGCCGGTTTGGTCACCGCGACCAGGGAATAAGCGCTCACTTCCAGACACATCCCAAAGCCGGCCCGCGACGTGTCTGCAAACGACCCACGAAGCTCTGCCTCCGGAGCGTAGGCGACACTATGGACCAGGATATCGATGCGGCCCCACTCCTCACGGAGTCGGTCGTACACCTTACTAATTTGCTCGTCATCCGTGACGTCGGCCTGAATCATGAGGGTGCCGGGGATCTGTTCCGCGCAGTCGCGCACCATCTTTTCGACGCGTTCGCCTTGGTAGGTCAGCGCAAGCTTAGCGCCTTCCCTGCTCATCGCCTGTGCAATCGCCCACGCTATGCTTCGTCGATTCGCGACGCCATAAATCAGGGCATACTTGCCGTCTAACAGCCCCATTCTGCTCTCCTACCGCCGGACGTGTACTTGCATTGAAGCGATGTAGGCGTGGCCCTGTCAAAAGTCATGAGCTGGGGTACCATGAAGGCAGCACGGAAAGGGGAGGCCTTGAACGAAAACTTACGCCGAGCCGTGGATGCACTCGAGGCGGGCGCCAGCGAGGCCAAGCGGCTGTCTGCCAGCTCCACCTTCCACGTTCGAGACCGTGTAAAGCGTGCGGTCGAGGAGGCGCTCGATCATCTCGAGGCCGATGCGGACACGTCGAGCGAGCCTGAAAGTGTGTTCGACGCGCTCGACCGGCAGTCCAAGGAAATTGCAGAGGATTTGAGGCGCGCCGAACGTCTCATGAAGCGCCGCACCGGGCAGGGTTGAGGCCCGATGCCATTGGTCGGGACGCTCGAACAGTTGGGTGCGTTGCTTCGTCGACAAGCAGTGCTGCGTGGTGACTTTGTCCTGTCGTCGGGCCAGCATTCCGACTACTATCTGGACGCGCGGATTGTCACGCTGTCGTCGGTCGGCGCCTGGCTGGTCGGTCAGGCGTTCGCCGAATGCTTAAATGGACACGATGTTGACGCGGTAGCAGGGCTGGCAATCGGAGCCGACCCGATCGTTGCTGCTATTGCTGCCTATGCCGGCTCTGTCGGGCGACGGCTCGACGGCCTCATCGTGCGCAATGAGCGAAAGGAGCATGGAGCCGGGCGCCGTATTGAGGGGCCTTGGCGTGACGGGCTCCGGGTGGCGATCGTAGACGATACGCTCACCACGGGCTTGTCGTCGTTGGAGGCGGCGCGCGCAGTCGAAGATGCCGGAGGATCGATCGAAGGGGTGTATGCACTCATCGATCGCGGGCAGGGCGGGCGAGCGACTATCGAAGGCGCCGGCCACTGTTTTACCGCACTGTTCACCGCCCGAGAGATACTGGATGAGTGACCGACCAGTTTCCCTCCAATCCTCGCGTGAAGGGGGCTCAGTCGACGTTCGCGCGCCCGAGCAGAACGGATGCCCATCGAGCCGGGATCTGCCAACGGGTTATTCTGCCGTCGGTCGCGATCATGGACGCTCCTCCCCAGACCGATCGCACGCTCTCCGGCACGGTACCGCCCGGTGCTGCAACCTCGATGGTCCGCGCGACGTCGCTGGCATTGAACGCCACAAAGGCGACCTGTCCCCCCAGCTGGCGAGAGAATGCGTATACTCCGTCGCCCGCAAACAGTGACTCGTGCCCGCCGCTTCGGAACACCGGGTGGGTATGACGGAGAGAAATGCAACTCTTCAGATGGTCTCGCAGGCCCCAGTTCCACTTCGATGTGTCCCAGATAAAGCCGCCCCGGGCCTCCTCGACCGTTGCGCCGCCGGTCATGCCGATCTCATCCCCGTAGTAGGTGCACGGCGCGCCCGGGAAAGTCATCTGGAAGAGCATCGCGAGGCGCAACGCGGATTCGTCTCTGCGAGCCATGGTGAGAAACCGAGCTGTGTCGTGGCTGTCCAGCAGGTTTAGCTGCGCGAGCGTGGCCGGCCAGGGATGGCGGCGCACTTGCCCATCCATGATCTGTGCGAACTGCTCCGCGTTGAGCCCGTCAACGGGGTTGAGCCCAGTGCCTTCGATGGTACTGGAGTCGAGGCCGTGTAGCGACGAGAAGAATCCCAGGCATGCTTTGGTGAAGGGATAATTCATGACAGCGTCGAACTGGTCTCCCTTGAGCCAGCGAGAAGCATCTCCCCAGATTTCGCCGACGATGTAGGCGTCTGGGTTGGCATCCTTCACACGACGCCGAAATTCCCGCCAGAAATCATCGTCGTCGATTTCGTTTGGTACGTCGAGGCGCCACCCGTCGATGCCCTGCTCGATCCAGTACCGTCCGACATCCCACAGAAATTCCCTCACTGCCTGGGTGCGCGTATTGAACTTGGGAAGTGCTGAGTCATCCCACCATGCCCAGTATCCCGGTGGCTGTCCTCCCGGCCCATACGGATTGAGAGGCCAGGAATAGATCGTGAACCAATCGAGGTACGGAGAGCTCGAGCCGTTCTCGAGGATGTGATTGAAACGAAAGAAGCCGCGGCTGCAATGGTTGAAAACGCCGTCCAGGATGACCCGCATCGAACGCCGATGCGCTTCGTTCAGGAATCGTGCAAACGCCTCGTTTCCTCCCAGAATCGGATCGATTGCGTAGTAGTCGTAGGTGTGATAACGGTGGTTCGCGGTGGATTTGAACACCGGACAGAAGTAGATCGCGTTCACCCCGAGATCCTGCAGATAGTCGAGCCGCTCCACAACGCCGAGCAGATCACCACCCTTGAATCCATGAATGGTCGGAGGTGCGTCCCAGGCCTCCAGGTTTGAGGGCTTGGGCACCGCCGGGCTGGTCGCAAAACGGTCGGGAAATATTTGGTAAAAGACCGCGTCGTGTACCCACGTAGGCGTTTCAAAGTCACGGTCGGTGGCTGAAGCGGTGCTCTGCTGCATCGGTGTCACCCCTGTATGTACGGTGTTGGATTCAGAAAAGAAGTCGGTGGTGAGAGGCGCCTAGGACGAACTCGGCTCCAGGATGGAGGCTCCCAAGGGTGGCAGCGTGAGTATGGCGGAGTAAGGCTGGTTGTGACACGGCACGGCCTCTGCTTCGATCTCCCCCCAATTTTCTACTCCGCTGCCTCCATAGCGAATGGCGTCGGTGCTGACCGATTCGCGGTACGTGCCCGCCTGCGGCAGGCCCATTCGATAACCGTATCGCACGACGGGGGTCATATTGAGCGAGAATATGACCATTCCCTTTCGATCGAGTGTGCGACGGAGGAACGCAACTACGCTGTTGTCGGCATCCGAGATGTCAATCCATTCGAACCCTTCCCAGCTGAAGTCCCGCTCATACAAGGCGGCGCGGCCTCGGTACAGCGAATTCAAATCGCGAACCAGCGTTTGAAGGCCCGAGTGAAACTTGGCGTTTGGGCCATCGAGAGCACCCCAATCGAGGCTGTTTGCGTAATCCCATTCACTACGCTGTCCGAATTCGCTCCCCATAAATAAGAGCTTTTTTCCAGGATGTCCCCACATGTACGCGTACAGTAGCCGCAGATTGGCAAATTTCTGCCACTCGTCTCCCGGCATCTTATCTACCATCGACCGCTTCCCGTGCACGACCTCGTCATGCGACAACGGCAGGAGGAAGTGCTCAGAAAAGGCATACATCAAGGAAAACGTGAGATCGTTTTGATGATGGCGGCGGAAGATGGGATCGAGCTGCATGTACTTGAGCGTGTCGTGCATCCATCCCATGTTCCACTTCAAATCGAAGCCAAGGCCGCCTTCCGATACGTCTCCAGTTACCTTCGGCCACGCCGTCGATTCCTCCGCGATCATCAGGGCGCCAGGAAAGCTCTCGTGGACCGCGGTATTGACAGAGCGAATGAGATCGACCGCTTCCAGGTTTTCCCTGCCACCGTACTGGTTGGGCAGCCACTGTCCATCCTCCCGCGAATAGTCGAGGTACAGCATCGACGCCACAGCATCAACTCGAAGCCCATCGACGTGGTACCGATGCAGCCAGCTAAGGGCATTTGACAGTAAAAATGTCCGCACTTCCGGACGTCCGTAATTAAAGATGAGCGTGCCCCAGTCCGGATGTTCCCCTCGTCTCGGATCCGGATGTTCGTAGAGCGAGGTACCGTCGAATCGTGCCAGCGCAAACGCGTCCTTGGGGAAGTGGGCCGGCACCCAGTCGAGAATCACTCCGATTCCGTGCTGGTGAAAGTAGTCGACAAAGTACATGAACTCTACTGGCGCGCCGAACCTGGCTGTAGGTGCAAAGTAGCCGGTAGTCTGATATCCCCACGACATGTCGAGCGGATGTTCGGCTACCGGCAGCAACTCAATATGCGTAAATCCCATGGAGAGAACGTAGTCCGATAGACCGTGGGCCAGGTCCACATACGTGGGAAACTCTTTGCCCGTAGCCGGATCGTGCTTCCAGGAACCGAGGTGAACCTCGTAAACGGATACTGGCACGTCGAGCGATGCGTGCGCTCGGCGCTCGATCCACTTGGCGTCGTTCCAGGTGTACTGGGTGAGATCGGCCACGATTGAGGCCGTGTGGGGGCGTAGCTGTGCGGCCGCTGCGTACGGGTCGGCATGCTCGAGCCAAGCATCCGTCCCGCGAGGCTGCAGCGCGTACTTATACCGCGCGCCTTCGCTCACACCCGGCACGAATCCCTGCCAGATTCCTGAGCTCCGGACGGACTCCAACGGGTTGGAGGTCGTATTCCACCCGTTGAAGTCGCCGACCACGCTCGCGCGGCCCGCATCCGGGGCCCATACCGCAAACTGCACGCCTCTGACTGTGTCGACTTCCGTTGGATGAGCGCCGAGCCGGTCGTACGCTTCCCGAAATGTACCGGAACCGAAAATGTAAAGATCGAAGTCTGACAGCGCCATGGCATCACCTACAATTTGGTATGCCGCTCTGCGGCGGTCGATCGGAGTGAGGAATTATGGCGTTTTCACGCGCGGCGGGTATTCTCGTGCATCCCACGTCATTGCCGGGTCCCGGCGGGATAGGAACGCTTGGCGTCGATGCGTACGAATTTTTGGAGACTCTCCACAGCGCTGGTATCACGTGTTGGCAAGTGCTGCCGCTCGGACCCACGGGCTACGGCGATTCCCCTTATTCTGCATTATCGGCGTTCGCGGGCAATCCGTTTCTGATAGCGCTCGATCCTTTAGTCGATGACGGGTGGCTGCTGGTGGAGGATTTACTTTCGCTGTCCGGATTGCCGGAAAGCCGTGTCGACTTTGGACGCCTGGTCCCCACCAAGATGGGAGTCCTCTGGCAGGCCTTCAGACGGTTTCGGGAAACGGGGACGCACGCCGAGTCGATTGCGGCGTTCGTGGTCGCACAATCTGCCTGGCTGGATGACTTCGCGTTGTACATGGCGATCAAGGATGTCCACGGGGGTGCACCGTGGATTGAATGGGAGACGCCTTTACGCTCTCGCGATGAGTCGGCCCTGGCGTCCGCACGCCAGGACCTAGAGGACCAAGTAGCGTTTCATCATTTCGTGCAATTCGTCTTCTTTCAGCAATGGCGCGAGGTGAAGCGGCGCGCAAACGATCTGAACATTCAAGTTATCGGGGACATTCCCATCTTCGTCGCGTTCGACAGTGCGGACGTATGGTCGCACCAAGAACTGTTCCAACTTGATCGAAATGGGCTGCCCGAAGTCGTCGCGGGGGTTCCTCCGGATTACTTCTCCACCACGGGCCAACTCTGGGGCAATCCGCACTATCGGTGGGACATGATGGCCGACACGGGCTACACCTGGTGGATCGACCGCTTTCGCATGGCCCTGCAGATGGTGGACGTCGTGCGCCTGGATCATTTTCGCGGCTTTGCCGGCGCCTGGGCCGTGCCATACGGAAATACGACCGCCGAGCACGGCGAATGGGTTCCCGGCCCCGCCGCAGCGTTCTTTACGGCCATTCGAGATGCTTTGGGAACGTTACCGATCATCGCCGAGGACCTTGGTGTGATTACGCCGGAGGTGGATGCTCTGCGTCTCGAGTTCGACTTTCCCGGAATGCAGATCTTGCAGTTTGCGTTTGGCAGCGACGTCGAGAATGGGGCGCTCCCGCACAATTTCGAGCGAAACACGGCTGTGTATACGGGAACGCATGACAACGACACCACAATTGGCTGGTGGATGTCGATCGGGGAAGAAGAGAGACTGGGGGTGCGCGATTACCTGGGCACCACCGGTGCCGACATCAGCTGGGATATGATGCGGCTGGCTTTTTCCTCGGTGGCGGACCTCGCCGTTGTGCCCATGCAGGATGTCGTGCGCGCTGGAACACGCTCACGGATGAATCTCCCAGGAAAACCGGACGGCAATTGGTCGTGGAGGTTGGTCCGCGGAGTACTTACGGAAGCGCACTTGGCAGGGTTGGAGATACTGGTCAAGACCTACGGACGCGCCGCTTCGGCGTGATGTTCGCAGAACGGGCAGACGCAAAATCGCGACAAGAACAATGGAGAGCAATGGAATCGTATCCGTGGAGTAAGGCCATCGTCGTAGGAGCTTCCTCCGGGATCGGCGAGCAGATATCACGCCAACTCGCCGCCGCAGGTGCTCGGGTGGCCCTGGTAGGGCGGCGGGAAGACCGACTCCAGACTATCTGCGCCGAGATCAACCGTGATGCCGCTTCGGAGACCGCGTTCGCGGTCCCGCACGACGTCCGTGACAGGGGAGACTTGTCCGCCCTCTTTCAACAGATTACGGGACGATTAGCAGGGCTTGATCTCGTCGTCTATGTCGCCGGAACGATGCCGCGCGTTGGGCCGCAAGAGTATCCCACCGAGGTGGACCGAGACACCATCGAGACCAACTTCACTGGAGCGATTGTTTGGCTGAATGAAGCTGCAACTCGATTTGCCCGCGCCGGAGAGGGAACGATCGTCGGTATCTCATCGGTAGCAGGGGATCGGGGCCGTCGCGGGAACCCGGTGTACGGTGCAACAAAAGCCGCATTGGGGACGTACTTAGAATCTCTCAGGAACCGCCTGTCCGTTCGAAACGTGACCGTAACCACGGTCAAACCGGGGTACGTGCGAACGGCTCAGGTGGAGGGACTGGTGCTTCCGCGCATCTTTCCCGTCGTCGGTCCCGAGGACGCTGCTCGGGAGATTCTCGCCGCGGCGGCCGCCGGAAAGGGAATCGTCTACGTACCGTCATGGTGGCGATTCGTCATGACGGCAATTCGAGCCGTACCCCCACGTATCATGCAGCGCTTGAATATTTGAAGGTGAGTGAGAAGAGATTCGAACCGGCGGACCCTTACGGTACGTTGACCGCCGTCGAAGCCGCCGCCTAGAATGGATCGCTAAATGATTGCGGCGTATCGACGCATGGGGCGCCGACGGGCGGGGTGTGGCGCAGCTTGGTAGCGCGCCTGCTTTGGGAGCAGGAGGTCCTCGGTTCGAATCCGGGCACCCCGACCACGCCTAGCTGTCGGCGGTTCCCTGCGATCCTCGGTCGCGTGGTCCCGTGTACTTGGCCACCAGTTGCTCCCAGAGCAGCGGCACGCCGACCATTGCGACCACGGCCAGGATGAGCAGCAGACCGATCACAATGGGACCAAAAATGACGAGAGCAAGTAGTTTCAGTAGAAATCGCATGGCGGCTCCTTGCACGTTCTCAAGTAGTGCTCCAGCCTACCTTCTTTTCACACCGCAGGTAAATAATTGGCTCGCAGGGACATGAAAAACATCTCGCGGGGTATAGGCACCTGAGCGATGACGGACGGCCGGAAATCTGGCGAATTGGCGCGAAAATGTGGTAAAATCACGTATGCCGTTGGAACGGCTGTTCGAGAAAGCTTCGGTCGAATCCAGGTGACCATTCCCGGCATGGGAGGTGGTCACTCAGCCACTTTTGGAAGGAAGCAGTTCTTGCTCGCCGACTGGTTGTGGCGGGCGTGGAAGGATCCGCATGCAGCAACAGACAGTTTCATATGGAGCCGAAGATATTCAGGTGCTCGAGGGTTTGGAGGGTGTCCGCCGTCGACCTGGTATGTATATCGGAGGTACAGACTTAAAGGGGCTTCACCAGCTTGTCCATGAAGTAGTGGATAACAGCGTGGACGAGGCTCTGCAGGGCGCGTGCGACTCCATCTCGATCGTGATTGAAGACGACGGTCGCGTGACCGTCGAAGACAATGGCCGAGGTATTCCGGTCGAGACGCATCCGAAGGTCGGGCGCTCCACCCTGGAAGTAGTGATGACGCGTTTGCACGCCGGAGGAAAGTTCGGTCAACGCGGATATAAGGTTTCCGGCGGACTCCACGGGGTGGGTGTGTCGGTGGTGTGCGCATTGTCGTCCTTCATCCAGGTAGATGTGAAGCGAAATAAGAAGGTGTATCGTCAGCAGTACTCCGAGGGCAAACCGATCAGCGAGGTCAAGGTGGTCGGCAAGGCTGAGGGGACAGGCACGAAGACGACGTTTCAGCCGGACCCGAAAATTTTTCCGGATGTAACTGTCGACTTCGATCTGCTCACCCAGCGTTTTCGTGAGATGGCCTATCTCAATCGCGGATTGAGGATTCGGCTGCGCGAAGACGCAACAGGCCGAGAGACGACGTTTTACTTCGAGGGCGGTATCTCGTCGTTCGTCCGCCACTTGAACAAGAACCGCGTCTCGCTCATCTCGAAGCCGATCTACCTGAGCCGAGACTTCGAAGACTCCAGCATCGAGCTGGCCCTTCAGTACACGGACGATTACACCGAGACGGTGTTTTGCTTTGCCAACGCAATCAACACGCCCGATGGTGGCACGCATCTCTCTGGATTCCGGTCGGCTCTTACCCGCACGATCAACGCGTATGCGCGCAAGAGTGGGCTCCTGAAGGAGCAGGACGCGAATCTGACTTCGGATGACGTCCGCGAGGGGCTGACGGCAATCATCAGCGTGAAGCTGCAAGAGCCGCAGTTCGAGGCGCAGACGAAGGTCAAGCTGAGTAACCCGGAGATCCGATCTCAAACCGAGATGACGGTTAACGAGCAGCTCAATGCGTATCTGGAAGAAAA
>CAAGKR010029589.1_pt1 | contig 10406 bp, 8 predicted proteins | sample 2556971 | NCBI WGS metagenome assembly CAAGKR01 (sample SAMEA5207829, study PRJEB30636) | soil metagenome | biome: forest; feature: boreal; material: soil | place: USA | collected 2011-09 | depth 1 m
AGCAGGACGATGGCCAGGAGCGCGAGCAGAGCAAGAACCCGTCGTGTCGTCATTTGTTCGCCGTTGGCCGTTGGCCGTTGGCCGTTGGCCGAAGTTTAACGGCGAATGGTGGGGAACTACGAGGCGCCGCGTCCCGACAACACCGCGGGGATCGTCCGCAGCAGGATCTTCAGGTCGAGTGACGGCGACCAGTTGTCGATGTATTGAAGGTCGAGCTTCATCCAGCGATCGAAGTCGACGTTGTTCCGGCCGCTGACCTGCCACAGGCAAGTCAGGCCGGGCTTCATCGACAGACGCCGCCGATGCCAACGGTGGTACGAACGGACTTCCTCCGGCACCGGCGGGCGCGGACCGACCAGGCTCATGTCGCCTTTCAGCACGTTCCAGAGCTGCGGCAGCTCGTCGAGCGAGAACTTGCGGAGGATGCGACCGACGGTCGTCACGCGCGGATCCGACTTCACCTTGAAGACCGGGCCGCTCATCTCGTTGAGGTGACTCAATTCACTGCGGTGCTGATCGGCGTTCTCGATCATCGTGCGGAACTTGTAGAGGGTGAAGATCCGGCCATTGAGTCCGATGCGCTCCTGCTTGAAGAGAACCGAACCGGGTGAGCTCAACTTGATCGCCAGCGCGGCGAGAACGATCACAGGCAAGGCGAGACCGAGGATCAGGAGCGACACGGCGATGTCGAGGAGACGCTTGAGGGCCAGCTGCGACTCGTTCGATGGAGTGGTCGTGAATGTGAGGAACGGGATGCCTTCCAGCTCTTCGATTTCGATGCGGGCGACGCGGTTCTGGAAAAAGTTCATCGCTACACGAGCACGGATGCCGAGCTCCTCGCACAGGATGAAGAGCTGCTTCATCTCATCGAGCTTCTTGCGCGTGACGGCGAAGACGATTTCGTCGACGATCTCCGGAAACTCGAAGCGCTCGAGGAGCGTGCGCAGCTCGGGGACGCTTCCATACACACGGTAACGCGCCCACCCATTCGGCAGACGATGGCCGTCAGAGACGAACCCGAGAATCTTGTAGCCCCAGTAGTTGTGATCTTCGATCACGTGAGCGACGTCGATCGCGCGACGACCGGTACCGACGATGAGCACCGTGCGATAGTTCAGACCCTTGGCCCGCACATAGCGAGCGCCGACGCGCAGCGCGATTTTCTCCATGATGAGAAGAATCGCCGACAGGCCGCCGAAGAGAATGAACCACATGCGCGAGAGTTGCCGCAGCGGCATCAGGAACGCCAGCGTTGCCAACAGAACGTTGCCGACGACGACCACCCGAAGAATCGTGGTCACTTCTTTCGTCAGCGGGATCGTTCGATGGCTGTGGTAGCTGTGATAGCTGAAGAGCAGGGCCGACCAGATGACCAGGACGATCGGATAGATCTTCAGGTACTCCTGGATGGGAAACAGGCCGGTGGGAAAGTGGCCCGGGGCGACGTGGGGAAGGACGACATCGCGGACGAAGAACGCGATGAAGAAGGCCAAAGAAGTGAGGCCGAGGTCAACGAGATAAACGACCCTCGCGATCAGTCGCGCCTTCTGTCTAAGCATTCGGCTCTTCGTTTGGAGAGTACTGCAAAATGGCGCCCGTGCGATATACGGATCGCGTCCCGAAACCGTCTAGCGCATGAGCTCGGAAAAAAGCGCCTCGTAGGCCGCGGTCACCTGATCCCAACGGTAGTGCTCGGCGACCCGCTTGCGCGCGGCGGCCCGAATCGTTTCCAGCAGTCTTGTGTGGTCGAGGCATTCGCGAATCTCTCCGGACAGTGTCTCGGTCGGGCGAAGTTGAAAATAACGCACGGCGTCTCCACCCACTTCCCGATTTTCCGGAGTGTCGTGCGCGAGGACGCAGCCGCCCGAGCCCATCGCCTCGATCATCGCCGGATGCGTGCCCCCCACTTCCGTCGCCTGGATGTAGAGGAGAGCGTTGCGCTGCAACGTGCGGTAGTCGGGGCCGTAGAGCGCGCCGGGAAAAAGAATCCGATCGCTGGCGTGGCGACGAAGCTCACGCACGAGATCCTTCGCGTAAAGGCCTTCGCCGAGCATGACCAGGGGGATCGCCGTTGGCCGTTGGCCGTTGGCCGTTTCGTATGCCTTGACCACTTCGAATGGGTTGTTCTCGGGTTCGAAGCGGCTCACGTACAAGACGTACCCGCGCGGCTGGAGGCCGAGTCGCTGCAGAACGTCGGAGTCGTTCTCCTGGGGAAAGTCAGCGCCGTAGCGGATCGTTAGCGGCTCGATGCCGAAGCGCAATCGGTAGTACGCGGCGATCACATCGGCGTCGGCCACGACACGATTCGCGAAGAGGGCCGAAAAGGTCTCGCCGACCACGTAGACGGCGCGGCCGAGGAAGTTCCATTTGCGACGGCGACGCTCGATGCCGTCGACATTGATCGCGACGGGAATTCGCGCCGCGCGCAGCAACGGCAGCACGAAAGCGTTCGCCGCGTTGCAGACAAGGACCACATCGAAGTCTCGCCGGAGTGCATCGATCGCGGAGAAGAATGTGTGACTGACCGTCTCGAAGTATTTGTGGGGGACGGCGGGGAGGACGATGCGGCGGATGCCGTTCCACGATTCCTCCCCTGCTGTCCGACAATACACCGTGACCTGATGTCCGCGCGCCACGAGCCGCGTTCCCAGCTCGGCGGCGAAGGTCTCGAAGCCGCCATAGCGCGGCGGCACTCCGCGCGTGCCGAGGATGGCGATGTTCAACGGAACCACTCCGCGAGGCGGCGATCGGAAACGCGACGCCGCCGCTGAATCGCTCGTCGCTTCGCAAGTACACGGCGCCGATTTCGCCACAACCACGACAGCGCCGGCAACGAAGACCGCTCGATGGTCAGCACCGCGCCGATGGCGATGAGGTCGCGAGTCAATTCGAATGGCGCATTGCGCAGCGCGAGATAGGGGCCTTCGTTCTTCAGTCGCAGCAGAAAACGATTCTTCACCGAGTGCATATTGGTGATCGGCGATAGCATTCGCCGGCCCTTCGGCGTCACCGTTCGAACGTGATAGCCGACGGCATCCGGAACGTAGAGTGCCCGCCAACCGAAGAGTCGCCCGCGCCAGGCGACGTCAGCGTCTTCGCGGTACGTGAAGAAGTCCTCATCGAAAAACTCGCCGTCGATGCTGACGCCGTCGATGAACGATCGGCGGTACATCGCCGCCGCTCCGGAAGCGCCAAAGACTTCCGACCACCGACCTCCGACCTCCGACCCGCTGTCTGGTAGTCCTTGTCCGATATCGAAGTGCCGTCCGCTCCGCGTCATCCGAATCCCTTTCGTGTCGATGACCTCGGTCGGCTCGATGTCGGCGCCACGGCCGCGAAAAAGTCTGCCGGTGGCCATTCCGAACTCTTCGCCGGCCGCGTCGAGCGCCTCCACGATTCGCGCGATGTAGTCGCCTTCCAGATACGCGTCGGGATTGCAGAGGAGGACGAACTCGCCGCGGCCACGCCGGAGCGCCTGATTTACGGCCGCAGCAAACCCGCGGTTCTCCTCGTTGACGATCTGCACGCAGCCGGCAAATCGAGCGCTCACTTCGCCGACCGAGTCGTCTTCCGACGCGTTGTCGACGTGAATCAGCTCGACATCAGGATGCGTCTGCTGCGCGATTCCGGTCAGGCAGCGCCGCAGATAGGGAGCATCGTTCCACGTGACTAGGACGACGCTGACGAGTCGTCCCATCGACGAAATGCTTTCCTCAACACGCCGGCGTACGCTCGCACCGCGTTCCGCCGTCCCGCCTCCGCATGGGCCAGACCGGCGAACGCGACGGGCAGTCGCAGAAGCATCCCCACGATGATGAGCCACCGCAGGGTCTCCGCCTTCGCCGGCGAGAACCACTTCCGCGCGTATCGCCACATGTTCGTGTACCAGAGGTCGACGAAACGCGGGAAGGGAACGTGTTCCAGACTGGCGCCGCCGGAATGCCGCGCCGAGGCAGCCGGGACCACGTAGACCGCCTTGCCGGCGGCGGCGAATCGCCGGCAGTAGTCGACGTCTTCGAACCACGCGGGCGAAAACTGCTCGTCGAGCGGTCCGATCTCGTCAAAGACTTCGCGCCGCACGAGCAGCGCCGCGGCCGCCGGCTGATCGACGCGCTGCGGCACGCTCAGATCGAGGTCCCGATATCGATACCTGCCCGTCACCCCGTTCCTCGGCATCACCTTGTCCAACGCCAGCACCTCGACTGCAAAGCTGAGCAGCGTCGGCAGCCGGCGCAACTGAAAATCGCGCTGCGAGCGGCCGTCCTCGTCGGACAGGAGCGGCGCGGCCGCGGCGACATCCGGGTGCGAGTCCAGGAACTCGATGAGTGTCGCCAGAGAATTCGGGTCCAGCTCGCAATCAGGATTCAGCAGGAACACATAGCGGCCGCGCGACGCGCGGATGGCGCGATTCGTCGCCGCGGCCAGGCCGTCATTCGACGACGACTGCAGAATGTGCGCGGGCAGGATCGCCTGAGCCATATCGAGAGTGCGATCGGCGGACGCGTTGTCGTAGAGGATGACCTCATGCCGGATCGCGCCACATGCGGCGGGAATCGCGCGCAGGCAGCGGTCGATCCAGCGCTCGCTGTTCCACGTCACCACGACGATCGAGAGATCGACGCGCGCCGGTAATGAATCGATCAGGATTGCTTCTGCCATTGGCGAATGACTTCGATCAGCGGCCGCATCACTACATCCCAGGCGAACCGCGGACGGACCCGCGCGAGATTAGATACGCACTCCCCGTAGAAAACGTCGTCCTGCAACAGCCGTCGAATCGCCTCGGCCACGGCCTCGCGATCGAGTGGCGGCACGACGACGCCGAGGCCCTCCCGCCGCACCAGATCGGCGGCAAATCCTTCTTCAGTGGTGATCACCGGCACGCCGGCGGCGATGGCATCGAAGAGACGCGTGCGAATCGAAACCACCGCCTCCGCTGTCGGACGGTGCAGCATGATAGCGATTTTGCTGCGGCGCAACCACGACAGGCGATCGCGATACGGCACCCACTCGTCATTGGCCTCGACATACGGGCTGCCTGACTGAACGAGCTGATCGAATCGATCTTCCCGCCGCCGATCGACGATCTGTCGATTGGGACGGTGACGGCCGAGGAAAAGGAGGCGGCAGGAGATGCCTTCGCGGTTGAGCTGCACCACCGCGTCGACGGCAGTGCGGGGATCGAGCCACTCCCACGTGCCGCCACCCCAGAGAATGGTTGGAACCGCCGGCGAGGGCGCCGGCGCTCCACTGAGTTCGTTCATATCGACGCCGAAGGGAATCTCGATCATGCGATCGCCGACGCCGTTGTAGAGATCGCGTTGCCGTGCGGTGGCGCAGATGAGCAGATCGCCTTCGCTCAGCGCGGTGCGCAGCCGCCACCACTCGGCGCCGAGGTGGATGCGCTGACGCAGCGACGGACGGCGGCCGTACGTCTCATTCAGCTCGAGCAGAATAGGGTCGAAGAGATCGTAGATGATGCGCTGCTCGCGCCGGCGGCGTCGAAATCTGCGCGCCGGCTGCCCGATCAGAACGGAAGCGTTGCGTGTCGCATCGCGCGCTTCGCGCGAATCGACACCGAAGATCGGAAACGGCGCAGTGGGCGCCCCTCCTTCGAGGTTCCCCACCAGCGTCGTCGGAAAATGTTTCGCCAGCTCCTCCGCGAAGTGCCAGGCGCGAATTCCCGGACCGGCCATCCGCTCGCCGACCACATCCGGCGTGACGATCACAATCGAGAACACAGTCCCTCGATGATGCCACGGACGCTCGATCTGCCGCGGAGCAGCAACCTCGCGTCTTCGCGCAGCAGCGCGGAGTTCCGTCCGACGCCGCGATGCATGCGCGCGACCCAGTAGCGGTTGCGCGTTCGCAGACGCACGGCACGTCGACCGAGGACGGAAGCGGACGCCGAGCCGCGATGTGTTGCCTTCACGATCGGAAGAACCTCCGTCCGCCAGCCGCTCTCGTGGAGACGAGCGCAGAGCTCGACGTCTTCGTAGTAGGCGAAGAAGCGCTCGTCGAAGAGGCGATCGCCGAGCGCCGCGCGGCGGTACAGCGTCGCGGTGGCGGAAACCCCCCACGCTTCGGGAAGCGGCGCATCAATGGCGAACCCGTGACCGATCTGTCGAATTGTGCCGTCGCTGATGTCGATCCCCGCACCGTCGATTGTCCGTTCGTCGCGCCGGATGATCGTCTGCGCGGCGGCCAGTCCCGGATCCGCATCGAGAGCCTCTTTGACGGTTCGGAGCCAGTCGCGATCGAGAATCACGTCATTGTTGATGAGCGCGATGGAATCCGAGCGCGTGTGTTGAAACGCCGCATTCACCCCGCCGGCGAATCCAAGATTGCGATCGCTGCGAAGGAGGCGAACTCCGGCGATTTGCAGCGGAGTGCGCGAGCCGTTATCGAAGACGATCACTTCACGCGGCGCAATCGTCTGTGCCCGAATCGAGTCGAGGCAGTCGCCCAGCATCGCCCCGCCGTCGATGTCGACGACAATCACGTCGACCTCACTCATGCCCCGACAGCGCGCCGCCTGAACGCGTCGGAACCGCGCCCGCTCATGATCGCCAGGAGCGGCACGAGTGGAAGCATGTAACGCATCGGAATGGCCTGCACGAATACAAGTGCGGCAGCCGCATTCACGATCAGTAACATCCAGGCAATTACGAAACCGTTTCTCCAACCTCGCAAGCCAGTCACTGCGAGTAAAAAGAACGGCGCAACGAGTAGGGCATTGCATGCACTTCGAAGCGGCGTCTGCTGATGCACCCAGGCCAACGGCATCATGACGACGATCTTTGCCAGTGTGTAGATCGGATGGGAACACAGATGCTCCATGGCGCTTGTGTCCAGAAATCGATTGATCACCGGATCCGATCGCTCCAAGTCGGTCTCGACCCCATTGAAACCGGCCGAACGGACAATCGATGACACCCAGATCGTTGCGGGCACGTCGTTGTCACGGAAATATGGTCTTCCGTGGATCAAAGCTTCAAAGTTGTAGATTCCCTTGTAATAGTGCAGACCAAATCCGCTCGACACGCCGAAGTAATATCCCGCAATGCGCTGATTGCGGACGATCCATGGTCCCGCGCCAACACAATAGATCGCAAACATGACGACGGCGGCTGCGATCTTCCTTTTCAAAGAAATTTTCATCACCGCTGTCGTCAAGACGGCGATGAAAATCAGGCTTTGATAGAGCGGGTGCGTGAGCGCTGCATATGTGACGAGTGCTCCGCACACCACGCTCCAGGATAGATCGCCCCTGACGCTCAGGCGCGCGAGCGCCCAACACGTTGCCGCTACCAGAGTGCACAATAGCGTTTCAGGGACTGTTACCTTTGTTTCCCAGATCAGAAAGGGCCACAAGGCTACGATCCATCCGGCAAACAGCGCGCCTCGGGAAGAAACGCCGTATCTAAGCGCCGCGGCGAAAGTCGCGAGAGCTGCGAGTCCGCCCATCAACGCCTGGAGCAGTTGAACCCGTAAGTAGCAGTGCGCGAAGTCGGACGGATCGCACGCCATCAGCAACAGGACATAACCCGGTGGGCGATGAAGGGCTGGCGGACCATCGATCCCAAGACGATATCCGGCGCCGCTTAACACAGCCGCGGCGATCTCGCGATAGCTGTCGAAGTAGTACTGCATTCCTACCGTGCTGTGCGGTGCGAGCAGTTGCGGGAAGATAAGCCAGCAAAACGCCCATCGGACGAGAACGGCGACCGCGATAAGCACTAGGACTGCGCGTCGCTGCGGAACGGCGAGCGCCTTCACTCGTGGTCCATCCGATCGAGATTCGCCGCGCCAGCCAGGCAACGCAGCTCGGTGCGTCCGTCGTCAGAAATCTCCACCTTCACGCTGCCATATTTGCCGCCAGTCGGCTGTAGCGCATACGCGCGATTGCCGATTTGAATCATCGCCAGACGGTCGCTGCTGTACTGCAACACGGATACGCCGGCGCGAGCGAGGAAGCTGACAGACTGTCCTTCGCGAAGAATCCAGCCTCCTCGATAGGCAAACCGTCCGGGCGTGTACTCCTCGGGATATAGCTCGCCGCCACGATGAATAACGTGGGCATCTTCGAATTCGATGCGGCTGCCGGGGCGACGGCCGATAAGGAAAGCGAGGGCGAGCGCCGCTGTCATCCCGAGCGAAGCGAGGGATCCGCTGCGCAAGTACGAAAAGGATCCCTCGCCGTCTTCGCGGCTCGGGATGACAGCCCACAGGACGATCGCAAAAATCAGCGCTCCGCTTGCCACCCAGGCCGCGAAGTTGGGGCGAATGAAACCGGGGAACAGACGCGAGAAATCGGAGTGCCAGATGGTCGATAGTGTCTCGCCGATAAAATTCTCGCCGTTCTCAATGTGAAAGAGTCTCCAGGGATACGTAAGTCCATGCACGACGAGTACAACAGTCCATGCGCCAGCCACCGCGATCGCTCCGCCGCTCATCCGTTCCCACATCGCCGCGCATCCAAGAGCGAGAACCGGCATCAACACGACGATGTAGCGCAGCGGAGGCGACCAACCGCCATGCCATTCCGGCCTTGGAACGAGAGTCACAATGTAGAGCATCGCCGATGACATGCCGACACGGAACCCGGCAGGCATGTCGCGCCAATGCACAAGCGCAAGGACACCAAACACATAAATCGGCGCTTGAAACAGCATTCCCGCGGTTCCGTCCAGTACAAGCCCAAACAGGCCGCGACCGTACGAGAGTGGATCGCTCGGAGTGAGCTCGCGCCATGTATGGACATTCATGAAGTTCCCCGAGATCAACCAGACAATGAGGAGTGGGATCACGACCATGGCGATCGCAATCGTTGCCTGCGTGCGCGTCCGCAGCGCTCGAGCGAGGAGCACCACGGCGATGAGCAGAAAGCGCAGCTTCAGCAACACGAGCCCGAAAAGCGCAGGGAGCCATCGCAACGGCCTTCGCTGTCGCACACCGCGCACCGCCTCGATGAAGAAAAAAGCCGCGGGAACCTCCGGCCAGATGCGGACGGAATAGAAAAGGATCGGCGGACCGAGAGCGACGAGCGGAAAGAGAGCGCGCGTCGTCCCGTCGTCGATGCCTTCGTCTTCGAACAGGCGAATCGTCGAACGCGCGAGGAGCGCGCCGAAGAGCGCGATCGTAACCAGCGCGCCGGGAAGACGGCCGGCGAGATAACCGGGAACCAGCAGCAGCGGCAGAAACGGCTCGTGCCCCGAATACCGCTCCCCGCGCGCGCCGATCGGATCGCCGAGCTGCGGCGTGAGATCAGTGCGTCCGGTCGCGGAGTGCGTCAGATCGCGGTACTGATTCGCCAGGTCGAGATCGTGATCGCGCGCCAGCGACTCCGTGATCAGCAGGTAGTACGGCTCGTCGCCATCGATCGAAGTGCGCAGCATCAGTGGAATCGCGGCGACATAGAAGATGCCGGCTACGATCGCCGCGCGGCCCGCGCTCCAGCGGACATCGTGCGAATCGGAGCGCGCCACGAACAGCCAGAATGTCGCGCCGAGGAGAACGCCGAAGGCGACCGCGACGAGATACGGATCAACCTCGACGCGAAGCGGTTGTGCCGCCAACGCGAGCAACGCCAATGCGGCCCCGCCAATGCTGACTACGGCGAAGTAGCGTCGGATTGCCCGACGGCGGAGGAGGATGAACGGAGCAGCGATCGCGGCGACCGCGAGCAGCACCACGTTCATTCTTCGAAGTCGACGGATTCGATCTGCAATCTCGCCGCGGGCGGCAGATCGCGCGCAGCGGTGATGCGGAGTTCCGGCGCCGGAGGAACAGTCACCCGTCCCGCACCGTGCAGCCACGCTGTCTGGCCATAACCGCGAATGTCATCGGTCGGTTGTCGCGGCACGGTGTTGCGAGAGAGAAAGAATTGCTCGCGGCGCAGGAAGCCGAAATCGGCGACATCGCCGATGCGCAGATCGCGATGCGTGCTGCCGGCGTCGATGCGCCCTACGATGCGACCGGGTGGCAGGCGCACGACGTTCGCGCCGCTGGTAGTCACGCCGACCGAGTGAACATGCTCCGGCACTTCGATTGATACGGATTCGCCTGCTCCGAGCGCCAATCCGACAACCTCGTGACGCGCCGAGGCAGGAGCAGCGAAGAGAAACCGCGGAAACGCGCGGGCCACAATGCCGCTCCATGGCCAGAGCGCGAAGAGACCGATGGCCAGCGCGTAGACCGGAACCCGGAGGCGGCCGAGGATCGGAATCGCCACGGCGATCGCAGCGACGATCCAGAGAGCCGCGTGTGAGTAGCGATCGAAGTAAGCAAAGGTCACAAAGAGTGCCGCGAACGCAGGATGGGCAATGCGTATGACGGCCGCGAGGATGAATGGATAGAGCATCGCGCGGCCCGGAAATACCGGCGTCACGAGCGCGACTGCGAGC
>CAAGKR010205291.1_pt1 | contig 10405 bp, 9 predicted proteins | sample 2556971 | NCBI WGS metagenome assembly CAAGKR01 (sample SAMEA5207829, study PRJEB30636) | soil metagenome | biome: forest; feature: boreal; material: soil | place: USA | collected 2011-09 | depth 1 m
GCCGCCAGCTCTTCACTGCGCCGGCGTCCTGCGAGAGTCTCGGTGAGGCCCCGCTCCAGCGCAGCCGCCTCCGCCAGGACGTCGCTCTCGAAGACCACGGCCCCGCCCAGCGCGTGAAGACCGGCCGCGATCTCGGCGCGGCGGCGAGTGACCTCAGCGAGATGCGGGGCGGCGGCGTCGGCGCGGGCCTGCGCCTCGTCCGCGCTGCGCTTCGTCTCCTGCACCTCGGCGGCCAGCGCCGCGACCCGGTCCTCGCTGTCCAAGGGAAACGCGGCAAGGTGCGCGGTGCCCTCGATCTCGGCCGCCACCTGGGCCACCTCCGCATCGGTGGCGTCGACGTCGGCGCGCTGCGCTGCGATCGCTGCGAGCCGTCCGAGCAACCAGCGGCGTTCCGCGTCCGCACGGCGCTCCTCGGCGCTCTGCGCGTCCACCTCGAGTGAACGCAGGCGTTCCTCCTCCGCGGCCAGCGAACGCAGCCTGCGCCGCGCGTCGTCGACCTGGACGTCGAGCTGGCGGAGCCGGTTGACGGCGCGGCCCAACGGGCTCCCTGAACGGCGCTCCGAACCGACGCGGGCAACCGCTTCGGCGATGGCCGCCAGCGCCTGTGCCGCGGTGGTCTCCTCCCCCGAATCAGCGAGGCGCTCGATGGCTTCCTGCACCTCGCCGGCCCGAGCGGCCGGGCTGTCGCCGGCACCCAGGCGGAGGCCGTCCTCGCCCACGCAGGCACTGGCGCAGAAGACCGCCTCGTCGATCCCGAGGTGCACCTGTCCGGGCGCGACCGCGCGGCCCACGCGCACCTCGGCGGTCACGTCGCCGCCGCCAATCTCGTGCACCTGGCAGGAGTGCTCGCGCTGTTCCAGTCGGCGGGCGACCCGCATCCTGCGGCCGGCGGCGAGTTCGTAGATGAGCGCTAGCGAATACTCGCCGCCTGTCCATGGTGTCCAACGCGTCCAGTCGCTGCGCTCGGTGGGCCGGCCCGGGCCACCCACATCGAGCCCGTACAGGGCTGCTCGCAGCGCGCGCTGGACGGTGGACTTCCCCGACTCGTTCCCGCCGAGCAGGACGGTCAGGCGGGGGTGAAAGTCGATCTCGACATCGCGCAGGCGACCGAAGCCGCCGATCGTCAACCGCTCCAGCCTCATCGGAGACCGATCTCGGCGCCGCCGAGTGCCTGAAGGCCGTATCGCAGGGCGTCATCGAGGACCGCCCGCTGTGCCTCGTCGGCCGCCGCGGCGGCCGACGCCACCGCTCGCGCGAAGGCGCCACGCACGGTGGCGTCCCCGGCCGTTGCCGCCGCGCTCAGCGCCGGGTTGGTGAGGTCGCGTACCCGCACACTGGCCGCGCCGCAGCCATCCCGGACGGAGGTCTCGACTGTGAAGCTGTCGGTGGAGACGGCCTGGTCGATATCCCCGACGAGGTCGAGGCGAAGCATCGTTCGGTCGGGGTCCAGGCCGGCACAGGCGAGGCCGGCGGAGGTCACGGCGGCATCGATGACGTCGGCCAGGCTGCGGGCCCCGGAGACGTCGGCAACCGCGGTGCGGGCGGTCCAGCGGTTGTCGTCGATCGGTTCATACGACACGGTGCCGTCGCCCCTGACCGTCACCATCACCGGCCCGCGCGGCTCGGACTCGTCGAAGGTTAGGGGCTCGGGACTCCCGGGATACAGCAGCCCCGACACCTCATCGACGCGGCGCCGGTGGTAATGGCCGCAGAGCGCGGCGGCGAAGCCACGCTCGCGGACATCGGCGGCGTGGAAGGGGCCGTGGATGGACTTGCCGTCGGGCCGTGAGCCGAGCTCGGCGCCGTGGAAGAGCGCGAGATTGACGTCGCCGGCATCGGGCGGCGGGCAGGCCAGCGGGTCTCCCTGCCACGCCGGCTCGAGGTGGGCGAGACCCCAGACGGTGAGCCCGTCAGCCAGCCGGTGGGGACGAAGGTCCGCGCTGTCGAAGACGTGCACGTTGGCCGGCCACTCCGTGCGGCTGTAGATGGACCCGGCCAGGAGCGCGTCGTGGTTGCCTGGCGACACCAGCACATCCATCGGTGCCCACGAGGCGAAGGTGTCGACGAGGAACATCGCTGTGTCTGCGCCGGCACGGTCGTGCTCGTACAGGTCGCCGCCGATGGTCACCGCCACGCAGCCACGCTCCTGCGCAGTTCGGCCGGCGCGGCGCAGGGCATCGCGGAGGCCGAGACGCCGACGGATCGCCAGCTCGCCCTGGCAGCCCATGCCGGCGAAGGCGCGGTCGAGATGCAGATCGGCGATGTGGAGAAGACTGGTGCTCATACGTTTGCGAGGCGTGGACGCGTTGGCCGGGTGGCGAACGTCAGTTCGTCTGCGCAACGCTAGCACGCCGTGGTGCCGGCCACAAGCGGGCGGCCGCGAGTTCGTAACGAAAGGTGTACAGCCGGCCCGCGTTTGAAAAGATAAGCTGGTTGAATGCCGCAATCGCGGCAGGGAGCACAGGGGGACCCGTGGATAGAGGTTCGGCTGCGTCTCGTCGTGCCGCCGGATTCGCCGTCGTCCTGGTGCTGGCCGCCGTCCTGGCTCGCCTGCTGACCCTCCAGCTCCCCACCGCGCAGTGGGCAGGCGAGCTCGCTCTCGGCGTCGGCGCGGCGATCTACGCCGCCGCCGTGATCAGGCTGAGCCGTCACGCCTGGGTGCGCGGGGACCTGGCGGTGGTCGCCCGCGGACTGACCGGGGCTGTCATCGCCGGGCTGATGGTCGCCCTTGCCGGCGGCCACCTCGACCGCCTCGACGTTCTGTCGGTCCTGCTCTTCACCGCGGTGCACCTCAGCGCCCCTATCCGCGCGCGCTCCGGGGCCCTGTTCGCCACCACCGTGCTGGTCGACGGTGCCTTCGCCTCCGTGTGGCTGGTGTGGCAGAAGGGCGACATCACGACACTGCTCTTTGCGCTGGCCCTCATGACAGCGCTTCAGTTGCTGGTCATCGCCCACTCCAAGGCAGCGGGCGCGAGCGCCGAATCCGACAAGCTGCGCAACTCGGCCCATGCTGCGACAGCCGAGCGAGTCGGCACCGCCATCGACGTGCTCGGAGTGACCCGCGCGGTGCTCGAGACCAGCCGCGAGTCATACCCGCTGGCGACCCACGCCGCAGTCCTTCTCTACGATGCTGTGGCCGACCGCCTTCGACCCCTGCCGCTCTATCTCGGCCCCGAGGGCGTTGGCTCCCTCGACAGTGACAACCTCGACTTCACGCTGGCGCCCGGCGAAGGTGTCGCCGGGCGGATCTTCTCGTCCAGCCGTCCCATGCTCTGGCTCACCGCGTACGACGTCCACATGGCCCAGTCGACCCTGGGTGACCAGGTGCGCGCGCAGATCGCCAACCTGCGACGGGGCGTCACCCTCTGCGCCATCGGGGCCCCGCTGATCATCGACGACGAGGTGATTGGGGTGTACGTGCTCACGTCGCACCGCCAGGAGCTGGTGTGGGATGAGGAGGACATCACCGTGGTCTCGGCGCTGGCGGCCGAAGCGGCGCGAGCCATCGAACGCGCCCGCCGCTACCAGCGTGAGCTCGACCAGGCCCATCTCGACAGCATCACGGGCCTCGCCAACCACCGCCAGCTCACCCGCACCCTCGACCAGGAGGTGGCGCGGGCGCGGCGGCGAAGCACTCCTCTTGGGGTGGTGTTCTGCGACCTCGACCGCTTCAAGGCGGTGAACGACACATACGGTCACGCCGCCGGTGACCGCGTGCTCACCATCCTCGCGCAGGTCTTCCACGACTTGCTGCGACGCGAGGACTCAGCCGCTCGCTATGGCGGCGACGAGTTCGTGTGCGTCCTCCCTGGCGCGGATCACGTCGAAGCCTCCGCGGTCGGGCTGCGCATCAGCACCTCGTTCGAGCTGCGTGTCCGTGACGACGCCGAGCTCACCAAGGCGGGGGTGACCATCTCGTGCGGGGTCGCGATCTTCCCCGACGACGCGGATGACGTCGATGGTCTTCTTCAGCACGCCGACGCGGCCATGCGCCGCGTCAAGGCGGCCCACCGCGCAGGGGTGGCGGAGGGATGGCGCACCGGCTGACCGTCACTCGGCGCCGCGGATGACCGGGTAAAACGAGAAGAGGGTATGGTGACCGTCATGCCCGAGACCACCGTCGCGCAACATCCACCTGCGCAGGACGAGGTACGCGTCACCCATACCAGGGTCGGCCGCTTCGATTACAAATGGATCGCGCTGGCGGTCGTGCTGACCGGCACGATCATGACGATCCTCGATTCGACGATCGTCAACATCGCAATCCCGACCCTGCAGCACGACCTGCACGCCGGCAGCTACACCGATATCGCCTGGGTGGTCACGGGGTATCTGCTGGCCCAGGGAGCGGTCATCCCGCTCACCGGCTGGGCGACGGACCGCTGGGGAACCAAGCGGCTCTACCTGATCACCATCGTGACGTTCACCGTGGCCTCGATGCTCTGTGGGATCTCGCAGAACCTCGGCGAGCTGATCTTCTTCCGCGTCGTGCAGGGCATCGGCGGAGGCATGCTGATGCCAATTGGCATGACCATCATCCTGCAGGCCGTGGGTCCCCAGAACATGGGGCGGGTGATGGGAATATTCGGGGTCCCGATGCTGATCGCGCCCGCTGTCGGCCCCGTCCTCGGAGGTTGGTTCGTTCAGGATTTCAGCTGGCGACTCATCTTCTATGTGAACGTCCCGATCGGCATCATCGCGTTTCTTGCAGCGTCGCGGTTCCTGCGCGAGTCGCATCGCACAGCGGGGCTGCGGCTTGACGTGCTCGGGCTGATCACCGGGGTCCCCGCCATCCTGGCGCTGATGTACGCGGTCGATCGAAGCACGTCCCTCGGATGGTCATCGCCGCTGGTGGTGTCGCTGCTCGTCGCCAGCGTCGTGCTGATGGGCACCTTCATCTACCGCCAGCTGCACGCACGCGAACCACTCCTGCAGCTGTCGCTGTTCCGCGACCGCACCTTCTCGTGGGCGATGGCATTGAGCTTCGTTGTGGTGACCGCCATGTTCGGCACCATGTTGCTGCTGCCTCTGTACCTTCAGGAGGTGCACGGCTACGACGCCATCGAGACCGGACTCTTGCTGCTGCCCCAGGCCGCCATGGCGGCGATTTCGATGCCTCTGGGCGGCTATCTCACCGACCGCATCGGGCCGAAGTGGGTGGTTGCAACCGGGTTGGTGCTGCTCACCATCGGCAGCGTTGTGCTTGCGCAGATCCACTACGACTCGTCGAACTGGCTGGTCATCGGCGCACTGGTGCTGCGCGGGTTCGCCATGGGTTTCGCGATGATGCCGACGATGTCGGCGGCGATGGCTCGTGTGCCGCGCCGCTACACGTCACGTGCTTCGAGCATCACCAACACGTTCCAACGAGTGTCGTCATCGGTGGGCATCGCGATCCTGGTCACCGTGCTCGCCGCGCAGTTCGGCACCGCTGCCAGGCAGATCTCCTGCGCTCCGCCGGCTGACGTCGTGGTCGCCGCTGCCACCACCCTGCACCAGCCGCAACTTACCGCACAGCAGTACTGCAGCATCCTGCAGCAGGGCATCGCCGCATCGTCGGCACAGGAGAGCTCGGGCAGCACGCAGCCGAGCACTGGCAACGCCGTCCTCGACAACTTCAATCACAGCTATGCCGGTGGCGTCTTCAGTGACGCGTTCGATCGCACCTTTGTGCTGATCGCCATCCTCTCCGCGGTCGGGATCATCCCCGCGTTCTTCCTGAAGCGTCCCGAACGAGGCGACAGCGGTGCCGGCGGAGTCGAGCTGGCCGCCTAAACAGGATCCCCGTCAGTCGCCGGCGCGTCGATACCTCTGGGTTCTCTCCTCGAGCAGCACGTCGACGTCCTTGGCGCGGAGCTCGTCGAGGTGACGTACCAGCGCTCCGCGCAGCGCCGCGATGCACAGGTCCACGTGGGCGTGCGCCCCCGGCAGCGGTTCCGGGATGAGCTCATCGATGAGCCCGATGCCGTGCGCGGTGTCCACTCCCGGTCGCAGCGCCGCCGCCGCGCGGGCGCGCTGTCCGGCGTCGCGGTACAGGATCGCGGCGCAGGTCTCTGGGGGCGCCACCGTGTACACCGCGTTCTCCAGGGCGAGCACGCGGTCGGCGAGGGCTAGCGCCAGCGCTCCGCCTGAGCCTCCCTCGCTGAGAACGGCGCTCACCACTGGAACGCGCAGCTCGAGCATGGTGATGAGCGACTGGGCGATGGCCCATGCCTGGCCACGCTCCTCGGCTCCGACACCAGCGTGCGCCGCGGGCGTGTCGACAAGGCAGACAACCGGCATGCCGAACTTCTCGGCGGTGCGCATCAACCGCTGCGCCTTGCGATACCCCTCGGGGTGGGGCATGCCGAAGTTGTGCAGCGCGCGGCTGATGGCGTCCGTGCCCTTCTCCTGGCCGATCACCATCACCCAGCGGTCGTCGAGTTGCGCCGGTCCGCCGACCACGGCGCGGTCATCGCCAAAGAGGCGATCGCCACGCAACTCGGTCCACTCCGTGAACGCGCCGGCGATCACCTGCAGAGCACGCGGACGGCCTGGGTTGCGCGCCAGCTCGACGGCGGCGAAGGCGACGCGCTCACGTTCGGCCGTCTCGGTGGTGATCGTCATCGCTGGGCCGAGAACCCGACCAGCAGCCGCTCGATGGTGTCGCGCAGGACGCGGCGTTCGACCACCGCGTCGACCATGCCGTGGGCGAGGAGGAACTCCGAAGTCTGGAAGCCCTCCGGCAGGCGATCGTGGCTGGCCTGCTCGATCACGCGCCCGCCGGCGAAACCGATGCGAGCATGAGGCTCGGCGAGGATGACGTCAGCCTGCGCGGCGAACGATGCGGTGACGCCTCCGAAGCACGGGTCGGCCAGGACGGACACATACGGCAGTCCCGCGCGCGCCACCGCCACCACTCCCGCCGAGCAGCGGGCCATCTGGGCGAGCGAGGCGATCCCCTCTTGCATTCGCGCACCGCCCGACGTGCAGACAGCGATGAGCGCGCGCCGCTGCGCGACAGCGAGATCGCAGGCGCGCGCGAACTGCTCACCGGCGGCGCTGCCCAGTGAACCGCCGAGGAACCCGAAGTCCATGCAGGCGAGCACCACCGGTATGGCGCCGACCGTCGCCCTGGCGATGACGAAGGTCTCCTCGAGCTTGGTGCGTTCGCGCGCCTGCGCGACCCGCGACGGGTACGGGACGCCGTCGTCGAAGCCCAGGGGGTCCCGATCGTCGATGTGCATCTGGATGACGTCGAGCGTTCCCGCATCGGCCAGCTGGTTCGCGCGAGTCATCGCAGGGACCACAGCGTGGCGGCCGCAGTTGGGGCACACCCGGAGGTGTTTCTCGAAGCGGGCCTCCACGAACCGCCGCCCGCAACCACGGCATTCGACCGTGCCTGCGGGCGATACCGGACGGAGCTTGGGGCCGGGAGCGGCAAGGGGGCGCGCGGGATCGCGCCCGCCCATCACCGAGAGGGGTTGCCGGTCCATTCGAGAGCCACGCCGCCCCAGGTCACCCCGCTGCCGAACGCGACGCTCACGATCTTCTGGCCGGCCTGCAGCCGCCCGGCGGCCTCGGCTTCGTGGATGGCCAGCGGGATCGAGGCTGCGCTGGTGTTGCCCACCCGTTCGACGTTGAGGATCACCCGGTCCATGGAAACACCGAGCCGCTTGGCGGTGGCCTCGATGATGCGCAGGTTGGCCTGGTGCGGGATGAACCAGTCGACCTCATCTGGGCTCCAGCCAGCGTCCGCGCACAGTTGCGTTGCCGCCGCGCTGAGGCGCTCGACCGCGGTTCGGAATGTGCCACGGCCGGACATCCGGATCGCGCTCGGACCCCCCGCGTCGTCCTCACGGGGGCCGAAGTAGATGAGATCTGCGTCGCCACCGTCCGCCGCCCAGCGCACCGCGCGGATCCCGCCGTCACCACCCCCGCCACCGACGACTGCGGCGGCCGCGCCGTCGCCGAAGAGCACGCACGTGGAACGGTCCGTGTAATCCACCATCGGGGTGAGCGCCTCGCTGGCGACCACGAGGATGTTGGCGAGGGTGTGGCTGCGGATCATCGAGTCCGCCAGCGCCAGCGCATACACGAAGCCGGAGCACGCGGCGTTGATGTCGAACGCCGGCATCTCGCGCAGGCCGAGCGTCTGCTGAATCCGGCACGCCGCCGAGGGCAGCCGGCTCTCGGCGCTGCAGGTGGCCACGATGATCGCGTCCGGGACCGGGTTTCCCGCCCTAGCCAGGGCTTCGACGGCGGCGCGGGCGCCCATCGCCGCAACCGTCTGCCCGGGGGCCACGCGGCGGCGCTCGCGGATTCCCGTGCGTTCGACGATCCAGGTGTCGGACGTCTCGACCATCGCCTCCAAGTCGGCGTTGGTGAGCACGCCGTCAGGAAGGTACGCGCCGAGGGAGAGGATCTGGGCCACCGGGGTGGCTGTCCCGCCCGTCGCCGCGATGGTCGCCTGGGAGAAGGGGGCGGTGGGCATCGTCTGAACACAAGCCTACCCGTCGGCGGCTCGTTACGGGGCTCCGGTCCCGCGTCGCTGTCGGCGGTCACCGCCACCGTAGGCTTCGTTGTATCTTTGCCCGCGATGCACGTGCTCGCCGATTCCGGAAGCGCATTCGCGATCAACGGCTTCGCCGGGCTGACCGGCGCACAGCAGCTGAGCTTCTGGCTGTCGTTCATCCTGTTCAACGGCTACGTGGGGCTCGAGGTCGTCTGCCTGGCGGCGTTCTACTTCGCCTCGCGACCGCGCTCCGGCAGCCCCAACCCGGCGGCGGTCTGGTACTTCATCGCCGCGCTCTGGGTGGTGATGTCATTCATCACCACGGTGTGGGCGGCACCCGCCGAGAAGGCCTTCCTCGACGACAGCGGGACCTACATCGCGGTGGGGACGAAGGCCATCAAGGTTTTCATCGGCCTCGGCTTCGCGGCCATCGCGGTCATGTGCCTGCTCATCGGCGCCATGGAGACCGCCCGTCGCAAGAGATCGGCGCGGCAGACCCTGGTCATCTGAGCGAGAAGCTGAGGATCGCGGCCGGGTTGAGCAGCGCGAACTGGCGCTGCACAGCATGGGTTCCGGAGCTGATCGCGGTGACCCAGAGCGCGGACACGTTGGTGACCGGGATGAAGTCCCCTGGGAAGCGCTCGAGGTGGTCTTGGAGGGTGTGGCGTGGCTCCACGTGGACATCGCCGACCATGGAGAACGCTTGGGTGTTGATCGACGCCGGGTGAGCGACCTTCTCGCGCCACAGGGCCGGGGTGCCGTCGCCGGCGTCGTCGAGCGGGCAGATCAGCACCACCCCGGCCTTGGCGACCGTGACCACCGGCTCGGTGCGACTGAGGATCGGGTAGCTCACCGAGAGCGGCTCGGCCCGGCCGTTGCGCAGGTGCAGGAAATCCCCGAACCGGTTGACGGCGTCGCTGACCCGGTCCGGCCGGACGATCTCCATCTCACCGGTGACCTGGATGAAGGTCGAGTAGATCTCGAGGGTGCGCCAGTCGCTCATGGCGCGATGACGGTACCAGCGGGCACTGCGTTGTGCCCAAACCCGTCAAAGGCAGGGCGGCTCGACCGTCGCTTATCCTGTGCGCCGTCGCGTCCGAGGTCGGGTCTTGGGAAGAAATGGTCGAACGCTTCATCCTCGCCCTCCGTTCCGACTTCGGGTGCCTGGTCATCATCGTGGCGTTCGTGGTGATCATGATCTCCACGATCGTCTTCGCCAACATCATCACGCCGCCATCGAACAACCCGTTCGTCTGACGGCGGTGGTTGTACGACCCGCCGCTAGAATCCTGTCCGTCGCCGTTCTCCCCGTCCTGAGGCTCTCATGGCGCTGAACCCATACGACACGCCGCGCGGCAGGATGCGCTCGCGAGTCGAGACCACGCGCCGGCAGTTCCTGCTCCTGGTGGGTTCGGTCGGGGCACTGGGCGCCACCCTCTTCGGTGGTATTGAGCTGCTCAAGTTCATGTTCCCCGCGGCCACGCTGGAGTCGCCGCCGCAGTTCAAGACCGGCTTCACCGTCTCCGACCTCACCGGCAGCGGCACGCTCAAGCTCAATGTCATCTCCGACACCGCCAACCGGGTCACCGTCGTGCTCGACTCCACTGGCATCTATGCGGTGTACCTGGTGTGCACGCACCTGGGTTGCACGCCCAACTACGTCAGCGACGTCACCAGCGGCACCGGGGTGACGGACAGCTCGGACACCGTTGCCAAGCACTACACCGCCGAGGCCGGCGCCATCGCGACGCGCAACGGCTGGGCCTGCCCCTGCCACGGCAGCCGCTACTACATCGACTCAACCAACTTCTACGGCCCGGCGCCGCGGCCGATGGACTGGGTCGACATCCAGGTCTCCCCCGACAACCATTTCGTCGTGAACCGCGCTGCCATCACCGTGTACCGTCAGGC
>CAAGKR010095561.1_pt1 | contig 10402 bp, 12 predicted proteins | sample 2556971 | NCBI WGS metagenome assembly CAAGKR01 (sample SAMEA5207829, study PRJEB30636) | soil metagenome | biome: forest; feature: boreal; material: soil | place: USA | collected 2011-09 | depth 1 m
CAGCTACTAGCTTGAACCGGTTTTGGTTTGGGCGAAAGCTTTTCTCTCTGATCTCGGCGGCTTCTCTGCATTCTCTGCGATTAAGTTTTGGAGCTTTTAACCGCAGAGGTCGCTAAGGAACGCGAAGCACGCAGAGAAAAGCTGGCTGCGGAGCATTCATCTCGACAACGCGGTGGCAGTTCCCCACCGTCCGGAACGTGGCTGGTTAGTGATATAATCAGGGTTCGCAGCGTAACTAACCAAGTCATTGATTTAAATGCATTTAGATACTCCTGGGGCGTCAGAACTAAATCAAAATCTGGTCCCGCGAAAGACCGATTCCTGGCCGGTTCAGCTAAGAGCTAAAAGCTAGCAGCTAGAGGCTTCTTTTATGGCAGACGATCAAAATCCTGAACTTCCTTTGACTCCTCCACCCGGCGATGGCGGCCCGGGCGCGGCGAATATTCAGCCGGTCAATATTGAAGAGGAGATGAAGCGGTCGTATCTCGACTATTCGATGTCGGTGATCATCGGCCGCGCGTTGCCTGACGTGCGTGACGGATTGAAGCCGGTGCATCGGCGGATTCTGTACACCATGCAGCAGATGGGCTTGCAGCCGAACAAGTCCACGCGTAAGTGCGCTCGCATCGTCGGCGAAGTCATGGGCAAGTACCATCCGCATGGAAACCTTGCGGTCTATGACGCGTTGGTTCGCCTGGCGCAGCCGTTTGCGATGCGATATCCGCTAGTGGATGGACAAGGAAATTTCGGTTCTGTGGATGGAGACCCTCCGGCGGCTGACCGTTACACGGAAGCGAAGCTCACGCGAGTGGCCTCCGCCCTGCTCGAAGATCTGGATAAAGATACGGTTGATTTCCGTCCCAACTACGACGGCAACGAAGTCGAGCCGGACGTGCTTCCGACGCGCATTCCGAATCTGCTGGTGAACGGATCGGACGGAATCGCCGTGGGCATGGCGACGAAAATTCCGCCCCACAACCTGACCGAAATTGTAGACGCGACCATCATGCTGGTGAATAATCCGGCGACCACGCTGCCCGAGATTTTGAAAATCGTTAAGGGGCCGGACTTCCCTACTGCTGCGATCATTCATGGCCGCAGCGGCATTCAGGAGGCCTACACCCACGGACGCGGTCGCTTCATGATGCGCGCCAAGGCTTCGATTGAAACTTTCAGCAAAGATCGCGAAGCGATTATCGTCACCGAAATTCCTTATCAGGTAAACAAAGCAAAGCTGGTGGAGCGGATTGCTGACCTGGTAAACGACAAGACGATTGAAGACATTTCCGACATTCGTGACGAGAGTGATCGCGACGGCATGCGCATCGTGATCGAACTGAAGCGCGGCGCGGAACCGCAGATCATTCTGAACCAGCTCTTCAAGCACACCTCGATGCAGGAAGGTTTCAGCATGATCTTCCTGGCGGTGGTGAATCAGCAGCCCAAGGAAATGGGGCTGATTCAGGCCGTCCAGCACTTTATTGATCATCGCGTCGATGTGGTGCGGCGGCGTACGTCGTACCTGCTGCAAAAAGCGAAAGACCGCGAGCACATTCTCGAAGGCTATCTCACCGCGCTGGATCATTTGGACAACGTGATTGCGATCATCCGCGGCAGCGCGAACCGCGCCGATGCCCGCGAGAATTTGGTCGCGTATTTTGGCGGCAAGAAGATTGAGATCAACACCACCGGCCGCGCGCCGAAGCTCGATCCCGAAAAGCCGTTCAGCACCATTCAGGCGGACGCGATCCTCGAACTGCAACTGCACCGCTTGACCCGGCTCTCGATTGACGAAATCTCAAACGAACTGAAGCAGGTGCGCGAGAACATCACCGAGTTCGAATCCATTCTTGGCTCGGAGAAGAAGCTGCGCAAGGTGATCATCACCGAGTTGGAAGAGATCAAGAAGCTCTACGGCGACGAGCGCCGCACGGTGATTGAAGACGAAGCTGCGGAAATCAAACTGGAAGACCTGATTGCCGACGAGCAGACAGCGGTCACAGTCAGCCACAGCGGATACATGAAGCGCACGCCGATTTCGACGTACCGCCAGCAGCGCCGCGGGGGCCAGGGCCGCACCGGCATGAAGACGCGCGACGAGGATTTTGTCGAGCATCTGTTCATCGCATCGACCCACGCTTACATTCTGATCTTCACCAACACCGGACGCGTTTTCTGGCTGAAGGTTTACGAAATTCCTGACGTAGGCGCCGCCGGAAAAGGCAAGCACGTAGGAAACCTGGTCTCGCTGCAGGCGGGCGAAACGGTGCGCACCATGCTCGCAGTGCGTAACCTGGAAGAAGAAGGCAGGTTTATTTTCTTCGCCACGCGCGGCGGCACGGTGAAAAAGACCGAGCTGAGAGATTTTTCCAACGTGATGTCGCGCGGCATTATTGCCATTGGAATTGATCAGGGAGACGAACTGGTCGGCGTGACCCTAACCGACGGCAGCCAGATTATTTTCCTCGCCTCGCATGACGGCCAGGCCATTCGCTTCGACGAAGCTGACGTGCGCTCCATGGGACGGCCGGCTTACGGCGTGCGCGGCATGAACCTCGATGACAAGGATTATATCGTCGGCATGGCGACCACTCCGAAAGACCCGAAGAAGGCCGAAGCGGAGCTCGAAAAGGCCAAAGCCGAAGCTGGCGTGCCGGAAGCGACCGCTACCGACGAAACGATTCCAATCAAAGGCTCGTTGATTCTTTCCGTCACCGAAAACGGCTACGGCAAACGCACTCCGGCCGACGAATACCGCTTGCAAGGCCGCGGCGGGTCGGGCGTGATTAACGTGAAAACCACCGAGCGCAACGGCAAAGTCACCGGAATCTCGCAGGTCTCGGAAAAATCCGAAGTCATGCTGATCAGCCAGTACGGAAAAATCATCCGCATCGAGTCGAAGACTATCCGCGAATCCGGACGCTCGGCGCAGGGCGTCCGCCTGCTGCACATGGAGCCGGGCGATCGGGTCGCGGCGGCGGTGGTGATTCCTCCGGATGAGGAGCCGAACGGGTCGCTGATTCAGTAGCGGGACTTGCAGCCAAGATCTGTGTGGGTCGGACATTCCTGTCCGACAAGTGCTTGTGCTGGAAATTCAGCCCGGCTGTCTGGTGTGGTTCTTGGATTGAAACGAGATCAAAATTAAAGTCAAAAGCATCGGGCAGGAATGTCCGACCCACACGGGTCTCTTCATCCTTAAGCTCTGATACATTTCTAACTTGAGCCTTCCTTACTTCAACCTCGCGAATGCCATCTTGTTGTTTTTCGCTGCGACGCTCGGCGGTGCGCTGAACGCCGTCGCCGGGGGCGGCAGCTTCATCTTGTTCCCGACGCTGCTGTTTACCGGAGTGCCTCCGGTTCCCGCAAACGCCACCAACACGGTTGCTCTGTGGGCAGGGCTGGGATTTAGCGGCGGGGCGTTTCGGCGTCATTTGAATGTCGAAAGGCCGCTCCTGATTTCCCTGGTGAGCGTCTCGCTGCTCGGAGGAATTCTGGGGGCACTGCTGCTGCTTCGCACTCCGGCGCACACTTTTCTACGGATATTGCCCTGGCTCATGCTGTCTGCCACGCTGCTGTTTGTTTTTGGGGGGAAGCTGACGCGATCTAGCGCCAGCCCGGTTTCTCATGACTTGCTTACTCATGACCTCAGCGCAAAGGCTATCATCGCGGCGTCTTGCTTACAGTTGCTGGTGGCAATCTATGGCGGGTACTTTGGTGGAGGCATGGGGTTCGTCATCCTGGCCATGCTTACGGCATTAGGGATGGCCTACATCCACCAGATGAATGCACTCAAGGTGGTTTTGAGCAGCGCTACTAACGGCGCGGCGGTAGTCGTTTTTATTGTGAAGCACGCGGTGTGCTGGCCGCAGGCGGTGGTGATGATTTGCGGGGCGGCGCTGGGCGGCTATTTTGGAGCGCACTATTCGCTGCGCCTGCCGCCGGCGCGGGTGCGATGGTTTCTGATCGCCGTGGGCGCCGGGATGACGGTTTATTTTTTTGTTCGAGGACACTGAATGAAAACTCGGGTCATTCTCTCTCCCTATGATTCCGGACACCGCCGGAAACGCATGGGTTGCGGCCCGGAGCGGATTTTCGAGGCAGGACTGAAAGGTTTGTTCAGCCGGCTTGGGATCGAGTTTGAGAGCGAAGAAGTCGCGCCTGACCATCCGTTCCCGGCTGAGATTAATTCAGCGTTTCAACTCGCCGGCAAAATCTCGCAGCGCGTGCGCCCATGCCGTGACGGGGGAATCTTCCCCATCGTGTTGTCGGGGAATTGTAATGCGTCGGTTGGGACGGTGAGCGGTTTGGACGCTGCGAATACGGGGATCGTCTGGTTCGATGGGCATGGCGAGGCGACCACGCCCGAAACCAGCGGTCCGGATTCCTCGACGGCATGCCGATCAGCGTTCTGGTCGGACGAGCCTGGAAAACTCTTGCGAAAGCTGTCCCCGGATTTTCTCCCGTTCCGGGCAACCGGATTTTGCTTTTTGGGGCGCGCGATCTGGAGGCTGTCGAGGTCACGTTGCTTGAAGATGCAGGAGTGCAGCAGATGGCGACTGTCGCGCAACTCAGAAAAAGTCTGTTCGCGCTGGCGAAGGATGTTGAGAGTGTCTATGTCCACGTTGATCTGGATGTCCTTGATCCCAGCGTGGCGAGGTCGAATCAGTGGACGCCGCCGAATGGAATCAGCCTGGAAACGCTGATTCAGGCGATTCGGGAAGTTAAGAATCTCGCCAGGATCGCGGCGCTGGGGATTGCTTCTTACGACCCGGAAGTGGATCAAGATGGACAGGCTCTGGCAGCTGCTGTTTCGGTAGCAAAAACCGTGCTAAGCGGGACGGATTGACCTTCCTGCGGGGGAAGCGCATCCCGTTACCGAACGTAGTTGGAGCGCACGACCTTCAGGTCTTTCTTGCTGACTTCTACCTCGAACGTGGGATAGCTCCCGCTGCTGCCCCTCACGCCTTCAACAACATCCGGCGGTGACAGGGTTATCATTACGGAATCGTCCCCTTCAGTGACAGAGACGACGTATTTATCCAAGTCCAAATTTCTTCATTGAAACTCGGGTTCCGCAGCATGTATCCACTTCAGGGAGGAGCCTCTGAACTGTGCGATTACTTTCGCGCGAGTTGATTGCGCCGTCAGCGCGACCGACCCCAAGAAGCTGCCCATAATCACCACAGCTGCTATCAGCTTTTTCATTGCGATATCCTCCCGTCCTGCCTATGCGATCATAGACCAAGACCTCCCGCGACGACCTACGGCGCCTCCGGTGCCTCCGGTTTGACCATCTTCTCTCCAGCACGTTAAAATAGTTGAGTTTGCCTGTACTTGCGGCCCTGTTCTGGGGCCGTCCGCAACTTGGCAGGAGCCGACGCGGGAAAACAGCAAGCACAAGATTTCAAGAGGCCCGAAAAAGGGCCGGCGGGCGAGGGCGCCCGCCCGGCACAAACAGGCCTGCACAGATGTGCGGCCGGGGGCGACGACGGAGGCAGGAGTATGTACGCGGTCATCCGCGCTGGTGGAAAGCAGTACCGAGTGGCGCCCGGAGACGTGCTTCGCCTGGAGACTCAGGCGGGGAACAAAGATGGCAAGGTCGAATTTGGCGACGTGCTGGCGGTGTCGGCCAGCGCGGGAGAGATTGTGCGTCCGGAGTCGGGCGCGCTGGTGACCGGGCAAATACTCGGAGACGACCGCGCCAAGAAAATTCTGGTCTTCCACTACAAACGCAAGAAGCAATACAAAAAAATCGCCGGACATCGCCAACCTTTCTCGTCGGTGCGGATCACGGAGATCGCGTTCAACGGACAGAAGTTCGCTGCGCCCGAGCTGCCGAAGAAAGCAGTGAAGGTCAAGAAGCACGCGGCGGAAGAGCCGAAGGCGGAAGCCAAGGCCGCTAAACCGGTTGCGAAGAAGAAGGCGGCGGCTCCGAAGAAGAGCGCGGCCAAGAAAAGCGGCGCGGGCAAGAAAAAGTAAAGCAGGTTCCTCGACTGCGCGGATCTGTTCGTGAACTCACAGACCAGCTTCGCTCGGAATGACAGAGTTTTTTAGGTTTAAGGTTTGAAAGAGATGTTCGCTGAAAGCTGACGGCTGAGAGCTGACAGCTTTAAGCTAAGAGCTAGAAGCTAACAGCTAGGAGCTTTTTTCATGGCGCATAAAAAAGGATTAGGAAGTTCCCGCAACGGACGCGACTCAAACGCGCAGCGTCTGGGATTCAAGGCATTCGGCGGACAGATCGTCCCCGGCGGCACCATCATTGTGCGGCAGCGGGGGACGCGGGTTAAACCCGGGCTGAACGTCGGCCGAGGCAAAGACGACACGCTATTCGCCAAGATCAGCGGACGCATCGTGTTCAAAGACCGCGGCAACATGGGCAAGTTTGTGTTAATTGAGCCGCTGGAAGCGAAGTAGCTCTCAGCCGTCAGCGATCAGCCATCCGGAAAACACTTACGATGCAGGGGCCGTATCTGCTCCGGCTGCGAGCCGGGGCTTTTTTGTGCTTGAATGTGTAGTGACGGAGTTTTTCTCGCCCCCCCGAAGCCGGAATCACAAGGCGCCGGGTTAGCTGACGGCTGAGAGCTGACTGCTAATTGCCATGTTCATCGATGAAGCCACAATTCGAGTCAAGGCCGGCGACGGCGGCAACGGCTGCCTCGCGTTTCGGCGGGAGATGTTCGTTCCCCGCGGAGGGCCGTCGGGCGGCGACGGGGGCAAGGGCGGCGACGTCATTATGGAATCGAGCGAGCAGCATAATACGCTTGTGCATTTTCGATTTAATCCGGAATACAAAGCTCAGCGCGGGCGACATGGCGAGGGATCGAACAAGACCGGGCGCGAAGGCGAGGACATTCTGCTGAAAGTTCCGGTAGGAACAGTGGTCTACGACGCCGACTCCGACGAAGTGGTGCACGATTTTTCGCGGCCCAGTGAGCGGATGGTGATTGCCGCCGGCGGGCGCGGAGGGCGCGGCAACGCGCGGTTTGCAACTTCCGTGCATCAGGCGCCGCGCGAGCATGAAGACGGGCGTCCAGGAGTGGAGCGCACGCTGCGGCTGGAGTTGAAGCTGCTGGCCGATGTGGGACTCATCGGCTATCCGAACGCGGGGAAGTCGACACTGATCTCGCGGATCTCTGCGGCGCGTCCGAAGATTGCGGCCTATCCTTTTACTACGCTGGAACCGAGCCTGGGCGTGGTCGCGGTGGGCGATGCGTTGCAGGGCCGAAGTTTCGTGGTCGCGGATATTCCCGGCCTGATTGAAGGCGCGCATCTGGGCGCGGGCCTGGGCACGCAGTTTCTGCGCCACATTGAGCGCACGCGGCTGCTGGTGCATCTTGTCGATGTGTCGGATGCGAGCGGGCGGCCTGATCCGGTGAAGGATTTTGAAGTGATCATGGACGAGCTCAAGAACTCCGGGGCGGGCCTTGAAACCAAGCCGATGATTGTGGCGGCGTCCAAGTGCGACGTCGCGAACAAGAATAAGCTGTCGAAGCTGAAGAAATATGCGAGGACCCATGACTTGGATTTTTTTGCGATCTCCGCGGTAACCGGCGAAGGGATTGAAAAGCTGAAATTCGCGATGGCGGAGAAAGTGGATCAAGTCCGCCGCGAGGCAGTGGTGGAAGCCCTAACATCCTGAGCGGAGCAGCAGCTTCGCGAATGCGAAACTGCTGCGGAGTCGAAGGCCCCTATCGGGTTGCGCTGAGAAAAATGTGGAAGGGAATTCCTGGAGACGCGCTCCTCGGGGGGACGATTTTAACTGATAGGGGTCCTTCGACTGCGTTGACGCGCGGTTCGCGAGTGTCAACTTCGCTCAGGATGACAGAGTTTTTTAGGATATGAATATCGGCCTTTTCGGCGGCACTTTCGATCCCATTCACAAAGGGCATCTGGCGCTCGCGCTGGCAGCGCGGGGGCGATGCGGACTGGGGCGGATTTACTTTGTACCGACCAACGTGCCTCCGCATAAAGCTGCGCAGCCGGTGGCGTCTTACTTCCATCGTTATGCGATGACGGCGCTGGCGACGCAGAGTGAAAAGACATTCCTGCCATCGCTGCTGGAAGCGCGGGCCGAATTCATTCTTCACGACAAGAAAAGCGCGCGGGGCTCGGCGGCTTCAGCTCCCAATTACAGCATCGATACCATCCACACGTTGAAGCGGTCGCTCAAGAAAAGCGACCGGCTGTTTTTTCTGATTGGAGTGGACGCATTCAAGGACATCTCGAAGTGGCGCGAAGCGGAAGCGCTGTTTGCGGAATGCACGTTTATTGTGGCCAGCCGTCCGGGATTTTCGCTTGCCGAGATCGCCACTGCATTGCCGGAGAAACTGCGGCCGCGGGCAGAAGCGACCAAGCCGTTTTCGAAGCAGCCGGCTAAGGGAGACCTCGTCCTTCCGGGAGTGACTTTGCATTTGCTGGACGACGTGCATCAGAAGATTTCTGCTACTGAAGTCCGTGCGGCGGCGCGAGCCAAACGGCCTATCGGGAGACTCGTACCTGAAAGTGTGGAAGAATACATAAAGAAGGAAGGCTTATACGCCTGATAGTTCCCAGTGGACGGCCGAGGACGCCCGTCGCTCCACAATCTGCTGAGACGATCAATAAGGACGAATGAAGAAGACTGATCTCAAGAAAACCGATCTCAAGAAAAAAGCCCTCAAGAAACAAGTCTCGGACGCCATTCACGCCTGCCAGGAAAAAAAAGCGGAGCAGATCACGGTGCTCGAACTGGAGCAGGGGGCCGGAGCGTTCACCGATTACTTCGTGGTTTGCAGCGGGACCAATCCGCGGCAGATTCAGGCTATTTCCGACGAAGTAGAGGTGCAGTTGAAGCGCGCGGGACAGTATCCGAACAGCATCGAGGGATATAAACAGGCGGAGTGGGTGCTGATCGATTACGTGGATTTTGTCGTTCACATTTTTTCGGAGACGGCGCGCAAGTATTACGACTTGGAGCGGCTTTGGAAATCGGCGAAAAAACTGGAGCCGGCGGAATTGGTTGCGAAACCGCGGAAGCGGGCGGTTGCGAAAAAGGCCGTGCGGAAAAGAGCTTGAGGCTGCGGGCGAAGAGCTTTTAACCGCAGGATCGCTGAGGAAACGCGGAGGGCGTAAAGAAAAGCTTGACGACTTTCTTTGCGACCTTCGCGGCTCGTTTGCGATCTTTGCGGTTAAAAGCTTTTGCTTGAAAGACTGCGCTCGGCGGAGGATGTCGGACAAGAATGTCCGACCCACACTTGCCTGTGAAACTTACTATTGCATGGATCGGCAAAACGAAGAACCCCGCGATCCAATCTCTTACTGATGAATATCTGAAACGGCTGCGCCAGTATGCCGAAGTCGAGGGCGCTCCGCTCAAAGACGAAGCCACGCTTCTGAAGCTGTGTCAGGGCAAGGGCGCAAGACGCAGGCTGGTGCTGCTGGATTCGCGAGGCAAACAGCTTTCATCCGAAGAACTGGCCGGGTTCCTGCGCGAGCATCTCGACCGCAATCCTGCGCCGCTGGTGTTCGTCGTTGGGCCGGCTGACGGCTGGAGCGACGAACTGCGGCGCAAGGCCGATCTTGTGCTCTCCCTGGGCAAAATGACGCTGGCGCATGAACTGGCGCGGGTGGTGCTGCTGGAGCAGGTGTATCGGGCGTTCACCATCCTGAAGGGGCATCCGTACCATCTCGGACACTGAAATCAGGCCTGTACTTCTGTGACTTTCGCTGTCCGCGGCCGCCCCTTAGAGTGCTCTTTCGGCCTACCCGCCGAGGAGAGCCATGAAAGACCCTACCGAAGTTCTTCGCCGAAAAGAAACCGAACTGCAGCAACTGCAGGAAGAAGTTGAGGCTTTGCGCATGGTCGGCAGACTTTTGTTATCGGAACACAACAGCGACCCCGGAAACCCGGAGATTCGCGGCAAAATCTTGCAAATGCCGGGCGCTCCGGCTTAGCCTCGGCTGAAGTCGGTCTCCGCCCCCAAACGCCGCAGGCATCCCCTCCCCGACGCAGCCGCGGATCGGAGAAGTCCTCACCATAACGATCCGCGGCGAATTTTCCCGGGTCACGGTAAACTCCTCAGAGTGGCATTCGCTGACCAGATGGGATTCAGCTTTAAGGCCCCAGACCGCCGCGTGTGGGCGGTGCGCGATCTGGTAGCCGCTCTGCGTACCAGCCTGGAGCGCGAATACGGCGACCTCTGGGTGGAAGGCGAGGTTTCCAATTTCCGCGCCCCCGGCTCTTCCGGGCATCTGTACTTCACGCTGAAAGACGCTGATTCGCAGATTCGCGCCGTGATGTTCAAGTCTCAGGCCCGCCTGCTGCGCTTCCGCCCGGAAGACGGAATGCAGGTGGTGCTGCGCGGACGAGCAACAATTTACGAGACCAAGGGCGAGTTGCAACTTTCCGCCGAGTACCTGGAGC
>CAAGKR010001268.1_pt1 | contig 10399 bp, 8 predicted proteins | sample 2556971 | NCBI WGS metagenome assembly CAAGKR01 (sample SAMEA5207829, study PRJEB30636) | soil metagenome | biome: forest; feature: boreal; material: soil | place: USA | collected 2011-09 | depth 1 m
CGCTACCCCGGCACCGATCTCGTCCTGCGCTACGAGGTCAAAGCTCGCCCCTGACCGCACAAGAACTATGACGCCATGTCCAGAGTCCTGGGCACAGCCTACCTCTCGTAAGAGCCGGTTTAGGTTGGGGGCTTCTTAATCAACCGTGGTGACGCGGCATTCACACGACCTCTGCCGGCAAACCGTGATCACCGTCAGCGGCGAATAGGCATCAAACCTCGCCAGGCCATACCGTTTGCGGCCCGTTACGATAACAGGAACTTCGCCTGCCTTGGCCCTTCGCGTCGCGCCTTTCAGGAATTGGTTGCGCGACCTGCCCGAAACGCATTCATGGGTCACGTCCTAGGTTCGGTTTACATGCATGTCGGGAATGCCGTCAACACTTGATCGGGTGCCGAGAGCTCGTAGAGCCGACTTAGCCCCACGGTGGACGTGCTCGCGCATTACGGCCTCGGCTGCATCCTCATCACCGGCGACCAGTGCCTTGTAGATCGCAGTGTGTTCTTTAACGGCATCAACCGATCGGCCGGGCGAGCTGGTCGAGAGGGCAATGTAGCGGTCTACGTGTCCCCGGATCTGTTGTAGCAGCAGCAAGCACCATCTATTGTCCGCGGCTCGTTCGATGATCGCATGGAATTCCCGCCCGAGTCTGACGACTTCATTCTCGTGATCGCGCAGGAGGGACATCTGCTCGATTCTCTCCCGTAGCGCCACTAGATCTTCTTCCCTGAGCCGGTGACAAGCATCCCGTGCGAGCAGCCCCTCTAATCGGGCGCGGATTTCGTAGATGTCATGAATATCGCTCGCATGCATGGGTGTGACCTGGAACCCGCCTGTGGGCCGGCGTTCCACGAGCTGCTCGCCGAGCAGGAGCCTAAGTGCCTCGCGGATCGGGGTGCGACTCACCCTAAGGGCATTTGCCAGCTCATGCTCTGGGAGTCTGTCCCCAGGAGCAAGCCTGCCTGTGATGATCTCTTCCCGCAGTGCCGCGCGCACTGCTTCTGCACCGGACTGCCGTTTTATCAGAGTCTCTGGCACTTCCATTGCGAGCCCCTCTCTTTGCTTGCCACCATCACCTTGAGACTAGGCGTCGAGCCCGCACCTCGTCACCGCGAACCGGTTGCAGCCTGCGGTGTGCCACTGCCCCACCGTACAGGTCAGCGCCCTTAGCCCTTGCGAGGACCTCCCACATCAGGACCTCCCGTGAGGGGCGTGACCCTTCGGCCGCGTCGGGGCACACCGAGTTGAGGGCCAACGCGATCAGCTCCTGCTGCAAGGCGCCACAACCGACATTCCAGGGCAACTCACATCTTATCCCGACCGGCCAGTACGTACGGCCGAGCCACGTTGCGGCCAATGCCTCCCCTGACCGCGCCGACCTGCAACCCGACACACGCCACCTGGCACTGAATGGCCTCAGGCACCTCCGTCCTCCCGTCCCACTGAACGTCACCGCGTCCCCGTCTGTGAGTACGACCTGACGAAACTGCTCTTGACTCTGGTCCACATGTCCATTAGTGTATACATATGTACAAGGATACGCTACTCGCTCCAGTTCGAAGGAGACCTGATGACTGCGGCGTCCACTTTGTCGGCCCATTTCACTGCGGTTCGATTCGACTCGCTGCCCAAAGACCAAGTTGCCCAGATGAAGCGACTTCTCCTCGACTACCTTGGAGTGGCCCTTGCTGGCAGCCGCACGGAGTCTGGGCGCATTGTGGGGGACTTCGTGATCGAGATCGGCGGATCCCCGCAGGCCACAGTGCTGGGGAGGAGTACCCGCGTGCCGGCGCTTCACGCAGCATTCGCAAACGCTGTCTCTGAGCACAGTATTGAGTTGGACGATGTCGACGAGGAAGCACTGTTTCACTACGGTCCCCCGATTGTTTCGACTGCTCTTGCGGTCGCACAATGGCGTGAAGCATCGGGTGCCGAGACACTTGCTGCGATGCTCGTTGGCTGCGAGATGTTGGCTCGCCTCAGTCGAGCGACCAACTCGGCGCTGCGCGATCGGGGCTTCCACACTACCCCGACCTGTGGGGCATTCGGTGCGGCCGTTGCCGCAGGGTACCTGCTCAAGTTGACGCATCACCAGATGACGAGCGCCCTCGGGTTGGCAGGAGCGCAGGCCTCCGGTTTGATGGAGATGTATGGGCCCTCGATGCAGAAGCGGTTTAATCCCGGCCCAGCTGCGCGTGCAGGGGTGACCGCGGCAGTCTTGGCAGGCATGGGCTTCACAGGTGCGGACACTATCTTCGAAGGAGAACGCGGGTTTGGTGCGGCATTCAGCGGGCGTCTTGACATGGATGAACTTACTGGGGGCCTTGGCAGTCGAATACCCGTGATCGTTGAGCACAAGGCGTACTCTGCCGCGCGACCCATCCATAACGCCATCGATTGCGCATTGGCAATGCGTCCGAAACTTGATGGCTCCCTCGAAAACATCCAAGGAATTGTGGTGCACCGTCATCCCGATTGGGCTGATTACCACCTGAACCAGAAGCCGTCTACCTACCATGAGGCACAGGTCAGCCTTCCATACTCTCTGGCGATTGCTCTGAAGTTCGGTTCCGCGCTCCCCGAGCAGTATTCGGATGTCAACCTGCAAGACGCTGAGTTGCAGTCTCTAGCGCGGCTGGTGTCTATCGAGAAGGACCCTAGTTTGCCACGAGGCGTATCTTGTCGGACCGTCATCACCCTGACGGACGGGAGGATCGTTGAAAGCCAAGTGGACGATCCAAAGGGGTCGGTCGGTAACCCACTAACCCAGAACGAGCTCGTCGCCAAGTTCAAGATGCTCACCGAGCCCATGCTCTCGCCGCACCGCGCCGACGCGGTCATCGCAAGTGTGGATAATCTGGAGTCGCTTGAGAACATATATTCTCTCCTCAAGCTAGTCGAGCCGGACCTGGCGTGACTGGGACCTCGAGTCAGCAACTGGCCGCCTTCGCTGCGGAGTTGCGGTTCGACGACATCCCCGCTGACGTGGTTGCTCACATGAAACTGTGTCTGCTCGACACGGTGGGATGCGGGTTGTACGGCTCGACACTGCCCTGGACCCAGATTTTGCGGGATACTCTCAGCGCGCTGGACAACGACGGCTCATGCCCCGTATGGGGGGCGCCTGTGATGCTCTCCAGCCCACACGCAGCGCTGGTCAACGGCACGGCGGTGCATGCTTTCGAGCTTGATGACCTTCACCCACGCTCCATCGTGCACCCGGGCGCAGTCGTTATTCCTCCGGCGCTCGCTGTCGCCACCGGACGGGGAACGACGTCTGGTCGGGACCTCATCACCGCATTTGTGGCCGGCTACGAGGTTGCAGCCCGCGTCGGGTCGGCTGTTGGCGCTGCACACCTATTGGCGGGCTGGCACCCCACTGGCACGCACGGGACCCTCGGCGCGGCAGCTGCAGCCGGGTCGGTGTTGGGCCTGACTGCCCAACAAATGTCTCATGCTTTAGGCATCGCGGGTTCGCAGTCATCTGGGCTCATGGCAGCTCAGTACGGAGCGATGGTAAAGAGGCTCCACGCCGGCCACGCGGCGCAGAGCGGAGTCTATGCCGCGCTCTTGGCCGCACGGGGATTCACCGGTATCGCAGACCTGTTCGACTCCCCCTACGGCGGGTACCTGGGCACCTTCTCGCCGAGATTTGATCCAACCCTGATTACTGCGGGACTGGGAAGCACGTGGGAGGTGAGCCAAGTCGGCTTCAAGCCGTACTCGACCAACGGCAGTTGCCATCCAGCAATAGACGCCCTTCTTGACTTGCGGGAGCTCGAAGGCGTTCGCGCGGACAATGTGGACTCTGTTTGCATCCGCTGCTCGACGGCCACCCTTGAGCACGTTGGTTGGGACTATGAGCCTGACAGCGTAACTACAGCTCAGATGAACCTTCCTTACATCGTGTCCGTGGTGATCACGGACGGGGACGCCTTTGTCGACCAGTTCACCACGGATCGGATCAACGATCCAGCTCTGGTTGAGATGTCCAAACGTGTCCACGTGTCTGCCGATCCCGAGATCGATGCCCGCGGTGATCGCTTCCGCCATGCAACCCACGTCGAGGTGCGTCTACGCGACGGGCGCGTCCTGCGGCAGAGTTGTGACCACGCGAAAGGTAGCGCCAGTTCACCTCTCTCTGAGCAGGATCTGGTCTCCAAGTTCTTCAAACTGGCGACCAAAGCGGTCGATCAGGATCAAGCGCGGGCTTTGCGCGACCTGGTCAATCGGTTGGACGAACTTGACGACATCGCGGAACTAACCCGTCACCTGAGCCCCGAAGTCACCCGCAACGTCGGCGATGCTGCAACGTCTCCACAAATGTTGTCTTGAGTAACGAAGCAGAGATCACCCATTACCTCCGAAAGGAAATTGCTATGACCGAAACGGCCAATGACAATGCCATTGAGACATCACCTGCTGACCGCGCGCGACCCATTGCGACAGACGTCGTGGTCGTCGGGGCGGGCAACGCTGCCCTTGTCGCGGCACTCACTGCGCACGAGGCAGGCGCCCGCGTGATCGTCTTGGAGGCAGCCCCCAAGGAAGAGCGAGGTGGAAACAGCCGATTCAGCGGTGGAATCTTCCGAGTAACGCACGATGGGCTCGCAGACCTGCTGCCGTTGGTTACGCCGGAGTCCGCCAAATGGGCCGACCGGATCACAGTTGACGCTTACACGCGCGAACGGTACGAGGCTGAATTGGGGTCTGCGACGGACGGACGGATCAACCCCGAGCTCGCCAACCAATTGTTCGATCTCTCGCGGAAGACCGTCGATTGGATGGCCAGCCGCGGCGTTCGTTGGGAGTTGGCAGTTGGCAAACTGATCGATCCGGAGAAGATTCCCGAGGGCGAGCAGTATGTCCTGCCACCGGGAGGAGCGCTGCGGGCAGTCGACGAAGGGGTGGGTTTGATGGAGGACCTCTTCACCGCGGCGGAACAGGCCGGCATTGACATCCGGTACGACTCTCCGGTTTCTGAATTGCTGATGGAGGGATCGACCTGCCGTGGGGTGGTGGTCCGCGGCCCCGACGGCTTCGTGGAGGTGCGCGGAGTCGTCGTGCTCGCTGCGGGGGGATTCGAGGCGAACCCGGAGATGCGTCAACGCTGGCTTGGCCCGGGTTGGGACCTGGTGAAAGTACGTGGCAGCAGGTTCAATATGGGGACAGTACTTAACGCTGCAATGTCCGCGGGGGCGCAGCCCACTGGACACTGGGGTGGATGCCACGCGTCACCGTTGGATGCGAGCGCTCCCGCGGTCGGGGACTTGCGTCTGACCGACAAGATGAGTCGGTACAGCTACCCCTACGCTCTGCTGATCAACGCAAAGGGCCACCGCTTCCTCGACGAGGGCGAGAATGAGGTATGGCTGACTTACGCGAAGACCGGGGCTGCCATCCGTGGTCAGTCCCGAGGCTGGGCATTCCAGCTCTTCGACCAAAAGACACTGCACCTGGTGGAACCGCGTTACAGCACGGGCGCCCCGGTGCAGGCCGACAGCTTAGAAGAGCTTGCTGAACTGCTCGGGGTGGATGGACCAACGCTGCGAGAAACAGTGCAGACGTTCAACGAGTCCTGCGCCGAAGGAGAGTTTGACCCCTTCAGCTTGGACGGACTGAGCGCTGCGCCTCCCGGACAATCGGTCAAGTCGAACTGGTCCCAAGCACTCACGGACAGCCCATTCGTGGCGTACCCAGTGACATGCGGAATCACCTTCACCTATGGCGGGCTGAAGATCGATCGCCTCGGCCGGGTGCTTGACGTAACGGGCCGCCCGATGGACGGACTATATGCAACGGGGGAGATTACCGGCGACTTCTTCTTCCACAATTATACCGCGGGCGCAGGCCTTGCTAGGGGAGCCGTGTTTGGCCGCATCGCGGGGGCCGGTGCTGCCGCGAAGGCGGAGCTGGTGAGGTGACTGCGCGGCCCAGGCTGCTGATCCTCGACGATTGGGAGGGTCGACTTGCGGCCGCTGCTGGTACCCGGCGCATGCGTGAGTTTGCCGACGTCTTTGTCCTGGACCGGCCCTTGTCCGGGGTTGCAGACTCATTCCTCGCGGACGTGCGGGTGCTCATGGCAGTCCGTGAGCGCACCCGCTTGGATGCGGCGACATTGGGCAGAATGCCTGCCTTGGAGTTAGTGCTGCAGACCGGTGGACACGCATATCACCTTGATGGCGATGAGACCCATAGACGAGGTATCGTTGTTGCCCTTGGGCGGCAAGCACAGGCTCCGCGAGCGGCGGTGCCAGAACTTACCTTCGCGCTCATGATCTCGGCGTTGCGGCACATGGGCGAGGCGCAAAAGGCCTTGATTGCCGGAGAATGGCCCGTGCTGATCGGACGCACTCTGGCTGGTCGCCGGCTAGGCCTGCTTGGTACCGGCAGACATGGTTCTCGAGTAGCTGACATCGCTAGAGCGTTTGGGATGGATGTCGTGGCCTGGGCCAGGCCGGGCAGCGAGGGGGCCGATCGGTCCATACCACGTGTCGGCCTCAATGAATTGTTGGCGACCTCGGACGTTGTAAGTATCCATCTACGTCTCTCTCAGGACTCTTGCAACTTGCTTGATGCGATCACCCTCCGGAAGTTCAAGCAGGGTGCAGTACTCGTCAACACCTCGCGCGGAGCCATCATCGATGAGGAAGCCCTGGCGGTAGTCCTGCGCGATGGCCCGCTCGCCGCGGCAGCGCTCGATGTATTCGCCGAGGAGCCATTGCCCGCTGAGTCTCCGCTCCGGTCTTTGCCTAATGTTGTCATGACGCCACACATCGGCTGGACTGTAGAGGAGGTGTTCGACGAGTTCTCCGACGTCGCCGCGCAACAACTAGTCGACTACCTGGATAACTCGCTCGACCCAGAACAGCTGTTGGGAAAGAGCGCAGCGTCTGCCCATAGCGATCATGCGACCGAGAGAAAAGGGAGTTAAATATGTCCATGGATCGTACTAGCCCCACCGTGAGATTGGCCGAGTACGTTGTCGGTCTGCGATCGGAGGACATTCCGCCTGCTGTGCGCGATCAGGCGCAGTTACTCATCATGGACTCGCTTGGCGCTGGCCTCTACGGAACGGTGGGGAAAGCATCAGGTTTGGTGCACGAGGAGGCATGTGCTCGATACAAAGAGGGTACGGCCGTCGTCTGGGGGCGAGGAGGGACTCTCGACGCGGCCGCCGCGGCCCTGGTTAACGGCACTCAGGCCCATGAGTTCGAACTTGACGACTACGTCCCAGCCGCAAAGTTACATCCTGGTGCGGTCATCGTCTCGGCAGCCTTAGCGGTCGCAGATGACAGCGTGTCAGGTGCGGAACTTATTACGGCGGTCGTTGCCGCGTATGACGTGATGGTTCGAGTGAGCCTAGCCGCGAACTCTGTCGCGACGCGGAACCGTGGCTGGCACATGACCGGCCTTGCTGGTCCATTCGGCGCTGTTGCAGCGGCGGGACGGATCCTCGGACTGGACGCGGAGGCGCTGGTTCGGGCCTTCGGCATTGCCGGATCGTGCTCCGGAGGACTGTTCGCCTTTGCGCGTGAAGGCTCTATGACGAAGTGCCTGCATGCCGGGCGCGCCGCAGAGTCGGGGGTGATGGCAGCTCGGCTTGCCGCGCGGGGGTTTACGGGCCCCTCTGGCGTGCTTCATGCGGAGGACGGCGGATTGCTCTGGGCAGTTAGTGACGCTGCGTCGCTGGGTCCGCTCACGGCGGATCTCAATCAGCGCTTTGATATTTCCAATGCCGCGATTAAGCCCTACCCATGCTGCGGGAGCATCCATTCGTCGATCGATGCCATGCTGCAACTGCGTCGGGAGCACGAGCTAGAAGCAGAGGACATCGTTGATGTGGTGGCGGCCAACAGTTCAGCCGTGCTACGCCAGTGTGGGTTTACATATCAGGGATCCGGCGGAATGCTTGAAGCAAGAATGAGTCTGCAGTACTGCATCGCGGTTGCAGCCCTCGACGGAGCAGTTGGACTCCGCCAGTTCGAGGATCGAAGAAGACTAGACCCGGCTGTGCGAGCGCTAGCTGGCCGTGTCCGATTCGAGGTGGACCCGGACATAGACGGATTGTACCCGTATCAGTACGCAGCGCGAGTTACGATCCAAACCCGCGCGGGCGAACGAGTCGAGACGTATGTGCCCGCTCCCCTAGGTAGTCCACAGAACGCGATCTCTAGGGAAAGTGTCGAAGCGAAGTTTGTCGAACTGGCGGCATCGCGTCTTGACTTCAATCCCAACCTCTTGCTCGACTTGCTAAGGAATTTGGATTGCGAGAACTCGGTCGGAAGTCTGCAGCGGGCGTTGAGTGGGATAGAGCCGGAGCGGGTGAGCGGTCGAGTTGGCTGAGGGCGCGGCGGTAGACCCCATCTGCAAGAAGATGACCCGCAGCCCGTAGAACCCTTTGCGCATCGGCGGGAAGGTCTGTCTGGCGACGTCGAGCAGGCCCGTCATCTCCCAGGCGGGCAAGGCAAGCAGCAAACCAGCCAAGGGCAGATGGGCGCCCTGGGTGATCAGCACCGGCGCCTCCGTCAGGTCCCCGAAACGAGCCGCCACCCGTTCGGCGGTGCGAGCCACCGGCGCCGCCAACACGACCAGGTCAGCAAGGTCGCCAACTGCCCCCTGGTCGTCGTCCTGGTCGGCCCCGGTCACGATCGCGTCGTCGAAGGGCTCGCTGCCCGGCAGGGGCTCGACAGCCGGCTCAGCGACCGGCCGGACGCGACCAAGCGCGACCCGCACCGTCGCGGTCGAGACCCCGACCTGCGCGGCGATCTTGAGCAGGGTCAGACCCGTCGCGTCCAACTCCAGGATCCGCGCCGTCAAAGCGTCGGTGAGCTTGCTGGGACCCTTCGGACCGGTGAGCGCACGCATCAAACCTGCGACCCCAGCCGAGGTGTAGTCCCGACCCCACTTCCACAGCGTGACCCCGCTGACACCGAACGCCGATGCCACCTCCACCGAGGTGGCGATCTTGGACGTCACCAGCTGGACCGCCGCCAGCCTGCGGCCGGCCTCATCGGCGGCCGCGTAGCTGAACGTCGCCAGCCCGAACACGAACACCACACCGCCGTCCGGACCCTCCAGCAGACCCGCCGAGGCGCCGATCGAACGAGCCTGCGCAGGCAGCAACGGCAAGACAGGCTGGCTCACCCGACCCATTCTGACGCGTCCTGAATCCATAAGAGGATCTTTGGCCGCTTCGCTTGGCCGCCGTGGAGGCGGGTTCATTTTCGGGTCAGAATGATCTCACGTCGCGCGCGTCCCGACGGACATCAACACGCCCAAAAGTGCTGCCCTACAAGGGAATTCGGGCACTCACCCGGCACCTATGTCCAGAGTTCTGGATCCAGCATTGGCAGAACGCCTGCGCCGCTGCTGGACATTTCCCGGCGTCTTCGAGAACTGGTCTCCGAGTTCGCGGACCTGGCGCTTCGACGAATCGAGAACGATCCCGCGCATGCGCACCCATGAGCCGCCTATCTGCGCGCGCTCTTATGCTCCGACCTTTGGTCGGGTGCCAGGAGACTGAAGGAATGCCGATTCCCGCAATAGTGCAAGCCTGAGCTTGCGGGCCGTCTCCATGTGGCTGCGCGCGATGTGACGGGCTGTCTCTTCATTCCCCAGCGACACGGCCTCAATCAACTGGCCGTGTTCGTCCAGGGACTCTTTCCAGCGATGTTCTACAGACAGCGTAGAGCGCGGGGTTCGGATCAGGTGAATCGAGAGGCGCTGCAACAAATCCTCCAGAACCGGATTGTGCGCTGCGGCCCACAATGCCGCATGGAATTCAAGGTTTGTTGTAGCCTTGGTTAGGTCGTCCGGATCCGCAAGGGACAGGTCACGGGCTAGGAGTCCTTCCAACCGAACGATATCGGTGACCCCGCGAGACCGGGCGACCTGACCCGCCACCTCTTCCTCCAGCATGACGCGCACGTCGTAGACTTGGATAACTTCCCGGGGATCAGGCTGGCGAACCTGAAGGCCCCGGACGCCCCGGTCCAAGAGACTCTCATGCTGCAGACGGCTCAGAGCCTCGCGTGCAGGTGTGCGTGAAACACCAAATCGTTTCGCAATGCTCATTTCCCGAAGGGGAGTCCCCGGAGGAATCACCCCGGTCAGAATTTCGGAACGCAGTTGAGCGGAGATCGACTCACCGTCATATCGGGCCACTTCTGCGGCAACTGACATGACGCCCCTTTCATATGTGGACACAATGTACGTCTGCACGATGAATGGACAGGCACGGTCCCTGGCGAACAGCGCATCTTTTGCCCGTGAGACCAGTTGTTCTTAATGATCCACTGTATTCTCCAGTAAGGGGGTTTCCACTTCGATGCCGTAAGTCTCCGTAAACGGTGCCACTGCCCCACACGTTGTGGTGCTGGCGGTCGCTGACCCCCAG
>CAAGKR010004653.1_pt1 | contig 10396 bp, 13 predicted proteins | sample 2556971 | NCBI WGS metagenome assembly CAAGKR01 (sample SAMEA5207829, study PRJEB30636) | soil metagenome | biome: forest; feature: boreal; material: soil | place: USA | collected 2011-09 | depth 1 m
GCCGGTGACGAATGACCCCGAGCACAACGCGCTTCCGGTGGGCCCATTCCAACTGGGCATTAGCTGCCTCCCGGGGACAAATCCCGGCGACATAGGGTTCAAGACCTACGTCACCGTTCCCGCCGCCCTGGAGTACACGCAGACACTCGAGAGCTTCTCTGAAACCACGCCGCAGCCCGCTCCTGGCGTCACCGAGGGCAGTCAGCCGGCGCAGACGCTCACCACAATGACCGCCAACGTCACGAGTGGAACAAACGCCGAGGTCTGGGCCACGATCATGCTCACGAACCCGGCGACAGGCGCGTCCACGTGGCTACAGCTGTGGTACGGCGCGACCACCGGTGCCAGCGCGCACTGCTTCATATCGGGAATCGAGATCTAGCGCATCAGGCTGTGTGGTCGCGGGCGCCGCTCGCGACCACACGGCCCGCTGCGCAGCGCCGCCACGGGCGCGAGCCGGGCGGCGCGCACGCGACGTCTTCTCCTCAGCGCTGACACCGCTCGGCTGACCTTGGCCTGAGGCGCAGGCCCAACGTTGATAGCCGCTCCATCGCCGCCTCTGGCTGCTCCGGTCCTGGCTCTAGCTCGCTTTGTGTCTCATGCGGCTGGCCCCGACCCGTTGAAAGAGTGCGCCCAGGCGCTCACCGGCACTGCCCTGGGGTGGCAGTGCACCAATCTGGCGTGCTATGGAGAGGACGTCATAGATCCCCTCCCAGCGCGTTAGGACGTCGTCCTTGAACTCCCAGATGTCAACACCGTGAAACTCGACAGGGCTGTTGGTCGGCGCGTACCCGGGCGGCTCAAAATGGATCGCCGCAGTCGTCTCAACGCGCATCCGCGAGGCATCGAAGAGCTCCTCAAAGTGCCTCGCAGGGACCGAAATCCCTCAGAACGTGATTCTCGCTGACCTGCGTTGACCGACGGTCAAAGCCGTTCGAGCACACAGTTTCCCTGGTATTGAAGACTTTTTGGCTCTGTAGAGCCGACGGGGGACCCAGGAATCGAACCTGGCGTTGCGGTTTTGGAGACCACCGTGTTACCGATACACCAGTCCCCCAAAAGTGCCGATTTGCAGGTATTTCGTGGCCTGCGTCGGCTCATGTGGGTCCAAAAGTGAAAGGAAAAGTGAAAGAGTTGTCAGGCGAGATGTCACGCCTGACGGCCATTTCGCTCCGCCTTTCGGTATTCAAGATACCTTGAGCGAGCCGGCGGTCGGTCCTGAAGGGAAGGTCCCGAACGTACGCGGGACAACACTGCCACGGCCCACCAGCCAGTCGGCTGACTGCTGCGGACGACCGCCACGAGCTGGGCGAGCGCTGCCCCGAATCAGTTGGGTGCCCTATTCCGAATTAGTCGAGGGTGCTAGTCCGAGATTGTCGGGTTATGAGCTAGCCCAACGCCGAACGTTAGTTAGGACTACCTAGCGTCAGCGAGTGAGCCGTCCCCAGGACGGCTCAGAGCGTGATCAGGACGAAGCACGATGCCACGCAACATCTTCTCGATGTGATCGCGCAGCTCATCGGTGACCGGCAGATCAGCAACGCGGGCCAGCAGCGTGTCGGGTTGCACGATCTTTGCTCCGAGCGCCTCTGCTGCGTATGCCCAGTCTCGCTCGTCTCCGCGGACGCACTTGGAAAGCACGAGATCGTGCGGCTCCAGACACCATGCAACCGCAGTGCGGGTGGAGGCCACGCGCGGCGGTACCTCGCGGCGAATCAGCCGGTCCTGCCAGCCGCTCGGCGCCTTCGCCGTCTCGGGACCGACCCCGTGCGCGTAGTAGCCAAACGCCAAGTGGAACTGGGTTCCGTCGCCGAGTGCTCCGTCGATCAGGTCGGAGGACGCAGGATCGTGCAACGGGTACATCTCCGCCTCAAGAGAGACCAGCATCGACTCGGGCGGATCATCAACAGACCCAAGAATCGCCTGGCTGCCGACAACGACAAGCTCATCCTGGCCGGTCACCGCTGCGGCAGCTGCCACCACGTGCTCGAACTGCTCGGGCTCCATCTAGGAGACCTCGTGCACGATGCGCCGGCGCTCGGGCTCGCTGAGCATGCCGGCGAATGGAGAGTTCTGGCGCAGGTCGTCTGCCTCTTGACCCTCCTGCACGAGCGCGCGGCGAATCTCCGGGAGCGGACGCTCAAGCAGCTGCTCCCACCGGTCGGCATAGCGCTCATCGATCCGTCCCTGCTCTCGCCAACGGTGCAGAACGTACCGCGCCTCCTCGACCATCGGCCTACGCAGTCGTGAAGCCACAGCCTGGTGATAGACGAGGCCGCGCGCCGAAGCACGATCATGCGCGATGTTGGTGTGAACGCGGGGCTCGCGGATCCTCAGGCGCTGTGCTGCTTCACGGCGGCGAACCATCGTTGGCGCGAGCGGATACCTGCGCGAGTCACCGCCATCGGCCTGTATCGCCTCATAGAGATCCAAGAGCGCGGGGACCGGCACCTCCACCCGACCGCTCGTCGAGTAGATGATCGGGAGATCGCCCGCCTTGATCCAGCGCTCAAGTGCCGTGTGGCTGACACTCAGCACGCGTGCGGCGAGCCGCCGCGACACGGTCTCACCCAGCTCGCGCTCCAATGCCACGCGAACCGCCGCGAGATCGCGGTCGCTCGACAGCTTCCGCCCGGCGCGCCGCAGTCGCACGATGTTCTCGAAGAGCTCTTGCTTACGATCAACCACGCCCATCGCACGAGCATAACAGATGGTTGCCAAAAATCGAGAATAATGGCAACTCGATTTGCGCAAGGCTACCGCGCGCGGGATTTTTTCGTCTGCTTTCTCAGGTAAGCGGCGAGGGCTTTGCCGGCTTTCTCGATGTCGCCGGGCATCAGGTGGGTGTAGCGGTCGTCGGTGATCGATCCGCGGCCGCCGTCGGTGCTGGCGGTGGTCGCGTGGCCCATCAGAGTGCTGCGGAGCTTCAAGTCGATGCCGACGGCGCGCATCCAACTGGCGGCGGTGTGGCGGGACTCTTGGAGGTGGATCGGCTGCAGCTTAGCGTCCGTCCATGCTTTGTCGGTGCGGGTGTAGAGGGCTGAGATCGAGAGCATGCCGCTGTTGCGCCCGCCCGGCTTATGCCCGGGACAGACGAGCGCAAATCCTTCGGGCTGCCCTTGGCGCTGCCACTCCTGCTTGAGCAGTTGCTTGAGTTGAGGAATCAGCGGAAATGAGCGGTTGGCCGCGGCGCACATCGTCTAAGAGCTTTTCCCCCAGCGCGTCGGCGATCTGGCCATTGATTTTCGATCGCGCTTTTCTTATAGGGCTTGCCCTTCTTGTTGAGCGCCGTGCCATCGTTGAGGGCGATCACGAAGCGATCTGTTGCGTCCTTGACGTAGATGCCTTCACGGGCGGGCGATGATCACCGGCACTTCACCGATAACCGTCGCCACATACAACGCGCTGACGTTCTTTTCTGTCTTTTTCACATGCCTATGGGGGCGCCGAGTAGCGCGGCAACGGCGCCGACGGTGCCGGCAGTAAGCAGGGTCAGGACGATGCTGCGACGCAGCGCAAGCAAGGCGATGGCCGCGGCGGCGAGCACGGCGTACTGCCATGTCTCTCTGAGTGCGTCCGCGAGTGGGATGGCCGAGCCGATGATCGCCCCAGCAGCGGCGGGCGCCGCCCCGTCGAGGAACGCGGTGACCCGCTCATTGAGCAGCAGCCGCTCAAAGCGCGCTGCGCCGAGGAGGATGAAGGAGAACGAAGGCAAGAACGCGACGAACGCGGCCAGGAGCGCTGCCGGAAACCCGCCGGCGGCGTAGCCGACAGCCGCGACAGTCTGAGTGAGCGGCCCCGGAGTGACCTGTCCGAGCGCAACGGCGTTGAGAAACTGCCCGTGCGTCATCCAGTGGTAGGTACCCACCGCGTCTGACTGCATCAGGGGAACAATCACGAACCCGCCGCCGAACGCGAGCGCGCCGACCTTCACCGCCGTCCAGATCAGCGCGCCCGTCCCACCGGGCTCGGCGACCGCCGCGAGCAGCGGCCAGGCGTGGAAGCCAGCACCGTCTCCGGCGAGCTGGCGCTGCCACGCCAGCTCGATCGCGCCGCACGCCAGCAGGACGAGCACGAGCCACGGGCCGGTCGTGGCCGCCGCGATTCCTGCGGCGAACGCGTAGATGAGGATGCGGGATCGTTGGCTTGCGACTGTGCGTCGCCAGATCGGCAGCGCGACTCCCAGCCCGGCTGTCACCGCGACGGGTGCGACAGCAGCACCGGCTCCCATCCCCGCGCCCCGTATCCATATAGGCGGCGATCCCGAGAGGAACAGCACTGAAAGCGCGAGGATCAAGACTAGGCCGGGCAGGATGAAACCCAGCCCGCCGATGAGTGCTCCCCTGGGGCCGCGTAGTCGCCAAGCGCAGTAGATCGCGAGCTGGGTGGATGCCGGGCCGGGCAGAATGTTGGTCGCCGCGATTGCCCGCTCGAACTGATCGTCGGTGAGCCATTCCCGGCGTGTTACGCACAGCTCGCGGAACAGCGCAATGTGCGCTGGAGGGCCACCGAACCCGATGCAGCCGATGCGGCCCCACACCCTTGCGATCTCCCCTAGCGATGGCTCTATCAGGGAGTCGGTCGGTCGCATGGCGGGAGGGTATTTGCTTCCCCTATTCCAGCTCCGTGACGAGCTGCTCTACACGCCGTGCGATCTCGTCGCGGGTGGCGCGAACCTCGGCGATCGGGCGTCCGGCGGGGTCGGGTAGCTCCCAATCGACGTAGCGCTTGCCGGGTATGTAGGGGCAGGCATCGCCGCAGCCCATCGTGACTACTACGTCGGCTTGCTCGGCGAGCTCGCGGGTGAGTAGTTGCGGGGTGCGGCCGACTAGGTCGATGCCTAGCTCGGCCATACCTTCGACTACCTCGGGGTGGACATACTCGGCCGGGGTGGTGCCAGCGGACAGCGCGGTGTGGCGCCCGGCCGTGGCGCGCTCGAACAGGGCCTGGCTCATCTGGGAGCGCCCGGCGTTGTGCAGACAGACGAATAGAACGGTTGCCATCGCTCAGGTTCCGATCGCAGCCGGGAAGCTCTCGCTGTGAGGCATCACCGCTTCGGCCGCCTCATCCGACGTGAGGTCCGGGTACAGGGCCCTGACCGCGAGAATCGCACACGCGCCACCGACAAGCTGCGCGACGATGAAGCCGGGCACGGACGCGGGTGCGATCCCGGCAAAGGTGTTGGAGAACATCCGCCCCACGCTGATCGCCGGATTGGCGAAGCTCGCGGAACTCGTGAAGAAGTACGCGGCGCCAATGTACGCGCCGACGGCCGCAGGGGCGGTGTTTGCGCGTTTGGTTCGCGCGAGAGAGAAGATCAGGAGCAGCAGCCCGGCGGTGGCGATCGCCTCAGAGAATAGGTGTGCCGGTGAGGCCCGGTGATGCGTGGAGATGCTGACAGCGGGGAGAGAGAACATGCCGTTTGCGACGAGCGTGCCAAGCACGCAGCCGGCTATCTGCGCGGGTATGTAGGCGAGCGCATGGCGCCAGCGGATTCCGCCAAAGCTCGCGTCAGCGAGCGAGACGACCGGGTTGAAATGAGCGCCCGACACCGGGCCGAACATCAGGATGATCGTAAACAGGCCCGCTGCCGTCGCGGCGGCGTTCTCGAACAGCTCCAGGCCAACGTCGTTCGGTGAGAGCGTCTGCGCCGCGATACCCGAGCCGATCACGAGCGCGGCCAGGAACGCGGAGCCCAACAGCTCGGCGAGCAGGCGGCGAGCGAGCGGAGGAGCGTCCACGAGCCGATCGTATTACATCGATATACATGAGTGTTATTGATATAAGTAGATCGATGCCCGTCGATTTGGAGCTGGCTCCCAAGCAGAAGCGAGCGGCCGGTGAGCGCTGTTGCGAGCCCGTTGTCTACCCCGATGTTCAGCGCGAGCAGGCGCTGCGGATGGCCGAGGTCGCAAAGGCTCTCGGCGACCCAATTCGCTTGCAGCTCGTCGACGTGCTGCGCAAGCACGCCGGCAAGGTCTGCGTCTGCGAGCTCGTGCCGCTGTTCGAGATCTCCCAGCCCACGCTGTCACACCATCTGAAGAAGCTCCGCGACGCCGGGATCGTCGACTCCGAGCGCCAGGGCCTGTGGGCCTACTACTACGTCATCCCCGGCGCCCTGGAGGAGCTATTGGCATGGCTGAGCTGACCGATGAGAGCACCGACATCCGTGAGCACACAGAAGCCTCAGTAGACGCGCCCGGTTACCGTGTAGGTGTGAGCTACAGACCTCTCCGCTGCTCGTTCTTCAGCCCCGCGGCGGAACTCGCTTCCGGCTGATCCGCCGCGCCAAGCTGTTGTCCTGGCTGAGCATCCGCGCGCGGAGTTGTGCCTGGGTCAGGTTGAGGGATGTGTAGGACACTGAGTGGCGGCTGCATGTCGCTGTGTACTCAGTCTATCTATCTTAGAAGATGGTAGGTTTATAAGGAATGGCTAGTTTGGAGGCGAGATTGTCCGGATGGGCTTCGCAAGCGAGCCAGCCATGCCGTTGAGAGCTGCGCGCGCGAGGGTGGTCGTGCCGGAATGCTATGAGGCTCGGCTGGCGCGGAGCATCCTCGAGGGTAGGCCGAGCGCCTCGGCAGCGGCGATGACGCTGCTGGAGTACATTGATCCTCTGACGCTCGATGCTGCGGTTGCGCTAATTGCCGGCCAGGGCACGGTGACGGAGGATGCCTTCAGCTGCGTCGCGGATGCCTGGGAGACCTACCGTCATGTCCAAAACCTTTGCTGGGACTAGCTGGTGGCTCCATCCTCGCCAGATCAACGCTTGCCTCGCCCCGGGCGATGGAGGTTGCGCAGCTATGTGCTCGACCGCTGCGACTTCAACGAGATCCGAATGCGGCTGCCGCGCGCGGTACGACGTGACGTAGAGGCCGCACCAGAGGGTCATGTGGGGCTTGTGGCCCAGGCGATCGTTGGCGAGGAGGGCGACATGCCGCTGGCGGTGCTGTATGACAATGCGCCGGCCTCCGTAGCTACAGAGGGCATGCGAAGGCTCGAGCGGCGCCTCACGGAGCTGCTGGGATGAGCGTCCATAGGGCACGCCCGTGCGACGTGCGGGCGTGCCCAAAGAGCCGGGTGCCTGTCATGAGCAGGGCCTGCGCGGCGGGACTGGGCAGGCCGTGCCGGCCGCGGCTGCGTTATCTGCGCGAGCACGCGGTGGTGCTCGCGCTGATCGGACTGCTCGCCTTGATCGCTCTTCCGCCAGCGCTCGTAACGCCGTCGGGTGAAGTCGAGCTGATTGCAACTGGAGCTAACGCTGCTTGCTTGCGTGCTCGTCGCGGTCATCTGCTACGAGGGTCTGCGTCGTTGACGAGCGGGGCTGACTTGGCGTTGCAGGCGCGCGGGTTGAACGCTTGATGGGCGTAGCCGGCGCGCTGGGTCTCGCCGGAGTGCTGGCGATCATTGTTGGTGCTCTGAGCGCAGGTTTGAGTCGCTCGCCGCGTGCCGGGCTGATGGCGCAGTCGGTGGGCATGGTGTTGCTTGGTGTCGCCGGCGTGTGGGTGCTCGCCTCGGGGCACACCGTGGGAGCCGGGTTTCACAGCGACGTGCGCCCGGCGTTTGGCCTTGACGGTCTCAGCGGCTTCTTTCTGTTGGTCATCGCCGTCGTCGGGGCACCGGCAACGCTGTTCGCACGCGATGCCCTGAAAGCGGATGGGCAAGGCCGTTCGCTCGCGGTTGCCACGGGAGGCTTCCTGCTGGCACTCGTCGGGTTCGTCTGCGCGCGTGACGTCAGCACCTTTCTCGGTTTCTGGGAGCTGATGACGCTGATCCCCGCGGGCACGATCCTGCTCGCGCGCCAGGATCGCGAGGCCCGTCGTGGCGTGTTCGTGTACCTCTCGATCACCCACATCGGCGGCGCCGGCGTGTGGGTGTCGATGCTGTTGCTGGCCCAGCACGGCGCGCTGGGCAGCCACCCCCTGGGCGGCGGCCTGGCGTCGCTTGTCGCGTGCGTGTCGCTAATCGGGTTCTCCACCAAGGCCGGGTTGATGCCACTTCACTCCTGGCTGCCGCGCGCGCACCCGCTGGCGCCCGCGCACATCTCCGCGCTGATGTCGGGCGTGATGATCAAGCTCGCGCTCTACGGCCTCGTGCGCGTGCTGTTCGAGTGGCTGGCCCCGCCCGGACTGTGGGTGGGGATCACGCTGATGGCAGTCGGCGCGCTGTCGTGCTTGGGCGGAGTGCTCTACGCGCTGATGCAGCACGAACTCAAGCGGCTACTGGCGTTTCACTCGATCGAGAACGTCGGGATCGTGGCGCTTGGGCTGGGAGCCTCGCTTGTGTTCCGCGACATCGGCCAGCCCACGTGGAGCGCGATCGCGTTCGCGGCGGCGCTGCTTCACGCACTCAATCACGCGCTCTTTAAGGGGCTCTTGTTCCTCGGCGCCGGCGCCTTCAACAAGGTCGTCGGCGCCCTGGAGCTCGACCGGCTGGGCGGCCTTTTGCGGCGGATGCCGTGGACCGGCGCGACGTTCGCGCTCGGGGCGATGGCGATCGCCGGGCTTCCTCCGCTGAATGGGTTTTCCTCGGAGTGGCTGACGCTTCAGTCGCTGCTTCACCTCGGGGTTGCGAGCCACCTCGGGGTCGCGCTAGCCGGGGCGCTGGCGACCGCGGCGCTGGCCGCAACCGCGGCGCTGGCCGTGTACTGCTTTGTGAAGGTGATCGGGCTAGTGCTGCTCGGGCAGCCGCGCCGCGCCCAGTGCGCCGAGGCAAGCGAGGTTCCTCTCGGGATGCGGGCCAGCATGGTCTTTTTGGCGGGGGCGTGCGTGGTGCTGGGCGTGATCCCCGGGCTGTTGGTGCCCACACTTGCTCGACTGGGACCGGGGCGGGTGAGCTTGCACGAGGCCGCCGGGCTGAACGTGCCGGGCACCGGGTCGCTGCCGACGCTCGCGCTGGCGCTGGCGTTGTTGGTGCTGGTCGCCGGGCTGGTGAGACTCGCCAGGAGCCGCCGTGCGGCGCCGGCACCGACATGGGCGTGCGGGCAGCTACCGGCAGCCGGGATGCAGTGGACCTCGGCGGGCTTCACCAAGCCTCTGCGCCTGGTGCTCGAGGCGCTGCTGCGTCCACGGCGCGAGGTCCAGGTGACCATCTCCTCGGGGGTCGTTGAGTCCGTCGCCTATGAGGCGGAGGTCCCCCACCTGTTCGACACGTTGCTCTACGGGCCGGTCTCGCGCGGGGCACTGCACGCAGCTTCGGTGGCGCGCCGGTTGCAATCCGGCAGCCTGCGGACCTATCTGATCTACCTGCTCGCGCTGCTGGGCGTGTTGTTGGCGCTCGCTCGGATCGGGATCATCGGATGAGCCTGACCACGGCCCTCGCGGGTCTGGTGCAAGTCGTGGGCGGCGTGCTCGGCGCGCCGGCGATCGTCGGGCTGATCCAGCATTTGAAGGCTCGCCTGCAGGGCCGGCGCGGACCCCCCGTGCTGCAGCCCTACCGCGAGCTTCGCCGGCTGTGGGGCAAATCCGGCGTCTCGCCCGAGCCGCACACGTTCATCTACACGCTGGCACCGGCGGTCGCTGTCGCATCCACGGCGCTCGTGCTGTTGCTGCTGCCGATCGGCGGGCACGCCCCCGAATGGGGGCTTGGTCACGACGCGCTCGTGCTGGTCGGCCTGGTGGCGCTCGCTCGCTTCGGGGTGACATTGGCTGCGTGGGACACGGCTGGCGCGTTCGGCCTGATGGGCGCAGCGCGAGACCTGATGTTCTCGGTGTTCGTCGAGGGCCTCCTGCTGCTCGTGCTGGTGCTGCTGGCGCTACCGCTGCACAGCACCGATCTGCTGTCGATGAGCCACGCGGCGAGCATGTCCGAAGTGTGGGCAAGACCGGCGCATTGGGCGGCCGCGGTCGCCTTCTGCCTGGTGATCGTCGCCGAGACCGGGCGCCAGCCGGTCGACAATCCCGACACTCATCTGGAGCTCACGATGGTTCACGAGGGGCCGCTGCTTGAGTACGCCGGACGCGAGCTGGCCTACCTGCAGTGGGCGGCGGCGGCGCGGCACTGGATCATGCTGGTGCTCGCGTGTGATCTGCTGATCCCCCATCCGGGGTCGTTTGTCGCACAGCTCGCCGTGCTCGCGGGTGGCGTGCTCGCGCTCACCGTCGCGCTGGCGCTGTGCGAGACCGTGCAGGCGAAGATGCGGGTGCTGCGCGTGCCGCTGCTGCTGGGCTCGGGAGCCGCGCTGTGTCTGCTGGGACTGGCGAGCTGGTTCGCCGGGGGCGGCGGATGACCGGCGCGGTGACTTGGGGCCTCGTGATCAGCTCGCTGGCGGTGATCGTGGTGCGTCGTCGCTCGCTGGCAATTGCGCTCGTCGCGGCACAGTCGCTCGGACTTGGCCTCTACGCGCTCACGCAGGAGTCGCATACCTCGACTGCGCTCGCGGTGACGGGAACGGTGCTGA
>CAAGKR010248483.1_pt1 | contig 10396 bp, 8 predicted proteins | sample 2556971 | NCBI WGS metagenome assembly CAAGKR01 (sample SAMEA5207829, study PRJEB30636) | soil metagenome | biome: forest; feature: boreal; material: soil | place: USA | collected 2011-09 | depth 1 m
ATCCCGCTCGGCGTCAACGTCGTGGTGCCATTCGAGGCGATCACCACCTTCGACGACTACACCATCAACACCGGCTCGCGCATCGCCTTCACGGCCCGCTTCCCCGATTCGACCGCGCGACCTCGCGCTGGTCACCCCACTTTGGTGGTCAACGGGGCCAACCGACGTCGCCCACCGCCACCGGCTGCCGCATCCGATTCAGCGACACGACGCGACTCCACCGTTCGACCGCCGTTCGGACGACGTGGCCGTGATCGCGCGGGGTACTTCCCCAACGGCGGTCGATTCCAGATTCACCGTGCACCGGCGGATTCACTCAAGGCCTACGGCGATTGGGGAGACTCGCTGGTCTTCGATGACAATCCGGCAGATCGTCAGCGCATCCGGGATGCGAGCGCCGATATCGCCCGTTTGGCAGAGACCTTGCCCGGCGACATGACCGGGCGATCCTACCGGGGCGTTTCCTGGGAGAAGTTGGGGGAGGCGCTGCGCTACAACCGAGTCGAGGGCACCACCCTTTCGATAACCGGGCAGATGCCGGTTCCGCTTTCCTTTACCGATCTCTATGGCACCGGGCGCATCGGCCTCGCCGATGGGCGGTTGCTGGAGCGTGTTGCTGCGGTGCGCGATGCGCCTGGCGGGCGAACAACCCTCGCCGTGCAGCGTGATCTGGTCGATGTCGATCCCTTCGCCCGCGGATTGAACTTCGGCAACTCCCTTCGGGGAATCCTTGCAGGTCACGACGATGGAGCCTACCTGCTTGCTCAGGGTGCCCGGATCGATTTCGAATCCTCATGGGGACTCGGCAGCGAGTTCACGCTCGGTGTGCGCGCCGAAGACCAGCAGAGCGTGGGCAACTCGGCGAGAACGGCCATTCCAAGGCTGTTCGGTGCCAGTGGCTACTTTCCGCCGAACGATTCCGTGCGCGAAGGATTCGCCGTCGGCGGCCTCGCCCGGGTTGACCACAGCGGATCGTCACTGCGCTGGATGCTGCAGGGCGAGGGCTTGAGGGTCGGGGGTCGCACCGCCGCACGCCTTGCCGGCGAGCTTCATCTGCAGCGGCTGGCCAGTGGCTGGCTGTCGGCACGCTTCAAAGGGGGCATCGCCGAGGGTGCCGATTCCGTCCCGCAACTGCAGCTTCGCGCTGGCGGGAGCAACACCGTGCGCGGATACGATTTCGGTGTGGCGCACGGCGATGCGCTGTGGTCGGCGCAGTTCGACTTCATTCGCCCCGCCAAGGGAACCCTGAAGCCGGTGTTCTTTGTCGACGCGGGTCAGGCTGGGAACCGAGCTACCTTCGGAGACGCTTTCTTCCTCTCCGGTGCTGGTGCCGGGTTCTCGTTGCTTGGTGGTTTCATGCGCGCGGAATTGAGTTACCCACTGACTCATCGTGAGGGACATGGGGTGCGCTTCGACCTGGTCTTCGGCGGACCCCGGTGAGTCGCCGCGTTGCCGCCATCGGTCTGCTCGTCGTCGCTGCCATTGCGATTGCGGTGTTCGTCGCACCTCGCGTGATGGGCGGGGCCCCGGCTGAGGCGAAGCCAGGGACGATCGTGCTGAACATCAAGGGTCGCTATTCCGCCACGATGACGCTCGCGGCCGTCGCCAACTGGTGTCCCGTGTCTCGTGTTGCCGAGATCGAGGCCGTTTCGGTTGACACGGGCTTTGCGGTCGCGTTGCACGAGAACGACAGCGTGACCAGGGGACCTCACCCGGTCTTCGCACCGAGTCCGACGCTGTCCGCACCCAAGCCGAGTGCCACGGCAGCGTTTCGTTGGCTGCGCGCGACGGCTACCGATACGATGGTGGTCGCGTACCGTTCGACTGGCGGTCATGTCGACATCGACAAGAACGGAGCCATGTTGTCAGGGTCACTGGTGCTCTACCTGAAGGTTCCCACGGGCAATGACTCGGTGACGGTGACTGGTCGCTTCGCCGGGCTCAAGGTGGTCGCCATGGCCGCGGGATGCACCTGAGCACGATCATCGATCATCGCTGATCGATCGTCGACTATCTTTCTACCCGATGGAATCCACCTACTTTCGCCGTGGTTTCGGCCTCAAACCCGAAATCGAGGATCAGCTGTCGGCTGACTACCACAGCGCGGTGGTTGACGCCATGCGTGCCGGCGGCAACCAGCTGGTGGCGGGCGGGCTGACCTTTCGGCTCGCCAACGAGTTCGGGTTCTGCTACGGCGTCGATCGGGCGGTGGACTATGCCTACGAGACACGTACCAAGTTCCCCGACCGGCGGATCTTTCTGATCGGCGAGATCATCCACAATCCGCATGTCAACGCGAAGCTCGCGGCCATGGGAATCACCTTCCTGCATCGCTCGGCTGAAGCCGAATTCGACTTCACCGGGATTACCGCCGCCGACGTGGTGCTGATTCCAGCGTTTGGCGTGACGATGCGGGATTTCGAGCGACTGCGTGCCATCAAATGCATTCTGGTCGATACGACCTGTGGCTCGGTGCTGAACGTCTGGAAGCGAGTCGAGAGTTATGCCCACGACGGCTTCACGTCCGTCATCCATGGCAAGTACTACCACGAAGAGACCAAGGCGACGGCGAGTCAGGTGGGGCGCCACCCTGGCGGGAAGTATCTCGTCGTCTTCGACATGCCAGAGACCGAACTGATCTGCGAGTGGATCGAAGGGCGCGGCGATGCCAAAGCGCTCGCCGAGCGATTCGTGAAGGCCGCCTCGCCCGGGTTCGACTTTGGGGCCGATCTGGAGCGGATCGGTGTCGCCAACCAGACCACGATGCTCTCGGGCGAATCGCTGGCGATCGCTGCCAGGCTCCGCGCTTCCCTGAGCCGGCGGTACGGTGAAGATCAACTCCCCGGGCATTTCCGCTCGTTTGACACGATCTGCTCGGCCACCCAGGAACGGCAGGATGCGGTTGACGCCCTGCTGAAGAATCCGACCGACCTCATGCTGGTGATTGGCGGCTACAACTCGTCGAATACCTGCGCTCTCGCCGCCCTGGCCCACGACAAGGGAGTACGGACCTACCACATCGAAGACGCCTCGGGTATCGATCCGGTTGCCGGTACGATCCACTTCCAGCCGGTGCGAACGAGAACCGCGCAGGTGGAGAGTGGCTGGCTGTCGATTCCGGCCGTCATTGGCCTCACCGCCGGTGCCTCGACCCCCAACAACAAGATCGGCGAAACGGTTGCCCGGGCCTGCGAAACAGTCGGCATTTCGCTCGAAAAGACCGTTTCCTGAACAAGATCTCGAACTCAGCAATTCACCGCAATTGTGCTGTATTGAAATAAAGTAGGCAAAAGCCTACTTTATTCTATGCCGAAAACAGCGCCGATCGCCTGTTTGCACGAACCCCTGTCGGTTGTCCTGGGGACCAGGGCAAAGCTCGTCGTGCTCCGAGTCCTCGCACAAGCACTCACTCCGCTGCCGTTCCGTGAGGTCGCCCGAAGGTCGGGGATGGCCTATCGCAGCATTGATCTCGCGCTCGGCGACCTGATTGCCGCGGGAGTGGTGGAGGAATTGGCTGGTGGCAGGGAGCGACGTGTCAGGACCTGCAGCGGGCATCGCCTGGCGCCGGTAATCGCCGGATTGCTCCGAGCAGAGGCCGACTTTTTCCCCTCGCTCCGGGCAGAACTCAAGGCGGTTGCCGCGGGGGGAGAGAAGGACGGCCTTCTGGCGCTCGCTCTTGTGGGTGCGACCACTCGCAGGGAGGAACGGCTCGGCGAAGCGGTGGAGGTTGTCCTGGTGGGGACAGACGCGCCAGCGGCCGACCGCTGGGTGAAACGATTCGAATCGGCTGCCGACGCGCTTGGCCTCCGATTTGGGGTGGCCTTTCAGTTCATCAGTCACGACCTGGCAGGGTTCAGAGAGTGGTGGCAAGACCAAAGCAACGGCGCCGATGCCATGATGAGAGGGGCCGAGTCGCTCGTCGGGGTGCCGTTGCTGGCGTTGGTCGAAGGAGATAGATAGCAATGACTTGCGGTAGAATGTTAACAATGGTTACTTAATGTTGTCAGTGTTAGCATAACGACAAATCACCAATCACCGCGGTCGTCATGCCACGTTCTTCCTACCACCACGGCGACCTCCGGACGGCCTTGCTCGCAGCGGGGCGCGAGGCCCTCAAGGTCGGCCAACTCGAATCACTTTCCCTTCGGGAACTCAGCCGCGCGGTCGGGGTTAGTCCAACGGCAGCGTACCGGCACTTCAGTGGCAAGGGCGATCTGCTCGAAGCGATCGCTCTTGCCGGGTATGGCGAGCTGCGAGCGGCACTACGGGCCGCCGTGTCTGGTGCGGTCGATGTGCCGCCACTCCAGGCACTGATGGAGGGGTACCGCCGCTTCGTTCATGATCACACCGATCTCATGCGGCTGATGTTCCAGCCCCGAGCGAAGGCTGGCGGGATCCCGACGAAGCTCGATGATGTCGCGGGTGAATGTCTGGCCGAATTTGTCGCGGCCGTGGCTGAAGCGGACCTGGGTGCTGACCCCGAGGTCGCGATTCGGACGGCAGTGCAGGCATGGTCGGCAATTCACGGATTTGCGATGCTGGGAGAAGCCAACGCGTTTGTCACCCTTGATCCGTGGATGTTGCCGAGCGCTCGAGATCTGGCAGTGATGGGAGTGCGCCGCCGCCGTTGAGATCGGGGCAGAGCACTTCAGTCCGGTTGGCGAAGGGCGCGAGCAACTGCCGCGATGGTCAACGGGGCGCACCCCTCGGCCCGATTGTTGACCAGGATGTAGGCCGGGATTCTCAGGTCGAGCGCCGCTTTGGCGAGGGCAGCGAGGTCGGCGCGCAAGGTGGGGTTCTCGTCCTGGACATGATCGTACGGTGCAAAGGCATCGACAGCCTGGGCATAGCTTCGACCGCTTCGCAACAGCGCACGTGCCACGACAAACGGCGCCGTGATGGAATCGTGGAGCAACAACTGCTCCCCGATGGCTGGCATCCTGGTCCAGGCGTTGAAGACATGGGCCACTCCGTGGGTGCGCAACACCGTGAAGTACTCTGGTGAGAGAAACTCCGCGTTGCGCACCTCGACCGCATACGGCACCTCCTTGGGGAGTGCCGAGAAGAAGTGGTCCAGCCGTCCAGCGAACTCCCCCGGCGTCAACCCGTTCTTCCGCGCGATGGTCTGGAACTCGAACACCAGCGGGCCGATGTGCCCGGCGAAGTGTTCCTGCATCGGTCCGACCACCGCGTCAATCAACAACTGGGCGTTGAGCCAGTCAGGGTTTGCTTCGCCCCAGCGCGCCTGCTCCCGGGGATTGGCGAACGTGTGCGCGGTGATCCGGTCCCACACCTTGCTCACGCACGCGAAGCCGACCGGCAGCGCCTCGGCGTAGTCGCGAAGGACCTTCGGATTGGGCGGGGCATAGAAGAAAGAGTCGATCCCCACGGTCCGGAACAACGGCCACCGGGCGTACTCGGCGAGCATCCTCGCCCCGGCGCCAGCGGCCGGATACGGCTTCTCGTAGATCAGGCCGGTCCACCCGGGATAGGTCCACGAGGACGTCCCGAACCGGATCAGGGGAGATACCTGCTGAGCCAGATCGGCAATTGCTTCGATGCTTGGCCACGAGGGATGCGACATGCTGGAAAGGTATTGGCCCGTACCACGGTGGCGAAGGAGGGGGCTGGCTTCCGGGCCCTAACGCTTCGCCGTGGTGTCCCTGACGAAGTGAAAGTCGTATTCCAGCCTGAGATTATCCTCCAGCTTGATCACCATGAAGGCTGAGGGGACCGGCATTCCGAAGTCGCCAAACTTGAACGCCGTTTTCGCGGTGCCGCTGAAGTTGCCATTGCTCGCTGTGGCGGTGACCTGCCAGATCAGCGGCTTGGTGACCGTGCGCACCGTGAGATTGCCGAGGAGCTCAAAGGAGAACTGCCCCGTGGTCGGCAGCTTGGCGGGGAAGCCTCGCAGTACGGTGATGGCCAGGTCGATCTTGGGGTACTTATCGGTCTCGATCCCGTCGGTCTTCAGGTAGCGGTCGCGATTGGCACGGTCGCTCTTGAGCGTGGATACGTCGACAGAGATGTGGGATTCCGCGGGGATGAGCGCTCCCTTGGCGTCGAACACAATCAATCCGGTGATTGCGGTGGTCTTTCCGACGACATCGAACGGAAGATCGACGCCCACGAGTTCTTCCTTGACGAGATACCGGGCTTCGTTGCCGCTGGAGGCGAGCACAAACCGAACCGGTTCGGCCGGGGCGTGGGCGGCGGTCTTCCCCGTGACGGTCGTCGCGGGTGCCTTCCTGACCGGCGCTTGGGCGCTCAGTAAGCTCGGAAGCAGAAGGGCTGTGCCCAGCGCTCCGGCCAGTGTATTCCTCATTACTGTGTCACTCCCGTGGCTAGTGCTGCCGTTCCCCGATGGATTCCGGGCAGGATGCTCGGATATACGGCTGCCCCCCTGCCGGGGTTGATCCCGGGATACCTTTGTTGCTATCCAACCCATTCAGGAGATCCCCGTGCCGCGCTTGACTTCGCTGCTTCCCCGCGTGATCAGTGCCGCCCTCGTCGCCTTGCCAATGACCCTCGCTGCGCAGGCAGGGATGGTGGTCCAGCAGCACACCACGTTCAACATCGCCAAGCTCAGCAGCGCCGACCTCCAGCAGACGATGTCGATCCTGGGAACCGATCGCTCCAAGACGGTCACCACCGGCAAGACCAAGGTGCTGATCATCTCCGCCGATGCCAGCGGTACCGAGATCAACCGATTCGATCAGGATCAGGTCATCCGGCTGAACGACAAGAAGAAGAGCTACACCGTCGAGTCGCTCGCCGAGGCGCGAGCTGTCTTGGCCAAGCAGCAGGAGGATGTTGCGAAATCCGCCGCGGAGGCGAAAGAGAAGGATGACGTCCGGGTATACGCCGTGCTCGATGAAGCGCGACGCACCGGCCAGAAGCAGGTGATCAACGGCTTCGCGACCGAGCAGGCGCTGATCAAGATCACGGTGTATGCCGAGAACACCAAGACCCGGGAAAAGGGGGTCACCTTCCACATCACGGCCGACATGTGGTTTGATCCGAGCCAGGGCGAGGCCGCGCGGATCAGCCAGGCCTTCTATGTGGCCCGGGTGAAGGCGCTCGGCATCGACCCGGTCATGGCGACCAATCCATACGCCAAGTGGCTTGAAAACGTCAACCTCGAAATGGCGAAGATCTCGGGGTACCCCATTCGCACGACGATCACGTTTGAAGGAGTCGTTGACACTGCCACTGCGAAGGCCAAGAAGGACGATGCCGCACCACCGACCAGTATCGGTGGTGCACTGGGTGGCATGTTCGCGAAGAAGAAGAGCGAGCCGGCGCCGTCGAGTCCGAACGGGGGGCCGGTGGTGTTCACCTTGATGACCGAGGTGCTTGCGATTTCGACGAACGCACCCGCGGCTTCGGAATTCGAGATTCCGGCGGGGTACGTCAAGAAGTAGGGATCAATCGACCTGCAGGGTGGTGACCCGCTTCACCATGGCACCGCTGACTTCGTCCATGACCAGGACTTGGACCTGGTAGCTGCCCGGGTAGACGTCGAGGATGCGAGAGAACTCGTTGAGTCCTCGCTTCGACGTCTCATCGAAGGTGAGCTGGATGGTCGGGGTCGCGTCAAACGCCTCCGCGAACGGGTCGCGGAGGGCGAGGACCACCTTGAGCCGGGGGTGGTCCTCGGTACCCCAGAGCTGGAAGAAGAGCTGAACGCGCTGGGGGCGACGCAGGTGTCCGAGGGGCGCGAGAACCGCGGCCTGCTTTCCAGGCTTGCTGTTCTGGGAATCCGCTGGCATGACCATCACCATGAGATCGGAGAGCCGCAGTGGTCCCGAGCTGATCGGTGTGTGCTGGTCATCAGCGGTGCGTCCGCGACGTGTCTTCGATTGCGAGACGCGGATGGACCAACTGGTCACGCCCAAGGACGTCGGGATCACCACTCGGCCGTTCACAAAGGCATCCGCAGCGGTCGTCGCCGGATAGCGGAGTTGCCGCTGAATGGTGGTGTCGCTCCATTGGCGGGCTGCCTCATCCCAGGTGTGGATCGCCACCTCGACTTCCGCCAGGCGACTTGCCTTGATCTTTTCACTCGCCAAGTCACCGATCCGGACACCAAAGGTGATCAGGGCCAGGGGTGCTCCGGTGGCGGCGTCCCAGAACTGGTTGAACCGCGCCGCCGTTCTGACGACGGTTTCACCTTTTGCACCGGGCTGCATGCACTCCGCTGGCAACTGCGGCATGCACCACCAGTAATAGGAACGTCCTCCGGTTTGCTGGGGTCCCGCGAGCTGGACGGCGAGTCGCGAGGCCCAGGACGCGGATTGATAGATCTTGTCAGCGAAGAGCGAATCCCGGAGCCAACGTCCCCGGCCCGAATCGGGTAGGCTCAGCCAGCGGGTCCAATCCGCTTCGGTGAAGAAGGGATAGAGCAGCTCGTTCATGGCGGCCGAGTCGTGAGCGGCACGGGCAGCGCGCTCGAACAGTGAGGCGGCGACGGCGGCATCACCGTTCGCCGAAGTTGCCTGCGCCAGTCGGAGCAGGTGCCAGGTGGAATCCTGTCCCCGTTTCATCGCACGATCACTGCAATTGCGTGCTGTGGCGAGGTCATTCACCGCAATCATCAGGCGGGTGCAGGCGCGCAACACTGCCGGCGATGTCACTCCCGTCTTCACCGCATTGAACATTGCCATGGCGAGATCATCAAGCAGCATCGCCCTCACAGCGGTCGGTGCAGCGGTCGCCTGCTGCGACAGTGCCGCGACGAGTTCGGCCGCCTGGGTATCTGATGGCCGAGAGTCGAGCGCCTTGACCAGGTCGCCAAGTGCTTCCTCGGCCTGAGGCGTTCCGATGGGTTTGCTGGGTTCGCCTTCGCGATCGAGGCTGGCGTTCAGTGCCAGGAGGGCGTGGACGCACCCCAGTGAGTCCCGGATGTCGGGAGAGACGTCCTTCTTCAATGCCGACTGGGTGAGCTGGTTTTCCAGGTGGACCAGGCGCTCGTGATCGCGAGGGGAGGCGATCGGGCAGAGCCGCCGGATCTGATCGGCGGCGGTCTGGGGGCGCTCGATCGGAACGAGTACCTGCACTTGGGCCAGCAGGAGCAGGCCGTGGACCAAGCTCACGATCGACTCCTGAGGGGGTGGTGGCAGGAAGAAGGCGGACGAACCCAATGAGAAGCTACCCGAAGGGTATCTGCTGTCCATCCCTCTCTGGTGCATCAGGGGACCATTGATCACGCGATCAGCCCCGGATCGAGTCTTCTGGCTCGTGCCGGATTGCACACGCCGCTTGCTCCGGGACCGGGGCCACCGTACCCTTGACCCGTCGCGCTTGAACCTCCTGGCCACCCATTTTCCTCGACGCTCCCCATGAAGCAGGCACTCCAGCAATACAAGCAGTACCTGTTGACGGGCGTGTCGTACGTGATCCCGATGATCGCGTGCGGCGGCATTCTCATCGCGTCGGCGATCGCCCTGTTGACCTTCCTTCATCCCGAGGCGATGAGGGCCGTTGGCGGGCCCGACTTTTCGGCGGCGCCCGACCTGAAGGTGGTGCTCGACATCGGGGTCGCGGCATTCACGATGGCGCTCCCCGTGCTCGCGGGATTCATCGCGTATGCCATGGCCGGACGCCCCGGGCTGGTGCCGGGGCTGATCGGTGGCTACCTCGCCGGGACCACCAACGCGGGGTTCCTCGGCGCCCTGCTCGCCGGCCTGCTGGCAGGACATGTCGTGAACCTGCTGAAGAAGCTGCCGGTCCACAAATACATCCGCCCGATCATGCCGATCATCATCATTCCGATCGTCTCTGGCCTGGTGGTGGGCGTCATCATGCTCAAGGTCGTCGGCGTGCCGATCGCCGACTTCATGGCGTTCCTGAGTGGCTGGCTTACGACGATGGGCAAGGGGAACGAGCTCATGCTCGCCGTGATCCTCGGCGGCATGATTGCGTTCGACATGGGTGGACCGGTGAACAAGGCGGCGTTCTTCTTTGGCGCGGCGATGATCAAGGAAGGCAACTTCCTGGTGATGGGCGCGTGTGCGGCGGCCATCTGCACTCCGCCCCTTGGCCTGGCGCTTGCCACGCTGACAGGGCGACGGCTCTGGTCGGAGGAGCAGCGGGAATCAGGCCTCGCGGCCCTGGGGATGGGCATGGTCGGGATCACCGAGGGGGCGATACCGTTTGCGGCGGCTGATCCGGTGCGGGTCATCCCATCGATCATGGCCGGGTCGATTGTCGCCGCGTTCCTCGCGATGCTCGGCGGCGTGGGCGACCACGCGCCGCACGGTGGACCGATCGTCATTCCGGTCGTCGACCATCGTTGGGCGTACGTGCTGGCGATCGTCGCGGGATCCGTGGTGACGGCGCTGCTCATCAACCTGCTGAAGAAGACCACCGACAAAGCCGTCGCAAATGCGGCGGG
>CAAGKR010521271.1_pt1 | contig 10396 bp, 5 predicted proteins | sample 2556971 | NCBI WGS metagenome assembly CAAGKR01 (sample SAMEA5207829, study PRJEB30636) | soil metagenome | biome: forest; feature: boreal; material: soil | place: USA | collected 2011-09 | depth 1 m
AGCCGGTGCCGGTGCTGGTGCGGGAGCCGGTGCCGGTGCTGGTGCGGGAGCCGGTGCCCCGACGTAGGTCTGGTAGGCGGTCCACCAGTTGGCTGCGATGGCCCGTTGGGCCGTTGCCAGGGTGATAGCGCCGTCACAGACCAGGGCATGGAGTTTGTTCTCGACGGTGTCCTTGACCCGGGCCCCCTCGGGGCTGTTGTAGGGCTCGGGCCACAGGTTGGCCTCCGCGCTGGGAGCACCCCCGAGTTCGAGTGAGATGAGGTGGTCTTCTTCGTAGTCACCCTTGGCGGCATCACCCTTGTAGGTGTACCCGGAGGCGAGCTGGGCCCCTTTGAGATCGGTCGTGTACGACGAGGGTGGCCGGATGGTCGCGGTCCATCCAGACACGCAGATCGTCTGGCCGATATTGGCCTGGCTGACGGAAGGGTTGACCGCGCCCGGTGTGCGCGCACGATTCGGCAGTACAGCCCCGGCGGCGTTGACCACGATGCCGCCGGTCTTGCGGGTCGCGGGCGGGCTTGGCGTAACTGGCACGGTCGGCGGTGCCGTGCTCGGAGTGCTCACCGCCGTAGTCGTTTGAGACGACGTCGAACTTGATGACGAAGTCGGACTTGATAGGGATGTGGTCGAAGAACTCTTCAGGGTGGCACCACCACAGCCAGACAGCAGCACGACGGCCGCCAGTACTGCGGTAGTCGGCCCGAGGGTCTTCTTCATGGTCTCCCCTTTGATCATGGCCAGCGCAAGACACTGCCCCCGCCTCTTGCGGGTTTGGATGTGTTCGACCCGTCATCGTGAAACCTGCAAGGCAGGCCAGCCCCCGAATCCCTCAGTGATCAACTGTGCGTCATGTGGCGGGATCGCGCGCGGCGAGTTCGGCCCTCAGCGCGCGGACCTCGTTGGTCAGGGCATTGCTGTCGGCGCGGGTCGCGGCCTGAGCGTGCTCTTCGACCTCGCGGACCTTGTCGAGCAGCCACGACGCGAGGGAGGCGGTCACGATGCCCAGCAGAGCGATGCCGCCAAGCATGAGCCCACCGGCGATGAATCTGCCTTGAGTGGTGATGGGGTAGCGGTCGCCGTAGCCGACGGTCGTGACCGTGGTCATGGCCCACCACAGCGCGTCCCCGAACGTGGTGATCGTGGCACTCTTGGCGCCGCGCTCAGCGTCAAGGACGGCCAGCGATGCGACGAACAGGATCAGCGATGTTGACCCCACGACGTAGACGGCCACCCGTCCGCGCAGCGAGCCGCTCGCGGCGCGGTTCAAAACAGACAGCAGCACTACTAGCCTCAAGAGCCGCAAGGGGCGCAGCAACGGCAGGGAGACGACGGCGAGGTCGAAGATGTTGCGGCGTACGAACGCGGCCCGATCACGGGACAGTGCTAGCCGGGCGGTGTAGTCCACGACGAACAGCACCCACGCAGCCCAGGTGATCACCTGGCAAACAGCCGGCCATGGGTCGACCAGATCGGGCTTCAGGATCGGGGCGGCGTAGGCAACCAGGAACACGACGGCGGTGAAGGTCAGCGGCCAGTCGGCCTTGGCCTCCCAACGCTTGCGGCGCAACTCATCGCTCATGGCGTGAGCATGCCAGTAGCTCATGCAGCCGGGGCGTGCGAGCCTGATTGGAGGCGTGTCAGTTCTGAGGCGATCGTGGCCGAGCTTGCCCGCCCACGGTGCCGGCGTCACCCTGTGCCGTGCTGCATCGCCGCAGGCGTCCATGTCGGCGCGAGCTTCTGCCCTGGTCGTTAGGGCATTGGAGCGCGCGGTCTCGAGGTCCTTCTTCAGCCAGGCCCGTCGAGACCGCGGGCGTTTCAGAACCCGCGCTCACCCCTGCCAGGTCATCTTCGACGGTCTGACGCCCCGTACTTGACGTGTTCACCGCTTATGCCCACCCAAAATGGATCGCGCAGTCTCGTCCAGCGTGAGGTGCTGGCCAGCCGCGGGCGACGGGCCGGTGGTCACGGTCAGTGGCTGAGTGCGGCGGACACGACCTCTCGCGCTTCGGCCTGCACCTGCGCCAAGTGCTCCGCTCCTTTGAAGGACTCGGCATAGATCTTGTAGACGTCCTCGGTGCCGGAGGGTCGAGCGGCGAACCACGAGCTCTGCGTTGTCACCTTGAGCCCGCCGATCTGCGCGCCGTTGCCGGGCGCGGTTGTCAGGCGTCCCGTAATCGGCTCTCCTGCCAGGGAGTCAGCTGTGACGTCGGTGGGAGACAGCGCCTTCAGCTTGGCCTTCTGCTCCCGCGTCGCCGGGGCGTCCACGCGTGCGTAGGCCGGGTCGCCATACCGTGCAGTGAGGTCGTTGTAATGCTGGCTCGGGGACTTGCCCGTGGTGGCCAGGATCTCCGATGCCAGCAGCGCAAGGATGATCCCGTCCTTGTCAGTGGTCCATACCGAGCCGTCCAGGCGCAGGAACGACGCGCCGGCAGACTCCTCACCACCGAACGCGATCGAGCCGTCCAGCAACCCCGGCACGAACCACTTGAAGCCGACTGGCACCTCGGTCAGTGTCCGGCCGAGCGCCGCGGCCACCCGGTCGATCATCGATGACGAGACCAGCGTCTTGCCGATCGCGGCCGCCTCTGGCCAGCCAGGTCTACCCCCGCCATAGAGGTACTGAATTGCCACAGCAAGGTAGTGATTCGGGTTCATCAGGCCGGCGTCCGGAGTGACGATGCCGTGGCGATCGGAGTCTGCGTCGTTGCCGGTGGCGATGTCGTACTCGGACTTACGCGAGATGAGGGAGGCCATGGCCGATGGCGACGAGCAGTCCATCCGGATCTTCCCGTCCCAGTCCAGGGTCATGAATCGCCAGGTGGCGTCGACCAGCGGGTTCACGACAGTGAGGTCGAGACGGTGCCGGTCGGCGATCTCTGCCCAGTACGCCACGCTTGCCCCGCCCAGGGGATCGGCCCCGATGCGGATGCCCGCGTCCCGGATACGAGCAATGTCAACGACATTCGGCAGATCGTCGACATAGGTGCCGAGGAAGTCGTAGGCCGTCGCGGCGGCCCGGGCACGCGCGAACGGGAGGCGTTGCACTCCCTGCAGACCGGACTCGATGTAGGCGTTGGCGGCGTTCGCGATCGCTGTTGTCGCGTCGGAGTCCGCAGGCCCGCCGTCGGGCGGGTTGTACTTGATCCCGCCGTCGCCGGGCGGATTGTGCGACGGGGTGACGACGATGCCGTCGGCCAGCCCGGGACCGTTGAGCGCCTTGGCGCGGTTGGCACGCAGGATCGCGTGTGAGACCGCTGGTGTGGGCGTGAAGCCGTCCCGGTCATCGACCAGCACGGTCACGTTGTTGGCCACCAGCACCTCGAGGGCAGAGACCCAGGCGGGTTCGGACAGCCCGTGGGTGTCTCGTCCCAGGAACAGGGGGCCGTTGTAGCCCTGCGCCTGGCGATAGTCACAGACTGCTTGGGTTATGGCCAGGATGTGCGTCTCGTTGAAAGCGTTCCTCAGACTGCTACCACGGTGTCCGGAGGTCCCGAAGACAACCCGTTGGTCGGGATCGGAGGGGTCCGGCGTGCTCGCGTAGTACGCGGTCACGAGATGGGCGACATCCACGAGGTCCGACGTTGAGGCAACCTGGCCTGCTCGTGGGTCGTTCATCTGGTCCCTTTGCCGTGTTCGGTTGCCGTGCTGGACCTTGCGGAGACCGCCTCGCTGCTGGATTCCGTGAGCACAGTCGGGTCGGTGGGCCCAGCGGCTTCTGTGGGTCCAGCGGCTTCTGTCGGCCCAGCTTCTTCCGCGGGTCCAGTGAGTTCTGCGTGTCCGGCTGGTTCGAGGAGTTCTGCGTGTCCGGCTGGTTCGAGCCATACGGCACCCAGCGGGGGCACAGTGAGCAGAGCGGAGTACGGCTGACCGTGCCATGGGACGTCCTCGGCCATGACCGACCCGAGATTGCCGACTCCCGATCCGCCGTACCGTTCGGCGTCGGTGTTCAGGATCTCGTTCCATCGTCCGGGGTGCGGCAGGCCGAGGCGGTAGTTGTTGTGCGGCCCGCCGCTGAAGTTGACGATGCTCGCCAGCGTCTGACGCCGGCCGTCAGGGCCCGCGGACCCGAAGCGAAGGAACGAGAATGTATTGCCGGCTGCGTCGTTGGCGTCGATCCAGGCGAACCCTGCGGCGACGCTGTCCAACTCCCACAGCGCGGGATGTGCGCGGTAGACGTTGTTGAGATCTTTGACCAGCGCGTGGATTCCGTAGTGCGCAGGTTGGTCCAACAGCCACCAGTCCAGGCTGCGTGAGTCGGTCCACTCGCTCTCCTGGGCGAACTCCGAACCCATGAAGATGAGCTGTTTGCCTGGATGGGACCACTGATAGGCGAGATAGGCCCGAAGGTTGGCCAGTTGTTGCCACCGGTCACCAGGCATCTTGCGCAGCAGGGACCCCTTGCCGTGAACGACCTCGTCGTGGCTGACCGGCAGAATGAAGTTCTCGCTCCAGGCATAGACCATCGAGAAGGTCACCTGGTGGTGGTGGTACTGGCGGTGCACCGGCTCGTGGGAGATGTACTCAAGCGAGTCATGCATCCAGCCCATGTTCCACTTGAGCCCAAAGCCCAGGCCGCCCAGGTGCGTTGCCCGGGTGACCCCCGGCCATGAGGTCGACTCCTCGGCGATCGTCACCACTCCCGGGACACGCCTGTAGACCGTCGCGTTGGTCTCCTGCAGGAGCTGGACGGCTTCGAGGTGCTCGCGTCCGCCATAGAGGTTCGGCTCCCAGTCGCCGTCTTCGCGGGAGTAGTCCAGATAGAGCATCGAGGCGACCGCATCAATGCGCAGGCCGTCGACGTGGAACTCCTCGAGCCAGTAGACAGCGTTGGCAACCAGGAAGTTACGCACCTGCGGACGGCCGAAGTCGAAGACGTGCGTGCCCCAGTCGGGCTGGTCGCCGCGTCGCGGGTCCGGATGCTCGTACAAGGCCTGTCCGTCAAAACGGGCGAGCGCAAACGCATCTTTGGGGAAGTGGGCCGGAACCCAGTCGAGCAGAACGCCGATTCCATTGCGGTGCATGGTGTCCACGAAGTACCGGAAGTCATCCGGTGAACCGAAGCGCGATGTCGGCGCGTAGTAGCCGCTGACCTGATAGCCCCAGGATGGACCGTAGGGGTGTTCCATCACCGGCATCAGCTCTATATGGGTGAAGCCGAGGTCCTTGACGTAGTTGACCAGGTGCTCTGCCAGGTCGCGGTAGCTCGACCCCTGCCGCCAGGACGCCAGATGGACCTCATAGACGCTCATGGGTCCGTCGTGCGGGTTGGTTGCCGCACGCGTGGCCATCCAGTCGCCGTCCTGCCACGCATGCGCCGTGGACGTCACCACCGACGCGGTTGCGGGTGGTTTCTCGGCGGCGCGGGCCATCGGGTCCGCCTTGGCCCGTCGAGAGCCGTCGGAGCCCAGGATCTCGAACTTGTAGCGGTTGCCCTCGGCCACGCCCGGGACGAACAGCTCCCAGACACCGGATGAGCCCAGCGAACGCATGGGGTGGACCGAGCCGTCCCACTGGTTGAAGTCCCCCACCAGGCGGATGGTGCGCGCGTTGGGTGCCCACACCGCGAAGGAGGTGCCCCGCACAGGTCCCATCGGTCCGTCGTACTCACGAACGTGCGCGCCCAGCACGTTCCAGAGCTCTTCGTGGCGGCCCTCGCCGATGAGGTGCAGGTCGATCTCGCCCAACGTTGGCAGGAAGCGGTAGGGATCGTCGATAACGTGCTCGATCCCGTCGTCGTAGGTGACCCGGATCCGGTAGTCGGGGACCGTGCGGATCGGCAGGACCCCGGCCCAGACCCCATCGACCTCGTGGGCGAGCTTGACCAGGGTGCCATCAGCCATCTCGACAACCACCTGTTTGGCCAGTGGTTTGAACGTGCGCACGGTCACCGCTGCATCGTGGGGATGAGGTCCCAGGATGGAGTGGGGGTCGTGATGCCTTCCGGCGATCAGGTGCTCGATATCGCGGCGGTTGACCGGTTTGACAGATGATGGCAGGTGGGGGGGCGTATTGGTGGTCACGATTGCAGATCACTCCTTCGTTCAGCGAACAGTCGCGCTATTGCGGTGATCGGGATACTGAGCCAGGTCGGGCGGTTCCGGGCTTCATAGACCACTTCGTACAGGGCCTTGTCCAGCTCGAGAGCCGCCAGCAGAACGCCGTCTTGACGGGGGTCGCGGCCGGCGCCACTCGTGTAACCCTCCAAGAAAGCGGTTCGTGCATGGCTGGCCCAGGCTGCTGCTGAACGGCCGGGGTGTTCCTGCTCCCAGGAGCCGGCGACGTAGTCGAACGAGCGCAGCATCCCGGCCACGTCCCTCAGGGCCAGATCTGGCTGTGTGCGCTCCGCCAGGGGCCGCAGCGGTTCGCCCTCGAAGTCGACCAGGACCCATCCTCTCCCAGGCGCGTCGAGCACCTGTCCGAGATGGTAGTCGCCATGGATTCGTTGCAGCGCCGGCCATCTGGCCAATGACACAGCCTCTATGGACAACGTGACCATTTGCTCGTACTCGGCCAGTGCGGGCACCTCGGACAGGGCTGCGGCATGGCGGGCCCGCATGCTCCGGGTCAGTGCGGCGACGTCGTTCTGCGTCGCCTCACGGGTGCCCATGGTCTGTGCCAGGGTCTCGTGAACCTCAGCAGTGGCCAGACCCAGGCTGCGCGCCCTGTCGCTGAAGTCCGCCTCTGAGGCGACCGCCGCCAGAGCTACCCGCCAGGCGTCCTCGACCCCTGGGAGGAACTCCTGGGCGAACGCCAGGTGACCGGCGGCCACCCCGCCGGTAGCGGCTGCATCCGACCACTGCCCCCAGACGTAGCCGACCGAGCCGGGTACCCGCGTTGATCCTGCGGCCGAAAGTGCCGACTGCACCACGACGTCAGGGTTCTGACCGTGCTGCAAGACGCGAAACAGCTTACAGATCAATGGTTTCGCGGGAAGACCAAGGATGTCTACGAGGTCCAGGATGATCGAGGTGTTGGACTGCTCGCCGACCAGGACGCGCGAAGTCAACACCTCACCCGGGTCGGTCGTGGCGAGCCGATGGCCCCCGGCGCTGCCGATGCTCTGCTCGCCGTCGGGTCCCGGTTCCTCGTCGCCCTTCTCCCCGTCGCCCTTCTTCCCGTCGCCCTTCTTCCCGTCGCCCTTCTTCCCGTCAAACGGGGCGGTCCTCTCGTCGAGCATCAGTGCCAGCAGGGCGGTGGCGAAGGCAGGATCGTGCGGCGCGTCGTAGTAGTACAGGGTTCGCTGTGGCCCATCGCCCCCGAGCTCCATGGTCGCCACCAGTGCCTGGTCGCCGTCCGCCAGCGGACTGGTCCGACAGGTCAACGGGACCTGGTAGGTCGTGGGGGTTCGACCTGACTCGTCCAGTAGCAGATGGATGCTGATCTCCACCTTTCCGGCCGGGTCCTGCAGTCGTAGCCCCCCGATGCGCCTCAGCACCGGGACCCGGCCCTTGCCGGCATACCAGCGTTGTCTGGCCACCCACTGCGGCAGGACCGCCATGATGGAGGGGGTCAGCTGCACCTGCATCAGAGCCGCCGGATGTGGATGATGTGGACGGGTTCGCCTTCTGGGCCGAGCCGCACGAAGTTGTCTTCACCCCAGTGCCATGACAAGCCGGTGATGAGGTCATGTGCCACGAAGCTGTCGCCGGGGCGCAGTCCAAGTGCCGCCATGTCCAGGTGGACGTGGGTCTCCCGCGTCGCATGGGGGTCGAGGTTGGCGATCACCAGGATGACGTCGTCTCGGCCGTCGACGTTGCGGCGCTTGGAAAAGGCCATGACGTTCTCGTCGTCGACGTGGTGCAGGTGCAGATTGCGCAGCCAGTGCAGGCACGGGTGCCCGCGGCGAATCTCGTTGATCGCCGTGAGATACGGCGCCAGGGACTGGCCGGCCTTGGGGCCGCCCTCCTCGTAGTCGGACCACCGGCGGTCCTTCAGCTCGTACTTCTCGTTGTCGATCTGTTCCTCGACGCCGGGGCGTGCGACATCTTCCACCAGCTCGTACCCGGCATAGATCCCATACGTTGGCACCAGGGTTGCCGCCAGTGCTGCGCGAACCTTCCATGCCGTTGGCCCGCCGTACTGCAGGTAGGGCGGCAGGATGTCGTGCGTCGTGGGCCAGAACGAGGGACGCATGTAGGTTGCCGCCTCGCCGGCGAGCTCGGTGACGTACTCCTGCAGCTCCCACTTCTGGATGCGCCAGGTGTAGTAGGTGTAGGACTGCTGGAAACCGATCTTGCCCAGCGCGTGCATCATCGCCGGCCTCGTGAACGCCTCGGCCAGCCAGATGATGTCCGGCGCCACCGCTGCCACATCGGCAATCAGCCACTGCCAGAACTGCAGGGGCTTGGTGTGCGGGTTGTCGACCCGAAAGATCGTGACGCCGTGGTCGATCCAGACCTGGACCACGCGCCGGACCTCGGCATAGATGCCGGCCGGGTCGTTGTCGAAGTTGAGGGGATAGACGTCCTCGTACTTCTTCGGCGGGTTCTCCGCACAGGCGATGGTCCCGTCGGCACGCAAGGTGAACCATTCGGGGTGGGCGCTGACCCAGGGATGGTCCGGTGCACAGTTCAGGGCAAGGTCGAGCGCGACCTCCAGACCGAGCCGATCTGCCTCCTCGACAAAGGAGTCGAAGTCGGCGAAGGTCCCCAGCTCGGGCGCGATGGCATCGTGGCCACCGTCGGGGGAACCGATCGCATAAGGCGAGCCGGGGTCGCGCGGTCCGGCCTTGGGGGTGTTGTTGGGGCCCTTGCGGTTGATCTTGCCTATCGGGTGGACCGGGGTCAGATAGACGACGTCGAAACCCATGTCCGCGATGGCGCTCAGACGCCGTGCCGCGCTCACCAGGGTCCCTGAGGTCCACAGCCCGGTGAGGGGGTCCTGGGTCGCTCCCTCCGAGCGCGGGAAGATCTCGTACCACGCGCCATACAGGGCGCGTTCGCGTTCCACCAGCCAGCTGTATTCCGCAGTGGGACTGACCAGGTCGCGCAACGGGCGGCGGTCCATCTCGGCGCGCACCTCGGGGGCAACGGCCGCCTGCAGACGCGCCTGCACGGGGCGGGTCTGGTCCCGCAGTGCCGCCATCGCGTTCCTGATCGGTTTGGCCTGGGCGGGCGTACGTGTGACTTGTGCCAGCGCCCGGTCCAGCACGAGGGCACCCTGCTCGAGCATCAGCTCGGTGTCCACGCCGGCGGCGACCTTGAGGGTGGCGTCGTGCTCCCAGGTGCGGTAAGGGTTTGCCCAGCCCTCCACCCGGTAGGACCACTGGCCGGTTGCGTTCGCACTTATCGTGGCCGACCAGTGGTCAAGTCCGGGGGAGACCAGTGCCATCGGCACGTGCTGCTCGCTGCCGTCCGGCTCGGTCAGGACCACTGTCGCGTCCACGGCGTCATGGCCTTCGCGAAAGACAGTGGCGGTGACCTCGAACGGCTCGTTCAGCACAGACTTGGCAGGGAACGCTCCGTGCTCGATGCAGGGGGTGACCCCCAGGACCGGAATACGCCCGATGGTGCCCGGGGCTGCAGGGTGAGGGGCAGGCTTGGGGGCCGGCTTGGGGGAACCGTGCAGTTGGCTCGCTGTCATCAGCCCGAGGCTACCCGGTGTCCTTCCCGAGACCTCGAGATGGTGGCCTTCGCCCGCTTTGTGGGGACCCGGACGTCCGCCCTGCAAAATGTTGACAGGAACTGCAAGAACTTCCAAATCATCTCACGAACGTCGCCTATGCTTCTCGATCGTGAAGGCTATTCGTCGCTTCAGCGTCCGCACCGTCCTGCCCGAGCCGATCAGTGCGCTGGGAGAGCTCGCCAGCAACCTGCGCTGGTGCTGGCACCCCGCCACGCGGGACCTGTTCTCCGAGATCGACCCCAAGCGCTGGGCCAAGGTTCGCAAGGAACCCGCCAAGATGCTCTCGGCGCTGTCGGCGGACGAGCTTGTGAGCCTTGCCGCCGACGAGGCCTTCGTGCAGAGAGTCCACGGCGCGGCCGAAGATCTCGCGGCCTACCTGAGCCAGCCCCGCTGGTACCAGAGCTGGGCTGCTGAGGTGCAGGGTGGCGCTCCCGCCTCGATCGCCTACTTCAGCCCCGAGTACGGCATCACCGGAGCTCTCCCGCAGTACTCCGGTGGTCTGGGCATCCTGGCCGGGGACCACCTCAAGTCCGCCTCGGATCTGGGTGTGCCCATGGTCGGGGTCGGCCTGTTCTACAAGACCGGCTACTTCAAGCAGTCGCTGAACCGCGACGGCTGGCAGCAGGAGACCTACCCCGTGCTCGACCCGGACGACCTGCCTCTGGCGCTGTTGCGGGAAGCCGATGGGAAGCCCTGCATCATCACGATCGACCTTCCCGGCGGCAGGGTGCTTCATGCCCACGTGTGGAAGGCCCAGGTCGGCCGGGTTCCC
>CAAGKR010224183.1_pt1 | contig 10395 bp, 6 predicted proteins | sample 2556971 | NCBI WGS metagenome assembly CAAGKR01 (sample SAMEA5207829, study PRJEB30636) | soil metagenome | biome: forest; feature: boreal; material: soil | place: USA | collected 2011-09 | depth 1 m
CGCGTGTCGGTCGATGTCCACTCGTCGGTCTCCGGCGGCAAGGTGTTCAACAACCTTTGGGGTTCGTTCACCGTGCCCGCGAACCGAAGCGTCATCCTGACCGAGAACCCGCCTACGAGCAATCCGACCTACGACAACTTTGACACAAGCAGTTACCCGAACAACAACTGCACGCCGCTGACCGTCGCCCCTACGGTGACGATCACCGTCGGGGGAGTCGCCACGACGCTCGCCGACACCAGCCATGTCTTGGATACCGGCGGCATCGATGCCGGAACGTGTTCACCGAAGCACAACGAGTCGATCCAGTGGCGTCCGATCGGCGCGGCGGGAACCAATGCCGCAACGATCTCATTGAGCCCCGCGGCGTTTACCACCTTCGCCGGCACACCGGCCACCAAAACAGCCACGGTCCTCGACGGCGCGGGCAACGGACTGGCGAACGTGACGGTGGGCTTCAGCGTGACGAGCGGCCCCAACGCCGGAGTGTCCGGCACCGGCGTCACCGACGGCACCGGACGCGCGTCGTTCACCTACACCGGATCCGCGCAAGGTGAGGACACTCTCGTCGCCACCGTGACGTCGGTCGGTACGTTCCGGTCCAATATCACCCGTGAAATGTGGACGGACGACTCCACGAACGGCTGGACGTCGAGCGACATCGGCAGTCCGACCCCGCCCGGTAGCGACACTCTCGACACGACCACGGGTACTTGGACGGTGCGGGGTGGCGGCCGAGGCATCGGCGGGTCCTCCGATGAGTTTCATCTCGTCTCGAAGACGTTGTCCGGGAGCGGGGGTGTTGCCGCGCGCGTCACGTCGCAGACGAACACCGCCGGTAACGCGAAAGCGGGTGTGATGTTGCGCGCCTCGACTGATCCGGCCTCTGCGTACTACGCGGCGTTCGTAACGCCCGCGGGCGGTGTCACCGTCGAGGAGCGAGCCACCAGCGCCGCCACCGCCGCCACGATCGCCACCCCGGCCGGCACCCCTCCGGCCTATCTTTGGGTCCGTAACGAGGCGGGAACCGTCACGGCATACGGTTCGAGCGACGGGTACACGTGGACCGCGATACCTGGCTCGGCCGTAATCTTGAATCTTGGCCCGAGCCTGCTCGCCGGCCTCGCCGTCACCTCGAACGACCTCACCACGCTCAACGTCTCGACGATGGACTCCGTGGTCGTGGGGAGCGCCGCACCCGGCCCCGCGCCGGCCGTTTCGTGCCCGCTCCCGTGGAGCTGTGCTGATATCGGCAATCCGACGCCGGCCGGCAGTCAGTCGTACGATCCCAACTCAGGCACATGGACGCTGATCGCGGGTGGCGCGGACATCACCGGGCCGTCGGATCAGTTCCATTTCGTGTGGCAGACGTTGGCCGGCGATGGGAGCACCAGCGCCCGAGTCGTGTCGCAGACCAACACGAGCTCGAATGCCAAGGCGGGCGTGATGTTGCGCGCGAGCTCCGATCCAGGAGCGCCGAACTACGCCGTGCTGGTGTCGCCGGGTGCGGGAATCAAGGTGCAGGTGCGCCGCACGCAGGGTGGCACGACCACAAAGCTCGCGAACCCGACCGGGACGACGCCGGCGTATCTCAAGGTGAGCCGCAGCGGCAACACGTTCACCGCGTACACCTCGGCCGACGGCGCCACGTGGAACCTCATCACCGGGTCGACAACCACCATGGCGCTCGGCACAAGCCTGCTCGAAGGACTCGCCGCGACCTCACACAACAGCGGAGCGCTCAGTACCGTCACGACGAACCACGTCACAGCTACCTAGCGCCCTCGGACAGATCTATCAGGCAATTGGGTGATGCCGTATTCTGCATTGGATGCGAAACGGCCCCAGTCGATGATCGCTCTGGCCTCTGCTCGCGATCGGGCTGAATCGGTGATCGCGGTTGAATCGGATTGTCTGTTGCGCGCCGGCGTCGTGGGCTACCCCCACTATTCGACCGGTTTGGAGCTCGAGCACTCCGTCGACATTCTCGCCGACCTTGTCGCGGTCGTTGCGGAGCAGACGCAGGGCGTATTCGAGGTCGTCCACCTCGAAGGTGACGCCGTATTCGTGCGGGCTCCGTCGAACACCCCGTGCAACACCTTGCTCGCGACCGTGGAGGCGATGTACTTCGCATTCGCGACGCGGACACGGACGATCAGCAGCGAGTCGACGTGCCTCTGTCGTGCGTGTCGGGGCACCGCAGACCTTGACCTCGAGATAATCTTGCATCGCGGTGAGTACGTCCCTCAGCCGGCGGAGGCGCGCGACGACCTCGCTGGATCAGACGTGGCCGTAAGTCGGCGGTTGACGGATTCGGTTACGGAACGGTTTGGCGTACGCGGCCACGCGCTCTTCAGCGACGCGGCGCGGGAGACCTTGCATCTCGACGCGTCCGCCATTGGGATGATCGAGTGTCACTTGGAGCATGACGACATCGGGCGACTCCGCGGATGGGTACTCGACCTTCGCGCGCGTTGGCGGGAGGCGCAGCAGCGCCATTCGGTCTACGTTGCGACCGATCACGCCGACGATGTCTACCGGATCGAGACGGTGCTGGCACCATCGCTGGTGTGGGAGTATCTGACGTCACCGACCCAGATGGCGTTGTGGCCGGCCGTGTGCTCCGCGGAAACGAATCGGCGCGGGACGCTCGGAGTCGGGTCCACAAATCATTGTGTGCATGGCCGTGTCGCGTTCGACAACGAGATGCTCGACTGGAGGCCATACGAGTACTTCTCGTTCCGGAGCGTGGACCGCGTCCTCGGTGAATTCATCTGCACCGACGAGATCCGCGCGCTCGGAGATGGCCGCTGGAGCGTCGAGCATCGGGTCCGAGGTCTCGGCGGACGTAAGCAACGACTACTCCTCAAGGTCTTCGCACGCAAGCATCACTCAGTGCTGCCCTGGTGGCTCGGCTGCCGTTGAGAGCGTTGTCCAGAACGGTCCGCTCGATCTGTCGGGGTCGAGGGAGACGGCCGTGCTCCGTCCAGCTTTGTCAGGGAGTCACCGTTCACAACCTCGGAAGGCGTGAGGACCGGATTTTCGGTCTCGTCCATGATGTTCACGCCGTCGTCCCGGCCGCACGGGATGAGCGAAACGTCTCCGCTCGTTGCGGCCCAGGAGTTCGTCCGTGGGACTGAGTGACTCGCACGGACGACATCTTGCGACAATTGGTGGTCCGTCAGGTGCTGAAGGACATGACGTACGGCGTCTTCGGTCGGGATGCCCATGCGCTCGGCGAGTTGGATGAGCTTCTTGGCCTCCGACGAGGTGGGGAGGATCATCGCGGCGAGCTGCCGATCGGTGTTCGACCACTGAGCTGCTGGGCGCGTTGACGGTCCTGAAGCATTTGCCTGCCCATTCGCGCGGGCGAAAAGCCATGTCGCGAAACGTATCTTTTCGGGACAGAATGTACACCGGATTGGGACAAAGCACGCGGATGCCGCAGGATCAAGGGCGGAAAGGCCCGCTGCCGGCGAGAGGCTCGCTGCGACAGTGCAGGCGATCATTGCTGGGTAGATACAGGCTTCCGCTCGTCGACCAGCGCGCCCCATCGAACGAGATCGACGTCTCCATGCCACCAGCGAGTCAGCCGTCGCCTCCCGAGAATCGTTACAGCTGCCCCGGCGCGTCGGCCGCAGCACGTTTGACCCTCGTCGTGGTCGTCGCGGTGTGCCTTACGGCGTGTTCTTCTGGGTCATCTCCGCATCGTCCGGCCGGCGCCGCGTATCCGACAGTTCCAAGTTTTCCTGCCCGGCAACGCCTCGACACGTCACGACTCGTCGTGTATCAGGTGTGGCTCAACTACTACGCGCGGAACCCGCAGGCTGGTCAGAAGTCGTCCGACGTTTTCGCCAATGCCGCCGCTCATCTGAAGGACATCGCGGCCATGGGCGTCACGGCGGTCCAACTATCGCCGATCTATCCCTTCGGTCGGGAGACGACGGTCGGCGCCACCTATAGCGTCAAGGACTTCTATGCAGTAAATCCGGGATATTCAGGCGTGCGCGGCAGTGACGAACGGGCGCGCCTGGAGGGCATCGCAAAGCTCAAGCGCTACATCGACCGCGCGCACCGCGTCGGGTTGCGAGTGCTCATGGACTGCGTCTATCACAGCACCGAACCTGACAACGCTTTGGTATCACGACACCCTGATTTCTACGTGCACGACCGCGCCGGTCGCATCGTGAGGAATCAGTTCGGCTTCTCCGAACTCGACTACTCCGTTCCCGCCCTGCGTTCGTACATCATCGAGTCGACGAAGTTCTGGGCGCGGTCGGTCGGATTCGACGGTTGCCGAGGCGACCTGGCGACAGCGATTCCCGTCTCGTTCTGGGCGATGCTCAACAATGAGCTGAAAAGGATGAAGCCGAACTGGCTGATGGTTGGCGAGGTGGACGAACGGCTCCGCGAGTATGCCGGTACTTACACGGGACCCGGATTCCGGTCTGGCGAGATCTACGAGAAGCTCTACGCATTCGACGTGATCTATGGCGCCGACTACATGAGCGCATTGCGTCGCGTTGTCAACGGAACGGCCTCAGCGCCGTTGCTACGGCTGGCGTGGCGCCTGCCGGACCGGCTGAAGAAGCCCGCGCCCGCGGGCGCTGCCTTATACCGCGGTGTCGACAATCATGATCAACGGCCGAGAGCGGCCGCGCTCGCGGGCGGGAACGACGGAATGCTTGCTGCAATGGCCGTGAATTTCACAATCGACGGGATTCCCTTCATCTTCAATGGCCAAGAGATCGGCGACACGAACGCGACGAGCCTGTTCACACAGCGGTACATCGATTGGACGAAACCCCGACATCCGGAAGATGCGCAGGTCTTCAAGAACTTGATGACGCTGCGCCGCACACATCCGGCCCTTGTGCACGGAACGACAACCTGGTGCACAACCAGCGAACCCGAAAGTGTGATCGCCTTTCTGCGAACGAGCGCCGACGATCGAGTCCTGGTCGTCGCGAACCTGTCATCGAAACGGAGGTCCGCCAGAGTGACGGCGCCGCCTGGGCAATCGCTGAGCGGGACGGTCGCCGACTTGAGAACCGGTCGAACGTATGCGTTCACCGACCATGCTCTCGATGTCACGCTGCCGCCCTACGCCTATGTGATTGGCGCCATACGCCGTTGAACGCAGCGTCGCGTGCCGGCCCACTGTCGTTCGGCGACGAAGAGGTTATTTCGGCGCCGGCGTGATGTGGAGCCACGGCGCCGGTCGTCGGAGATGTCGTTTCTTCCGGCGTGCCGGTGCCAGTCGTGAAAGCGGCCACAGGGCCGCACCCACGAGCAGGAAGGCGACCCCGAACTGTGCGCTTGATCTGCTGCCGGTAAAGGCCAACTCGCGCACCGGCCGCGGCGGGTCCGCAACGCGCGTGGTGGGCGGCATCGTGGGCGCAGGCGCCGGCGACGTGCTCAACAAACGAGTCGAAGGATTGCCGCTCGAGTGAACGGATCGCGGTGTGACGCAATCGCGCAGGCGCGGGTCGGAAGGCGCGCGACCGGCGGTCGTGCGGAACTGGCGGCCGTGGACGGTGGCGGCGAACGTGACGCTCGCCTTTGGGTGGGGCTGGAGAAAAGGTCGCAGCCTCGCGCTGAGGAAGTGGTAACCCGCGCTCGCGTAGCCGACATGTGACCCGGTGCACTGCCGAAAGGCGCGCGACGCGCCGAGTGCAATTGAGAACGTCAATATGTTCGGGGAATCGCGAGCGCAACCGGCGATGACTGATCGCGATCGTCTTCGGCGGTGCGAAGCGCGGGATCAGGGGCCCGACGTGATCGCGATCGTTGCTTGGGTGCAGTACGCGCCGGCGAGCGTGTTCGCGGGCACGATCAGCTTCAGGATCTCGGGCGCGACGTCGTAGGTTCCGGCTCCGTTCCCGGCAGTGGCCGCGATGACGGTCCTCGGCGTCGTGAAGTCGGTGAAGCCGGCGGAAGTAACGCCGGTCATGGTGCTCTGCGGATCTCCTGCCGAGACGACGGGCGGATTCATCGAGAGGTTGGAGCCGGCGATGGACGCAGTCGTGCCGGTGGAACAGTCGGGGCCGGTGCCGTTTTGGAAGTTCGGCACCAAGAGCGTGACGTGCCATCCGCTGAGCGTGCCCGAGTCGTCCCGGATGACGAACGGCGCGATGCTCGCAGACGTCAGCTGGTCGGTTCCGTTCAACGTGACGGTGTTGAAGTTGCCGACGGTCGGGAATCCGGCGCCACTGTCGAACTCCGGGGGTGCGGCGGTGGCGGGACTCGCCGTCGTGACCGCGAGAAATGCCGTCGCGAACGCGACGCCGACGACCCTCCTGCGCATGGACAGATGTGAGGCGTGCTGCATACCCAACTCGCCGACGGCGCCCCCGTGGCCCGTTCTCGGGCTCCCATCGGCCTCGAGTCAACCGGGCTGAGCGCCGGCCCGGCGTTTACCGCCGAAATGTCCGCGCCGGTGGCGCAGCATTCGTCACGACACCGCGGCCTGCTGGACGAAGCGAACCCGGCTGTCGATCGGGGTCGTGGGGCGCCAACGCCCGGTCGCCGCGCGCCATTCGCGACCGTGAAACGAAACGGTCGTGACGCGGAACTGCTCCGCGTGCCCGACGAGCCAGGACGCGACCGTCCAGCCGCGCGGCACTGCGAACGAACTGTCGAGCGAGGTGACGCCCAGCTCGTTGCCCATGCTGGCGGAGAACGCGGGCGCGGGCACGTGGGAACGCGCGAGCGAGAAGCGACAGGTGAGCCCGGCTGGGGTCTGACCGGTCAACGCCTTCGCCAGCGCGCGTGCCTGCGGTTCCCATTGGGCGTACGCGCTGGGCGCGCCGCTGCGCTGCACCTTTTGCGCGGCGACCGTGATCGGCAGCGTGGCCCACCCGTCGACCTTGCTGAGCTCGCGAAAGAACGCGGCCGCCGCGTAGCTCGGCGTCAGGATCTCGCTGGCGGTGCCCCAGCCTTGCGAGGGGCGTTGCTGGAACAGCCCGAGCGAATCGCGATCTCCATAGGCAAGATTGTGGAGCTTCGATTCCTGTAGCGCGGCTGCGAGCGCAACGGTCACCGCGTGATCGGGGAGGCCGAGGCGCTTGCCGACCGCCGCGATCGTCGTCGAGTTCTGGGCCTGGTCGATGGCGAACGTGTAGGTCTGGGTCGAGGTGCCGGTGACGTCGGTCACCTCACATGAAGGCGGCGGCGACTTCCGGTGCCGGAACGACAACGTGACGATCACGGCGGCCGCGATCAGCGTGACGGCAACGAGGGCGGCGCCGATCCGGCGCACCGCGGTCGGGACGGCCATTCGTCGAACCTACCTGGTGATGTGGACGACGAGGACGCGCGGGTCAGGCAGCAGGAGGCTGCGACGCGCGCGAACGGGCCGACCAGGCGTACGGCACCGCGAGGCGCAGAACGTCGGTGCTCTGCGTGATGCGGCCGCGCCTGCGATATTCCTCGATGGCCACCGTGAGATCGCTGCGGATCCACGTGCGCACCGGCTTCCACGCGATCGCGATCGCGAGGACCGTGAGCACGACGACTGCGGCCATCAGCACCAGGTCGGGCATCGACGAGCCGGATGGTTGCACGACGATTGACAGCACCACCGACGCGAAGATCGCGAAACCCCGCTCGATGCGGCGGCCGACGGCCGCGAGCACGATGAGACCCCACAGCGCGTACCACGGGAGCACGATCGGACCGAGCGCGACGACGAGCGCGAGCGCGAACCCACACGCGCGCACGGTTCCGATCTTCGGCGCGCGCCAGAGCAGGTACGCGACACCGACGGCAGTGGTCGCCGCTCCCGCGACGCGAACCAGGGTGAGCACCTGCGTTTCGTGGCCGACGATTGCCGCGAGGAATTTCGCGACGAACGTCGTCGGCGTGAGCAGTATGCGGTTGGTCCCGGGGATACCGAGCGCGCCGATCCAGCCCCAACCCAGGTTGCAGGCCCACGCCACGAGCCCGAACGCGAGCGCGCCGAATCCCGCAAGCTTGGCGAATACGGGGACGCGCTGTTCGGCCGGCTCCCGCCGTACGGCATCGACGATGATGAACGCCGCGGGAATGACGGCCGGCACCTTGATCGTCGCCGCCACCATGCACAGGAGGACGCCGAGCATCGGGCGGCGGGCGCCGGTCGTGGCGACCGCGAGGCCTGCGACGATCAAGCCGATCATCAGCGCGTCGTTGTGACCGCCGCCGATGAAATGGAAGAGGACGAGCGGGTTGCAGACGCCGAGCCACACCGCCCGCGCCGGGTCTTTGCCCGCGGCTCGTGCCAACGCGGGTAGTGAGATCGCGATCAGCACGACGCCGGCGATCTCGTACAGGCGGAGGATCATGATCGTGCTGACGACGCTTCCGCCCGAGAGTCGGACGGCCGCGTGCGCGAGCCTGAGGAAGAGCGGTCCGTACGGCGAGGGTGTGGTCAGCCACGCGTGACTCACGGGCGCGAGGAACCTCGACGCGCCAAGCGCGGCCGGCCCGTACTCATACGGACTGATGTGGCGGTGCACCATCAGGCCGTCCGCGGCGTAGCTGTAGAGATCGCGACTGAAGAGCGGCGGGCCGAGCAGCAACGGCGCGGCCCACACGCATGCGATGCGGTTCAGTGGTCGAAGCGTTGCGCCGCGCCGCAACAGCAGCCCGAGGACGAGCCACGCGGAGAGGACGAGGACCAACCCCGCAGTCAACGTCACGACGCCGAGGACCGTTCCCGCGGTTCCCTTCGGAATGATCGCGAGGATCCCGCGTTCGACTGACGAACTCGTCGGACCGGTCGGACCGACCGCGACGCCCGACACACTGATGAGCAGCATTCCGAGCGCGCCGATCGCACCGAGCGCGACTGTGGCCCCCTGCGGCCACCGGTCGCCCTCGCGTTCGAGCGCGATTCGGGTCTCGCTTCTGTCCGCCACTAGCCGTCATTATGGTCCACGGAAGCGTCGCCGGCCGGGGCGGCGGGGGTTGCTTCGCGATCTGCGCGAGCACGACCACCGCCGGCGGTACCGAGAGCTCGGCGCAGATGACGCGAGGCGCCGGAAATCGCGAACGGCGCAGCGCCGACCTTCGTACCATCGTGCGATGGAGGCGCTGCTCGACCAGGTGCGTTCTCGGCTGCGGACGATCTTCGCGGGCCGGTCTGTGATCCTTGCCGGCGGGATGGTGGCAGCCGCATCGCAACCGGTCGATCAGCTGCGCGGGCTCGGCGCGGAACGCTTCCTCGTCGCATCGTCGGGCGCAGGAACCGGCGGTAGGCCCGAGGGTACGGACGTCGAGTTGGTCGATCTACTCGCGTGGGAGACCGCCGGCCCCGACGACGTCATCGCAAGTTTTCGCGACGAGGAACGCGCGATCGCGGCACCGTCCGCCGCTCTTCTCGACGCGGTCCGGCGCTTCGACCCGCGCGGCGACGCGATCGTGCTCGCGCCGGCGTTTCTCGATGTCCGAGAGCTCGGAAATCGTCCCGCGTTCGGTGCCCGCCGATCGGAGTGGGTCGCGCTCGAGGACAAGACGATCGCGGACGAGCTCTTCGACGCGACGGGCGTCCCTCGGCCGGCGTCCGCTGTCGTGCCCGCCGACGCATCTTCGATCTCGAGCGCCGCGGCCGCGCTCGATCGCGGCGAGGGGACGGTGTGGTCGGCGGACGCGCGCGACGGGTTCAACGGCGGTGGCGCGTACGTTCGCTGGGTGCGTGACGAGGCTGATCGCCGCGACGCGCTCGATCTTCTCCTGCCGAAATGCGATCGAGTGCGTGTGGCCGCGTTCGTCGACGGCGTGCCGTGCAGCATTCACGGTTTCGTCGTCGACGACGGCGTCGCCGTGTTCCGTCCGGTCGAGTTGGTCACGTTGCGAGCGCCCTCGCCGCCTCGCCTGCGGTACTGCGGGTGTGCGACCTTCTTCGATCCGCCCTCCGTCCACGTCGCGACGATGCGCGCCGCCGTGAGCCGGATCGGCGACCATCTCCGGGAGCACGTCGGGTACCGCGGTGCGTTCACGCTCGACGGCATCGCGTCCTCTGACGGCTGGGTCGCGACCGAGTGCAACCCCCGGTTTGGTGCCGGGCTCGGCTATGTGAGTGTGGCGCTTCCCGAACTGTGCCTGATGCTGCTCCACTACGCCGTCGTCGAGGGCGTCGTCGACGTTCCGAGCGCGGCGTTGGAGAACGCGGTGCTGGAAGCCGGAGCGCGCACTCGGTGGGGTGGCGCGTGGACGTCGGTGACGCGGCAGTTCGACGACACGTCGAAGGTGGCGCTCGTCGGTGGGGTCGACGGCTTTCGCCACGCGATCGAAGGCGCGCCCGCGGACGCGATGATGGAGGTCGGCCCCGGTCGCACGGGCGGTTTCGTGCGCCTCGAGTTCGATGCGGCCCGCACTCCGCGCGGACCGTCCATCGCGCCATTGGCGGTCGCC
>CAAGKR010389160.1_pt1 | contig 10394 bp, 9 predicted proteins | sample 2556971 | NCBI WGS metagenome assembly CAAGKR01 (sample SAMEA5207829, study PRJEB30636) | soil metagenome | biome: forest; feature: boreal; material: soil | place: USA | collected 2011-09 | depth 1 m
TCGGTCACAGAGCTGGGGCGATGCGCTGGATTCATCCTTTTCTCCCTTGTTGCTTTCTCAGCTGGGCGCCTCCTCGGATTCCCAGCGCACTATCAATTTCTCGAGGATCGCCACCACGCCGAAGAAGATGAGTGCCATCGCGGAGGCGACGGCCATCGTGGCGTAGAGGAGAGGCGTGTCGAACTGCGTCGTCGCGTTGATCACAAGCACGCCAAGTCCGACATCGGAGCCGATCCACTCCGCGATGATTGCGCCGATGACGCAGGCGCCGGTCGCGATCTTCAAGGCGGCGAAGAGGAACGGCAGGGAGTTGATCAACCTGAGCTTGAAGAAGACCTCGCGCTTGTTCGCCGACAGCACCCGCATAAGCTCCAGCGCCTGGGGGTCAACGGCCCCGAAGCCTCGCACCATGTTCACGAGGGTGGGGAAGAAGCAGATCAAAGCCGCGATCGCGATCTTCGGTGCGTATCCCTGGCCGAGGAGGAGCACGAGCAGCGGCGCGAGCGCGACGATCGGGAGCGTCCGGAGCACGACCGCCATCGGGTAGAAGGTCTGCTCAAGCGTCTTCGAGTGCACGAAAACGACGGCGAGGCCGATTGCGAAGAGGTTCCCGATCGCAAATCCAGCCAGGCTCTCGATCGTGGTCGGCCAGACGTTGGTGAGGAGCATCGCCCAGTCCTCCACAAGCGCCTTCGCGACGGCGGTGGGCGCTGGAATGAGGTAGGGCTTGACGTGGAGCAGCACGATGAGCGCCTGCCAGACGAGGAGAACACCGACAGCTCCGACCAGCGGTACCGCCACCGAACGCAGCTGTCGGCGTCGGCGCACACGGCGGCGCACGCGCGCCTCAGCCTCTGGCATGGAGCTGATCGTGTCCATGCGGGCCGCGGTGCTCACATCTCGCCCAAGAGCCGGCGGAGGTGCGACGCGTACTGCCCAAACTGCGGGGTGTCCTTCACTGCGAGATCGCGCGGATAGGGGAGGTCGATATCCACCAGCTCCTTCACGCGCCCGGGTCGTGGCGACATCACGATGATCCGCTGCGAGAGGAAGATGGCCTCCGGGATGCTGTGGGTCACGAAGAGGACCGTAAGCCCGGTCTTCTGCCAGATCCTCAGAAGCTCGACGTTTAGTCGGTCGCGCTGGATCTCGTCGAGGGCACCGAAGGGCTCGTCCATCAGGAGGATGCCTGGCTCGGCGACAAGCGCCCTCGCGATCGAAACCCGCTGCCGCATGCCGCCCGACAACTGCTTCGGAAGAGCGTTCTCGAAGCCCTTCAGCCCGACCAGCTCCAGCAACTCCTCAGGGCGCGCCGCGGGTCGCCCGCGCTGGGCGAACTTGCCGACCTCGAGTGGGAGGCGGACATTCGCGATGGCAGTCCGCCAGGGGAGGAGGGCAGCGTCCTGAAAGACGAAACCGAGCTCGCGCTCGCGCCTCGCATTCTCGGGGGCCTTGCCGAGGACTTCGACCTCGCCGCCCGAGGGCGGGATCAGATCGGCGACGACCCGCAGCAGAGTCGACTTTCCGCATCCCGATGGCCCGAGCAGCGAGACGAACTGGCCTCGCTCGACAGAGAGGTAGACGCTATCCAGGGCCTGGACGTCGCCGGCGTCAGTGTGAAACCTGACCGAGAGGCCACGGGCCGCGATCGCTGTCGCGGGAGCGGCGTGCTGCCCCTCCCGCTCCGCGACGGCTGCCGGGCCGCTCACTTCATCGGGCGATCAGGAGAGCCGTTGAGGATGTCGATGGTCGCGACGTCCACCGGCTGGACGGGGGCCTTCAGGAGCTTCAGGTCGGCGTAGGTCTTGATCTGGTTCTGCCAGAGCGCCAGGTCCATGGTTCCGAACCCGTGCTGCTTGGTGGCCGCATTCCACGTGAACGGCTCCATCAGCTTGAGGGTCGCGACCTCGACGTCCTTCTTCAGGCCCTGGACACTCTTCATCACGATGTCGACTGCCTCGTCGGGATGAGCAAAGGCGTATTCCCAACCTTTTCCGCAGGCAGTGATGAAGCCTTCGAGCATCGTTTTGTTATTCTTGATCGTGTCGTCGGTGGCGAAGTAGGGATTGGCGTAGAGCTGGATCCCGAGGTCCCACAGCAGCATTGTGTTGAAGCCGCCAGCCGGAAGCGGCGCGGTCTGCGTGCTGTCGATGACCCAGCCGGAGGCGGCATTGACCTGACCGCTCACCAGCGGCAGCGTGTCGCTCCCGATAACGACGATCTCGAAGGAGTTCGGATTCAGGCCGTACTTCGCGATCACGGCGTTGATCAGCGGGCGGGCCGTGCCCTGGATGCCGATCTTCTTCCCGACCCAGTCCGTGGGACTGTTGATGTTGTCCTTCTTCAGGCTGAACCACGCAAAGGGGTGCTTTTGGAGTGCGGACGCGAACGCCTTGACCGGAATGCCCTGGGAGCGGGCGAGGATCAGGGAAGGGCTGGACGAGATCTGGCCCACGCTCGCGGAGCCGTTGGCGACCAGCGAGACCGAGTCGAGATTGGGGCCACCTGGCTGGACGGTGAGGTTGATCCCCGCCTGCTTGAAATAGCCCTTCTCGATGGCCAGGTACTCGCCGGCCTGCTGGGATCCCGCGAGCCAGCCGAGCCGCCAGTTGATGTCCTGCAGAGTAGTCGTGCCGCTGGTCGTCGTAGCGGTCCCACCACAGGCGGCGAGCAGAGCTTCCAGACCAGCCGCCCCGACACCGACGGCTGCGGCCCCTAGCGCCGCGTTCCTCAGGAATTCGCGCCTACTTGACTGGCCCACGACCAAGGTTACTGAGCTGCTGCGCGTCATGAGAAACCTCCTAAACAACGGGGCCACTATTAAACCCTTCCACTCCTGCCGACCTTGGGATACAGTCTCGGGGCGGGTTCAATTTAGTGAACGTCGGTAGCTATGTCAAGGAGGTCCCCTGCGCGTTGCGCACCAGTGAATCCGAAGAAGCGTCGGCCCAAGCGGCCAAACTCGGTGAAATGCTGGGTCCGCGTATTCGTAGGTTGCGCGGAGAGCGCTCACTCACTCTCGACGAGGTGGCAGCTCGGAGCGGGTGCAGCGTCGGTTCCCTGAGTCAGATCGAGAGGGGCATCGGGAATCCCTCGTTCAACACTCTAGTGAAAATCTCCCACGCTCTCGGGATCTCAGTCGGCCGGATGCTGGACACGGCCAGCACCCACGACCCGGTCGTCCGGCGGAGCGAGCGTCGCAAGCTCGAGGGGTCAGCCACCACCGTCGAGAATGGCACCACGTACGAGCTCCTGACGCCGAACCTAGATGGGGCGCTCGAGGTTCTCTATATGGAGATCCCGCCGGGGGCGAGCACCGAAGCGACGCCTTTCACCCATCAGGGGGAGGAGGTCGGCCTCATCCTCGAGGGCGTCCACGAGGTTCACCTGGACGGGATCACCCACGTCCTCCTAGAGGGGGACACGATCTCCTACCGCAGCACAGTCCCCCACTGGTACCGCAACCCTGGACCGGAGACAGTCAGGGCGATCTGGATCATCACGCCGCCCACCTGGTGAGGCCGCCTCGAAGCCGGTGCCGGAGCCAACCGGACCTCGAGTAAACGGATCCTAGATTGGGAGGTTGGACCGCGACTTCGATGAATGTCGATCAGGGTCTCGGTCCTGATCGGCCGACCCGATGGCAGTGGAGCTCCACCCTGGGAAGGTGCGAACCGTGCCGGCTCACTCACTCGTCTTGTCGGTGAACTCCTTGATCCGCCGGGCGCTGTTGCCACCATACAGCGCGAGGCCCATCAGGCTTGCCTCGTAGCGGAGCCCCGCGGACAGCGAGACCTCGTCGGCGGCCCTGATCGACTCCCGGGCGAGCCGGACGGCGACGGCGTCGTGGCCGGCGATCCTCGCGGCCAGCGCGGCGGCGGACTCCAACACCTGCCCGTCCTCGACCACCAGCTCCACAAGCCCGATCCGAGCCGCTTCGCCAGCGTCGATCACGTCACCGCTCAGGATGAGACGCATCGCCTGACCCCGTCCGACCAGCCGCGTCAGGCGCTGCGTCCCTCCACCGCCCGGTATCAGGCCCCAGCGCACCTCAAGCTGCCCGAAGCTCGCCGAGGCGGCGCTCACCCGGATGTCGCACGCCAGCGCGAGCTCGCAGCCGCCGCCGTAGACGTGGCCGTGGAGCGCGGCCACGGTCGGCTTCCGCCCTCCCTGTATTCGCTCGAAGATTCGGAGCGGCGACAAATCCCGCTCCCACTGCTCGAGCCCCGACCGGCCCGCGAACTCGCCCACGTCTGTGCCCGCGCAGAAGGCGTCTCCCTCTCCTCGGAAGAGGACCACGCGGACCTCCGGGTCCGCCTCGAACTCGGCCAGTCCCTCGAGGATGCCCTCGCGCATGGCGTCCGTCAGCGCGTTCAACTTCGCGGGGCGGTCGAGGATAATCCATCCCAGCGCTCCAGACTTCTCGGTCCGCAGGTTTTCCGCGCTCATCGGATCAGCCCTCCCTTGGCGACGTCTGCTGGGCGAGCTCGCGAAGGCGCCCGCGATCCACCTTCCCAAACGAGTTCCGCGGCAGCTCCGCCGCCACCAGATAGTGTTTCGGGTTCTGGTGCGGCGCCAGCGTGGCGGCGCAGTGAGACCTCAGGATCTGCTCGGCCTTCGCCAGAGGACTCCGCAGCTCGACGGCCGCCCACACCACCTCCCCCCAATAAGGATCCGGCAATCCGAACACCGCGGCCGCCCGGACGCCGGGATGCGACATCAGCACCTCTTCGACCTCCTGCGGGACCACCTTCTCGCCTCCGGTGGTGATCCGGTCCCCCCGCCTTCCGCGCAGCGTCAGGTAGCCGTCTGCGTCGATCGACCCGAGGTCCCCGAGACTGAGCCAATCACCGTAGCGATTCTCCTCCAGCCCGAGGTAGCCGGAGAAGCCTCCCGGACTTCGAAGGTACACGTCGCCCTCGACGTCGTAGGCGACCTCGTGACCCGCCTCCCCGCGGATCTCGATCTCGACGCCCATAAGGGGAAGTCCGATCGTGCGCTCCTTGGCTGGACGCTGCTCGGGCCGGAGGTTGGAGATCGCGCCGGCCTCGGTGCCGCCATAAAAGAGGTGCAGGGGCCAGGAGGCGAAGCGGTCCGCAAGCGCCTGTCGGAGCTCTGGTTCCATCGCGGCGCCGGTGCACCGCGCCAGCCGGGGGGCCCGCGTGCCGGCCGGGGAGGTGTCGATCAGCGCCTGGTACATCGTCGGCACCATCGAGAGCTCTGTGACGGCCCCGGTCTCAACCAGCCGCAGCGTCTGGTCCCGGTCAAAAGTAGTCGCGACCCTCACGCCTCCCCCGGCGACCACGAGCGTAAGCAGCTGGACGATCGCGTGGACGTGGAAGAGCGGCGTGTTGATCAGCGCCACATCCTCGGGACCGCTGCCGAATTCGAGGGCCTCGACGAAGGCGGAGATCGACTTGGCGCGGTGTGCGAGCAGGGCGCCCTTGGGAAGCCCGGTCGTCCCGGACGTGTAGCCGATCAGCCAGGGGTCGAGGTCGTGGCGGCGCAGCTCGGGCGGCTCTGGACGCTCGTAGGCGAGTAGGGCCTCGTATCCATCGCTGACCTCGATAATCGCCGTTCCGGGCGCATGGACGGTCGTTCCCGGCTCGGCTAGGACCGCCACCGGGCAGCAGTCGCTGAGGACCGCCTCGAGCTGACTGGCTCCCAGGCGCGGGTTGAGCGGCACCGCCGCCATCCCAGCGCGGCCGATCCCGAAGACCGCCTCGGCGTACTCGACGCGGTTGCTCAACAGCACCGCGACTCGATCGCCGGCAGCGCCGCCCAGGCGGTGGAGGTGTGCCGCGAGCCGGCTGCTTCGCTGATCGACGTCGAGGTAGGTCAGCGAACGAACACCGTCGCTAACGAGGATTCGTCCGGGATGGCGGCGCGCCATCTGGTTCAACAGCCGGTCGGCCAACAGCATCAGTCCGGCCTCCCTTCCGCCATCAAAACGGGAGTCTACCCGCCCCGCCGCCACGTCCGGATCGCCGTCATGGCTAACCTGTCTCGCTGTCCCCTCAGAACGTCAAGACAAGGCGGCGGTGCGCCGTGGAAGGAGTTGACTCGTGACCAAGGAAATCGTCGTCGAACAGCGCGTGGGTGGACGTCCGGTGGCACGGGTTACCCTCAACCGGCCAGATAAGCGCAACACCATCACCTGGGAGATGCGGCAGCAGGTCGCCGACATCTTCGAAGAGCTCGGCCGCGACCGGGAGCTGAAGGTGGTCATCGTCACCGGCGCCGGCGGGCTCTTCAGCTCGGGAGGCGACATGCGCGGCTTCCTCGAGCACGAGCCCTACGAGTTCGCGCACCTGGGCATTAACCTCGCCGCCGCGGAGCGCTGCACGAAACCCGTGATCGCTGCAGTGGACGGCCTCTGCTTCGGAGCAGGGCTCGAGCTCGCGCTAACGTGTGACATCCGCGTGTGCAGCGACAGCGCCGAGTTCGCACTGCCGGAGACCATCCGTGGACAGATGCCGGGGTCCGGAGGCTCCCAACGGCTTCCGAGACTGATCGGGTGGTCGCGGGCCAAGGACATGGTTCTACGCGGCCGTCGGATGAAGGCGCAGGAGGCACTCGCCTGCGGCCTAGTCTCCGAGGTCACCTCTCCAGACGGGCTCGAGGCCGCCTCGCTGGCAATCGCCGACGAGCTCTGTCAGAGGTCTCCCCTGGCCCTCGCGACTCTGAAGGAAACGCTGAACCTCGGCATGGATACGAACCTTTCGGCGGCGATGGAGATCGAGCGCAAGGCATACGCGATGCTGAGGTCGACGTACGACTACCAGGAGGGCGTCACTGCCTTCTTCGAGAAGCGCGAGGCGAGGTTCGAGGGTCGGTGACCGCGGAGCGCACGATTCGCGTCGGTCTCTCCTTCACCTTCCGTAAGACGGTATCTGAGGCTGACGTCTACCTCTTTGGGGGAATCACGGGGATTGCGGCCAGATGCATGTCGACGGGGAGTTCGCGCGCCGCGCTGTGACGCGTGCCGGATGGCACATGGCGCCCCATTTGTCGGGTTATTGAAGCGGTCGATTTAGCGACCCCTGTCATGCCGTTAGTGGCAGACGGTGGGCGACTGGCGACGATCACGAGCGACCCTCCGGACAGCCAGCGCGGGATCACCGTCAGTAATTGCTACGTGAGCCCGGACGAGGAAGCTCTAGACGAGCTCGCCGCCGACTTTGCAGCCAGGCGGCTGACGATCCCAATCGCGAGCGTGTATGGACTTTTGGAGGCCGGCACGGCTCTCGCAGCAGCGGTCGCAAGGCAGACCGCCGGCGGCGTCGTGATCCACCCCAGTCGCCGAGCGAAGCCTCAGGTCACCAACGGGTGCGTGGTCCTACAACGATCGGAAACTCCGAACCCGGGTGATCGGATTCGGCGAAATACGCAAATTGTGGGGCGCGAATATTAGGTCACGCCGAGGCGCTGCGCGACAAGCGGGAGACGGGCCCGAACGGTCGCAAGTCGGGCCTTGCTAATGTCTGCCAAGGCTACGCCGTCGCTCTCGCTCAGCGATGTCAACCGAACTCCGAGCGGATCGACGATCATGCTCCGGTCACAGCATGTGCCGCCGTTTTGGGCGGCCCGTCGCCACGTACATCGTGTTTTCGATTGCGCGTGCCCTGTTGCGGTTCGAATATCACTTCCAGGGTCTTCAAGCCCTGGCCCGGATCGACACCAAGCTCGAGCTGCCTAGGCAGCTGGGTGCCACCGACACTGTGAATTCGACGTCCGCAGACATGGTGGCCGCGGTTAGAGCGCTCACGAATGGCGATGGAGTCGACTACGCTTTCGAGGTGATCGGCCGTGCGGAAACAACGAAGACCTACAGCTTTCGAATGCTTCGGCGAGGGGGCGCCGCTGTCGCCGTCGGCATCGCTCCTGCCGGCGCGCTGGTTGCGACTGAACCGGCGAGCTTGTGTACCAGGAGAAGACCTTCAAGGGGAGCTACTACGGCAGCTCTCGACCTCACACGGACGTCGGGCAGATCCTGGCGCTATACGTGCGCGGGCTATTACCACTCGACCTGCTCGTCAGCGGCGGTGTCGGCTTGAGGAGATCAACGAAGCATTTGCGGCGATGGTGGCGGGACGGTCGCCCGCTCGCTCGTCGTGATGAATCCTGAGTGAGGCTTTGATGACGGTCTCGCTTCACAAGAATTTTGTCGGCGGCGAGTGGGTCGCGTGCGGCGAGACGTCGATTGACCGAAATCCATCAGATCTTTCGGACGTGGTCGGTGAATTTGCCCGCGCCGATGCAAGGCAGGCTGCCGACGCCATCGCAGCCGCGTCGGCCGCGGCTCACAGCTGGGGCCGCGGCTCGGTGCAGGAACGTGCGGATCTGCTCGACCGGATTGGGACATCGCTCTTGGCTCACTCGTCTGAGATCGGTGAAGTACTGTCACGCGAAGAAGGGAAGATCCTTCGCGACGGCGTGGCTGAGGTTGGTCGGGCGGGAAGGATCTTCAAGTTCTTCGCCGGCGAGACACTGAGGCTGGCAGGCCAGAAGCTGCCTTCCGTCCGACCGGGAGTCGAGGTCGAGATTTCACGCGAGCCTATGGGGGTTGTCGGGATCATCACTCCTTGGAACTTTCCGATCGCAATTCCGGCGTGGAAGATCGCGCCTGCCCTCGCGTACGGCAATGCCGTGGTGTTCAAGCCCGCCGACCTGGTGCCCGGTACCGCATGGGAGCTCACCAAGGTGATCACCGACGCGGGGTTGCCACCGGGAGTGTTCAACCTCGTGATGGGCCGGGGCTCGGTCGTCGGCGAAGCCCTACTCGAAAGTCGGGAAGTAGCCGCAATCTCATTCACCGGCTCGGTCGAGACAGGCCAGCGCGTCGCGACCAGGGCAGTCGAACGCATGGCGAAGGTGCAATTGGAGATGGGCGGTAAGAACCCGCTGGTGGTGCTCGACGATGCCGATCTTCCAATCGCGGTGGAATGCGCACTGCAAGGTGCGTTTGAGCAGACCGGACAGCGCTGCACCGCGTCATCTCGACTGATTGTCACCGAGGCGATTCACGACCGCTTTGTCGCGGCCTTGAGCGAGCGCATCCGGTCTCTGAAGGTCGGCCATGCCATGCACCCTGAAACGCAAATCGGGCCCGTCGTAGACCAGGCCCAGCTGGACCGGGATCTGGATTACGTGGCGATCGGAGAGGGCGAGGGCGCCCGCTTGGTGTCTGGAGGTAAGACTCTCAAATGCGAGACCGACGGCTTCTATCTCTCGCCAGCTCTGTTCGTGGATGCCACCAACAGGATGAGGATCTCGCGCGAGGAGATCTTCGGCCCGGTAGCGGCTGTGATTCGCGTCCGTGACTACGAGGAGGCCCTCGCAGTTGCCAACGACACCCCTTTTGGCCTATCGGCAGGCATTGTCACGACTTCGCTGAAGCACGCCGCCGACTTCCGTCGCAACAGCCAGGCCGGGATGGTCATGGTCAACTTACCCACGGCAGGAGTGGACTACCACGTCCCGTTTGGGGGAAGGAAGGGCTCCAGCTACGGCCCACGTGAGCAGGGCACCTATGCGGCCGAGTTCTTCACCACAGTCAAAACCACTTACATACGGCCTTAGCAAGAAACGCGGACTCTCCTCCGAACGACTATGACAGCCAAGATTTCGCGCAATGGTTCGGCCCACCCAAGAGGATGGCTGCAACTCGATCGAGCCCCGTGGCGCCCTCCCGCGGTGTTCTACACGCCGTCGGCCCTGACCTGGGAGCGATGAACACGGGACGCCCTGGCCGATTAGTGCGTCGAGGAAGCGGCCGGTCGGCCTAGATAGAGCTGACTGCGAACTTGTAGTCGGATGGTGAGGTCCTTTCGGTCACGCCGCAGAGCTGCCGAGGAGCCACGCCGGCTCGTAAAGGGCGCCGTCCAGTGACCGCCTTGCAATCAGGCGCGGCCCCGGCCGTGATAGGTGGTCGAGGAGTATCGCCTCGATTCGAGCCGGTCTGGCGAGCCGTTGGCGGCTTGAGGTGGGTCACGAATTAACGACGGGCGATACTAGTCTGCTCAGCACTCTTGATCGTCGGCGGTCCGTTTGACAGCCTATCGGGTGGTGTGGGGCGGCAAAAGTCCCTCCGCCCGGACCAGATCAACTTTTGCCCTCCTACAGCATCAACCGAGGTTGGAATCGTTCGGACAATGGATGTGCTTTCGATACGCGTGATACCATTTCGCTATTCCACTAGAGGAGTAGTGAAAGGTGATTCATTTCCATCTCGACGCTAGATCGGGCATGCCCACTTATATGCAGCTCGTGAACCAGGTCAGGCGCGCTGTGCGAAATGGGACTTTGCGAGCCGGCGACCGACTTCCGACTGCGCGTGAGATGGTGGCTCGCCTCGCCATCAATCCAAACACCGTGCTCAAGGCCTACGGACA
>CAAGKR010384780.1_pt1 | contig 10392 bp, 4 predicted proteins | sample 2556971 | NCBI WGS metagenome assembly CAAGKR01 (sample SAMEA5207829, study PRJEB30636) | soil metagenome | biome: forest; feature: boreal; material: soil | place: USA | collected 2011-09 | depth 1 m
CAAACGTGCGAAGCTGGTAGTTGTTGACCGGGTCAGGCAGCCGCAGCCGCGGAAAATACGCCGCGCCGTTCGGGTCGTTGACGGTCAGCAGCGTTGTCTTCCAGTCGATCGCAGCCGCCGCGGTGTTGATGTTCGGAGGGGCGTCCAGCAGGAGGAAGGCCCGCTTTGCATCGCAATAGGAAATGGCCGCCGCATAGATTGCGTTTGGATCCACGACCGGGTCCAAGGTGCTCGGGCTTCCGGGGAGAGCGCGCGTTGCCTCGGGAATGCAGAGCAGGTTGAAGAGATCAATCTTATCAAGGGCATAGATTCCCGTGAACAGGCCCTGGTCGCCGATCAAGCCCGCCGTCTGCGGCAATCCGGTGCCGTCGCTGCCCAAAATCGTGGTGAATATCGTGGAGGCGACCTGATCCCCAAACAAATGGCCCGTGCCCAAAGCGTAGTGTCCGACATTATGGACAACGAGCTGCGAGACACTGCTGGCCGTGACGCCGAGTCCCAGAACGTTGGACAGGTCATTCGTGCCGACAGGACCCGTGACCGGCTGGAACTGGAACACGGCGTCAGGAAAACCGGGAATGGCGCCGTTCAGCCTGAGGGCGGGCGCGCCCCACCAGTTCACGGCGGATACCTGCACCGATGCCCCGGGCAGCTGGATGCTCAAGGCGCTATTGAGCGCCAATTGGAGTTGGGAGGCATATCCGGCAAGGGACTGAGGGGGCGAACTGACGCCGCCGGAGAACACCTTGACCGTGATCGGCAGCGGCAAGGGGGCCGTTGTCGGCGAAAAGACGCTGAAACTGACCGCCCAATCTTGCTGCACCAGTGACTCCCGCACAGTTGCAGAAGTTGTGCCTGGGGTTCCCGCGAACGCCGACGTCAATGTTATGGTCAAGCCATTGGAGGAAATCGCGCTTACTGTGTAGGGCGTGGAGGTCGTATCGCTTGCGAACGTCAGCAAGTCGCCCACAAGCAACCCGGAGACCTTGGTCGGCGACGTGACTGTGACCGTGTTCGCGACGGTCAACACCAACCCGGCCTGAACGTTGGCCGTGGTCGTGGCGCCGGTTCCAATGAAATTCGAGGCCAGATCCAGGGATTGGCCGCTGCCTGCGACGCTGCTGACCAGATAGGGCGTGCTCGTGGGATCAGATGCGAAGGTCAACCAGTTTCCAGGGACCACCGCGCCAGTGAATGTGCCGCTCGTCGTAACCGCGGTCGAGTTGCCCGTGAGCACCACCGACACGCCAACTGGCGTCGCCGTCCCCAGTAGCGGCGGTCCCCCGCACAATGAATTCAAAATGCTGTTCATCGTAACGGCCGTGCCGACGATTCCCGTGGCAACCGGAGGCAAGCCATCGGTGGACGGCGGAGGCGTGACATTGACCAATTGCGAGCCGGTATCGAAGTCGTTCAGCACGCTTTGGACGTAATTGGCATTGTTGGAATTGAACGAAATGTCCGGAAACGACTCCACAGTCCCGTCCGCAAGGTTCGTGACCGTCAGGTTGCAGGCCTGGTTGTCGAGATAGACCGCGGCGGCCGTGGGGGTGGTCAACGTGAAGGCCCCCGTGAAATTTGCCAGCGTCAGCGTGCTGAAGTCGGCTGCGATGCTGCTGATCTGCCACAGCATGTGCAGGGGATCCGACGCAAAAACCAGGTATTGGTTGACGGCAAGAAGCGCAAACTGGGTTCCTGTTCCAGTCACGGGTGTCACGACGCCTGAACCGCTGAGCGTCATAGTCCCCGGGATCACTTGTCCAAGCCCGTTGAAGTCTATGTCGATTATCAGATTGCCGTTGGCCCAGCTTCCGCTGCTTAGCGCAAAGAATGACCAAAAGTTCGTCGAGGTTGTCACCTTGAACGCCATATTCGCAGCCCTGGCTCCAAATTTGGGCACGCGCACGACATAGGCCTCCGACCCGCCGTTCTGGAAAAATTGTTGGACGGCGTAGCTTAGCTCGCTGTCGGATGCCAAGCCGCCGAACAGTCGCTCAAAATCGGAGAAACTGAATAACTGCTCCGCGCGGTTGTCTATTCCCTGGTCCGTATATCCAACAAACGCCGCGATTGAAGTGGCAACGCCCGTGATGGGGTGGACCGGGCTCTGGGCCTCCTGAATGTAAACACCTGGATATGTGGGAGTCATAATGGATCCTTTTGCTGTTAATTGCCGCCAATCCTGCCAACGGATTGAGTGTTAATTTTTTAGAAGACTGTGTAGATCTGGCCGGCAGCGCGGCTGTCGCAGGAAATTTGGGAAATCTAGGCTAGCTGGCCGGCTATTTCCGGCGCAGCGTTTTTTATTGAGGGGATATCCGACGGTTGTTCGGGAATTTAAATTTCGCTCGATTCCAGAACACGCACCGATGCACGAATGTCCCGCAACAAGCCGTGAGGAAAATGAGAGCGAATAGGAGTTTTCGGGAGCAACGCAGTGGTTTTGCGCGACGCGGACCAGAGGAAAGTGCGGCTGTTGTCCGATTGCATGATCGATGCAGTTAAGAGGAGTTCATCAATTTTTGCGGCTCGTGCGTATGGTGGATAGAAGTCCCGCAAGATATCGAAGATATCAAAAAATACATGATTTTACGTATTACGTCGGAACTCTGCTGTGATTGCTCAGCGAAATGGGGGCGCAAAAAACACTCACGCCGCTGGCAGCGATTCCTGTGCCAACGTCGCCCAAGTCGCGATTTCCTCGAAGCTTTGCGATGAGACTATCCTCGCGACCGGGCGAAATCAGCCAAAGAGGGACGACTTCAAATGGTGGCGACGGCGAGGATCCCGAGGGCCAGTTGAGCGACGGTTCAATCGTCGACTTCCTGTCGATCCGCGGCGCCAAGTCTTTCGCGGGGCAATTTTCGGGACACGCGGCGGGCCCATCGCGTGCCTTGGCCGTGATCCGCGGTTCAAAACGGACAGGCCGTTGGGTTCTTTTTCGCCGTGCCGCAGATAATGTCGCGCCGAATGCGGAAAACGCGCGCGTACTCCTTTACCGACGAGCAGCAAATCTCGGGGTTTGGCGGAGCAGGGCCGGGCTTGTCGTCAGAGGGCGTCGCTTCCAACAGGGTCTCATTGACCAGCGCCCCGTTCGATGACTGACCATTGGCTGCTGCCGTGGACGGGACATTCGGCATCGCGGCGCCATCTTGCCTCTCCCCGGCCGGGGGGGATCCCGTGCTCCCGGTGGACTTTGGGGTGTCGCAATGGGCAGCCTGGAACTCCTCGGCGCACCGAACGCTTTCGCCATAGGCGCGACACTCGAAGTAATCGTCGTTGCTGAGAATCCACTGCCCCATCTTATCCTGGACGGCCGTCTTCTTATCGTCCGTCTTGGCCGCCGTGTATGCCTTGTTGGCCGCTTTGCAACAGGGGCTGAGGTCCCGGACGTGCACAGCCTCGTGCCTTTCGGTGCAGGGCTTGGTGCACGGTGAGAGAGAGTGAATGGAAGCATTTGGCGTCCCGACCGAGACATCACATCCCGTTTCCCCGGAGGTGCTCTGGTGCAACCGCACGGGGTATCCGAGCTCTGGCAAGCGGGCGGCGAATTCCGCCGGTCCCCGCACCCGCACCTGCCCGAATGCATGCGCCATTCTTCCCCCCAGAGGTGAACGTGGGGCGGGCGCGCTCAGTTCGCCGGCTCGCACCGCCGGGACAGCGGCCTGCCCTGGGCGTTGCGAGGCCATCCTCCTTTTCTTGCACTCCTCACATTCCCCGCCGCTTGAAATGGGCCGCCCGCAGGTGCACTTCCGCCTCATTGGGACCTGAAGGCGTGAACTCATGATGAAAATTCGATGTCCCACCCGTTCATCAGCCGGTGAAGGCACCCGAGCTTCAGCACAAAAGCGCGTTGAACAGCGCCTTCGGCCGGGCAAATCGGAGCAATATTGCCCCTTGGTGGCTTTAGTAAGCCGGGGAAACCATTCATTGAACGCATCCTTCTATGCTTTCTGTTCCTTTCCAATAGCTAACGCCAACGACCTCATCGAAGGGCGGGCGTTGTTGCCGTGTCAAGAGGATCTGCCCGGCATCCGATGTAGGTGGCAACCGCAGTTTCGTGATTCCAAAGAGGCCGTCACTCGGTCTCGTTGAACTCGCAGAGCGAAAAGACCCTGACGCCAATGCGCTCGAGGCGCTTTGACCCGTTGAGCTCGGTGAGATTCACGATTGCTCCCACATCGGTGACCGAGCAGCCGATGTTTCCAAACAGATGGACCGCCGCACAGAGGGTGCCTCCCGTGGCTATGAGGTCATCCAGAAGGAGGACGTTTGCGCCCCTCGGGGCAGCGTCGGTTTGAATCTCCAGGATGCTCTGGCCGTACTCCAGCTGGTACGCTGCGTGTATGGTCGCCCCGGGCAGCTTTCCCTTCTTGCGGACCATGACCAGCGGCTTCTTTAGGACGTACGCCAGGACACTGGCGGGAATGAATCCTCGGGCGTCGAGCCCGGCGATGACATCGAAGGGCTTGCCGCTGTAATGGCCGATGAACATGTCCATTGCGGCGCTGAATCCCTCGGGATGCCGCAGCAGGGAGCTGACATCGCGAAACCGAACCGGAGGATTGGGCCAGTCGGGTATGGTGCGGATGAGCGGTTTGATGTCCATGGATGATTGTGCGGGATCCTGGCCGAAGGCGCGGACAAGGGGACGGTGACGGGCGCGGCCGGCAGCGCGCCGCCCCAAGAGCTACGCCACCGGAGCGGCCTCGGAGGAAGGCGTCTTTACGGGGAACTCGTCCTGGAGGTGGATCTTCTCGCGATACCTCGTCGCGAAAAAGGCAAATACGACCGCGGATGCCGCCGCCAAGCCCGCGAAAAACAAGTAATAGGAGGAGCCGCTAAGCTTGAGCGTGCCATCGGGATTCTGGATGAACACATGGACCAGCGCCGTGAACGCATTGCCAGCACTGATCGACCAGAGATAGACCGCCATGACGATCGACTTCATGGTTTTTGGCGCCTGCGTGTACGAGAATTCCAGCGACGTGATGGACACCATGATCTCGCCCGCCGTCAGCAGGGCGTAGGCCGGAAGTTGCCAGCCGATGTTCGGCCTGACGCCCGACTTGATCTGCGTCTCGATCCAGGCACTGACGAGGAACGAAGTCCCGGTCACGACGAGTCCAAGGCCGATCTTCCGAAGGGGCGTCAGGGGAAACACCCGGCTGATCGCCGGGTAGATCAGGTACTGGAAGAGCGGGATGAACGCGAGGATCATGATGGCGTTCACCGCCTGGATTTGCGACGGCAGCCATGTGATCCCGGCGAAATGCAGGTCCATCTTGTCGGCCTGCAGCACCCACTCGCCGCCGCTCTGGTCCCAGAGCGACCAGAACACGGCGACAAACGCGAAGATGATGGACAGGCGCCCCAGGGTCGCAAAGCCCTCGCGGTTAAAGGTGTCCCGCATAAACGTGCGTCCGCCCGGCGGTATGTGGACGAACTTCCCCCGGCCCATCCAGAAGACGACGGTCGCGATCGCCATCAGCACGCCAGGAACGGCGAAGGCCACCCTGGAACTGTAGTTCTGGAGCAGCCATGGGATGAGCAGGATCGACACGAACGAGCCGGAGTTGATCGAGAAATAGAACCAGCCGAAGGCCCGTGAAATGAGATGCTGGTTCGACGCGCAGAACTGGTCGCCGACGTTGGCCGAGACACAGGGCTTTATCCCGCCCGAGCCGATCGCGATCAGGCACAGGCCGACGGTCAGGCCGAGCCGCGTGTCGTCCAGCGAGAGGGCGAAGTGCCCGAAGCAGTAAACGATCGAGAGCCAGAAGATCGTGCGATATTTGCCCCAGATCGCATCGGCGAGGATCGCCCCGAAAATCGGGAAGAAGTAATTCGAGGCGACGAAGATGTGGTACCACTTGTTGGCGTCATTATCACTCATGGGCGCAAGCGCCCCGCCCCGGTCGCGAAGGTACTGCGTCATGAACACCACAAGGATGGCGCGCATGCCATAGAAGCTGAAGCGCTCGGCGGCCTCATTGCCGACGATGTAGGGAATGCCCGCCGGCATTCCCTGGGTCCCGACGGGAGCGGTTCGGTCAGCGGACAGGGCCACGGAGGGTGTCGAAGGAACGTTGGGCGTGTGGATTCTGCATCCGAAAATCAGATGATCCGGTTCAGCGTTAAAATCCAGAACTATCTGGTCGAATCGCGCAGGTGAAGCGCTTGAAACTTTCGTTTGATCCTTCCCACCTTCCTTTGTCAGTCTGACCCCGAACCCCACCCACCATGAGACATTGCATCCGGCCCCTGCTCGCAGGGACGACGGGCATTCTTGCCCTGGCCCTCAGCCTTCGCGCCGACCCGCCCCCGGCAGCCACGCCCGCAACAACAACGCCGGCGGCGACGGCGCCCGCCAGTCCTCCCGTGACGGTTCCCGCCGTTGCGGCAGCACCCGCCCAGCCGGAGAGCCCTTTCGCGATTCCGGCGACCGACGACGGACTTCCGGGAGCCGGCCCCATCCGCCGCACGGTACGCTTCAAGCAGGTGTGGGTTGATCGGCGCACGCCATGGGCGTCGCAGGTGCAGCAGGACCAGGGCGCGCTCGTGTTTCTGGGCGACTCGATCACGCAGGGCTGGGGCGACGTGGGAAGCAGCTTCCCGGGCATCAAGACCGCCAACCGGGGCATCAGCGGCGACACCTCCCGCGGCGTGCTCATCCGGCTTCAGGCGGACGTCCTGTCGCTTAACCCGAGCGGGGTCGTGCTGCTGATCGGCACCAACGACCTCGAGGAAAAGGCGGAACCGGAGACCATCGCGGGCAACGTCAAGCTCATCATCACCGCGCTCCGGCAGCACGATCCCACGATGCCCGTGATCCTGTGCGAGGTCCTCCCCAGCTCGCTCTCGAAAGACAGGCCGGCCGACAAGGTCAGGAAACTCAATGCGCTCTACATGGAGGCGGTTGCGGACGAGCCGCAGGTCACCGTCCTGGACACGTGGTCGCTCTTCGCCAACCCGCACGGCGACGCGAAGGAGGACGAGATGCCCGACCTTCTGCACCCGGATATTGTAGGCTACGCAAAGTGGGCGGCTGCGCTGCGGCCCATTCTTGAGACGGTGGGCCTTGCGCCCGCATGGCCGGACGCCTTCTCCCCGGAGGTTGGGTTTACGAGCCTGTTTGACGGCCATGACCTGACGGGCTGGGAGTATGCCGGCGGCCCGGTCTTCAAGGGCAAGGCCGCCACCGACGACGACCGCTATGTTGTCCGGAACGGGCGGCTTGTCGTGACTGTCTCGCACAAGGGCCAGGAAAACAGGATACTATGGACGACGACCAAGTTTCCCCGGAATTTTGTGCTGAAGCTCGAGTTTCGGGCGAGCCCCAACGCCGACAGCGGGATCTTCGTGCGCGAGCCGCAGCTGCAGTGCCGCGACTTCATCATCGCCGGGCCGTTTGCGATGCTGAAGCAATACCGTCCCCTTGACTGGAACGAAATCGTCGTGACCGTCAGGGGCGGCCTGGCCCATTGCACGTGCAACGGTGAAGTGCTCGTCGACGCGATGCCGATTCCGCCCACCGGCCCGATCGGCCTGGAAAGCGACCACGGCCAGATGGAATACCGGCGCATCAGGTTTCAGGAGGCGCGCTGAGCGCGGCAGGCGGGGCCGTCCCTCGCTCCCTTGGGCGATCCCGTCGCTTTCCGCATTGATCCCCGTGCCTCAACGCTCGAGGAGCAGCAGGCGGGAAGACTTGTTCTCCAGGGCTGATTCCACAGATAGGAGCGCGGCATAGTCGCCAGGCTCGACCACCGACGGCTTGGCGGAAAGTTCCTGCGTCACCGACCAGTCTCCCCCGGCGTCCTTTGCCGAGACATGGACGGTGCCCGCGCCGGACGGCGCCACAAGGTCCAGGTTCTTGGGGGCGATCACCACGCGCCTGAATCCGGGCGGCAGCTCGACCTCAGTCTGGAGGGTCTCAAGGCGGGCGGCCCTTATGAGCAGGGGCAGCGTGTGCCGGTCCGTATACGTCGGATAGAGGTTGAGCGCATAGGGCAGCTCAAAATACAGGTATTTTCCGTCCACCACGGCATAGTGGTCGATCTCCACGGTGAACTCCTCGACGCCGGGATAACCGTCAAACTTCGTCGCCAGGTTGCCGACTGGGCGGGCCCCCTGGGCCACCTGGCTGACGGCCTCCTGGAAATATCGCCTTCTCTCCTCGGGCGGCAGTTCCGAGAAGAACTTGTTCTTTTCGCCGTACGCCGTGCCGTAGTATTCCTGCCGGATATCGATCCTGACCCTGCCGTTGTCGTCGACGGTCATCCGGTAGTTGGCCGCCAGGCGATTCTCGTCCCCGGGCACCGCCGAGATGGTCCCCATGGACTGGTCCGCCAATGTGATCCCAAGGTTGCCGTCGTGCGGGGTCGCCCCGAGCTGGGAATACTGGTCGGAGTCGTTGCAGTAATAGCTCTTGCCGCCCACCCGGACCCTCACCAACACCGACTGGAACTCATACGGAAGCGGGAACTTGCTTGTGACCTGGCTCAGCGGGCTGATTGCCGGCTCCGGGGAGCCGAGCACAAACTCTGGCTTGAGGCCCGCGGCCGACAGCATGGCATGAAGGAGGATGGCGTGGTCGGCACCGTGCCCGTAGCCATCCGCCAGGGTGGTGTCGGCATCCGACAGCTCGCTCAGCGGAAGGCTGGTGAACGATGGCCCGGCATTGCGAACCGAGCTGACGACGTAGTCGCGAATCGCCTTCACGGCGTCGAGCTTGGTCTTCGCTTTCGCGGTCAGTTTCAGGGCGAGCTCCTTCGCCTTCGCCGAGTGTCCCGAGCGGTCGAGGAGGGTCCTTTGGAGCTCCGCGAGGTAGGCCGCGGGATCACCCACGTAGTACGCCACCCCGGCCTTGTAGAACCACCCGGGCGGGAGCTCGTATTCCGCCGGCATGGGCTTCACGTTCGCGGCCTTCCAGGTCAGCACCTGCGCGCCGTTCGCGATCTTGCTGTCGGAGGCCACGATGCCCGCCGGCCCCCGGTCGAGCGTGTGCAGGGCGAGGCCGGCCGGAGCGGTGATCAGGAATTCCTTCTGGACGACCTCGTCGTCTTCCTGGAAGGGCTGGAATCCGGACAAGTAGGCCTTGTCGTGGTAGGCGATCTCGTACTCGAACTCGATCGTCGAGCCGATGTCCACGCCCGGGAGATTGGCGACCAGTATCCGGCCGCCGGTGTAGCGCTTGGCCCCGGAGTTCCAGCCGGAATCCATGACGTTGATTTCCTCCTTGGCGATCTCCTGGCGCTGCCCGGACTTGGAGGTGACGACTGCACGGACAAGGCGCGCATCGGAGACGGCGGGGTTGTACTCGATCTTAATTTCCGACTCTTTCTTCTTGCCGCCGTAATTGAGTATCTCCTTCACGATTCGCACCTTGAGAAGGGCTCTGTGCGCGTCCTTGACCTGCAGCTCCTCGCGCTCCTCAAGCACGCGTGAATCCGACTCGACCGGCGCAATGGCCCCGTTGTCGGCCTTCGCGACCGAAAGCGCCTCCGGTCGGTCGATGGTGGCCAGCACGGGCGACTTGCGGTCGTCGTTCTGCAGCGCCTCGAGCGTCTGCTTGAGCCGCAAATACTGGGCGGGCGAAAACTCCACGACCTTCAACCGCAGGTCGCGGGAACAGTCCAGGACGCCGTCCTTGAATGAATACACCCGCTTATAGCTCACGCAGTCATCGTCCTGCGGGCCGCAGGTCGGCATCGACACGGTGCCGGTGAAGCTGGGATCCAGCCGAAGGGAGACCTCCTCGTGCAACCCGCACGCCACCGACGTCTCCATCGGGAACCGGCGCTTCTCCAGGCCGGTTCCGCCCAGGATGAAATTTACCACGCCGAGGTCCTTTCCGATCCAGGGCACGTCCACGACGGCCTTTCCCTCGCCAAACGCCGTCGTGCTGCCGACGTAGAATTCGATCTCGGCACGCACGGGCACCGACGTGTCGAGGATGTTCTCTGGCGTGATCCTGAGGCTCTTCAGGGTGGCCCCGGGCATGGCGCGCTTGATGTTGGCCTCGAAGAAGCGCCGGCGGTCGTCCGGCTTCATCTCCGCGAATGCCTGCCTGTAGGCGTTGTCGTTGACGCCGTCGAACGTCATCTCCGAGCGCGCCTCCAGCGCCCCCGCCGCGTCGAGGGTCCCCGTCGTGCTTATCCGCATCATGCTGCTTTCCGGAGGGTCTATCGGGCTAAGGCGAAGCTCGTCTCCCTCGGCGCGGCAAACGAGGTAGCTCTGGTTGCTTTCGTAGGTGGGCATCAGGTCCCGCGTGTTCTCGTCGGTCGGGTCCATGAGGACATATTCGCCCTTGTGCATTTCCACGCCGACAATCGCGTGGTTGAAAAACGGATTGGGCACCTGCTGGTCCTTTTTCAAACCCACGCTGACGAG
>CAAGKR010148194.1_pt1 | contig 10389 bp, 9 predicted proteins | sample 2556971 | NCBI WGS metagenome assembly CAAGKR01 (sample SAMEA5207829, study PRJEB30636) | soil metagenome | biome: forest; feature: boreal; material: soil | place: USA | collected 2011-09 | depth 1 m
AATGACCACTCCAAACGGCTGTAGACGGCACTGACAACCAGGCCTGCAGCCTCAACCTTCGCGCGGAAGGAAATAAGTTCCTGATTAGTCGAATCCAGGGTCACGCATTCGCCTGGCTCCAAGTTGACTTCAACCGCGTCGAACCCCGCCGCACGTGCCACCTCCAGGCGCCGATCGATGGCGACGTGCTGCGGAAACGCGCGAAGGGATATTGACTTGCGCATCGGCGGATCAGGCCGGCAGCAATGGTAAGAGCTCAGCCGCCTCGCGCAGGATTGTCACTGTAGATCCGTCCGGCTTGAGCGTGACCGCCGCATCGACTGCTTCCTGGAGACCGTCGAAGCGCCGCATTCGCATCCTGCTTGCCTCCGCATCAGTGATGGTGCGTGCAACCAACCACACCTCAGCGCGCGCAAGAATCAGCGCGACGGCGAGCGCCGCGGCGGCGCCGATCCGGTCGGGGACCCGGTCCTCGGAGATCAGCCGGTCGAGCGTCGGGTAGTCAAAGCGCAGACACTCCACGAACTCACTGTGTTCACCTACCCCTTCGTAACACGGTGAGGCCAGGATGATGATCCCGCCATCGTTCACGACCAGATCGGCCGCGTAGAGGCCCTTGCCAGCTTGCCAGAGATTGATGTCACTGGGATGCGAGCTCGCGATGACAATGTCCGCGCGTCCCGTTACTGAGCATGAGTACACCTCGAGAGCTCTGTTCACGCCATCGCGGAAGGCCTGCCGATAGTCACCGGCAACAATGTCAACCACACGGCCGCCGGGATCCAGGATCGTATTCACAATGAACTTCAGATTGACAGTTTCGGCCACGTCTTCGATCTCACGCCGGACCGCGTTCTCGAGCACACCGAGTCGTATTTCCGGGTCCTTCGTGATCATCAGATGAGTTCCCGCAGTGGTTGCTTCGCCGCTCACGCCCGGCTGAATGATCTTTGCCCCCCCGGCCCAGCCACAGTAACGGTGCGGCACGATATTGCCAATACCGATTACAACATCGGCGTCGACCACCAGGCGGTTGATTTTGATCGGGATACCACTCGGAGTATTACCGAGATCAACAAGATCGTTCGCGCGACGATGATCGTGGTTTATCACCTGATATGTATCTACGGCGTTATCTCCGAGCCGGACCCTTAATTCGTCGACGCTCATGGGCCTGTGGGTGCCTGTGGCGACGAGAATCGTCACATCGGCCGTGGAGACACCGGCTTTTGAGATTCGCTGCAGAACTGTAGGCAGGAGTAGGTGGACAGGGGTTGGCCGGGTCAAGTCGTCGACGACTATCGTGACTTTTTGGCCAGGGCGGACAATCGCTTCGAGACGCTCTGAACCGATCGGATTGTCGAGTGCTGAGTTCAGCACACTTGTAGGGTCCGGCGCGATTCGGGCCGTCCTCATTCCGACGTTGTCGCGCAAGCTACCCGAGGGCACATTGATAGTGATGGCCTCGTGCCCGTACGGCACCGCGACAGACTCAGTCGCCGTGGCCATCGCGTTCCAGCAATCCCAGCTTCTTGAGTAGCCTTTCCTCCTCCGCAATCAGCGGGTGCGCCATATTCTCAGCTTGCACCCGCTTCCAGACCGGATACCCCGCAAGTTGCTCGAGCGACCAATCCCTCGCGAAGGTCCCGTCTTTGATCCTGGCAATAATCCGGCGGAGACGCCGGCGCTCAGCCTCTTCCTCCTCATCCGAGAGGCGTGACGTTACTTCTTGGCCGTAGTGGCTTGTTTGCGAGTGGAGCTTCAGCTGGTGAAAGATGCCATGGGTCATATGCACTCGGGCCAGCTCCATTTCCTCGCCCGAGGCCCAGAACTCAAGCATCGCCGCCTCGGGGCTCGCACCCGCCTCGACGAGGAGCTCGTACGCACGCCTCAAGCTGTAGACATAACCGAAATGCTCGTTGAAGAGGTCGCACAACGTCTCTTCATCGCAGCTGGACTCGACCGCTCCCTGCTTAAGCGTGCCAACTGCCTTGCAAAGGGCAAGCATGACCTGTTGGGCCCGCCCGCTGGCATTGTGGTGAACCGCGATGAGGCTCGGAAAGCCGCTTCCAGCGAGATATCCTCGGCGAACCCCGGTTCCGATCATGCGCGGTGCGATCATCACGAGATCAACGTTGGTGGGCGATGTGAGGAACCCATAGGTGACGTTGTAGCCACTCGCAACGACGAGCATCTGGCCCGATTTGAGGACCGGCTCGATTTCCTCGTGGAAAATACGCGGCATCACTTCGTCGGGCATCAGCAGCAATTGAATGTCAGCTTTCGCTGCCGCCTCTCCGATATCGCTCGCATCAAAGCCATCTTTTACCGCTTGGTCAAAGGAGGCATCACGTATGTTGCCGACCACGACATCGACATTGCTGTCGCGCAAGTTGTGCGCCCAAGCCTGCCCTTGATTACCGTAGCCGAGGACCGCCACAACTTTATCTCGAAGAAATGAAATGTCCCCATCATTGTCGACGTACATCTTCGCCATTGTCTTTAGCGCATCTCCGTGGTGGTGGCTTCTCTGGGGGAGGTAGCCGTTGCGGTTTGTGAGTGCGTGAGCGATGTCGCAGTGGTGACGTGTCCTGCTGTCCAAGAACGTTCGACGATCTTTTGGGGGCCCAGTAGCAGGAGTGATTGCAGCATTCCAATCGCCAGGTTGGCTGTAGCCAGGTACTTGCCATCCTCGTTGCAATAGTCGAGCGAGTCACCGGAGCGATGGTAGGTTGGAAACGGATGCCAGCCAGTGAGGAACGCTGGGACACCAGCGAAATAGAACGGCCAATGATCACTGGCCGCGTGCACCTGAGTGGGACCGATTGTCTCGAATCGTTTGCTCACCTCGAGGCGCTCGGCCACGGTCCTTAGGATCTCGCGCATGTCTATAGCGGGGCTGATATGAGGCTCGATTGTCGAAGCGAGAAGGCGCAGGATGTCGCCATTAGCGGCCTGGTCGATTCCCACGTATGCGATCAGCCGGTTAATTTCGCCCGTATCCACAAGGCGCCGCGCAAAATCCCGCGACATCATCAAGTTTCGCTCCTCGCCGCCAAAGAAGCAGAACCAGAGGGTCTTGCTGCTACCTGCCTGCGCGTAGTGGCGAGCCATCTCCAAGAAAATGCCCACGGCCGATGCGTTGTCATTGGCGCCTGGGCTGTCGATGGGCGGAGGGAATCCCAAGGCACCCTGCGAATCGTGATGCGAGCCAAGAACTATGACCTCATTCGGCTCGCGGTTGCCCCTAAGTTCACCGATTACGGTCGTGCCAGTCAGCCCCGGCTTAAAACGCACTTGGCACTGGTAGCGCATCCGAATCGTTGTGCCGGCGTTCCGAAGTTGCTCGATTCGGTGAAGATCCTCGGCACCAATCGTGCACGACGGCCAAGTGTATAGGGGCGTATCGGCCGCGCCGGCCAAGCCGGCTGGCGGACCACACTGAGCGATGGCCGGGCCGTCCGGACGACCAACGATGAATGCGCGCCATTGGTTGTCCTCGTCGACGATCGCGTACTTTTCCCATTCAAATCCACTGGCGATGACGGAGCGGCCGATGTACTTAAGCTGGCCTTCTAGTCCGCCGCTCGGAGTAGATCCGGAAAAAATAAATGGTGCGCACTCTATGACCTTCCGATCTGACGCGATCAACTCCAGTGTCGGTTGCTCTGTGAGCTCCCATCCCATGATCGGCGTTTCTTGGATCTCGGCCTTCAGGCCGATCTCCCTCAGTATCTTTGCGATGTAATCCGCGGCCCGTCGCTCGTCGGGCTCGCCAGCGTGCCGGTGTGGGAACTCATTGGCAAGCACTCGGACATGCTCCAGGAGCGCCTCCGGCTTCAGATTGGGACCCGCTGCACTGTTTGGGTGAGAACTCTGTCCATCGACGGTCATTGGTAGTTCGCCTCCAGATGCTCACGCGATAGCCGAATGGCCCGATCTACAACCTCTGGCGATTCCGGATAACCATTCAACTCGACCTCTAATGTGAGAAATCCTCGGTATCCGGAATCTCTGATCACCGCAAGCACCTTTCCAAAGTCGACGATGCCTTCGCCAAAGGTCGGGAATACGTACTCGCGCAAGGTCATATTCGCCTTGTCCTTCAGATGGAAGTGGAAAACGCTCTGCGCGATGTCATCGGCAATTGAAGCGAGATCGCTTTCCGGACGTACCCCTCCCCAATAGATGACGTTTGCGGTGTCATAAGCGACTCCCAACTGTGGGGAGCCAAGCTTCTTAATAAGGTCAATTGAGTCACGGCCGGCGGTACACAAACCACCATGCGTTTCGAGAGCCAAACGCACCGAGTGCTTCGCAGCCGCATCAGCTACGCGATCGATTCGTCGAAAGAACGCCTTGGCGCCTTCGGCTGTCTCAGTCTGTTCGATATGAGTGACTAACAACTCTAAGCCCATGGCCGGGGCTAGCTCGATGCTCTTTACCAGTCGGTCGATTCCCGATTCAGTGGTCAGGTCAGCAGCAATGTTTGCCAGAGCTGGCACAAGGCCGGTTGCCTCAACCTTGTTCCGGAGGGCTAATGCACCGGTGGAGTCCATCTCCTCGGGCATGAAGTGCTCGCAGTAGCCTGGGACAGAGACCAACTCCACGTACTTCATGCCGGCGGAGCGAATTCCAGCTAGAGCGCGGTCCAGGGAAAAGGCTTTGCCTTGCACGGTTGGATAGCAGACTGTAGTACCAGATAGCTTCCAGCTCTCGATCGACGTCTTCGCCGTGCTACTCACCTAGGCCCCCGTACCGTCATTGAACGCGACAGGTAATCGCTGCTCAGTTAACTGATCGAACACGAACACGCCGCTCCACATGAATTCGATGGAAACCGACTCGTCAAGCGAAAGCACGCGAGTCGACGGCAATGTCGGCGTGACCGCGCGGACGGTGCCATCCTCAACCTTGATGTCGTACAAAATTTCGTTTCCGAACACCTGGCGGGCGAGCACGGTTCCGGCCACTCGACCGCCAACAGCCGGCTCTCCGTACGACACCTCTACCAATTCCGGGCGAATCCCCAGAACCACCCCATTTTCCGTGGACGGCAGTGCTGCAAGCTTGGCCGCGACCGCCGGTGGCATCTGCAACTTTGGCCCGCCAGCCGCGAACATGCGAACGGTGTCGCCGTCGCGAACTAGCGGAATCGCATTTACTGGATGACTGCCTATAAAACGCGCGACCCACAAATCGTTGGGGCTGTTGTAGATGTCTAGCGGAGCGCCTACCTGAACAAGCGATCCGTCGCGCATCACCGCGATTCGATCTGCAATCGTCATGGCCTCCTCTTGGTCATGGGTTACGAAGACCATCGTCGTCCCAAGCTCGTGATGCAGCCGGAGCAATTCGGTTCTGAGCTGGCGCCGAACCACGACATCGAGCGCCGAAAATGGTTCGTCCAAAAGAAATACGTGGGGGCGCTTAGTCAAGGCCTTCGCAATCGCCACCCTCTGGCGCTGGCCGCCGCTTACTTGGTTGATCCGACGGTCGAGCAGATTCTCGATACCGAGCAACTTGCTAACACTATCAAGGCGCTCGGCTATCAGTGCTTTCGGCGTATGTCTAATGACGAGTGGAAAGATTATGTTGTCGCGGACATTCAAATGTGGGTAGAGGCTATAGCTCTGGAACACGATTGACACGTCACGATTCTCGGGCGGTATCCGCGTAACTTCTGTCTGGCCGAAGTGGATGGATCCGGCATCCACCTCCTCAAGACCAGCGATTAGGTTGAGCGTTGTTGTCTTACCAGACCCGGACGGCCCGAGCAAGACCAACAACTCACCACTATGGACAGTCAGGTCCAAACCCCTGATCGCAGCTGTTGGCCCGAAGGCTTTTGTCACGGCCCGGAGCTCGATATCTCCGTCTCTGGTCGTCCCTTTCATATCTCTAACCCCGTCGATTCAGGAAGGCGTGCACTAACCGTCGGTGCCATCAGAGGGGATCCACGATGCTGAGTCGCTGCATCTGGTTTTGAAAGACATATGCCAGGACTAAAGGCGGCAGGATGCTGATGAACCCAGCCGCCGCTAGAAGTGTCGGCTCCCCCCACGAGGCGACGAACATCCCAGCCAGCGCTGGAGGCAAGGTCTGCGCTGGCGTTCCAGCCGCAAGAATAAAGGCATAGGTGAATTCGTTCCACGAGCCGAGAAAGGCCATGCTGGCGACGGCGGCGATGCCCGCCCGACTCATCGGGACCATGACTCGCCAGAACGCTTGAAGCCTGGTACATCCGTCCACTCGGGCTTCCTTCTCGGCGGTGCGTGGAAGCGCAGCGAAAAACCCTGTCATCAACCAAACCGCCAGGGGCACCGTTACCGAAAGGTGGACCAACACGAGGCCGGGTACGGTGCCGATTATCTGCAACTGCTGGAACAGCGCATAAAACGGGATCACCACCGCGATAGCTGGCAACGACCGCGAGCCAATAATGGCAAACAACAAAGTGTTCTTAAAGCGAAAACTAAGCCGGCCGAGCGCATAGGCAGCCGGAAGGGACAAGATCACCGTCAGGATTGCGACGATAGTCGCGACCATCAGGCTGTTTTCGAAGCCCGTGATGACCTCAGGCGCGTGACCTGATGGAGCGCTAAGGGTCCCGTCGAGGTTTGTCGCGGATTGGTTAAGGATTAGAAGGAAGTTGAAAAGCGTGGGGTGACGAGGCACAAAGCTGGTTGGCTGCCTTATGAAGTCGACCCGATATGCGAAAGCCATGACTGCCAACCAATAGATCGGGATTAGCGTCCAGCCCGCCAACAGCACGGCCGCCGCATACAGGGCAATCCTCCGAAGAGGGCGCGACATTGTCATGCAGCGCCTCGGCGGCGCCCGAAGAGTAGGTAAAAGTAGAGCAGCGTGATGACTGTTATCCCGGCCAACCACAAGTAGGAAATTGCGGCGCCATATCCGAAGTTGAAATCGACAAATGTCTGAATGTAGATTGCATAAGACATCGTGCTTGTCGCGTCTGCCGGACCGCCCCCAGTCATGAAGTACACAATGTCGAACACGCGGGCAGCCTCTACAGTCACGATGCACAACATGATCAAAATGGAGTAACGGATATATGGAAGTGTTACATGCCAGAATCGGCGAACTGGACCCAACCCATCTGCTCGTGCCGTTCGATAAAGATCTTGAGGAATGATCTGCAGCGTGGCGAGGATGAAATACGTTCCTATCGGCGCCAATTGCCATGAATGTGCAATCGCAACAGCTGAGAGCGCCGTGGACTCGGTGAGGAATACTGGGGGATCGTGAAACCAGGGCAAGCGTGACAGAACAGCGTCAACGAACCCGAAATCGGGTGAGTACATGTATCGCCAAATCACTCCCGTGGCATAGGTCGACATTGCCCAAGGGAGCACTACGATGATCAGCAGGATCCGTTTGCCAACGAATTCCAGATTGAGAAGTAGTGCTGATCCAATCGAGACGAACGTGCATATGACTGTCACGAGCGCTGCGTAGACCAAGGTGATCTTGATTGCATGCAACACTGCCGGGTCTGAAAGGGCTCGGGCATACTCCTGAAGGCCGACAAAACGATCACGTTGAATCACTGGGTTGATTGCCCGGAAGCTAATCCAAAGTGTGTCGATGAGCGGGTATGCGACCAGCAGCAAAAGGACAATGGCCACCGGCAACACGAAAATGCCGGCAAATTGGCCGTCGGTCAACGTAGACGACGTCAACCGACGGCCCCGATGCGTGTATCGGTTCCCCGAGCCGGTTCCAGTTGCCAAACTCGACGCCTGTCGGCTCACCGGCTCAGTCACCTTCGTGTCGATTCAGTCGGGGTTTACTTGTACGTCGCCTGAAGGCCGTTCCACGAGTCCTTCAGTGCCTTGATTGTGTTGGGAACCGTCTCTTGGCCGAGGATCGCTTTGGCAAGTAGCGGGCGCGCTGCGGCGTTAAAGTCTGGATACCAGATTGCCTTCCAACCACCAATTGCAACCGCCTTGTCATAGTGGGTCTGGAAGACCGACTTTAGCTTGATGTCGGGCATCCACTTTGTGAGGGCCGCAATTACCTCGGGATCATTCCAAAGTGCCGGGTAGCCGGTGCCAAGGAACGCCTGCTCCATCCAGGCTTTCGCGACGGAAAAATTGCCCTTGTCGTCTTTGAATCCCATGAACTCAACAAGCTGCGCTGCGCGATCGAGAGCCCGCTTTTGATCTGCGTTACTTCCGTCTTTCCTGGCTACGGAGTAGAACGCGTAGTCGAGGAACCCCCAAGGCTCGCTGGAGTACGGGATGGCCATCACGTGGCCGGCGATAGCCGACTGAGAAGGCTGGTTTACGTCATATATGTTGTAGCCGTTAAGCACGCAGTAGACGTACTTGCCGGTCCCAAACGCATCCAAACGATCGGAGTCCTGCCAGGTGAGTGAAGCAGGCGGAACAACCTTGTCTTGATATAGACCTTTCCAGTCTTCGAGAACCTGGGCTGCTGCAGTCGAAGAGTCGAATGTTGCGCTGAGGTCGTCAGCCCACATCTTGTCTCCCCTGCAGATTGCCTCGCCGGCCCACATCTGAGTGATCCCGTAGTCCAACGGAACCCAATGCGGGATAAGCGGATACTGAGCTACTCCATCCTTCTTGAGCTGCCTCACCTGCTGATACAGCTCTGTGTGGGTCTTTGGATACTGACCGGTAAGGCCGGCCTTTGCCAAGGCGATCTCGTTCGTCGCTACAACTCCCTTGGCAGAATTGAAGTATGGCAAGCCCATGATTGCGCCGTTGTAGTTTTGGACCTGCCACTGCACTGGCAGCGTCTGCTGCTGGATATCGCTGATGTTGACCAAGCCACTGAGGTCTTGGAGCCACCCACCGTTGAAGAACTTCACCGCATTGTCCTGTGTGTACAAGAAGTCGAGGGAAGCCTTACTCAAAAGCTTGTTCAACATCACAGCGGTGAAGTCTCCGGGTATGACGTTGAAGTTGACGCTTTCGTTGTACGCACTATCGAAGGTCGCCATGAACTGGCGCACAACGTCTGGCTTGAAGTCCCAAGCATTGAAGATCAAAGGGCGCTTACTTGCTTCTCCAGCCGGTAGTTTTCCCGGAGGAGTAAGAGTGACCTTTCCGCCGGGCGTGTTGGCAACCGTGCCGTTCGAGCATGCCTGGAGGTATGCAAGAACAGCCGGAGTTGCAACTCCTAAGACTGCAAGACGGGTAAAGAAAGTCCGCCGGTCGAGCTTCTTGTCCAACAATTGGTCGAGGAGCTCGTACGTTGGTTTCGCCATTGCCTTCCTCCTGTGTGCTTCCTGGCACACTCCATCCCGATTCGGTCGACGACGTATAGCCGGACTACGCTCGCGAGACAGTTACCATCTCAACTCCCAAGTCCCGTTGAATCGTTTGAATGTGCTGTTTCATCATTCGATAAGCACCTTTGCCGTCACGACGTTCGATCGCCGCGAGAATGTCTCGGTGTTGATCCAGGTAGTGAAATGCGTGAGCACGCCGTTCAAAGTTGTGGATACGCATTCGAGTCCAGAGGGGATGCTCGCTCCGTTTGGTGACCACGTCCAACATCGCCTCAACTAAGGAGTTCTGTGCTGCGCGACTAACGGTCTCGTGGAAGCCCCAATCTGGCTCCCAAGCGTCAAGGCCACCATCAAGCTGGGCCTTCATTAGGTCAACTTGCTGACGAATCGAGTCAAGATCTGACGAAGCCGCCCTGTCGGCGGCCAGCTGGGCAATCCCCGGTTCGAGCAGCAGGCGCGCCTCGAGTATCTCCAAGGGACCCTGCTCGGCCGTAAGGTGTGAGACGGCGTCAATCAATTGGTTGCCCGGGACCCGCCCGACGAAGATGCCGTGACCAGCTTTGATCTCGACGACGCCTAGCACTTCAAGTGCCGTCATAGCTTCTCGAACCGAAGAACGACTCACTTGGAGTCTCTCGGCGAGAACCCGCTCAGCGGGCAACCGGTCACCCATGCCAATCTGACCACTTTCAACAAGACCAAGAATCTGAGCAACCACCTCTGAATACACGCGCGACGTTCGCACGGGCTTGAACACATCAGAGCCATTGCGGCCATTCATTACTGCCGGTGACCGGGTGGTCTGACCACCAGACCGATTCATTGGCAGCAAATTAGACGAACCAGAGCCGTCTGTCAATATCCTTCTGGTGACGCAAAGCGCCGGAAACGCGCCGTTTGGGTATTCGCCAGCACAAGAGATATCGCTCGGAATTCCGGTGAGGTTCTGTCAGCAGAGCTGCCATGGGAACATGGCCGGAGGGCTAAGCCGACTGTTTCTGAGCTCGCGCGGGCTGCATTTCATTGACAGCGCGGGGCTCCCAATACGGAGTAATTATCGATAGCATGGCGATAGCTGGATTGCCGTCCGCGTGCCCAAGGGGCCG
>CAAGKR010521883.1_pt1 | contig 10389 bp, 10 predicted proteins | sample 2556971 | NCBI WGS metagenome assembly CAAGKR01 (sample SAMEA5207829, study PRJEB30636) | soil metagenome | biome: forest; feature: boreal; material: soil | place: USA | collected 2011-09 | depth 1 m
AGGAAAAACGCGTGAACCTCGTGCGCGTCGGCGGGGCGTGCACGTTCCCCTGCGATTTCCTCCTCGTCGCCGCGATGAATCCGTGTCCCCGCGTTGCCTTTTACCCGCCTTCACCTGCGGGCTGCAAAGCCGCAGGCGGCTGCTTACCCTCTGGAACTAAAGACATTAGGGGATCATCTAAGGGCAAGAAGACTCAATCTTGGCCTCCTTCAGAAAGAGGTTGCGAGGCGGATCGGGGTCACCACGCAGACCCTTGGTCACTGGGAGACAGGAAAAACGAAACCCAGGATTCCTTCCCTGCCTGGCCTGATTCGCTTCCTCGGCTACGACCCGCGGCCGGTGGCGACGAGCTTTGGGGAGCGCCTTTGGCGGGAGCGAACGGCCCGTGGGCTCTCGATCCGATCCCTGGCCAAGCTCCTCGGGGTCGACGAGACCACGGTCTGGAAGTGGGAGAAAGGGCGTCACCGGCCTATCGGGAGGTTGCGACGACGGCTCGATGACGTTCTTGGCAAGCTCTCCTGAGGTTATCTACGCTTCCACTCCGGCCTAGCCACCTGCTCGGAAAGGAGGCCTCACGTAAACGGCTTCGGCTACCGAGCAACGAGGCGGCCCGCCGCTAAACGCCTGCTCCCAGGCACCAGGCAACCAATGCCGCCGACTCGCGGGTGTTCGTGCGGTGGGCCCGTCTCTCTCGGCGGGTTTTCCTGCAACATCTTGTCCCCCGGCGGCGCTCGCAGGAGGAACTCGCGTGTTCCAAACTCGTCTCAGGTTCCGCGGGATTGTGCTCTCACCGAGGCGAGGGAGCGCCGGCTGCCTGCGGGGCATCGGCCGGCGCCTCCCGAATCGTGACCTTGATCTGGCCCGCGTGTTCGTCGAGCCGGTCTATGCGGTCATTCATGGCTAAGAACAGTGAGCCAGAATTGGAAACGTCAATTACGCAGAAGCTGCCCACTATGAATACTGCGCTCCCCGCGACGGCGCCCTTATCTGCACTGCTCCCCCCAATCTTACCAACAAGGGCTCCTACGGGCGCGCTTCCGACCAAGAGCTCCCCTATCCCACCTTCGTTTCGATTTCCATCTGGACCACAAGTATGCGCGGCGGAATACTGCCAATCGCCCGACGCTTCGAACCGCAACTTTCGCGGCGAGCTGACATACTCGATAACTCGTGTCCAGATTCCGAGGGGCTTCGCGGGCACCTCGAGACCAGTCAAGACATCTTGCCAGTTAGGCGGTACCATGCCATCTACCTCATTTCCCTAATCGTCACGTGGACTTTTTCGGTCTGGAGGAGTCCACCTGTCTGCTGTTCCGAAACCTCGAGTATGACTCCGCAGTCTTTCTGCTGTTCACCAATGCCAGTGAGAGCAAGAACTCGTGCGGTGGTGGCAGGTGATGCTCCGCTCGGCGTCCAAACGTCGACCAAAGCATGAACAGTTAAAGTGCCGCAGAGCGCCGGCTGGTTTTGAATTGAGATCACAGCCGCGCTGAAGCCCGGGCGCGGCTGTATAGTCGGGACTGGCCTGACCATGCCGCACGTCACCGGTTGAGCCCATCCAATCGACTTAGCTACGTAGGCTCCAATGAAACTCTGGCAATCGCCATCGCCCAGCCGGTCCGTGAACACTAGGTCCGAAGCCTGAATGCGATGATTAAGCGCCAGTTCACGGCGGGCTAGGGGCAAGCCGGCCCGGGCCTGAATAACACGGGATCCGAGTATCACGAAGATGGACCACAGAGCGACTGCTGCTGCCAGGCGTGCGTAGCTCACGGCTGAGGGTGCACGTAGCGCTGCGGCAGCGATCTGCCAAAGCCAGCGCGGTTAGCTAGGACATTCCACAGGTCGCTTTCCTCCTCAGATCCGGAAGGGAGAGAGACATGAAGCGCCTTGAGCAAGTTAAACCTATAGATGTCTATAGCGCTTCGGAGCAAGTCGGCAAACACCCTGTAGCTGTTCGCGGCCAGCCTGTAGAAGCCCACCACCAAGAATGGTCCGGCCAAGGACACAGCGAGAAAATATCGGGGATGGGAGCCGCCGATTAGCAAAGTAACCGACCAGCCAGCAGTAAATATTAGGGTTAGCCACCAGAATGCCACGAAGCAATCCAGCTGGGCCTTAGCGTCCTGTATCGTAGCATAGAAGTCTGCGGCGCTAGCTTGGACTACTTGCTGAAGCCGTGACCAGAAGACGTCAACGTCGAGTGAATATCGGGTCATCCCATAGCTCTGAACAGTTCTTCCTATGTTGCCCATCTTTGTGGGCGCTAGGAGCCTATAAGCGGTTACCGAGGCCTTGGGACTACTGCCTACGCGACCGGGTGCGGTCACGCCCACACCGGCTGGAAAGTTGAACTGTTGAGCGTTCGCTACCACGATCCGGGTGTGTTCGTACTGATTGAGTGCGTAGGAGAAGCAGTCGAGAAGCTGAGAATGAAGAGATTGCAGAAAGCGGGACGGCTCAGTCGGTAATGCAGCCGAGTTATTGAGAAGAACCTCACGGAGCAGGCCTGCCGCCGCGGCTAGCTGTTCGGGGTCGATGCTCAGGCCAAGCGTAGATCTGAGTACAAGGCGACGACAAAGGCGGGACGCCTTAACCCATGCGCGTTTATCCCTTCGAAAAGTGGTGATCCAGAACCGCGCAGCGGAGCCGGGGATCTCGCACGTAGCGCGTGTCGCGCTCTCCTCATCGGCGGCGGCAAGCCCGAGGGGCCAGTCGGCCTTCTGGAGAGCGCCCAGAGCGAGCGAGCTCGCAGTAAACTTGTCATCGAGGCGACTCCAGCGCTCCCACTGGCATCGGTGAAAGATGGCTCGGAGTGCCGTCGGGAGATAGTCGCCCTCCAGAGCCTGAAGAAGGGTTCCTGAGAAGGCCGAAAGCATAAGTGCAATGACCAATACGGAGGCTACAGCGATCGCGCTCCAGATTGCGGTCGCCGTCCCTGTTAGGTGATCGATGGCCGAGGAGACTGCTGGGCGATGAATAAGGGCCAGCCAAACCGACATAAGCGAGAACACGCTGGCAGGCAGAAGACTTGCAATCACGAAGCGCCGTGGCTGCGCGACTGCTCCTTGAAGGCTGGTCAGGAGGGCGGTTAGCATGGAGTCGTCATTGTTCAGCCGTAATACAGTCGATTGGAGAGTGGCACTTAGGACATCGTGTGGTCCCTTCAGGCACGGAGTCGCCGCAGCGCGAGCAGTAACAGTAGGCCGGGCTCGCCTCGAGCGGAAATCCAAGGCCCTCGCTCCGAGTGACAATGATAGCTGAGCGATCCGTGGACGTTAGCAATCCGTAATCTTGGTCTCCCATTTCCCGCAGGATGCTTTCGTAGGCGGAGGAGCTATCTGTTGGAACGGATAGCCGGGCCCCATGCCGCGCGAGATCGTTGACCTCAATGCTGTCCAAGGGTCTGCCAGTGCGGAGCTCACCTAGAGTGAAAAGGCCCTTGGCCGAAGCGCGAACGATATCGCGGGCTGTATGAATTCGGAATGCGTTACCCTGGCGTTCCACAACGGCGGTGCGCCCTTGCTTGACCATTTGTTGGAAGGATGTCTTTAGGGACGCGGCGCTAGAAACCACAGGCAAATCGACAGTTTTCATCTGTATGTACTCACCCTTTCGGAGCGGCTGGCCACATGCCGTCTTGGCGTGTGGACGGGCCGCTGGTCTGGCGTGCGCAATGGTTGGTGTCCGCAAGACAAGGAAAGCCACCCTGGCGAGGAACTCCTTCTGGCATCAAGGGCCGTTCCTACCTGGTAACGCCCGTAGCCTCTCTTCCCGGCCCGCGAACGGGTTAGGGGTAAACTGCGGTAACAGTCCACAGGCCGTTTGCTTGCTTCTGCTTCGTCGGCATAGCTCCATCGTCGCGAAAATCCTGCATGACCTGCGCAACTTCAGAATCGGGTACATCCCTGATAACATCTGTGTGTGGCATTGTGTTCCCCCCTTTATTGCTCGACCTTGAGGTGTCGAAGTGCCAGCACTCGCTCGGCGTGGTGTTCCTTACTACGGATGAAAAGAACGATTCCGATGTTAAGGTTCGACTCCGTTATAAAATCTCTAATCGCCTTCGCATTGTCGCTGTTTACCTTACCTGAGGGTTTCCAATATCTGTGCAAGCGGTGTGCCTCGGCGTCCATCCCGAATGTTTTCGTTGTTGACATGCTGGGCCCTCCTTACTAGGGAACCTTAAACTGTTGAATCGCTTCCAGCCGCAGGTCATGGTATTCCTTTGCGATGATCAAGGTATACGGTCCGATATTGAGATGCTTGCTCTTTAGAAATGCCTTGAATTCTTTCTCATGGTCGGCGTCTACCTTGCCCGTGGGTTTCCAGTAGCTATACAGGCGGCGGCCCTCTGCGTCCATTCCGTATGTCGCAATGGTCTCTAGCTGTTCGGTAGCCTCGCCGGCTGACTTGCCGGCCGTCTCGGTAATGCCCGCCAGCGCTGCTTGAATGGTACCTGCAGTGTAGTAGTCATCCACGTCGGAAAGCGCTTGGTTGAGACCGTACTCGGGTAGGTCCTGGTTTAGGCCGAGACGAAGCCGCACGAGAACCTGCTTTCGCAACGCGCTCATTTGCGCGAGGAGGACGGGAACGGTCTTGTCGTAGAAGACGTCCTTGTTAATCGTGGCCTTTGCGCCCGTGAGCCCTGTGGCTATCGCTGAGAGGATTGTTTTTGCGTGTATGCTGCTCGTTATAGTTGCTGCGGTTGTAACCGCGAGGCTCGTTATGTCACCAACTGTGTTTAGCTTCATTGTGTCTGTAACAATGTCGCGCTGCCAGATGCCGAAATGGAGGTCGATGGAGCGAAGACGACCGTTAACGATCTCGTCGCGAAGCGCCCTCGTGGGATTCCCTGCGTATTGGGTGAGCGTGTGTGGGTCCCAGTAGACCTGCAGGGTTTTGAGTTCATCCTGAGTGTTAACTGACTGGTCGGGGTATCCGGCCACAGTGGAACAGCCTGAGGCGGTGAGTAGTACGACCGCGCAGGTAGAGAGAATGGCAAGGGTGGGATTCGGTGTTTCACGCCTCAGGTGGGCATTCACTGCGATGTCTCCTTTACTCATGAAGGTGGGGCGTTGGTTGTCTCTTGAGAAGGCCGAGGCGGGTGTCGGAGAGCGCGGCGAGGGGAAGGAGCAGGGCGAGGAGGTAAGCGAGTTGGACTAGATGGGTCGAGTGGGATTGCGTAGTTTGGCGAGCCTTTCGCGCGTGGCGATCGGGCAAAGACTCTGAGGAGTTTCCCGGGAGGAGCGGTTGGCTCTCGAGGCGCCGTGGACTGGCAGGCGAGGGCTTGCCGGCGCAGCGTGATTAGGCGTCGGTTGCAGAGGGAGAGTCCACCATTCCGGAGGAACGGGTTTCTGGCGGACGGCGTCTTGGAGCCGCACCTCATGCTCTTAATTCTCGGTGCCTTTTGTCGTTAGTAAGGATATCGTGCTCGGTGCGCGAAAGCGCTAGCGTTTTTTTCTGCTGAAGTAGTTCCCGAAGGGTCGGGAGCCCGATCGCGATTTGCGATTCGCCAGAAAGACCGACCAGGGCTCCGTCCGGAGCCTCCCCGACTCTGGGAATCCATCGGCTGCTTGCTCCGGCATGAGTCCTTCCTGCGCTATTAAAGTGCTCCGGAGGGCAGAGTTTTGGCAGAATCCCGCGAAAATTTCCTTCGTGAGCAAAGAGCCAAGAATTGGATCGGAAGGCCCAGCCCAGCCGATGAACGCCTCATTCCCAGTCTGAACGTCCACTGAATCGGGTCAACTCCAATCCTCCGAGCATGTTGCGGGCGCCTCCCGCGAACATGACGTGCGGACTCGCCGCGGATCTCCCACCAATCCACACAAGCATGGCAGCGTTGCCTTTCTGCCATCTGAGGCTAAAGGCCAAGAAGCCGGATGGGCGCTATCCAGTTCAGCTTCAGCAACTTGGAGATCACGTCCGCAAGCGCCGCCTGGATCTGGGGCTCCTTCAGAGGGAGGTCGGCGACCGCCTCGGTGCTGACACCAAGACGATCAATAACTGGGAGATGGGGAGGGCCGAACCACAGCTGCGATTCATCCCCTGCATCCTTGCTTTCCTCGGCTACGACCCGCGGCCGGCGGCTGCGACCTTTGGGGAGCGCCTCCGGCGGGAGCGAACGGCCCGCGGACTCTCGATCCGATCCCTAGCCAAGCTCCTCGGGGTCAACGAGACCACGGTCTGGAAGTGGGAGGAGGGGCGGCACCGACCTATATCGAGACTGCGGCGACGCCTCGATGAGCTTCTCGGACCGCTTTCCTGAAGGACAACGGCCTGCTGTGACGACGATCCAAGGAGGCTGACAGGAGGGCGCTGGCGCGAGTTCTGGGGAGGGCCGGGGCTTACGCGCGATCCATCCGACTCGACAACTGCTCCTAGCAGAAACCGGCAAAAAGTGTATTTTACTTGCAAATGCTCCCTACATTCGTCAAACTTGCGCCCTGTCATGGCGACCTGGTTGGACATCGAGAAGGCTGCGGACCACCTCGGGATCGGCGTCCGAAACCTGTACGGCTTGGCTCAAGAGGGGCGGATTCCCGCGAGCAAGATCGGCAAGTCCTGGCGGTTCGATCAGGATCAGATTGACGCATGGGTGCGCGCAAACCGGCCGCTCGACGAGTTCTTCCTCTCCCAACCCGCCGACATCGACAGCAACCTTTTACTACGCGACGCGCAGCGCGAAGCGTATGCCGCCGCCCGCGACTTCTTCTCTCGTGGCGGGAAAGAGGCGGTGCTGCAGCTCCCGGTCGGATGCGGGAAGTCCGGCCTCGTGGCGATCCTTCCCTTCGGTATCGCGGCCGGGCGCGTGCTGGTTATCGCACCGAACCTCACGATCAAGGCTGAATTGGCCCGCGTCCTCGATGTCAGCAACCGGCAGAAGTGCTTCTGGCGGAAATGCCGCGTCCTGACGCCCGACACGATGACTGCCGGTCCATACCTGGCCGTTCTCGACAGCGAGAACGCGAACGTCCACGACTGCGACCGCTCGCACATCGTCCTCACGAACGTCCAGCAACTGGGCGCATCCGCCGATGGATGGCTCAGCAAGTTCGACGACGACTACTTCGATCTCATCGTCGTCGACGAGGGTCACCACAGCGCCGCGGAGAGCTGGCAGAACGTCCTACGGAAATTCTCCAAAGCCAAGGTCATCCACCTGACCGCAACACCTTTTCGCACGGACCGCAAAGAAGTTCCGGGGACGATCGTGTACCGGTACTCCTTCAAGCGAGCGATGCTCCGCGGCTACATCAAACAACTTCAGGCGCGCTACATCGCGCCCGAGGAGATCTACTTCACGTATCACGGAGATCAGCACCATCACACCCTGGCCGAGGTCCTGCAGCTCAAAGATGAGGATTGGTTTAGCCGGGGCGTCGCTGCGTCACCGGAATGCAACAAGCACATCGTCGACGCGAGCCTCGACCGACTCGAGACGCTCCGGCAATCGGGGACGCGCCACCAACTGATCGCCGTCGCGATGTCTGTGAATCACGCGCGCGCCATCCAGTCGTTGTACGCCGAGCGGGGGTACGAGGCGGCCGTGATCCACAGCAAAATGACCGACGAGGAGCAGGCGGGCGTCTTCCAGCAACTCCAATCAAGCCTCGACTGCATCGTCCAGGTACAGATGCTCGGCGAGGGATTCGACCACCCGCACTTGAGCGTCGCCGCGATCTTCCGTCCTTTCCGCTCCCTCGTTCCGTACATTCAGTTCATCGGCCGGGTGATGCGCGTCATCGTGCAAAACGATCCTCGACACCCCGATAACTACGGGTACATCGTCACCCACATCGGGATGAACGTCGACTCCCTGCTGGAGGACTTCAGGAAGCTTGACCGCGAGGACGAGCAGTTTCTTCTGGAACTCCTGGGCGGCGCCGAGCCGGAGCCGCCCCGAGAGGTCATCGAAGGCGATGCGCAGCTGAGGTTCCGGCCGGAAATGGTCGTGCAGGGCGAAATCGTCTCCGAGTTCTTCGAAGAGGACTTCATTGACGGCGAAGACGAACTGTTGCTTGCCGAGCTGAAGCGGCAGACCGAAGCGCTCGGGTTCGACGCCGTCGCCGTCGTGGCAGCGGCGCGTCGCGAAAAACAAACGCGTCGCGCAGTCGCCGCAAGCGAACCGTTCACCGTGTCACCCCAACGAAGGCGCCGCGAAGCCCAGCGCCGCCTGAACGACGAGGTGAAGCGATCTGCAAAGATCGTCCTTAACCGCGCCTCCCTACAGTTCGCGGGGCGCGACCTCTCGTTCCAGCTTTTCCCGGGCGCCGTGACCGGTCCCAACTTTGCCGCCGCGATGCAGATGGTGAACCAGGCACTCGACAAAGCATTGGAAATCGAAGCGGGCCAACGAGGTGGCGTCCCGCTCGAGGTGCTGACTCGCGGCATGGAGATGTTGCCGGACGTCGCGGAGAAAGTCGCGCGCCAGGTTCTCGCCGTGAAAGGGGCGGACAAGGAATGAGTGCTCCGAAAGGCAAAACCCCTTGCCTGATCGGCGGGTCGCTCGGCGCATGCTCGTTCGTTCACACAGGCAGTCGCGGCAGCCTTCGCAAGTGCAAGCGCTGTCACACACCACTCGAACGCGATGCGGCTTGCATCGAGATAACGATTCCGAGATCGATGGGTCACAAGACGTTCTGTCGATCCTGCTTCGGGCTCATCCTCGACGCGACCCAAGCGAAAGTCGATGCTCTTCGTTGCGAACTGGCGAGATCCGCGTCCGGATCTCTGGACCGAACGACGTGACACGGACGAGTCCAAGGACATGATTCCAATCCCGGCACCGTTCGTGGAGCACGAACAGCATCTCGTTGATGCCTTCGTGGCAGAGGCAGCTCCACTCGGCGTTTCTGCGACGAGCGCATTGGAATCCTTCAAGATGCTCCCGCAACCGCTGAAGGAGGCGCCCGCGTTTGTCTTCCTGGTTACCGGCAAGCGGCACTATTACTTCGGCGAGCCGCTTCGGCTCAGCGGTCAGGGCGGCGCGGTGGGCAGCCCCCAGGCTCCGTCAGTCGAAAACCTAGTCCGCGCGGTACTCGCGGCCCGGCAGTGGCTATCGCAGGCACAGCTCGCTCACTTCCTGGCCCGCCTCGGCGATCCGGGTAAGCACGAAGACGCGCTAGTCGAAATGCTTGCCGTCTCACGGGTGCAAGACGGCGCCCATCTCGAGTACGAGCCACCCGGCGTCGCCGTTGGCAACAAGAGGATTGACTGGCTGATCCGGACTCGTGGCTCCGCTGAGCTTTTGGTTGAGGTGAAGAACCGCATTCAGCCACTCGTCAAGGAAATGATGCGACTCCAGCCAGGGCTTGATGCGGGCCAGTCGGCGATCCCCGGCATTCCACCAACCGACTTTGAAATACTTTTTAGAGATACTGCCGACCGCTTTCCTCCAGCTGCCTCCGCCAAGCGAACCCAGGGCGTCATTCTGTTCCTTAATCTCAAGGTGCCACAGGCCGAGCTTCGGCACTACTTCGAGGCCAAGCTGCGACCGCATCTTCATTTCGTATGCCTCACCACCGATGGAGTTCGCGCTCACATCGAAGCCGATTCCGAGACCACAGCGCACGAAGTTGCCGAGGTACTCTGTCTGTCAGGAGGGTCAGACGTCACTTTCTGATCGGGCCGGATGTCGCCGGCGTGGGAGTTCGCTCTCGATAAGGCTTAGCGCGACGCTCCGCCGCGCGCTGACCTCGCCTCGAGATCCTTCGGTTTTGTCTTAGCGGCGCGCCCGAAGCTGAGTCGGCGCCGGCAGGGGCGTCGTTTCCTTTGAGGCGGTGCCTTCTGGGTGGTTCGAGGTTCACTCTTCGGATCCTCCCGAGCGGATCGTCCGTGCGCTCGCCAGTGGAGAGTTTCATCATTCCTGCCTCCTGGGTTCCGTCACCTTCGCAGATGATGGGTCCCGGAGTGAGATCCTCCGCACGTCAGCTCTACGCAGATGCAGGCAGCAGCCAACCGTCGAGGCCTCGGTTTGGGAGCGGGCGCGCGTTGGCGACTGGGACTCCGTTGCGCGTCCAAGCCGGCGGGAGAAGGGATTCCGGAATCGCGTGCCCCGCCCCCAGGAACGGATTAGGATCGCCTGACTTGGCGCGCTGCACCGCATTTCGGACATGGCGCTTCGCAAGTGCCGTCCGCAACCTGAATTGCGCCAGCCATTCGCCGGGGTAGGCGAACGGATTCTGGCGCCGCTGGATCTCCGGGGCGCGGACGAGCGCGGAATCTGGGGCGTCCACGGCGAACACGTTGTGATGCGGAACCTCCGCTCGGGGTGTCCAGCCATCTCCGCCGTAGCCGCCGGTGAACAGGCAACGCGCGAAGGAGTCTGTGAACGCAGGCGGATCTGGTGTTCCGTACCCATCGTGCTGGCGCCACATCGACGAGTTC
>CAAGKR010187607.1_pt1 | contig 10388 bp, 8 predicted proteins | sample 2556971 | NCBI WGS metagenome assembly CAAGKR01 (sample SAMEA5207829, study PRJEB30636) | soil metagenome | biome: forest; feature: boreal; material: soil | place: USA | collected 2011-09 | depth 1 m
GAGTGTGAGGTGGCAACCACGGTAATGCCGGGTCCGCCCGGGCTGGTGATTGCGGGCGAGTGCGCAAGATCGGCTATAGGCGCTCCATCCGTTCCGAAGCTGGGCAACCTGACAGTGTTGCTGCCTCCTCCCGAAACCGAAACTCCTGACATTGCTGGCGGAGCGCTGGCGCTTTTTCCCGCCCCGCCAGTCCCTGGAAAGGACGAAATTCCATTGTGAGCAGTCTCATTGGAGCCGTGTCCGGACCCCTCTGTTTTCGCGCCGGGTCCCGTGCCCGAGGTGCTGCTTCCGGAGTCATTTCCATGGCTGATGCCTGCGCCATTTCCCGTGCCGCCGAGACCGGATTTGGCGCCTCCAGAGGGAGACATTGCCAACGATCCCGCTGATCCACTCGGAGAGGCAAGTTTGGATCCTGGTCTGGCGGAAAGGACGATGCCACTTGCCAGCGCAGGGGAAGGCGGCACGACTGCCTCCGCGATCGTGTCGAGCGGTCCGCGCCTCCCTTGGCTGCTGGAACTTGATCCAGCCGAAGCTGAGGGTGACGGCTGAACCACAGAGCTCTCTTGAGACAATCTGCTTGCCTGACGCACTAACGAGCCGTTCATCTGCGCAGGCGGAGGAACAACTCTGGAGTTGTCCAGGCCCCCCGGCTGCCGATGGCTATTCGAAAGTGATCCAGCCGAAGCTGACGGCGACGGTTGGACCACAGAGCTTTCTTGAGACAAACCGTTTGCCTGACGCATTAACGAACCGCTGACTTGCGCGGGCGGGGGAACAACTTTGGAATCGTTCAGGCCCCCCGGCTGCCGATGGCTGTTCGAAAGCGATCCAGCAGAAGCTGATGGAGACGGTTGAACCACGGAGCTATCCTGGGACAAACCGTTTGCCTGACGCATTAACGAACCGCTGACTTGCGCGGGCGGGGGAACAACTTTGGAATTGTCGAGGCTTCCGGGCAGCCGAGTGCCGTTAGAGAGTGAACCAGCCGAAGCCGATGGCGACGGTTGAACCACAGAGCTATCCTGGGACAAACCGTTTCCCTGACGCATTAACGAACCGCTCACCTGCGCGGGCGGAGGAACAACTCTCGAATTGTTCACGCTCCTCGGTTGCCGATGGCCGTCCAAAAATGAACCAGCCGAAGCTGATGGAGACGGTTGAACCACAGAGCTATCCTGGGACAAACCGTTTGCCCGGCGCATCAACGAACCGCTAACCTGCGCGGGAGGGGGGACGATTCTGGAATCCAGGCTTCCCGGTTGCCGATGGCTGGACGAAAGTGAACTAGCGGAAGCGGACGGAGACGGCTCAACCACTGATCCCTGGGGCACTCCGTTCGCCCGACGCATTAACGAACCGCTAATCTGCGCGGGAGGGGGGACGATTCTGGAATTATCCAGGCTTCCGGGTTGCCGATGGCTGGACGAAAGTGAACTAGCGGAAGCGGACGGCGAAGGCTGGACCACAAAACTTGTTTGGGATAATTCACCTGGGTGACGGATTAGAGAACCGCTCAACTGCGCGGTGGGAGGAACCACTTTGGAATCACCAAAGCTTCCCGGCAGCCGGCGCGCGGATGCCGCATTGCTGAGCTGAGAAGCGGGCGCCACAACGTCGGCACTCCCGACCCCCACAGCTTGCCGTGAAGTTGCCGCACTTGCGCCCTGGGGCGCCGGGGGCACCACTGTCTGCCTTCCGGGATCATTTGCGCCAAGTCTGGCATTGCCGTTTCGAACCTGACGTTCCGACGGAGCGGGCGGTACCACCATTGACTGCGGCAAAGTGAGTTGGGGATGGAGAATTGCGACTTCTTGCGGAGCTGAAACTGGCGGCGGCACAACGTCCATGCGCGATCCGGAAACGCGGCGCGAAGTCAACTCATGTTGCAGGGCGCTTGGGGATGGAGCGATGGCGCTGGCTTCCATGCTGGGCGCGCTGTGAAGGTCTTCGGTTTGCATCGCGGCCGCAGGAGGCACGGCCGTCGCCGCCATTTCCGCATGCCTCTGCGAAGATTCCAAGCCGGTTGCGGGTGGTGGCCCCGGAACGCTCTTATAAGCGAGCAAATTCGCAACCGCCGCGTCATCCGAGTGCGGAAGATTGATTTCTGGCGCGTCCACGACCTGTTCTTTTAGGGAAGCTCCTCGCGCGACCCGGATGACCTGAGTGGCATGGTGCCCTTCTCTCCCGCCCGAGCGGCCTGAGCGCCCGGATTGCGCGCCGCCGGTGTCTCCAGTTCTCGGTAGCTCGTCTCTAGAAAAATAGATCACGTCGTATTGAGGGGGCGGGGCAGGCTGGGCCACCTGCATTTTGGCGAATTTCGATGGCAGAAATATCATTGCCACGAACAAGACAGCCTCGGCCATCCAGGCGGCCAACATGCCGCGACCGGGGAAGAGGCCGCTGTGAGCTTCCACGGGCAGTGGCTCAGCGGAACGGCTCAGCGCAGGGCGAATTGACGTGACGAATTCCTTCCAGGGAGAAGACCATTCCACCAGAAGTCTTAGATCGTCATTCACGCGTAATTTGCCCTGGTCGAGTTCCAATTGCGATTTCAATCTCATCCCCAATCAATGTGCCGGTCGACTTCAAAGTATTTCCGGGAAGCTCAATGACAGATCTTGCTCTCATGCTAACCGGCGCCATCCGCCACGGCTTCAGACCGTGCGCCACGTAAATTACTTCCTTCCTACTATCCAGATAAGCTAAGTCTAAGGGGAAACGCATGGCAAAAGTATGGACACCGCGAGATGGGACAATCCAAAGTCCGTGACCTGCCGGAAGGACTGCGGGATCAGCGGCCATCAAACCAAACAATCGCGACCAAACCGTGTCAGCGACCGAAAGGTGTGTCGCCAAATATGCGTTGCGGGTGCGGTTGAAGGCAAATCCTGTGGGGCCCAGCATCACTACTCCTAATTTCGCGAGTTACCTGGTCACAAACTTCCTGGGGGGAGTTTTATGGATGCTTGTCAGCGGCCAGCCTCTGGTGCCAAGGTTCGAACCAACTGGATGATGGCCGGGCCAAGAGTTACGAAAATGATCGAAGGTAAAATGAACAACACGAGCGGCACGACCATCTTGATGGTGGTTTTTGCGGCTTGCTCTTCGGCGCGTTGCCGCCGTTCGGTACGCAAGGAATCAGAATGCACACGAAGCGCCTGGGCAACGCTGGTCCCGAAACGGTCGGTTTGCACTAACGTGGCGACCAGCGCCCTGATATCGTCCACGCCGGTGCGCACCGTAAGATTTCGCAACGCTTCAGCCCGCGGTTTTCCAGCTCGCATCTCCAGATTGACCATGTGGAATTCGTCGCTAAGTTCGCGGTGAGCATGGCGCAGGTCCTCGCCAACTCGCATCAGGGCTTGATCGAGGGCCAGTCCCGCTTCAACGCATATAACAGTCAGGTCCAGGGCATCGGGTAAGCCCAGTGTGATGCGCTGCTGACGTTGGCGAATCATGCGCTTTAGCGCGAACCGGGGAAGAAAAAATCCAAACGCAGCGACGCTGATCATCAGCGGAATGGATTTGCCTCCGCTAAAAGCGATCACCGTTACGAATCCGAGGAAGGCGAGAAGAACCCTGCTTCCGACATATATGGTGAGATGGCGCTTATCCCGGTAGCCTGCCTGAATCAGCCATTGCCTCGCGCGAGAGACCTCCGATGGCGACAAGGGAATGGCCCTGCTGAGGGGATCCAGGGCTTGCTCCAGGCGCTCCTTGAATGCAGGTTTTTGTTGGTGAGTGCGTTGTCCGCCCAGGGAACGCAACCGCGACCCCAGCACGGAAGACGGCGCATACGCGGCAGCGCCGAAGGAAAACACTACCAGCGCTATCGTCAGAAACAACAATATTGCGAGCACAGCTGCCATGCCTAAACCTGAATCCTAATGATTTTACGAATCACGAAATATCCAATGGTCTGTAACGTAATGCCCGCAACAATAAGAGTGTGGCCGATGGGATCCGCAAAGAGCGGCCGGATGAAATCTGGGTTCATCACCAGCATGCAAGCCACAATAACCGGCGGCATTCCCATGAGAAGCATCATTGTGAGCCGCCCCTGCGCGGTATAAACCCGCACTTGCCGCATGATCTTAAAACGCTCGCGGATCATGTACGAAAGATTGTCGAGGATTTCCGCCAGATTGCCGCCGGTTTCGCGCTGTAACATCACGGCGGTCACGAAGAATTTAACGTCCACCAGGGGGACTCTTTCTGTGAGATTCAGAAGAGCGTCCCGCACCGGCAGGCCGAATTTTTGCTCTTCGAACAATTTGCGAAATTCCGATGCGATGGGCTCCGAGAGTTCATTCGCGATCAGTTCAAGGGCAGTCGTAAAAGCGTGTCCAGCACGGACAGCTCGCGTTAGGGTATCGATCGCTTCCGGGAAAAGCTCCTCAAACTGACGGAACCGCCTGCCCCGCATATAGGAAGCGTAGGAGTAGGGCATAATTCCGCCCAGGACAATTCCCATGAAGACAAAAAGCGAAGACTGGCGTCCGGGCATGGCTGAGGTCAGAAGCAGGGCCATTCCGCCGCCAACCACGGCACTGACCATGCACAAAATCAGGATGTTTCCGGCGCGAATCCCCAAGTCTGCCTGCTCCAGCATGGTTTGCAGATTCGAGACTTTTGCGGAGCGCCGCAATAACGTATCGAACGCCGGGATCCGGCTCAACATTTCGTCCCGCAGCAGAGCGAGCTCTTCGCCGGTATCGGACTGCACGGCTTTATCGGCGTTTGCGAGGCGCTCGCGGATCAAGCGGGCCCGGGCGCTGCGCTGGTCAAGGAGAGAACCGACGGCGAAAGCAGCAAGCGCGACAGCGATGAAAATTATGATTGCTATGAATGGCAACATAAGTATCGGATCGACACAGGACGACTAAATCTCCATCCTCGAATCGAACAACCCCGCCCGCAGGGTGAAACCACCAGTTTGCAGGCGTTCAGAAAATTTGGGCTTTATCCCCGTTGCACGGAATGTGCCTCTCACTTTTCCGTTTTCGTCAATCGCCCGACGTTCGAAGACGAAGATATCCTGCATGCCGATGACGTCACCCTCCATGCCGGTGACCTCCGAAATCGTTATTACCTTGCGCGTGCCGTCCACCATGCGCGCGATCTGCACCACGGCGTGAATGCCAGACGCGATCTGTTGCCGCATGGCGCGCTCTGGAATATTCAAATTGGCCATGGAAAACATGCTTTCCAGCCGCGATAACGCATCCCGGTGCGAGTTGGCGTGAACTGTCGTCAGCGAGCCTTCATGACCCGTATTCATGGCCTGGAGCATGTCAAAGGTTTCTTCGCCGCGAACCTCGCCCACCACAATGCGGTCGGGACGCATACGTAAACTGTTGATCACCAGTTGCCTCTGCCGGACGGCTCCTTTTCCTTCGATGTTGGGGGCGCGGGTCTCGAGACGCACCACGTGTTCCTGCTTCAACAAGAGTTCAGCGGCGTCTTCGATGGTCACAATGCGCTCGGAATTTGGGATAAAACCGGAAAGCACGTTGAGCAATGTCGTCTTTCCCGCGCCCGTACCACCGGAGATCAGGATATTGAGGCGGCCCTTCACCATCGCGGAGAGTAATTCCAGCATCGGCTCGGTCAGGCTTTTGTTTTCCAGCATGTTCCGGGCTGTGATTGGATCCCGGCCGAACCGCCGAATCGAAAGGCACGGTCCGTCGATTGCCAGGGGCGGAATAATCGCATTCACGCGCGATCCATCCGCGAGGCGCGCATCGACCATGGGAGAAGACTCGTCCACGCGCCGTCCCACGCGCGAGACTATGCGATCAATGATCTGCATCAAATGCGAATCATCTTTGAAACTCAAACCAGTTGGCTCCAGCTTTCCCGCGCGCTCAACGTAGACCTTGTTATAGCGGTTTACTAAAATGTCGGAAATCGTAGGGTCCTTTAAGAGCGGCTCTAATGGACCCAAGCCAAAAATTTCATCCAGGATTTCGCGGGCGAGCCTCTCCCGCTCGGCAAAGCTGAGCGGAACCGCCTCACTGTTTACAGTATTGCGGATGAGGAGCAGCACTTCGTCACGCGCGGCGTCGCTCGGAGTGCGGCCCAGCTTTTCCAGATCAAGGCGATCAAGAATTTTGCGATGGAGATCCGCTTTTACTTGCTGATATTCGGCTCGCTCGAAGGTTTGAAGGTTCGCCATGAACTACCTAACTGATCTTGAACATCGACCAAGCGGCGCGTTTTACGTTGTCGTCACTTTCAGTCAGCCGGCTGGCCAGAGCGACAAAGGAACGGGCAATATCGGTATTGCTCTGTTGCAACAATGGAACACCACGGTCAATCGCGGTCGAAGCCGCGAAATATTGGTTCGGGATCTTCCATAACAGCCTTACGCCAGCCGCAGCCGCGGCGTCCGCATCCGTGAACCCGGGAGTCTTGCGGAATCGATTCAGCACAAGCTGTAATCTCTCCCTGCCGCCGGTTTCTCCCAGGTATTGTTGAATTTTTGCCGCGCTCCATAGCGAGGCAACGTCAGAGTGAGCGGTGATCAAGACGGTTTGAGAAAGATTGCTCACCAGTCGCGTCGTTGGATCCATTCGCGATGAGGCGTCGACGACCACATACCGGAAATGGCCGACCAGCATATCGAACAGCCGGGCGAACTCCGCTGTAGTAGGCTCGACCGCCATTGGGATCGTCGTGCCCGCAAGCAGTTGCAAGCCGCTACTGTGACGGGTCGTCAAGCTTTCAAGCAGGGAACTATCAAGGCGATGAAGGTTATTGATCGCATCAGCCACCGTAAAAGCCGGCTTCAGGTTCAGATGCAGCGCCGCGTGGCCGAGAGGCGCAATGTCCACCAGGGCCACATTGCCATGCGCTCGGTGCAAAGCAAGAGCGAGATTTACCGCTATGGTGGTAGCCCCGCTGCCACCTTTTGCGTTCACTACCGTGAAAACCCTGCCGCGCATCTCCTCTCGCTGGACTTTCCTCTGCGCCGCGCTGAGCCGCACAAAGGCTTCCAGCAGTTCACTAGTCGTGGTTGGGCGCTCGATGAATTCGCGCGCTCCCGAGCGCATGGCGCTGACAATCACCTGCGGCTGGGACAGGCTTCCTAAAGCAAACACCGCTGCTCCAGGCAGTTCCTGATGGATCAATTCGATAGCTCGCAAAGCTGACAGGGAATCGGTTGGTATATCGACCAGGATTACGTCGGGATTTGTGGCATGAATCTTGCGCAATACGGGGTCCGTGGCCGCAACGGGGTACATTCCAAAAGCCTGGCTGGTACGGGCAACGCCGGTGCCGTCGACGATTACCTGCATTACAGACCGCTGTTCGATGTCCACCGCAACCACTGCTACAGAAAGTTCGGGCATAATGCTGATTGGTTCCTTTACTTAGACTCGTGCTTCGCCGTCAAAATTAACTTGCCTCACTTCTTGCCGGTTGAACCCTTTCCATCGAACTCATTTTTCTCCAAAAACTTTCTCGGATTGGCGGGCAACGTCTGGTCTTGTGTACTCGCGGAAACCCGATGCACCGTACAAAGAACCATCAATTCTGTATTGCTCTTTTGCTGGTTTTTGCTGCGGAAAAAGTTCCCCAGAATTGGAATGTCCCCAAGCCCGGGCACTTTGTTGTAGATATCGGTCACCCGGTTATCGAGCAATCCGGCAATCACAAAACTCTGGCCGTCTTTCAACTCGAACTCCGTATCCGCGCGCCGGGTACTGAGCGCTGGTACCGTAAATCCCGAGATAGTTAAAGCATTGGTGAAATCAAGCTGGCTGACGGATGGGGCTACACGCAGGTGGATATTCCCGTTCGGCATGATCACGGGCGTAAATTTCAGTTGGACGCCAAACTCTTTAAACGATATCGAAACGGCGGTGAAGCCCTGCCCCGGCTGCACAATCGGGAAGGGAAATTCCCCGCCCGCCAAAAAGCTGGCTTCTTTCCCATTCACCGCTATGAGGTTCGGCTCGGCCAAAATCTGCAACAAATTTCTCGATTGAAGCGCTTCAATTACGACTCCAAGGTTAATGTCACTCCTGAAGAGAAACATGTTCAGCGCGTTGTTGACGCTGATAGTTGGCGGAGTCGCACTGGTGGCAGTTGTGGTAGTTCCGCCCGCGGTAGTAGTGCTGGCGGAATTCGTCGAAACTCCGAAACCGCCGAACTGGCCGGTTGTAATCGTTCCGGTGGTATTGCCCACTCCTGGGGTAAAGAAATTCGCGCCCAACTGCACCACGGCGCTGCGGTCAACTTCGGCGAACTTCACTTCCAACAGCACTTCCTGAGCTCCCACCGGACCGAAGGTCAGCACGTTGACCACATTCTTAGAGTAAGCCTCCGCTATCTGGCCGGCGCGTTTGGCAACGTCTTCGGTGGAGACGTGTCCGGCGAGGACTATGGCCGACCTCGACGGCGTAACGGTGATCTGCTCGTCGGGGAAAACATTCTTCTCCTCTTCCGCCGCCGCAGTGACGTCGACATCCACACGCAGGTCGAAGCTGCGGGAACGCTCGAGTTCATCCCAAATCAACAATGACACCTCTCCGGCAGAGCGGCCATGCACGAGAATCTGAGTGGGAGTGACAACTACGTAATCCGCGACGCCGGGATCCGTCACTGAGATTCTGGTAATCCGTTCCGTCGTATTAATCAGCAGGGACTTGCCGACCAACACTCGCAATGGAGCGGAGCCCAGGACTTCGCTCTCCGACCCCGAGGAGGTAATCGGTGTAGCCTGAGCAGGCCCTTGTCCGGCAGGCGCAGCCCCTGGCACCACCTGCGCCACAGGTTGCGCCTGTGACATCGCAAACAGAGGAAGTGACAACACCATCGCCACGGCTATGAAGACCTTGCCGTAGTTCATGTTTTCATTCACCCCATTCCGGGAGCGTCTTGGTATCAATATGTGACCTCTATCGGCATATCACTTCAGAAAGTCTGGACGTCTTTCTTGTCCCCACGAATAACCTCAATCGAATAAACGCTGGGAGCCGTCGGCTTGACGATTACCCGCCTTGCGACCGGCTTCGCCTTCGCGAGCGAGACTGGCATTGGCGTTGCCATATTCTTATAGAGGGCCCCGGAATTTACTGCCGCGACAGTTTCCTGCCCAGTATCCAAGGGGTTCCGCAGCGCCAGTTGTATATGCCCTTGGCTGGCCGCGAGAGTCAGTTTTTCTGCGTCATCAGGCGAGACCAGCAACGTGATTACCGGGGCCAACTGGGGCTCTCCGGCAGAATTGCGTTCCAGCTTCTGTCCGACTGCAATCACCGCCACATTCTCCAAAACTGTTGTTGTTTGTTGATCACTGGATCCGGACGGATTCCCCGTCAGCAAAATGTCGACATGGGTTCCCTGGATTACGAAGCCTGCCACTGCAACGATGTCATTTACCCGGACCGAAACGGCTCGCATACCACGCGGTATCAGGGTTGGCAGCCCAAAGCCTGCATTCTCACCCGCCAGCTTGTAGGGCAGAATGAATTCTCCTCGGGAAATGGGCAACACCGCACCACGCCCTAATATCTTGGACTTCGTATGGAAACAATTCGGAGGCAAGTCGGCGGATGGTAAGCGCACGACTTTGACGTCTTTATCTTCAATTCGTGAGCCCACAGAAATATCTCCGGCTGCGAGGACAACATCCTCCCCCGGAACGTCACTGGCGCCTGATCGCGATTGCAGGCTTCGGTACACTGCTAGGCTGGCAGCTGCGCCCAACAGCAAAGCCACGAATCCGATTAACAAGAGCCGACTGCGATTCATGAAAACTCCTCAGCAAAAACCAGGGCCGCGCCCACAAGCAGGTCCGCCGGCCCCTTGACAACGCGACTAGCCGGATTGGATACGTACCGGGTTAGTTTCGCGAAAATCGTCCCGGCCAATAGAACCTATTGAATCGAACTGGCAACGGACGAAAACACGGTGTTTGCGTTCGTTCCAATAAGTCGAATCGTACCAACCACGATCACCAGAATGACCGCCAGCATTACGGCGTATTCTGCAATGTCTTGTCCCTCGTCTTCAACCCAAAGCCTGACCAAAACGTTCTTCATTCGCCCCCCTGCAAAATGGCCCACTGACGTGACCATTCGCTGATCATCTGCATTTTAGTGCGCACTTGTCTCGGGGAAGACAAAATCTCTCGGTTCCTAATCAATAAGTTACGGGAAGAAGTGGCGCACTTCTCAGAGTGTTACCTCATAATACCCGACATAGGTGCTGCGGGCGATACTTTCTTGCGGGAATTTGACGGGAAATGCAGTCTTTCGTCACATGCGGAACAATGCCTGACCAACCCTATATTACTGATTACCCGGCGCTTGCGCTCTCCGCAAAATAATTGCTTGAGAATCCCCGTAGACCAGCTTCCAGTCCGGGCGCAATCGCAGAGC
>CAAGKR010373455.1_pt1 | contig 10388 bp, 6 predicted proteins | sample 2556971 | NCBI WGS metagenome assembly CAAGKR01 (sample SAMEA5207829, study PRJEB30636) | soil metagenome | biome: forest; feature: boreal; material: soil | place: USA | collected 2011-09 | depth 1 m
GCGGCTCAAACCCGAAGCGCGCGCTGTCTCGCCGAGTACCGACATCCCGGCGCCCGCCAGATATGCTCGAGCGATCTCTCGCAGTGCAGTCTTGCGCCTGGCGGCCACGCCTGTTGTGTCGCTCGGTTTTCTCAGCTCTTCCGGCCACCGGTCTTCGGCTGGGATCCAGATGTAGGAAAACGGTTGATAAATGACATCCTGAGGGATCACCTTCATCTGGCGTTGTAACTCATCGAGGGCGCGCGTGAATGCCGCACGTTCGGTGACTCCGCTTTCCGCGCGCAGGTCGCCCGTGGCCAGGTCGTGTTCGCGCCGGAGCACTTTGAGAACACGCTGGGCTGGTACGGACAAAACCATCGGCTCGTCAGTTCGGCGTGGCATCCACACCGCGGCAAAATGGCTTATCAAAGCCGGCGCGACAAACATCGAGCGACCGCCCGCGAGTTTCGCGTAGTAAACGCGGCCGCGGCGCATGACTTCGTCCTTGAGGTGCCAGGTGAGACGCGTCTCTTCGTCTTTTTGGACGTTGCGGGGCAAAGAAACATCGCGGCGACCGCACACTGCGATGTACAACGACGGACCGGCGCGACGGGTATCTGTCAGCGTATTTGCAAAGCCGACGTCTTCGATGAAACGTTCGGCATCAACAGCGCTTTCAACGCGGAGGTCTTCGTCGCGGCGCCACATGCGGTCGCGATGGAGTTCGATCTGTTCGGGGAGCGGCGGAGTAGTCATTGGGTTAGGGGCGGCGGGGTCAGCAAAAGGGACCTTCTGGTTGGATAGCGCGATCGAGAATCGCACAAATCGCAGGCCACGCCCCGGCTTCCTAATTCTTAGATAGATCCGCCGAGACTGGAGACTGGTGTCAGGCTTGCGATTTGCGATTCTCTGTCACTCGCCACTGTTGAATTGTTGAATGATCTCGGAGCCAGCTCTCTAGAATCGCAAAATCGCAAGCCTGACCCCGGTTTTGGTTTTCCTATATTTCTTGTTTGGTGGACTTCCCCTCCATGTTATTAAGTTCTCTGCGCGCAGTTCGGTGGCTTGCGTCGAGTTCTAGCGCTCGATTGAATGCTTCGGCCGCATTACCCGTTTGCCCTAGTTTTGCGTACCGTTTTCCCAGAACGTACCACGACTCAGCATTGGTTGGAGTCAGATCAGTCAAATGCCGGGCTGCATCAAGGGCCTCCTCATTTCTTCTTGTTCGACGATAAGACCTGCTTAGAAAGCTCCACATCTCGGGACTATTTGGATCCAGTATGAGAACAGTTTTCAGCAAATTGATGGCTCTCTCATAGGATTCTTGCCGGAAGGCGGCGGTCGCTTCCCGAACTAACAATTGCAGTAAAGCAGAAGAGGCGCTTGATTGATCAGGAGCTGCCTGAGTCGCCTTGAGGAAAGCGTCTACAGCCTCCTCGATCAGCCCCGATTCGACGTGCCGTCGAGCGAGGTTGTAAAAATCCTTAGACTCATCTGTTTCAAAAATTTCCGCCGCGTCTCGCGGATGTTCGAGAATCTCGATGGTATCAAGCGTCTCAGTCAGCAATCGTTGTGCATTCGCATTGGCAGGAGCGAGCGTTGTGGCTTTCGAGAGCGCCCCGGCAGCTTCCTTAAACTTTCCAGTCTTAAAATACAGCACGCCAAGTCGGTACAAACAGATCGGATCCTCCGGTGCCAATTCGAGAATCTTGGACGAGGCTTCGAGCGCAAGATCATATTCGCCCCGCCGGTAATGGTGTGCCTGGAGAGATCTCCAGGCACTTACTAAAGTCGGGTCTAGCTCTGTCGCTCTGATCAGGGCAGCTATTTCCTCTTCAAAGTGTTTTACCTTGCGTTGAGCGATCGACAAAACGTACCAGGCCTCAGCATCATCCGGGCGTAGCTCTGTTGATTTCAAAGCCGCTGACAGTGCCTGGTCATATTTTCCTAGTCGGTTGCTGACGGCCCCAAGGTTCCGCCATGCGTCCGCAAATTCTGGGTTTAGCTCAATTGCTCTTGATAACGCGGTTAGCTCTTCATTGAGTCGTCCGGCTTTGCCGGTAGCTATCGATAAGTAATACCAAGCCTCAGCATCATTTGGGTTCAATTTGATTAATTTTCGGGCCACCTCTAATGCCAGTCCGGTCTCTCCGTGTCGATCGTAGATAGCGCCAAGCCTCTTCAAAGCTTCCGGATACAGCGGGTCGATCTCCGTGGCTTTTATCGCGGCGGCCTTTTCATCGTCGAGCTGCCCAACTCGGCTACTGGCTATCGAGAGGTAATACCAAACCCTAGCATCGTCCGGTCTCAACCTTGTTAACTCTAGGTTTGCCTCTACCGCGAGTTCGTAATCGCCGACACGATTGTATGCTGCTCCCAGGGCTTGCCAGGCTTCGGCGGATTGAGGGTACAAGTTGGTGGCTTTCTTCAGGACCGAAATCTTCTCTTCATCGCGGCCAGCTTTACCCAATCCGATACCTAGCAAATACCAGACTCGGGGGTCATGAACCACTCGTGCCAACATCGGGTTTCCAGTGGGCGACTTATCTAGCCCAAATATGTCGCTCTCTGATCCTGAAAGAGTCGAGCTTGTTTGATCGCCTGAAGTTCTCGGACTCTCGGAGTAGTCGGTGCCATACATCGCGCGCCATACGAACTGCCAGGAAGAGTGCTCGGGATTACTAGTTTCCAACCACTTTAATCCCATGTAAAATACTTCTTCCTCAGTGGGAAATGTTCTTAGCAGCTTTTCAACCAAAAACCCAGAGTCGGCATTCCAATGATCAGCAGCTATCCAACGCATGCACCAGACTCGGACCCTTTCATCGGCTCCAACCAAAGTCAGAAGTGGTTCCAGCACATAGTTCGCAGACCGTTCGGTGTGCCATCTATGACACCATTTAAATGCTCGCTCTTTTGCCCAACTTGATCCTCGCGAAAGTAAACGGCCGAGCAGAAAACATGCCGCCCAGTGTTTGTCATTATTTTCAGTCCATTGTAATACTGACAAAGGGACGGCCGAGCCGGAATTTTCCAAGAGCCGGATGGCTATATCTCCCCAAGCAGGGCCGCCGCTGACGCGAGGCAAGAGACGTCGGGCCGCATTCAACACTTTGGGATCAGCGGAATTCATATTGAATATGTGAGCGAATAGCCGCATCGACCATTGGGACCTGGGGCGAGCGTCTACCCACTGAATAATTAATTCCATGATCTGAACATCTCTTGTTCGCCTGTAGGAGTGATCCGCTACAGGAGCCCACTCGTGCCAATTCGAGGCTTTAGCCAAAAGCCGTGTGATCATTTCAATTGTCTGAGCGCGTTGCTGGTGTGACAGTGAATTGTAGTGTTGCAGAAGTTTATGGCACGTAAGCCTCAATCCTCTCTGCGCCAGATTCTCAACTTTGATTTGGTTTAGCCCTTGATTAATTGGTTCAGGACTCCAGCCTGCGTTTGGGAAAAATGCTTGTATCTGTATCCAAACGGGTAACTCTGCAAGTTCGAGTTGGCCACCGCAATCTCTTAGTCTGGATTCATAAACCTTCGGTACGAAAGCGCTGATCATTTCTGGATCAAGTCGACCCACTAAGGCGTCTCGCCCTGAGCGTCCGACTCTCGAGTTCGATACTGCCCATAGGGGAGCCAGTTTCTCGATCGCAGAGGAGCCAAATTGGATACTATCCTCAATAACCCGGGATAAATGATCGCTGCGAACGGCCCTGTTGTGCTGAGCGGGATACCAGCTTTCATAAATCACATTTGAGAGGTGCGCGTGTGCCAGCCAGAGCCCTGTCCCCGTATCGCTGATGGTTTGCACGATATGATGTTCTTCACGTAAACGTTGAAAAGTATCCTGTAGTTCGGGTGTGAGGTAAGCATTAATCGCACTACTGGAATAACCAACATATAGGCGATTTGCGCAAAGCATTTTCGTGACGACATCTTCCAGTGTACCGTTTGTATCGCTTTCTCTAATTCGATTTCGAAATCGCGATGCGAATTCGGGAAGAGGTCGCTCCGTTTCCCATTCGAAGAAAAGCTGCACCAGTAAGACGTTCTCATCACCTATTTTAGGTGGCAATTTTCTTGTCCTCTGTACGTACCAGTCACGCAGTTGCGAGATATCGTCTGGATGTTCCTCTGGCAGATCTCTGATATGAACGTTTACCTCTTCTGTGAGATCCCTTTGCATGCGATCTGCCTGTTCGGTCGGACCGCAACAAATAATCAATGGTAATGCCGACGCATCCCCTTCCTGGCGAACGCCTTCCAAAACTCCCAACGCTTCCTTCCAAACGATATCGTGACCCTGAGTACTGGGAGCATATGGATCGTCGATACCAATAATCACCTGCCGATTCTTGGCTGCAAGTTTGAGAGCCCAAGGAACTGCTTGGCGTAGAAGATCTGTCTTATTGCCCAACCATAGAATAGGGCCCAGCCCATATTCATAAAGCGATGCAAGCATGTGCATCAATGCAACGCTTTTCCCGCTACCCGATCGCCCACCTATCCAAAACACCGGTAGTCGCAGCTGACTATCGTGATTATCGACCAACTCGAGAGCCCACTGCTGCGCTTCGTCCGAGATCCCTTGGTACACTTCCGGTCTTGGAGCGAAGTATCCTTGTCGCAGATGATGAACTTGAGGCCGCGCGCCGGTAAGGACGTCCCCTTCTATGATTTCCTCGGGAGCTTTGTCGTCAGAAGTCCAGACGTAAATGCCCTGCGGAGGAGCTGTCGCAGCATTCTCGATCGACTGCAAGTCGTTCCATATCAGTTGTGCAACGTCTTCGAAGCCCGCAGATCCTTTTTTGCTGGCAGCTCCCAGCAGTCGGCCTAACCACCGTTGTACGTATCCTGCGGGATCGGGGGCGCGTAGGTTGTTTGCCAAAAGAGCAAGCGCATCATCTTCAGGATCCGAGAAAAGGTGGACGCTTACCTTTGTACGAAAGTCCTCGAGGGGTATCTGCAGTTGGTTTTGTTCAGTTGGATGCCATTGGGCTAATATTCTCTCGTAATTCTTCAGTTCAATCTTGCGCGAGAGAATCCGAAAGCGGAGGTGGGGTACCAGATCCGGAGTAGTCTTCAAAGCTAATTCGTAGATCAGCCATAACTCGGTCAATGAGTCTTTGAAGCTGTCGGAGCGGGTGGTTCGCTTGACCTGCGTTACGATAACGGCGTCGTTCGAAGATCGCTCAATTATGTCTGACAAACATTCAGTTAGAACAGACTGACTGTTTCGCTCAAACTCCTCTCGATTTAACCAAGCGCGAAGGGTATCATGTATCGCAACAAGAAATTGATAGTGAAAGCCCGATAGTGCTACAGCTCCTCCAGTAGCCCGTCGTTCAAATTCTAACTGCCAAGCCTGCTGGAGACGTTCAAGTTCTTCGTAATGGGAGAACCAGTGAGGAAGCACCGTTTCTTTTACCTCAATTCACAGTATGTCGACTCGAAGTCCTCTAATAACAAAGCGAGTGGATCGAGTGTAATGTTTCGTGGATTGTTTTAGAGTTGGATCCATCAGCATCCTACGGCGTACTTGATTACAGTACCCGCACAGCGAATCGATGGCAACGCCTCTGAGGTCCACAGTTTACCGCTTTCGCCGCACAATTACTGAAACTCACAGAACCCCCGAGCCTCACCCGGTTCGAGTTCGTCAAACATCAACGCTTGTTCGCAGCTTCGATCTTTGCGGCGATTGCCGCCGGAATTGGACGAATACCTAGAAAATAATCTGGCTGGAATGCGGGTTTGAGGTTCGACACCCATCCTCGCCAGTGCTGTCGAACCTTCTTCCCGAATACTTCATCCCTTGCGTGTAGCACGCGCCAATTGTCGAATATGATTATGTCTCCCTCTCTCGGCTTGAACTCTAATCGATACTTGGAGTCGTTGAACTTGCGCAGCAAATAGTTGAAATCGTCTATACACTCAGGATGTAAACCGATGACGCTATCGAATCTGATGCGACCCACTAGCCTGCCTGTAGGAGAAAAGTAAAAAATTGGTCCTGTATGGACCATCTTCTTCTTCGAAAAAGTAGCCGCATCCGAACGTGCTAAGTTTACGAGTATCTGCTGGCGCCGATCTGCCTTAATGTCGAGCAAAGCCCTGGCGGTGTCCACGAACACACTTGTCGCACCCAATTTGGCCGCCGATACGTAGTGAAACATGAGAATACACGGTGTTTCAGTATGCTGTGTGCCATCGACGTGAAGGCCTAAGTCTGCCAGCGTGTCTCCGGAATTTGCGACTCCGGCGGCTTTCGGCACGATCAACTTAACTACATCTTTTTTGAAATCATTTTGTCTACGGGTGAGTGGTCCAATTAATTTAGCGACCGCCTTGATGACATAATCGTCAGCGGACTGGGCTGTTATCCTCAGCTGGCAGATACCCCTTTTCTCCAAGGCGGTTAGAATTTGGTTTTGCTGAATATCGCCAACGTCGTCAGCATCTATCAGAAGATCCTTAGGATTTAGATCGCCATCCCACGGCTCTATTTTACCCATCTTGACGTTAGAGGAAATTCCAGCCATGTGAATACTCCTTCCCAGTTTTTGTTCGAGCCTAAACTTATAGTAGTGCTCGGCCATTCTAATTCGGGAGGCCTTAACCTGGGGATCAGGCTCGTTACGTGCTTGAGCGTAGAGGGTCTCGAGATGTTGATCAGCAGTCTGTCTTGCCATTCCTTACTAGGTCACCTCACCCCGACATGATCATGAATGTGACGATCGATGAAACGCGATGAAAAGTTGAAGACCAATTCAACAAAATAGTCATCGACCGTGTGTTCGGTTGCGATCTCGTACGGGCAGTGTATGGAGGCCGGTAGGTTGGACTTTGATGAGAACCGATCGACAACAAGATCAGTCACCGGGCAGTATAGATCGTAGCGATGATCTATGATTCCCGCCTCCTCAAAATAGCTAAGCAGTACTAACGCTAATCCTTCATCGACGCCCAATCGATTCGCGACTTGCACCGGTGCAACGTCGTGCGAAGCATGATCAAACCGACCTCGTGTTGGACGAGCGACAACTTCGGAGAGATAGGCTTCCAGTTGTGTCAGCGCGTTTGAGAGCTGAGGCAGCCGGTCCCTATATGGATCTAATTCTGGAAAGTACATATTCCACTTCGTCGGCCAAGTTGAAACCGGGGAATTGAAGCATTCGCTCTTCGTAATTTAGGCTCATGAAGATCTGTCGATATAGCTTTTTATCTGAACCCCCTGGCAACCAAAAACCCGCTAGTCCTAAATACGCTCGATCCTTTCCGTCGACTTTTACTGAAGCCGCGTACGCAGGATCGTCGCTAACGTCTGAGCTGCTCACAGTAACTACGCGTGAGTTATGGGCTGTTTTGTCAACGGATCTTTTTCGCTCGAACCATGCCGTTTGACTTGCGATTCCGCGAGAGATTTTCAAAAAATCCGGTTCCTTAATATCATCAACTCCCAACAACTCGATGGCCTTCGCACGATAGTAAGGTACATATCCCAACACATCCTCGCCGCGAAAAGTTCCCTGATGCGGATGCTTCTCGCCGGGTGCGTCCACCATAATCCTAATGTCACCCGTACCACAGTGAGCAGAAATAGTGATGTAATTAGTCTGCGTTACGGCCTTCCAGGATAGCGTTGCACGGTCGGGCTTCATCGATTCGTGCGTTTCGCAGTAGCCGATTCGGACCTCATGTGGCGACCACCAGATGTAATCGAGGGTGGCTTCGAGGGCAACTCCGTTTTGCGTTCAGGTATTTCACTTATTCTAAGCCCGAAAGTCTTTAAATGGTTTTCAAATCGCTGCCGAAGACCGATAGTTTTGAAGTTTATTAACTTTCCCGGATAGAGCCGTTTTTGCCCGTACTCGTTCAACTCCAGAGTCAGCCTTCTCAACTGACCGTACTGTATCTTTCCCTCGCCAATATGGCGCTCCAATAGATTGTAAAAGTCAGCCTTTGTAGATGCGGAATGTGGCTTAAATCCCGAGATCTTGAGCCAATGCTTTATTGCTTCGTGATGGCCATAGTCAACGATGTCTTTGAGGTGATTTGATTTCATGGGCAGATCGCTTCCGTTACTAATGTCGTTCCGTCCTTCATTTGGAGTTAGGGCCGAAGGACAGGTGAGCGGTTTCGTTGTTCCGGACGCCTGTTTTAACACGTCTTGTTTCGAAATGCGAGAAGAACTCAGCGCTAATCATAAAGAATCGGAGGCCTGACACCATCTTCCACGGACTTTCGGTTAGGCGGGAGTCATCTCTAACGAGTCGCTTTCGAATCGACGTCGGTGCCCCCGCCAACATAAACGCACGCATCGGCCATCTGGCCGAGAGTGAGACTGCTTCCCTAAGAGACTATCGGGGTCAGGCCTTCGATTCTGCGATCTTGCTCCTTCTTATTGACTCAATGAATCAATGGATCAATGAACCAATAAAACTACGCCTGAATATTGACCAGAGGGTCGGGCGAGAAGGTTTGGAATAACTGAAAGAGTGCTGTGATGCAAAGTTCTTTTCATCTGCCCTTTGACAGATAGCGGACTGATAATTAAACTGTGCCAATATTATCTAATCACCACCACGGAGCCTGACATGAATCCTTACACTAATCGCTCGGATGTTTCTATCAAGTCGATAAAGCGATCAACCAGGGCATTAATGGGCTGCCTGGGGCTAATAAGCTTTTTCGCGTTTGCTTGTTCCACAGTTGCTCAATGCGTTGATGCGCGCGGTATTCCCGTTACCCTCGTTCGGAATGACCGTTTGAACGACGTAGCCATGGCAAGCCTTGGCCCACGGGGCGAACCAATTGTCCAATACAATCCCAGGGTGCTCTCAATGATGGCCCTTCAAACCCAACGATTTTTCTATATGCACGAATGCGGACACCACGCATTGGGACATGTCCTAAGGCGTATTCCAATGGGAATCGAGCAGGAAGCCGATTGCTTCGGAATCGTGACCCTGGTTAGGAATGGCGAGTTTTCAGATAGTGACATTCAGATAGTCCAGGGTGACCTTGCTCGTGCAGGTCGCGGTGACTGGACTCACCTTCCGGGTCCACAGCGGGCAATCAACCTGCGTGCTTGCCTGGCTGCGGCCGGAACAACTACGTCGTCAGGTCCCACTCTTGAAAGAGATAACGATTCGGACGAAATGAAATCCTGCCTGGCAGATATGCCTGACAAATGCTTAAGCACCTGCATGACTGCCTTCGGGCTGAGTAACAGCGTCTGTAGTAATCAGATGTGCGCTACTACTCCGACAAACGTTCGTTCCTGGCGGCGAAAATGTGAGCGTGAGGTAAGAAATACGGCGGAGTCGGATCGTGCGAATGATGCCTCGGCTCGACTGGGATTCGCTGGCGTTGTCGATAAGCTTCTTGAAAGCAGTAAGAATTCATTTATGTCCGTCAGAGGCTCGCTTGACAGAACACTGGACCGCGACCGTATTTACAATACGCAAATAATTCTGCCTGGCGCGGAAAAATGCAGCATTTGGATCGACGACTCCGGCTTGTCTCGACCTCACTATACATGTGAGATCAAAGCATCGAATGATCGGAATGAGATCGAGAACCAATACCTGGATATGCTGAGATCCATCAGGTCCGCGCTGCCGTCAGCCAGTTGGACTTCCTCGGAACGAATTGGCACCTCTGGCTCAATTCAGAAAAGCACGCGATTTAGCGAAACCGCGTCAAATGGAAGGACCGTGTCGATAGACATTTCGAAGCGAACCGGAACCTTAGCCAGAACCACGGGGACGTACTATCTTGCGGTAACCTTCCGGAGTCCTGAGAGTCATTGAGTTTTTCGGGGAAAGGGTGAGATCGGGGTCAGGCCTTCGATTCTGCGATTCTCGCACGCGAAGCTATCGCTCCTCATAACTCCAGGATGACTCGGCTTAAGCAACATTTATCGAGAGGTTGAAGATCTGAGAATCGCAGAATCCAAGGCCTGACCCCATCAGTTGCAGCTTCGACCGGACGAAAACGGCCCCGGCGTCTCCGCTATCAAGTTGGCTTCGCTTTTGAATCGACGTCGGCGCCCCCGCCAACATAAACGCACGCATCAGCCATCTGGCCGAGAGTGAGACTGCTTCCCTGAAAAAACCGCCGCCGGAGCCGATCGTCAACGTGCGGCCAAGGAACTCCTCAGCTGTGAAATCCCGGAAGGGCAATCGTTGGAGGGACACCAGCTTGCGAGGCCCGAAGGGCCGTCATGAAATAGCCACGACCGTCAGGTCGTGGTTACGGATCTAGAGAATGATCGGGAAGGTCCGAAGGACCGGCATGAATTCATACCGGCCCTTCGGGCCTCAATTGTTTCTGGGTGACTCTTTCCCCGACCTGACGGTCGGGGCTATTACATCACAGCGCTTCGCGCCTGAACTCAA
>CAAGKR010245670.1_pt1 | contig 10387 bp, 8 predicted proteins | sample 2556971 | NCBI WGS metagenome assembly CAAGKR01 (sample SAMEA5207829, study PRJEB30636) | soil metagenome | biome: forest; feature: boreal; material: soil | place: USA | collected 2011-09 | depth 1 m
AGGGCGTGACCGCGGGCGTCGACGAGCAGCTCGGGATGGGTGCGGAGCGCGAGTTCGTTCACCCGTCCAGTCTGGGCTCCCCGCACCCGCGTCACAAGCGTCGTACCAGGGGCCTAGATCGCGCGAAACCCGGCCAGCACGCGGGCCCACATCTGCGGCTCGGCCGGGTAGGGCGCGTTGAACGCCACTCGATCGACGAGCCCGCCGTAGCGCTCGGTCACCTGCGGCGCGATCTCCTCGGGGCGGCCGCTCACGGTGAGCTCGGCGACCAGCTCGTCGGGTACCAGCGCCGCCATCGTGTCCCACTCGCCGCGCCGCGTCCGTAGCTGCAGCTCGGGTTGGAGGTCGCCCCACCCGTGGGCGTCGAGCACGGGGCGGTACGCGGGTGTGGATCCGTAGAACGCGAGCTGGGTCGTCACCGCGAACCGGGCTCGCTCGAGCTCGTCGGCGGTGTCTCCGGTGATGATCATCACCGGAAACGTGATCTCGAAGTTCTCTCGCGATCGGGCGCCCCGCACGAATCCGCGTTCGAGCGCCGGCAGCGTGGTCGTCCGGAGGTAGTGGGCCGTGCTGAACGGGTGGACGATGAAGCCGTCGCCGACCTCGCCCGCGACCTCGGTCATCAGCGGACCGACTCCGGCGAGCACCACTCTGGCGGTGCCGAACGGGTTGGGGCCGGGATCGAAGAACGGAGTCATGAGCGTGTGGCGGTAGAACTCGCCGCGGAAGTCGAGGGGAACCCGCTCGTTCCACGACGCCCAGATCGCCCGCACGGCCAACGTCAGCTCACGCAGGCGCGCGGCCGGATGCGACCACGGCATCGAGAAGCGCTTCTCGATGTGCGGCTTGATCTGGGTACCCAGGCCGAGCACGAACCGGCCCTGCGACACGAGCTGGAGGTCGTTGGCGGTGGTCGCGATCGTCATCGGGTTGCGCGCGAACGCGACCGCGATCGCGGTCGTCAGCTCGAGCCGCTCACTGTGCTCGGCCGCGAGGATCAGCGGCAGGAACGGATCGTGCGGGCCTTCGAAGGTGAACGCACCGTCGTAGCCGTCGGCTTCCATGCGCCGAGCTGCGCCCGGTACCTCATCGAGGCGTTGGGTGACGAGCGCGCCGTCGACCTTCATTCCTACCTCGAATTCGCTGGCACTGCGGGCGGTGGTCTGCTCCCATGGAGCGATGGAATCGTACGGACCCGCGACCTACGGTGACCACATCGCCGATCTCTACGACGAGCGGTACGCGAACCGGGATCCCGAATTCGAGGTGGCGCGCATCGCGGAGCTCGCCGGGCCGGGCCCCGTCCTCGAGCTCGGGGTCGGCACCGGCCGGGTCGCGGTGCGGCTCGCAGCGAGCGGGGTGGAGGTGCACGGCATCGACGCCTCGGAGGCGATGGTCGCGCGCCTGCGCGCCCGACCCGGTGGCTCTTCGATCCCCGTCGCGATCGGCGACATGCGCTCGGTCACCTCGCCGGGCGACGGATACGCGTTGGCGTACGTCGTGTTCAACACCTTCTTCTGCCTGCTCGATCAGGACGCCCAGGTCGAGTGCTTCGCCAACGTCGCGGCGCGCCTCGCGCCGGGCGGTCGGTTCCTGATCGAGGCGTTCGTTCCCGAGCTCGGGCGGTTCGACCGGGGTCAGCGAACCTCGGCGGTGTTGGTCGCCGTCGACTCGGTCGACATCGATGTCGTGATGCACGACCCGGTGGCGCAGCGGGTCGACGGGCAGCACGTGCTCATTCGCGAGTCCGGTACCCGTCTGCTCCCGGTGTCGCTGCGCTACGCCTTCCCGAGCGAGCTCGACCTCATGGCCGGCTCGCGGGCCTCGTGCTCGAGACGCGTGGGGGAGGTTGGGCGGGCGAGCCGTTCACCGAGGCGTCCGAGATGCATGTGAGCGTCTGGCGTAAACCCCTCACTTGACCCAGGTGATGCGGTCGCGGCGCTTCTGCCTGATGTAGCCGTTCTCGACGAACCACCGCGCCGAATCTTCTATCGCGTCGCGTGCCGGCCGCGAGGTGTAGCCGATCTCGGTGCGAGCGCGGGCATCGTCGAAGACCATGTGGGTCGTCGACATGCGAGCCGCTTCGATCGAGACGTTCGGCTCGCGCCGCAGGAGGCGGCCCTCGACGAGCTGCGACGCCACACCGGCGGCGAGCGCCACCGTCTTCGGTACTTGTCGTGTCGGTGCCCGCAGGCCGGTGCACTCGGCGAGGACCTCGAGGATCGACCGCATCGCCAAGTTCTCGCCGCCCAGGATGTAGCTGCGGCCGTCGGCACCTCGTTGCAGCGCGGCGAGCTGGCCGAGCGCGAGGTCGTCGACGTGCACCACGTTCATCGCGGTGTCGACGAAGGCAGGCATCCGGCCGTTGAGGAAATCGAGGATCAGCTTGCCCGTGGGTGTCGGGCGCCGGTCGCCCGGGCCCAGCGGAAACGTCGGCAGCACGATCGAGAGCGGCACGCCCTCGGCCGCCGCGCGCAGAACCTCGTGCTCGGCGACGTACTTCGTCCGCTTGTAGGACCCGAACAGGTGGGCGACGTCGGCGTACGAGGTCTCGTCCGACGCCGGCCCGTCGGGTGTCCCGTCGACGCCGAGCACGCCGACAGTGCTCGTGTAGACCATGCGTTCGCACCCCGCGGCGCGCACGGCCTCGAGCACGTTCAGCGTCCCTCCGACGTTGACGTCGGCGAATTGCTTCGGGTCGCGTGCCCAGAACGCGTAGATCGCCGCGAGATGGAAGACGAAGCGCGCGCCCTCGCAGACGTCGCGCACGCCCGGGGTGTCGCGCAGATCGACGGTGCGGCGTTCGACGTCGAGCTCTCCGAGGTCGTCGAGCACATCGAGGTTCCGCTCGTCGCCTCCGGGCTCGACGACGGCGACGACGTGCGCGCCGTGCGCGAGCAGTGCGCGGGTGACCGCCGAGCCGATGAACCCGGCTGCGCCGGTGACGACGACCCGGTCGCCGGCCGAGATCGGGCGGTTGGTCATCGACCGTTCGCTCACCGGGGGACGCTCTCGGGGGTGCGGTAGCCGCGCCGCAGCGCGCCCTTCGCCATCGTCCGACCGAACTCGAAGATCAGGCCCGAGCCGCGGTGGGCGTCGGCGAGCACGTCGTCGAGCGCGCCGACGAAGTAGTCGACCTCGGCCTGCCCCGCGATCAGCGGTGGCAGCAGCTTGACGATGTTGACGTTGTCGGCCGCCACCTGCGTGAGGATGCGGTGACGGTGGAAGAGCGGCACCACGATGAGCTGGGCGAACATCGCCTTACGCAGTCGCTCCATCGTGTTGAAGCGCCGCCGCAGTGCCGGTGACTGCGGCGCGGCGAACTCGAGACCGATCATCAGACCGAGACCCCGCACGTCGTGGAGCATCTCGTAGCGTTCGCGCAGCGGTTGCAGCGCGGCGGCGAACGCCTCGCCGGTGGCGGCAGCCCGCGCCACGATCTTCTCGTCTTCGAACGCGGCGAGCGTTGCGAGGCCGGCCACCATCGCGAGCTGGTTCCGGCCGAACGTCGACGAGTGCTTCAATGCCTTCTCGATCGAGCTGTACACGCTCGCGAAGACCTTCTCCGAGGTGATCATCGCGCCGACGGGGATGTAGCCACCCGAGAGCGCCTTCGAGATCGTGATGATGTCGGGTTCGAGACCCCAGTGCTCGTACGCGAAGAACTTCCCGGTGCGGCCGATGCCGGTCTGCACCTCGTCGATCACGAACAACGTCCGGTACTTGCGGCAGAGCTCCTGGGCCGCGTGCCAGTACTCGGGCGGGGCCATGTACACGCCCTTGCCCTGGATCGGCTCGACCACGAACGCGGCCGTCTTCCCCTTGGCGAGCTCGCTGCGCAACGCGTCGATGTCGCCGAACGGCACCGCGACGCAATCAGGGAGCAGCGGCCCGAAACCTTCGCGGAACTCTTCGCCGCCGTTGAGCGCGAGCGCGCCGGTGCTCAGGCCGTGGAAGGCGTGCTCCGCGTAGACGATGCCGGAGCGCTTGGTCGCCTGGCGCGCGAACTTGATCGCCGATTCGACGGCCTCGGCGCCGGAGTTGCAGAAGAAGACCCGGTTCATCCCCGGGTGCGCGCGAGTGAGGAGTTGCTCCGCGAGGAGACCGGGGAGGAGCGCGCAGTCCATCTGCACCATGTTGGGGAGGTCGAGATCGATGGCCTGGTGCAGCGCGGCCTTGATCGCGGGATGACTCCGACCGAGCGCGAAGACGCCGAAGCCCGCGAGGAAGTCGAGGTACTTCTCGCCGCGGTCGTCGTAGAGGTAGCAGCCCTCGCCGCGCACGTAGTAGCGATCGAAGCCGAGCGTCTTGAGCACGCGAGCGAGCTGCGGGTTCAGGTAGTCGTCGTGCAGCGCGAAGTTGTCTCCGTGCCTCTCTTCGAGCACTCGGGCGACATCGAACGGCATCTCGATCCTCCAGGTCATGACGCGCCGTTCCGGATACGGGTCAGGATAGTGGGGATCACACCATCCACTTGGGTGCGAACGCGGTGTCGGTCAGTGCCGGTCGGTCGAATCGGAACGGTGAGATGTCGGAGGTCGTGGTGCCGGTGAACGCGAGCTCGGTGAGGCTGCGGCCGAACCACGATGCGAACTTGAAGCCGTGCGCCGCGCGAATCCACCCCCAGATTGGTTCTCGCTGCCCCTCGTGTCGGCGGGATTCTTCGGCGCGCGACGCGCGCTGTCAAGACCGGCCGAAGGCGCCCTTGTTGGTAGCGCCTGGAACGCGCGCGCGACGCCCATGACCGAGGTGCCGATCGGCGACGATTCGGGAAACGACGTTGAGCCCGGGGATTCCGGTCACGCCGCCGCCACCGTGGGTCGCGGAGCTTGCTTGGTAGAGACCGGCGATCGGTGTGCGGAAGTCGGCGTAGCCGGCCGCGGGGCGCATGTGGAACATCTGGTCGGCCGAGAGCTCCCCGTGGAAGATGTTCCCGCCGACGAGCCCATAGTCGTGCTCCATCTCGTAGGGCCCGATCACCTGGCGGTGCAGGATCGACGCGGTGAAGCCGGGCGCGACCTGCTCGACGCGTGCGATCACCCGGTCGGCGTAGGCAGCGAGCGCGGAGCTCATCGGCTTGCCCGCGTACTGGTGCGGCACCCATTGGGTGAACATCGACATCACGTGCGCGCCTTCGGGTGCGAGGGACCGGTCGAACACCGACGGGATGCAGATGTCGGCGAACGGCGCGACCGCAGGCCGGCCCGCGACGGCGTCCTGGAACGCGGTCTCGATCTCGTCGAGCGACTCGGCGAGCACGATCGTGCCCCCGTGCACCTCGGGGTCGAAGCCGGGCTTGCCGGCGAACTCGGGGAGCCGGTCAAGCGCGAGATTCACCTTCACCGTGCCGCTCCGGCTCTTCCACCGCTCGATGTCGGCGACGAAGTCGTCGGGAAGCTCCGACCGGTCGATGTGCTCGAGGAACGTCAGCTTGGGGTGGGTCGCGGCGATCACCACGTCGGCCCGGATTTCCTCGCCCGATTGCAGCACCACGCCGGTGGCGCGGCCGTTGCGTACCACGATGCGATAGACCGGCGCATCGGTTCGCACCACCGCACCGAACGACTCGGCGGCGCTGCGGAGCGCGTCGCTCACGGCTCCCATGCCGCCGGCCGGAAATCCCCACGACGCCAACTTTCCGTCGCCGAGGTCGCCGATCTTGTGGTGGGCCATCACGAAGGCGGTGCCGGCCGAACGGGGCCCGGCCCACGTTCCGATGATGCCGCTGACCGCGAGCACACCCTGCATCTGCGGTGATTCGAAGTACTCGTCGAGCAGATCGGCGATGCTCGTCGTGAAGAGGCGGGTGACGTCGCCGACCGCGCGCACGTCGAGGCCGCGCAGCTGCCACGCCAGCCGGAGCTGGTCGAGCAGGTCGCGTGGTCGCTTCGAGCCCAGCTTCGGTGGCACCGAGGTGAGGAGCGGGCCGAGCGTGTCGGCGAGCCGCCCGAGCCACGCGTCCCAACGCGGCATCGCGTCGGCGTCGGCCTCCGAGAACTTGGCGATCTGCTCGTGACGGCGGGCGGGATCGTCGTCGGGGAGTTGGAGGTAACGGCCGTCGGCGTAGGGAACGAAGTAACCGTGTTGCGGGAAGACGTGATAGCCGTGCCGCGCCAGCTCGAGCTCGCGGAGGACCGTGGGCGCCATCATGCTCATGACGTAGCTGAGTGCCGTCATCTTGAAGTCGGGGCCCCACGGCTGCTCGGTGACCGCGGCACCGCCGACCTTCGAGCGGCGTTCCAGCACCGTGACACGCGCGCCGCGCTTCGCGAGGAGGCCCGCCGCGACGAGACCGTTGTGACCCCCGCCGACCACCACGACGTCGAAGGTGCGCGCCCCGGCTGCCATCGTGCCGAGGCTAGGCCCCGCCTTCCGATTCCCGGTGGCTCTCTGGAACGAATGCGCTGCAAGCGCGCTCGTTGTTCCATTACCCCGCTTCGTCTACCGCGCCTGCTCGAAGCCACGCAGTGTCGCGAGCACGAGATCGCCGAGCGTGTCGAGCACGTAGCCGCCCTCCTGCACGAGCACCGTCGGGATCGCCAGCTCGCCGAGCACCGCGCCGATTGCCGCGTAGCCGCCGGGCGTGAGCTCGAACGGGCTGTTGGGGTCGGCGGCCGCGCCGTCGACGCCGAGCGACACCACGAGCCCGTTGGCGCCGCAGCGCGTCACCTCGTCGGCGAGCTCGGTGACCGCGCGCAGCCACTGCTCGTCGCCCGCCCCCGGCGGCAGCGGAAGGTTGCGGTTGGCGCCGGTGCCGGTGTCGACACCGCGCTCGTCCGCGAAGCCCACGAAGTGCGGGAACCAGCCGTGAGCGGGGTCGACGTGCACCGAGCCGTAGAAGACGTCGCTCCTCGCGTAGAAGATCTCCTGGGTTCCGTTGCCGTGGTGCGCGTCGACGTCGATCACCGCGACCCGGTCGATTCCGTGATCTCGCAGGTACTGCGCGGCCACCGCCGCGTTGTTGAGATAGCAGGAACCACCGTAGAAGTCGGCACCCACGTGATGGCCCGGCGGCCGCACCGCGGCGAAAGCGGCCCGATCACCCGCGAGCACGAGGTCGCACGCCGTCAGCGCGCCGTCGACGGCGACGCGGGCCGCGGCGAACGTTTCCGGCCCGATGAGGGTCATGGTGTCCATGGCGTACATGCCGGCGAGGGCGCGGATCGCGGTCGGCCGGTGAACGGGTCGGCCCGAGGTGAGCTGCGGCAGCGCGAACACGTACGGAACGACGAGTGGCTGCCCGGGATCTTCGAGATGGCCCTCCTCGACCCAGCGCCGGTGCGCGGCCTCGAGGTACGCGACGAACTCGGCCGTGTGGACCCGCAGGACGGGCTCGTCGCCGTGGGCGGTCGCGGGCCGGAGCTCGCTTCCCGCGGCGCGCAACGCGTCGCCGAGCGCGTCGCCCCGCTCGGGTTCCTCGTCGCCGGGAATGCTGACGCCGAGCCAGATGCCCGCGCCCGGCGCGTGCCCCCGGTGGCGGTCGTCCCACACCACCGGCATCGTGAGGCGCACGCCGTCACGCTATCTGCTGCATATCGCTCTATTACATGTCGCTGCGCTTCGGTTCGTGACGCGGCTCAACCGGCGGCTGCTATTCCGCCCGCTCCGCTCGGGAGGCGGTTGCTATTCCGCCCGCTCCGCTCGGGACGTGGGTCACATCGGTACGCTCGGTCGATGGAGTCGTCCGCACCGCCTGCTGCTCGGCCCCGTGCGCGTGATGTCGGTGTCGTGATCGGAACCCTCCCGACCGGACCGACGAATGGCATCGTCGACGTCCCCGGTGTGCGCGTGGGTCACGCCACCGTGTGGCACGACGAGCCGTACGTCGCGCGAACCGGCGTCACCGTGATCGTCCCCGACTCGCTCGACGCACTCTTCGACTCCCCGATCGCGGCCGGCACGGCGGTGCTGAACGGCGCCGGTGAGCTCACGAGCTCGATCGCGATCGCCGAGTGTGGTCTGCTCGAGACACCGATCGCCCTCGCGAGCACCATGGCCGTCGGCCGCGCGTACGACGGGCTCGTTCAGGCCATGATCGCCGCGCATCCCGGGGTGGGTACCGACGATTGCGTCATCCCCGCCGTCGGAGAGTGCGACGACAGCTTTCTCAACGACGCGCGCGGGCTGTCGGTGACCGCGCAGCACACGCTCGACGCGATCGCCAACGCGACGGCGAACGCCGTCGTCGAAGGCGCCATCGGCGCGGGGAGCGGCATGAGCTGCCTCGGCTACAAGGGCGGCATCGGCACGTCGTCGCGAGTCCTCGATGGCTGCACCGTCGGTGTGCTCGCACTCACCAACTTCGGCGTGAGCGAGCAGCTCGTGGTCGACGGTGTGCCCGTCGGTCGCTTGCTCCCGTTCGAAGGTGGCGCAGCGGGCGAGTGGCCCGCCGAGGGCAGCTGCATCGTCGTCGTCGCGACCGACGCGCCGGTCTCGCACGCTCAATGTGAGCGGATCGCGCGTCGCGCCGGTCTCGGTCTCGCCCGTACCGGCTCGATCGCACATCACGGCAGCGGCGAGATCTTCTGCGCGTTCAGCACCACCCATCGCGGCCCACGCGAAACGCACGAGACCGTGGTCACGCGCGTCGAGGTGGCGACACACGCGCTCAACGAGCTGTTCGCGGCCACCGTCGACGCGACCGAGGAGGCCGTGCTGAACAGCCTCTTCGTCGCCGACACGGTCGTCGGCGTCGGCGGCCACCGAGCGGTCGGCCTCCCGCACGACCGCGTCGTCGAGCTGCTCCGGTCGCACGGCCGCCTGCGGTGACATAGGCGCGGCGCGATGGTCTAGGTGGTGCCGGCGAGTTCGCCGTCGGGTCTGGTGACTTCGTAGGTGATGCCGTCGAAGGTGTTGGCCCAGGCGCACCGGTTCAGACCACCGGTTCCGGCCGCGCCCGATCGAGGGCTCCTACCGCCGGGACGGGAAGTCGTCGCGTGCCAACCCGAGCTCCGCGGCCGCGACCGAGCGGGTGTGCTCGAGCATCTTCGCCCGGCTCATCGTCGCCTTGTGCAGCACCACCTGGAGCCCGAGGCCGTCCATCAGCGCAGCCAACCGCCACGCCGATCCGGCCGGATCCGCGGTGCGGAACCGCTTGGCGGTCACACCGTCGCGGATCACCCGTTCGAGCAGCGCGATCCACGCCTGGTCGAGCTCCTCGGAGATCTCCCGCAGCGGCGGGCTCCGCAGCGCCTCGCCCCACGCGTCGATCCAGAGCGTCCAGCTCTGGTCGCGGGGCCCGGGCAGGTACTCCCGCAGCACGCGATCGAGGCGTTCGACGGGATCCGAACCGGCTGCGACCGTCTTCTCGAGCCGGCGGATGTCGGCATCGGCCGCGTAGCGCATCGTCTCCGCGAGCAGCTCGTCCTTCGACGCGAAGTGGTAGTGGACCAGTCCCGTCGAGACGCCGAGGGCGTCGGACACGTCCTTGATCCGGGTACCGCCGAATCCCTTCTCCAGCACGACCGCCCGCGTCGCTTCGAGGATCTCGATCCGTCGTTGCTCGACGCTGACCCGGTTGCGGGAACGGCGTGACGACGCCGTGGATTTGAGCACCGCCTGCAGCGTACCGGGTAGTGGGCGACACCCCTTACAACGACGGTGGTGTGTCCGCGCTCAACGCTTCCAAGAGGAGTCGATGGACGTGCGCGACACCCCGCTCGTGCTCCGTGGAGAGCACGCCGTGAGCCGAGAGCCCGCCCGCGTAGGTGCGCTGTATGACCTCGCAGATCTCGAGATCCTGCGCGACGACCTCCTGGGTCGCGGCGAGATCGAGCGCGCGGCGCTCCTCGCCGACCTCGGGCGCCCAGAGGTGGTCGCGCTCGACGATCGTGGTGGCGGGCCCCGTGGGGGTGAGGCGCATGGGCGCCGCGTAGCCGCCGAACATCGAGATCATCGTGTTGGGGAAGAGCGTGACGTATCCGCCGTTGTTGAACGACTCCGGCGCCACGAACTCACCGACCCGTTCCCATCCCGGCTCTCCCGGCGCGCTGGTGGCCAGCGCCTCCTCGGAGGGATCGCGAGGGTTCAGCGGGCGGTCCCACGCGAACACGATGGGGCCGACCTCGAGCATCGGGTACTCGTAGCCCGCGGTGGGGAGCTGCGAGTGGAGGAACGGCGTGTGGTAGTTCTCGGAGTAGTTCTCGACGATCACCTTCCAGTTGGTCGCGCACTCGTAACGGTCGCGGTGTCCGAGCTCCAACCGGTCGAGGTGGTACGGCTCGACTCCCTTCCCGAGCGGGCCGGGGTCGAAGTCGGCGGCGTGCGCGTCGAGGTTCACGAGCAGTTGCCGGGCGAACGTGATGACCCGCACCTCGAACAGACCCGAGCACGCGGGGTCGAAGCCCTCGGGTTCGCCGACGCCGGCCGCGCGCGCGAGCGAGCCGTC
>CAAGKR010339814.1_pt1 | contig 10385 bp, 8 predicted proteins | sample 2556971 | NCBI WGS metagenome assembly CAAGKR01 (sample SAMEA5207829, study PRJEB30636) | soil metagenome | biome: forest; feature: boreal; material: soil | place: USA | collected 2011-09 | depth 1 m
CGTGAACGGGCCGTCCGGATGGTCTTCGAGCACACCGAGGAGCACGGGACGCAATGGGCGGCGATCCGCTCGATCTCAGGCAAGCTCGGGATGAGTGCGGAGACGCTTCGGCTCTGGGTCAGGCGGGCCGAGACCGATGAGGGCCTGAGACCTGGGCTCACGAGCGACGAGGGGTGAGGTGTCGTGTTATGCGGATAGGCATAAGCCCAGAAACAGACAGGACCGAGCGCGCCTATTATGTTCTCATCCGGGGAATCCGGGATGCGAAGTGATTTCGCACCGACCCGCCTAATCATTGTTAGACGCAGTGCCGCGCCCTACGGAGGTCCTGGTGGCGTCAACCAACCGCGTCAGTGGTTTCGACGTGACTCGGCAAGTTGTCGATGAAGTTGCTGGGTGGGTGCAGCGATTGTCCAAGCCGCTGGTGCCCGCGAAGGCGATTGCCTATGGCGACGACTTCAGATGGGTCTTCGCGGACGAGTCGGCTTTGGTGTTGGTCGTTGCAAAGGCCGTGAGAATCGCCAGCGCCCTCGAGGCATCGGTCGTGCTCCTCGACAAAGGATTCATTCTCGAGGCGGCGTGTCTCATGCGTATTGTCTCGGACTATTCGGCGGAGATTCTCGCGGTGTGCGAGGGCGAGCTTCGCAAGCAGCACACCAAAGCTCAGCGGGAGTTCATTTCGCAGTTCTTCACCCGGAAGCTAATCGAGCCAAATCCTCAGCCCCCAGAGAAGCAACGCTTCGTGGGTCGCGATGATCTGCTCAAGGCGCATGTCAGGCTCGGTGACGCTGCTGGAGTTGATGGCGGCAGCTTCCGCGACATGAAGCGCACGCTGGACTTCGGATACGACGGATACGTGCACGGCTCCTACTCGTCGGCGATGGAACTCTACGATGGGAGAGCCAACGAGTTCATGTTGTGCGGCGACGTCGATCCTGAGCAGCAGCGGATCTACTTCACCGCGTTTGCCGGCAAGGTGCACGAAGCGGCGGTAGCATGCGGGTTCATTGCCCTCATTGAGAGGGATGCGGAACTTCATGCGGCCATAGGCAACGCACTTTGCCGTCTGAACGAGTCGAATGATCAGAGCTTGGACTAGGTTCCGTGTGGACGCGCCCGCGAGCCACTCCGCTCGCTGGAGTACTCTATGGGCGTCATCGATCTGAGGGGGAGAAATGGCGCAGAGGGCACCGACGGCACCACGCGATCGAAAGGCCATCATCGCGGATATCGAGGCGGCGAGGGACTCTAAGGTCTTGGTATACGTGACCGGGGACAGGGCCGGCCTCCCGCCCGCACGAATCGGGGAAGACGCCGTCCGTCCGATGTACGATCACCTACTCGGCTTCACGGCCGACGGGCCGGTCGGCAACATTGACCTATTCCTCTACAGCCGCGGCGGTGACGTCAGTGTGCCTTGGCGAATCGTCAGCATGATTCGTGAGTTCTGCGACAACTATCGGGTGCTCATTCCGTACAAGGCCCATAGTGCCGCCACCATGGTTTCGCTTGGTGCGGACGAGGTGGTAATGGGTCGCAAGGCCGAGCTGGGACCCATCGACCCGACGCTCAGTCGGGTGTCACAGTCTGAGGGCAGCGTGCCGCCCCCGGAGATCAGCGTCGAGGACGTGTCGTCCTATATTTCGTTCATGAAGGATCGGGCCGGCATCTCAGACCAGTCGGCCCTGTCCGCGGTGGTTTCTCAGCTGGCGGAACACCTCACGCCCCTGACCCTCGGGAGCGTGAACCGTCAGTACTCTCACATCCGTCTCGTAGCGCGGAAGCTGATTACCGCCCACAACGCGAAGACCGACGAAGACAAGGCCCAGGCGATCATCGACGCACTCACAGAGAAGATGTACTCGCACGGGCACGCGATCGGACGGTATGAAGCCGCTGAACTCGGCCTGCCGGTCACCAACCCCGACCCCGCCCTCGAGACGCTGCTCTGGGAGCTCTACTTGAGCTACGAGGCCCAGTTGAAGCTCTGTGAGCCCATGGATCCCGATGGTCTCCTCGCGGCAGCCAACTCGGACACTTTCACATCCATGAACGAGCCAGTCGCCGTGATCGAGTCGGCTGGCCGACTGGACGTGTTTGAGGCCAACGTCGAAATCAGGCGCCGCCGTCAGGTGCCTCCAAACCCACAGATCAACATCAACATGCAACTGGGGTTGCCTCCGGGTGTCGACCCGAACGCGCCGAACGTCCAGCAGACCGTTCAGCAGATTCTGAATGCCGCTGGGCAAGCGCTTCCCCAGATGATTCAGGCGGAAATCGCTAGACAGTCGCCTATTGTCGGTATAGAAATGAGAACCTACGGCGCTTCATGGCGTAACAAGTAGCCTCCGGCAGGGCAGGGAAGGTAGCCATGACAGTCACGATTCGGGTTGGCGCGTACCAGTTTGGCCAGATCCAGATGAGCATCGGTCAACCGGTAGTCGAGCAGCCTGTCCAGATGGACTCCGCTGAGCGCGTCTATGTGTACAGGCAGCCTCGCGAGACGCTCAGTTGTCGTCCGGACCCGGCTTCGACGCGTGGCGTGCAGTATGTAGTGCCCGCCAGCACTCTCTAGCGACGGCCTCTCTTGTCTCACTGGACAACCCCCTCGGGGCTTCCTCGGCATGCGCTGCCGAACAAGCGCTTCAGCGGACGGCGTCAGCGCTGGGCTGAAGCGAGCGCGTGACCGCCGCTCATGCCAAACACGTTAGCCCGGGCTACATCAACGGGGGGATGAACTTGGATTGGCCTGTCGCGCTCGTGTCATCGCTGTCGTCCGGGCTCTTGGGCGTCGTTGTGTCAACGATCTACTACCGCCGGCATGAGCGTCGGCGGGCCAAGCTGGATACGCTGACAAGGCTCATCGGGTTCCGCTTCGACCTACGTGGTCGCGAGTTCTCACGAGCGCTGAACGAGATCTTCGTGGTCTTCCACGATTCGCCCAAGGTGCTTCGTGCGCTGCAGGACTTCCACCAGGTCATTGTCTCCAGCCAAGGCCAGCTCGCGAACGACAAGCTGATCTCTCTGCTCAAGGCCATGTGCCGGGACGTCGGCATCGACCCGGCCAGCGTCAATGACTCCTTCTACCTGCAGCCCTTTAACGTCGAGCCGGGTTCGGCTGCACCACAGGCGGGAGATAGCGCGGGCTAACCAGCGCTTTAGCCTGACGCGTTCAAGGTGGGCGCATACACTGGAACCGCTAGGCGCGCAGGTTAAGCGCAAGACGTTAGGCGGAGAGCATGGGACTCAAACGCTCCAATCGAAATCGCGACGCCGACTTGTCGACCGCCGATTCGGAGTTTCAGCAGTTCTTGGTCAACTCTGATGAGAGAGCTGGCGTGATTGTCGGATCCGTGATGCTTGAGCAGCGGCTGTCTGAGTATCTGCACAAGATCGCAGTGCAGGACAGCAAGCTCATCAGCACGGTTCTCGATCGCGGCAATGGGGAACCCCTCTTGGGATCGTTCGCGTCGAAGATTCGGATTCTCGAGTTCTTCGGGAAGTTGAGCGGTGACGAAGTCCACGACTTGGACGTGATTCGAGACATTCGAAATGACTTCGCTCACAACATCCGCCTTTGTAGCTTCTCCGATCCAGAAGTTGTCGCTCACGTCAGCAAACTGATCATTGGGTGGAATGCGGTCAAGAATCGCAATACGCCGCCCAGAATCGTGTTCAACGTCGAGATCTACTCGCTCTACACCATGATCGGCCAGCGCATGTCCGCTGAGATGCCGGCTGTCAGGCCGTCGGACTGGCGCATCGGGTGAGACGCTCTGCTAGCCTGGCCAAACCAGCGCGTCCAGCGAATGGCGCTAGGCTGGGCTCGACATGAGGGCGCTTGGCCCGCCGGTGAAGTGCCCAACAGTTCGGCAGGACACATCGTTGACGGTCGGCGGCGATCGCACTCAGAGTTGGGGTCTGTGAGAACTGGCTGGTACTTCGCATACGGGATCGGAGTGGCGCTCAATGCCGGGGGCGTCTACTGCAGCCTGTCTGCGTACGCACGCACATTCAAGGTTCACGGAAAGACCGACCTCTTGCCGTGGATGGTTGCCTCCAGACGTGCAATGCGAGGCTTTCTCGCGCGATTCCTTCCCTTCCTGCGCAAAGACACGACCGTTCATCTTGCCAGCGGGACGGCGCATGCGGCCGGCGGCTCATTCCTGATTGCTGATATGCGACTGGTCGTTCCCGCAGATGCGCCCGTGGAGTTGCAGATACGAGCGCTCAACAGCGCCATAGAGAGCTTGGATCGAACTGTCGTGGCTGAAAGGGAGGCCAGAGCCAGCGCATTGGCCGATGTGCATTCGCAACTCGGAGAGTTGTCGCAAAGGCTTGTCGACTCAGTCCAACAGCTTGATGAGAAGCTGTATGACGTTGGCATCGAGAGCCTGAGGCGGCAGATTCTTGGCGTCAGCATGGTGATTCTCGGCACCGTGCTGCTCGGCCTCCTGGGTCTGTTCCCACCGGCATAGCGCTTGCATTGCCGCCATCCGCTTATAGCGGGCGGCGGCACGCTGGGCGCAACAAGGAAACGACGCGTCTGTGACCACCGTCAGCCCCCTCCTGTATGCTGCTGGAAGTGTGCTGACGACTGCCTTGGGGGCTTCGCGTGTCAGAACCGGTGGAGGCGTACTTCTCGCAGCTGCGTGACATCCGCGCGTCCGGCGCCGGCGTTGCGGAGATCAGCTACTACGGCCCTCTGGCCGCGCTGCTCGACGAGGTCGGGAAGGGCCTCAAGCCCAAGGTCCGGGCGCTTATGCAGCTGCGCAACACCGGTTCGGGAAACCCTGACGGTGGTCTCTTCGCGGCGAATCAGCTCAAGGGGTGGGAGCCGGGCGTCGACCCGCTCGCGGGGCAACTGCCGGGTCGCGGGGCCATCGAAGTCAAAGGCACCGGGGATGACGTCTTCGCCGTCGCCGTGTCAGAGCAGGTCGCGCGCTACGTCGAACGCTATGGGCTCGTCCTCGTCACGAACCTTCGCGACTTCGTACTAGTTGGCAGGGATGCCGCCGGCTCGGGAGTGCGCACGCTCGAGTCCTGTCGGCTCGCCGAGACTGAGGCGGGCTTCTGGGGGCGAGTCGCCCAGCCTCGCAAGTTCGCGGCGGAGGCGGGGGAGGGGCTCACCGAGTTCCTGCGTCGAGTGCTGCTTCACAACGCGCCACTCACCGATCCGAAGGACGTCGCCTGGTTCCTTGCCAGCTATGCGCGTACGGCGCGCCTGCGGCTCGAACAGAAGCACGAGCTCCCGGCGCTTGATGCGCTACGCGGCCAGCTCGAGGATTCGCTCGGACTGAAGTTCGAGGGCGAGAAGGGCGACCACTTCTTCCGCTCGACGCTGGTGCAGACGCTCTTTTATGGCATGTTCGCGAGCTGGGTCCTGTGGGCGCGCGACCGTGACCACGCAACGTCGATCTCTTGGGACCAGCGCTTCCAGTGGGAGACCGCCACGGCCACTCTGCACGTGCCGATGGTCTATGAGCTCTTCCGCCAGTTCGCTGACGTGCGGCAGCTCGGCGCGCTCGGGATCTCAGAGGTCCTTGAGTGGGCCGAAGAGGTCATCTGGCGCGTCGACCGTCCTGCGTTCTTCGAGAAGTTCCGCGAGGATCACGCGGTCCAGTACTTCTACGAGCCCTTCCTCGAGGCGTTCGACCCGCAGCTGCGCAAGGAACTCGGCGTCTGGTACACGCCCGATGAGGTCGTGAAGTACATGGTCGCGCGCGTCGACACCGTGTTGCGCGAGGAGCTCGGCATCGCAGATGGGCTTGCCGATCCGAGCGTCGTCGTCCTGGACCCGTGCTGCGGCACCGGCGCATACCTCGTTGAAGTGCTCCGCAAGATCGATGAGACCCTGCAGGCCAAAGGCGCCGACGCGCTGACGCGTCAAGACGTGAAGCGCGCAGCGATGGACCGCGTGATCGGCTTTGAAATCATGCCGGCGCCGTTCGTGGTCGCGCATCTGCAACTCGGAATCCTGCTTGCCGAACTTGGCGTACCGCTCCGCGATGCTGACGAACGTGCGGCCGTCTACCTGACGAACGCGCTGACCGGCTGGGGCAGCGGCGAGGTTGTTCCGCCGAAGGACAAGCGTGTCGGTCCGGGCCAGCTCCACAGTACGGTGCTCTTCCCCGAGTTTGCGGAGGAGCGCGACGCCGCTGACCGCATCAAGCGCGAGGAGCAGATTCTCGTTGTGATCGGAAACCCCCCGTACAACGGTTTCGCAGGCGTCGCGCAGGACGAGGAGGCCGACCTCATTGAGCCGTACAAGCGTGGTCTCGCTTCCGAATGGGGCATCACCAAGAACTACTTGGACGACCCATACATCCGCTTCTTCCGACTTGCAGAGCGCGCAATCGCCAACCACCGGGGCAAGGGCGTTGTCAGTCTAGTCTCCACCTTCTCCTACGTCGCAGATCCGACCTACGTGCAAATGCGGCGTCACCTGCTTTCCAGTTTCGACTCGATTTGGATCGACTCGCTGAATGGCGACAGCAGGAAGACAGGCAAGACAACGCCTGAGGGATTGCCCGACCCGTCGGTCTTCTCGACACCGCGGAACCGTGAGGGCATCCGAGTCGGAACCGCGATCGCTACGATGGTTCGCACGGGCGACGCGCCTTCCTCTCGTGTCGAGTATCGCGACTTCTGGGGTGCGGCAAAGAAGGATGAACTTGTCGCTTCGTTGCATGGCTGGCCTGGAGTATTGCGCTATGAGATGGTCAATCCTTCCGCCGTCAATCGATTCGCGCTACGGCCGACTGAGATCTCCGATGACTACTTGAGTTGGGTGCCGGTCGACGAACTGTCACGCGTGGCACCTCAGCTTGGGCTCAACGAGAACCGTGGGGGTGGCCTTCAAGGCAAGGACCGCGATTCCGTGCTCGCTCGCGTGGCGGCGTTCATTGAAGGGACCGGGGACGAGAACACCCGGGGATTGGGAAGAGTGGCGGCCGGGTACGAGCCCGGACTCGTTCGCGAAGCCATGCGTAGCCTGCCCGAGCGTGATCGCGGTCACGTGCTGCCGTACCTTGTGCGGCCCTTCGACCAAGGCTGGGCGTTCGTTTCGAGTGTGCGCGGACTGTGGAACAGGCCCAGACCACAGCTGCAGAGGTGGATCGGCAGTTCCGGGGCGTTCCTACTGACGCGACCTGCGTCCGCCGTTCGCGACGAAGGCATGCCCGCCATCTTCACTCGGGTGCTCGGGGAACAGGACCTGCTCCGGGGGCACGCCTACTACTTTCCATTCGCCGTCCCGATGTCCGCCAGCGATGGTGCTGCCGTCCTGCCCGGTTTGTCGATGGACGGAACGGAGCCGAACCTGTCCCCCCGAGGCCTGCGCTGGCTCGATGAGATTGGCTTCGGGTCCGGCCGCACGGAGGTGTGGTTCCACGTTCTCTCGGTTCTGTATTCGGACTCGTACCTACGCGAGAACGCCGCCGCCGTGGCTGGGTCTTGGCCTCGGGTGCCGCTGCCTGCAGACCCGATGCGATTGGTGATGTCGATTGATCTGGGCAAGCGGGTGGCGGACCTTCTCGAAGGAAGTCCGCGCGCGACGTCGAACATGGAGCGTCGCTTTGGTGTGCTGTCTTCTGCGAGCGGTCAACTCGATCCGGCGGCGGACCTTGGTGTTCTCGCACATTGGGGCATCGTCGGCAAAGGCGGCATCACGATGCCCTCCACTGGCAAGCTGACCGAGCGCGACTACTCCGTCGACGAGCGTGCAGCAATCGCCGAGTCTCTCGGCATGTCGGCCGAATCCGCGAGTGCCCTCCTCGGCGACACGTGCTTTGACGTGTACCTGAACGACGTAGCTTACTGGCGCTGCGTGCCGGCCAACGTGTGGCGCTACACGATCGGCGGCTACCAGGTCATCAAGAAGTGGTTGAGCTACCGCGAGCGCGTGCTGCTCGGCCGCGACCTCAAGCCCGAGGAGGCGCGCTACGTCACCGAGATGGTGCGACGCATCACCGCTCTTGTGCTGATGCAGCCCGAACTCGATGCGAACTATGAGCGGGTGAAGGCCGACGTCTGGGACTGGTGCGAAGCGAAAGCAGGGACGGTCTGCGGATCCATCGATGACGAGCCGCCATCGTGAACACGTTCTACTTCCCGGTCGTCGGACCCTACTATCCGCATGGTCCGGACATGCGTGTCTGGGACTTCGATCCGGGTCTGTCAAAGGAGCAGCCTTTCTCCCGAAGTTACCGCAGACCCTTCCAACCGCGAACGGAGAAGTTCTCCTGTTGGTGGCGGAGTTGATGAACTGCAACTACGAGCTCGCTATCCGTGACATCAATATGCGCGCGGCCATTGAGGCGGCCTTCTCCTTTCGCGCGCTCACGTACATCCACGGAGCGAGTCCATATCTTCTGCCATGTGGCTGGGCTCGATCTGTCTTGCATTCCATGCGAAGTAGATCAAAGCCACGGAGAGTATCCCGAATCAAACGGCCTGCTCAGAGGTCCAAAACGCTTGCGCATATAACAGCGGACTGGTAATATATGGATATATGCACAAAGCAGGTTATCAGCAACACGGCTTTACAATTGTTGAACTTCTCGTAGTCATCGTAGTCATTGGCATTTTGGCTGCGATCACCGTCGTCTCCTACACGGGCATCAGCCAGAAGGCCATCGTCGCAATGCTGCAGTCGGACCTGGGCAACTCCGCCCAGAAGCTGAAGCTCTACCGCGTAGAGCACGACGCATACCCGGTAACCCTTGACGGCAGCAACTGCCCGACTGGACCGGCTGACACCAACTACTGCTTGAAGCCTAGCTCTGGCAACACCTTTGCCTACAGCTCATCCAGCCCCTACTCCAGCTTCAGTCTGGTCGCCACGAATACTAATGGAATCAGCTACTACGTCACCGATAGCTCTGGCCCGGTCGCCTATGCTTCCATCGTCGTAACTGGCGGCAATACTGTCACCACGGACGGTCTCTACACTGTTCGCACGTTCACTAGCGGCGGAACACTGATTGTTACTGGGGGGACTATTGCCGGGGCTCAGGTTCTTGTCGTTGGTGGCGGGGGAGCTGGCGGCTATTCCTACAGCGGCGGGGGCGGTGCAGGCCAGTTCCTATTGCTGACCAGTCAGTCTCTCAGTGGGACCATCACCGTCACGGTAGGGGCAGGTGGCACCCCCGGCACGGGCGGCACTGGAAACGGCGTCAGTAGCTCGTTCGGATCGAGCACTGCCATCGGTGGCGGTGAAGGCGGCTATTACCAAGGCCCCGGGCACACCGGTGCTTCGGGTGGTGGCGCTGGCGGCTCCTCATCGACCCAAACCGGCGGCACGGGGACCGCTGGTTACAATGGCGGTACGACTGTCCAGTACGACTATGTAGGGGCGGCGGGGGGCGGCGGTGCGGGAACAGCTGGACACGCGAACGCAGGTAACGGCATAGGCGGTGCCGGGGGTGCCGGTCTCTCGTCAGCGATTTCGGGTTCCACCGTCTGGTACGCCGGTGGTGGTGGTGGCTATGGGTACTTCAGCGGCGCCAGTGGCGGTAGCGGTGGTGGTGGCGCAGGCGCTTATAGCACCGGCATTGGTGGCGCAGGCGCTTCCAACACGGGTAGTGGGGGCGGTGGCAGTGGATATACTCTGAACGGTGCCGCGGGCGGCTCGGGCATCGTCATCGTTCGCTACTTGACCCCGAGCTAGACGGCCTCCCCGCATTAGTCATTGCGAACGGGATGAAGCCATGAAAAGGGCCCACGGGAAACCGGCAGGCCTACGTTGATGGGCGAACAGGGCACGACGTGGACAGGGACAGCTGGCCAGAGCAGAATCGCAACATGTGGCGACTCCTACGAGACCGAATACTGCGACTGTTCCGAGGGCGCTGGTTCAGGTATTTCGATCGCATCCAGGTCGTCGATTCTCTTGCGGCTGTTCCGGCGTCAATCCCGCCCCACACTGCATTCATGGTCGTGAAGGGAACGGCGCCCGCGTGGATAGCGTTCACCTGTCCTTGTGGGTGCAACCGGAGACTGCTGCTCCCGCTCACGGCGACTCGCTATCCGCACTGGTCTGTCCAGACGCGAAGAGGCCGGGTCTCGCTCAAACCGTCGGTCGACGCCGCGGAATGCGGGGCTCACTTCTTTGTTCGCGACGGGACAGTCGACTGGTGCTACGCATCCGGCGGCCAAACCATGTCTAGGAACGGCTCTTGGTCGCCTCGACCGTAAAGGTCGATCGCACCGCACCAACAGTCGTCTGTGGCTAAGCGCAGGCTTCGGACAAACTGAAGATCATCGAAGCGAACGAGAACCTCGTTCGTATTGGCATTCAGACCGCGGAAGCTGGTCAGATAGTCGATCAGGAGACTCACGGCGAGCCCGGCTACCACAGTGGTAAAGGGCACGACGGCAGGATC
>CAAGKR010130580.1_pt1 | contig 10384 bp, 12 predicted proteins | sample 2556971 | NCBI WGS metagenome assembly CAAGKR01 (sample SAMEA5207829, study PRJEB30636) | soil metagenome | biome: forest; feature: boreal; material: soil | place: USA | collected 2011-09 | depth 1 m
GAGCGCTCCGCGGAGCGCTCGCCGATTCGATTGGCCGCGTGCAGGCCGGGACTCGCTGGCTCAGGCTGCCGGGGGGATGCAGCCCGGTCTCGTTGTCCCGGCCCGCCGCGATCAGGCCGTCTGCGCCGTGGGCGCGTCGGCGACATCCGACAGGACCTCGGCACGCACCTTCGGCGGCCGGCCCCGCTTGCGCTTCTGCGGCAGCACCTTCCCGTTGAGGAAGAGCTGACCACCCCACACGCCCCACGGCTCGCGCCGCGCGACGGCTCCCTCGAGGCACGGCTCTCGCACCGGGCACTCGAGGCAGAAGGCCTTTGCCGAGTTGATGTCGTCGATCTGCTCCGAGAAGAACAGCTCGAGCATGGACCCGGTGCCGTTGCTGCACCGGGCGAGCGCCTGCCAGGCCGGCGGCTCGAGAGCCTCGCCGGTCCCCGTCTGGAGGGCGTGTAGGGCGAACATCGCCGTTCTCCTGTTCGTGGGTGAGTGTCGTCGTTGCGGTCGGTGGGTGGTTCGTGGACGGTGGTGGGCGGGCAAAACAAGAAGGCCGCCGGGTTGCCCCGGCGGCCTGGTGGGAGTCTTGCGGTAGCGGGTGCTACGGCAGGGACACCGAGGGCGGCCGGGGCGATCCGGGCTTGCCGGTCGTGATGTCGAGCGAATTTCCGTTCGACCACGACGCAGTGCCCATGGCGCACACCGGGAAGGCCGGAGCCGGGACGCGCGAGAACCCGGCACGGGCAACCTGATGGCGCTGCGCGTACTGGGTCTGCATCGTGGGCTTGCCTCTCCGGTTTCGGACGGTTTCGGTAGATCTGGTGGTTTTCTGGCCGGGCAGCCGAGGCTGCCGGGTCGATCTCATCATTTCATATCGGGCCGGTCAAATGAATTATTCGCGATCAGATCGAGCAGGAACTCGTGCACGACCGGAGAGCCCGCCACCACGTTGCCGCTGGCCAGCCAGCGCCGGTCGTCGCCGGCCCAGTCGGTGACCACCCCGCCGGCCTCCCGGACGATCAGGCCGCCGCCCGCGACGTCCCACGGGCCGAGGGCGAGCTCGAAGTACCCGTCGAAGACGCCGCTGGCGGTCCAGGAGAGGTCGAGGCTGGCGCCCCCGACGCGCCGCAGGTCCTCGAGCGACCGCATCGCCGCGGCGAACACGGCGAGGTAGCCCTCGATCAGGTGCTTGCGCCGGAACGGGAACCCGGTCGCACAGATCGCCTGCGCGGGTGCCCGCTCGCTCACCCGGATCGGCGCGCCGTCGCGAAACGCTCCCCCGCCCAACCGCGCCGAGTAGGTGCGACCCAGCAGTGGCGCGGCCACGACACCGACGATCGGCACCTCGTCCTCCACGAGGCCGATCGAGACTCCGACCGCCTCGAGACCGTGCAGGAAGTTGGCGGTTCCGTCGAGCGGGTCGACGAGCCAGCCGAGCGCGGCCCGTTCTCCGCCGCCCTCCTCGCCGAGCACCGGGATGTCGGGCATCGCCGCGATCAGCGCGTCACGAACGGCCGCCTCGCTGCGGAGATCGGCCGCGCTCACCCAATCGCCGGGCGCCTTCTCGCGCACCTCGCGCGGCGCGCCGAACTCCTCGACGACGATCGCGCCACCGACGCGAGCCGCGTCGAGCGCGACGGCGAGCAGGTGGTCGAGGTCGCGCGCGTTCATCGACGCCCGGCAGAGCTGCGCAACGTCGCGAGGAGCTCCGGTGTCGCCGCTCCGAGCAGCTGACGCCGAGCCGAGAGCGCAGGAGTCACGAGCTCCTGCCCGTCGATGTCGACCACGGTCGCGCCGGCTTCGTGGCACATCAGGAGACCACCGAGGTAGTCCCACGGTGCGTGCCACGCGCCACCGTCGATGTAGCCGTCGAGACCGCCCGCCGCGAGGCCGCACAGCGCGAGCGACGCGCAGCCGAGCACCCGATACTGATGCCAGGGCAGCAGGCGGGCGGGCCAACCCGAGAGCGCGACGATCGAGTCTTCGATCTTGCGAACCGACGACGCGTGCAGCCGCTGACCGTCGCGGAATGCACCGCCGCCGCGTGTCGCGGAGAACGATTCGCCGGTCGCGTGGTTCACGACGAGCGCGGCGACCATGCCCTCACCGTCGAGCGCGCACAACGACGTCGCCCAGTACGCGAGATCGTGCGCGCAGTTCGTCGAACCGTCGACCGGATCGAGGACGATGGCAAGGTTCGGGGAGCTCCCCGAGATACCCGACTCCTCGCTCACGATCGTCGCCGGAACCCCCCGCAGGATCTCGAGCGCGACGCCATCGGCGACGAGGTCGAGCGCGTACTGGCCCGGACGTTCGGTCAGCCGCTGCCGCTCACCCGGGCTCAGTGCCTTCACGGCTGTGCCGATGTCGCGCGCGACCCGCTCGAAGACGGCGATGAGCTCGGCGGGTTCCACGGTGCGGGAGTCTCGCATGCCTGGCGGCAGCGCTAGCGATCCACGGCGACGCGTTCGGGATGCGAGTAGACGTTGAACCGGTCGTCGCGTACGAAGCCGACGAGAGTCTGGCCGAACCGCTCGGCGGCCTTCACCGCGAGGCTCGACGGCGCCGACACCGCGCAGAGCATCGGGAGGCCCGCGACGGCCGCCTTCTGCACGAGCTCGAAGCTGAGCCGACCCGAGACCATCAAGATCTCCTCCGACAGCGGGAGTCGTCGGGCCAGGAGCGCCTCGCCGACGAGCTTGTCGACCGCGTTGTGACGACCCACGTCTTCGCGCACGGAGATCAGCGTGCCGTCGGCACCGAAGGTCGCCGCCGCGTGCACACCACCCGTCGTCTCGAACACCGCCTGCGCCTCGCCGAGACGACCGGGAAGCGCGCGCACGGTCGACGCCGCGACGGTCGGACCGGCCGCAACTTCACCGCAACGCACCTCGACGTCGTCGAGCGCGGTCTTGCCACACAACCCGCAGCTTGCCGTCGACACGAAGCGACGCGCCTTCAACGACGCGACGACCGCGTGGCGCAGGCGAAGCGTGACCACGTTGAACTGCTGATCGCCGCCGGGCCCGACGCAGTACGCGACCGACGCCACCTCGTCGGGATCGGCGATCACGCCCTCGGTCAAGCAGACCCCGACGGCGAGCTCGAAGTCGTTTCCGGGCGTACGCATCGTGACCACGAGAGGAGCAGGCTCTTCCCCCGGTCCGTGGACACGGATCTCCATCGGCTCTTCGGTGACCAGCTGGTCGGGCCGGGCTCGACTGCCCTGCGCGTCGACCGCGACCACCTGGACCCGACTTGTGGGTCGACGTATCGGCGCGTCACGCGGTGTCACGGCCGGACGCTATCCCGGTGCGCGCAGGCCCAAACGCTCGAGGTCGCCGGGCGTGTCGAGATCCTCGAAGGCGTCGGCACCGGTCACCGCCTGCCATTGCGCCTCGGTCACGAGATCGGCGGCGACGGCGGTGAGCAGCGCGCGTAACGAGCGCTCGCCCGTCGCGAGCAGCCCTCGCGCCGCGGCAACGGCGTCGGGCCCGTAGCGCGCGCAGACGAGCTGCGGCAGGGCCCCGACCATCGGCACGACCGTGGGAGCGCCCGGCCAGTCGGCGAGCAGCGCGAGCAGGGGGCTCTCGACGCGCACGAGGTCGCAGGCGAGCAGCACGACGCTCTCGGCTTCGAGGGCACCGGCTCCGGCCACCAGCGCCGCAAGGGGTCCGGAGCCCGGAGGAATCTCGCACACGGCGCGGAGCCCGGTGTGCCCGGGACCCACCTCGACCAAGGGTGAGCACACCGCCCCGAGCACGCGCGCTGCGCGCCCGGCGAGCGTCTCGTCGCCGATTCGCACCGTCGCCTTGTCGAAGCCGAGCCGGCGACTGGTGCCTCCTGTGAGCACGATGCCGGCGCAGGCCATGGGGGCGATGCTCGCGCACCTGCCGATCTGCAGCAGACTTTGCCCCGGGTGGGCAGTTGCGCTGATCGGCGAGCCGGTCGATCGGCGGTCGAGGTAGGAGCGGAATGGACGAACGGGAGATGCGAGCCCACCTCAGCAGCGCGCGGGTCGCGCGGCTGGCGACGGTCACCGCGGCGGGTCAACCGCACGTCGTACCGCTGTGCTTCACCGTCCACGGCGACGACATCTTCTCGGTCGTCGACTTCAAGCCGAAATCGACGATCGACCTAGCCCGACTCGAGAACATCCGCGCCAACCCGAACGTGTCACTCGTCGTCGACCACTACGACGACGAGCGTTGGGACCGCCTGTGGTGGGTGCGGGTCGACGGCCAGGCACGCGTCATCGACGGCGGAATCGAGCACACGACCGCGATCCAGCAGTTGCGCATGAAGTATCCGCAATACGCGCACCGCCGTCCGACGGGACCGGTGCTCGCGGTCTCACCGCGACGCTGGACGGGGTGGTCGGCGAGCCACGCGACCGCCCGATCGTCACTCCTCGTGCGTCAACCCGGGCACAAGGAGTAGGCAACCACGTACCAACGGCCGGCCCGTCGTTCCATCAGCACGTTGTTGCGCACGTCGCCGTCGGCGGTGGACACGTTGGTCACGACGAGGGCGGTATCGGGAGCCACGACGACCTTCTCCACCGCGATGCGCGCGGCGAGACGGCCGCGCGGCACACCCCGGTAGGCCGACTGTTTCGTCGAGATGAATCCGGGCCGCCTGGCGCCGTCGCGCAGCTCCGGACCCGAGAGGTCGTAGAGCGTGTCGAAGTCGAGCCGATCCCAGGCGATCTCGTACGCGAGCGCGACGTCGGCCGGCTCGGGCCCGTCCTCCTTCGCGACCGCGATGAAGAGCACGCAAACCAGAACCGCGATTGCCCCGAGCGCGAACCAGAGCGCCATAGCTCAGTCCGCCGCCCCGTCGACGATGGCCGCCACCCCGTCGATGCTCTCGGCCAACGCGAGATCCCGGCCCGTGAGCCCACCCGCGTCGTGCGTGGTGAGCGCGACGACCACGGTGCGCCAACGCACGTCGAGATCGGGATGGTGATCGGCCGCCTCGGCAAGGAACCCGACGCGCACGACGAACGCGATGGCGTCGGCAAAGGTCGCGAGCTCGAACCGCTTGTGGATCTCGTCACCGTGGCGTTGCCACCCCGATCGGGAGTGGAGCCACTGCGCGACCTCTTCGTCGGCGAGCCGTGTGGTCATGATGCCATTGTGGGTGTCGGGCACGGGTCCGGGCAACGCGGGGCCCGAGATCGTCGACCCGACGCATCCGACACGTACGGCACATGAGGCCCGGGTGGGACAGACTCCGGCCGTGACCATGGACCTCCCGAGCTCGGAGTCGCCCACCGCGGTCGAGCTCGATCGGGAGCACGGGCTGACGGTCACCTGGGCCGACGGGTCGACATCGTCGTTCGCGCTCGAGGAGCTGCGGCTCAACTGCCCGTGCGCGGAATGCCGCGGGCTCCGGGAGCAGCGCCGCCCGGTCTGGCCCAAGCCCGGAGCGCCCCAACCGCTCGCCGGAGTGGGTGCCGAGCTGGTCGGCGCCTGGGGCCTCACGATCACCTGGAACGACGGTCACTCGACCGGCATCTTCGCCTGGGGCCTGCTCCGCCACTGGGCCGACAGCTCCCTCGCCGACACCGACATCGGCGACGGCCCACCGTGATCCCGCCCCGTATCGGGCTCGTGACCCTGGGTGTGCGCGACCTCGCGGTCGCCGCCGACTTCTACGAGCGTCTCGGGTGGCCGCGGCGCGGCGAGGCGTCGGCCGGAGTCGTCCGCTTCGAGACCGACGGCGCCCGGCTCGCGCTGTACCCGCTCGACGAGCTCGCGCGGAGCCTCCCCGAAGCCGCGCTCCCGGCACCCGGTGGATTTCGAGGTACCGCGCTCGTCGTCGACCTCGAAGGCCTCGACGCCGTCGACGCCGCGTGCGAGACCGCGCGCGCCGCGGGCGCGACGATCGTCGCCGAACCGCACCCGACCGAATGGGGCGGCCGGGTGTGCCTGTTCACCGATCCGGACGGCAATCTCTGGGAGATCCTGGGCCGCGACTCCCCCCGGTAACCTGAGGCGATGCGCTGCCCCGCCTGCGGTGAGGGCGTGCCCGAGGCCGCCCGGTTCTGCCCCGAGTGTGGCCACGCGCTCGCAACCCGCCCGGACGAGCGCCGCCTGGTCACGGTGCTCATGGCCGACATCGTCGGCTTCACGGCCCTTTCCGAGACCGCCGATCCCGAGCAGGTGAAGAACCTCGTGGATCGCACCTTCGAACGCCTGGTCGCCGACGTGCGCGCGTTCGGCGGTGAGCTCGACAAGATCGTCGGCGACGCGCTCATCGCGAGCTTCGGGGTGCCGATCGCGCACGAAGACGACGCCGAGCGCGGAGTGCGCGCCGCGCTGCAGATGCAGGAGACCCTCGATGAGCTCGCGGCCGACCAATCGACGAAGATCTGGCTGAGAATCGGCATCAACACCGGCGAGGTGCTCGTCGGTGCAATGCGTGCCGGCGGCGATGCCACGGTGATGGGCGACGTCGTCAACACCGCGAGCCGCCTCCAGACGTCGGCACAACCCGGCCAGATCGTGGTCGGCCCGGCAACGTACGCGGCGACCCGGCGCTCCGTGCGCTACGAGCCGCTCGGTCAGCTGGCCGTACGCGGCCGAGACGAGCCCGTAGCCGCGTGGGTCGCCCTGCACGCGACGACGACGCCGGGACGGAGACGGCGTGGCACCCGGGGCGCGTTGGTCGGACGCGACGCCGAGATGGGTGTGCTGCGTCACGCGTTCTCGATTACGCGCAGCCGCCGCAGGGCTCAGCTCGTGCTCCTGCTCGGCGACGCCGGCGTCGGCAAGAGCCGGCTCGTCCTCGAATTCGCCGAGAACGCACGGGCCACGAGCGACGCGCTGGTGCTTGCCGGGCAGTGCGCGCCGTACGGCAACGCCAACGTCTGGGCGCCGGTGGCCGAAGCGATCCGTGAGGCGTGCGACTGCGACGAGCAGCACGACCTTCCGATTCGCGATCAGGTTCGCGACTCCGTCACCAACGTGCTCGACGGGCTCGAGCCGCCGGAGATCGAGCGCATCGTCGAAGGTCTCCTCTACATCCTCGAAGGCTTCGCGCGGCCCGCCGTCGAGCCCGCGCGCGCCCGCGACGACGCCATGCGATCGGTTGCTTCGTTCCTGGAGGGTCTCGCGCGGAGAGGGCCGGTCGTGTTCGCGCTCTCCGACCTCCATTGGGCCGACGACCTCGTGCTCGACCTGATCGAGCGGCTGCTCGAGCGGCTACGCAACCTGCCGTTCGTGCTCATCGGCACCGCTCGGCCCGGGTTCGAGCAGCGCTGGGCGCTCAAAGGTGGGCACCACAACTCACTGGTCATGCACGTCGACCCGCTCGACGCCGACGCAACCGCGAGCCTCGCGCGTGAGCTCTTCGGAGAGACGCTCACCGACGACGTGCTCGAGTTCCTGCTCGAACGCAGCGGCGGCAACCCGTTCTTCGTCGAAGAGCTCGTGGCGTTGGTCTGCGAGGTCGAGCACTCCGACTCACCGGTGGAAGCGGCACGCGTCGGCGTGCTCCCCGCGACCTTGCACGGTCTCGTCGCGGCCCGGCTCGATGCGCTGCCGGCCATGGAGCGTTCGCTGCTCGAGGACTGCGCGGTCGTCGGCTCCAGTGGGCTCGTCGCCGACGCGCTCGCGCTCACCTCCGTCGACGCTCCCGAGCAGGTGCTCGACGCGCTCGCCGACCGCGATCTGCTCATCCTCGAGGACGACGGCTTCCGGTTCAAGTCAGAGCTCGTCCGCGATGTCGCGTACGGAACCCTCACCCGGGCCGAGCGGGCCCGGCGCCACGCCGACCTCACCGACCGGCTCCACGACGTCGCCAACCGCGTCGAGGTCGTTGCCCACCACCTCGCGACCGCGGCCGAGCTGGTCGCCGACCTCGGCACGGTGCCGGGCGTGGCACCCGACATCCGAGACCGGGCGATCGCGGCGCTGATGGACGCCGCCAAGCCCGTCGAGGCCGCAGAGAACTGGATCGCGTCGGGCCGGTTGTTCGACCGCGCGCTCGCGCTGATCCCTCCCGACGACGTCCCTCTGCGCTGGACCGCGCTCCTCGGCCGCGCCCGCGCGCTCGAAGCCGCGCGCGAGCTCGACGAAGCCCACGAAGACGCGCTCGCCGTGCTCCAGGAGGCGACCGACGCCGGCGATGACACGACGGTCGCCCGCGCGCTCACCGTCCTGGGGCGGATCGAGTCGGATGCCGGCCGCTACGACGACGCCGAGGCGACGTTGTGGCACGCGGTCGACGCCTGGCGAGCGCTCGACGACACCTCTGGGGTCGCCGGTGCGCTGCGCGGGCTCGGCGTCATCAACCTGTTCCGCGGCGACCACGCCGAGGCCGAGCGATTGACTTCGGAGGCGCTCGCGTCGTTCCGCAAGGTCGACGACCAGCGGGGTGAGGCGTGGGCCCTGCAGAACCTCGCGTGGATCTCGTTCTCGCAGGGCCGCTTGGCCGACGCCGAGAGCCGGCTCCACGAGTCGGCCTCACGCTTCGCGGAGATCGGCGACTGGGGAGGGCTCGGATGGGCGCTCGGGCTACTCGCCTTCGCGCGCTTCAACCAGGGCAACCTCGACGAGGCCGACCGCCTCGCGTCGCAGATCCTCACCGAGGCCCACGAGACCGGAGATCGCTGGGCCACGGGCATGATGCAGGTGCTCCTGGCGAACATCGCGTTGTGGCGCGGGCACGCCGAGCACGCGCTCGAACGGGGCAACGAGGCACTCACGCTGTTCCGCGACATCCATGATCGCTGGGGCGAGGTCATGGCGACCATGCCGACGATCGGCGCGCTCAACAACCTCACCCGGTTCCGCGAGTGCGACGAGCTGGTGGCTCGGGCGGCCGGCCTCGTCGCACCGATGCACGACCCCGCGATGCGCCGGAACGCGGCCGGCCTGCAGGCCGCGGTCTCCGTGCACCGCGGCGACACCGAAACCGCGCGCGCCGCGACGGCGGAGCTCCGACGCGTCGACGAAGACCCACACGACGCCGTTGTCGGCGACGTCGACCGCGCGCTCGTCACCGGGCTGATGCTGCTGCAGTGCGGCGAAGTCGACGAATCCCTCGCGCTGCTCGAACCGGCGTTCGCAATCGCCACCGACGACGGTCCGAGGTACGCGGTCGGCAGCGCGCTCGCGCTCGCGCTCGACGCGGGCGGCCGCCCGGCCGACGCACTCGAGCTCTGTGAACAGCTCTCCGCGATCCGTGGCGGCTCGTACCTCGATCGGCTCTACGCCCGGCTCGCGGCAGGGTTCGCGTTCGTGCAGCAGGGCGCAGCGAGCGACGCGGCCGCGGCCTTCGAGGAGGCCCAGAGGGCCGCGTTCGCGACCGACTCCCGCCTCGATCGCGCGATCGTCATCGTGGCCCGCGCATACGCCTACTCGGCGCTCGGCCTCCCGTCGGGACACGAGTTGGCGACCGAGGCGAACCTCGCCCTGCACGGTGCGGGCTTCGAAGCCAACGGATGGCGGACGGTGTTCGAGCTCGCCGCGCAACCCGCGTCGCAACAGATCACCTCGTAGCCGAGAGCCCCGTCATCGGGGCGGCGCGCAGGAGGGCGAGCACCTCGTCGCAAGCGAGACCGTCGGCGAAGGTCGCGAGCCCGGCATGTGCCTCTCCGGTGCGGACCGCGTCGCGGGCCGCAGCGGCGAGCGCCAACATCGGGGCGGCATGGTGATCGCCCGCGGGTTCGCGCGCGGTGATCGTCACGTCCTCCCGCCCCCTCGGCCCGCCGTGCACCGTGAGCCGCTCGTCGGCGACGTTCTCGAGCGTCGCGTCGCTGCCCACGATCGTGATCCGTGGCGCCAATGTCGCCGACGCCGCGAACGACGAGTCGATCGTCACGCCGACGCCACCGTCGAGCATCAGCAACGCGCTCAGCCCGTCCTCGGCGGTGCACTGCCGCCACGGCCCGCCGGGATCGTCGGGATCGGGCCGGTGGGTCACCGTGAGGCGAGGCGCCGACTGCACGACGGCGTCGATCTCGGCCAACGAGAAGCGCAGAGTGTCGATCGCGTGCGACGCCCACGCACCGATCCAACCGCCGCCGCGCTCGCGGTCGAACAGCCACCCGTATGGGCGCAACGGTTGCCGCGATCCCGCGCTGAGATGGGTCCACGAGACGTGCTCGATCGCGCCGAGCACACCCGACGCGACGAGATCGCTCGCCCGTTGGCGAACCGGGTCGAACCGGAACTCGAAGTTGACGAGGTGGACGCCGGGCGCGTCGCGCGCGGCGTCGACGAGGCGCCGGGAGGCCTCGACCGAGGGAGTGAACGGCTTGTCGCACAACACCGACCGGCCTGAATCGAGCGCGATGCCAACGTGTCGCTCGTGCAGGAACGGAGGTGAGTGCACCGACACGAGGTCGACCCGCCGGTCGGCGACCGCGGCCGCGACGGCGGCC
>CAAGKR010189990.1_pt1 | contig 10384 bp, 11 predicted proteins | sample 2556971 | NCBI WGS metagenome assembly CAAGKR01 (sample SAMEA5207829, study PRJEB30636) | soil metagenome | biome: forest; feature: boreal; material: soil | place: USA | collected 2011-09 | depth 1 m
CCAGTCGGGACCGCAGGCGGGCAACCGTCTGCGGGGTCAAGGCGACCTCGGGCACGAGGAGGATCACCCCGCCCCCGGACTCGAGGGCGGCCTGGATCGCCCGCAGGTAGACCTCGGTCTTGCCCGAACCCGTGATCCCGTGAAGGAGCGTCACGCCGAATATTGCACCGGCCATCGGGCCCGCCAGCGCCGCCACGGCCGCGGCCTGCTCGGCGTTCAGGGCGTGGGGCTGTGCGGCCACCAGCTCCCCGTGCGCCCTGTCGTCAACGTAGCCCTCGCGCTCGATGCGCGTGACGTCCTCGCGCAGGATCCCGCGACCCACGAGAGCGCGCACCGACGCCGCCGACGTCCCGGTGCGGGCGAGGATGAGAGCCTTGGGCTGCGGCCGAACCTGCGCCTCGAGGAACGCGTAGAGACGTGCCTGGGCCGGCGCCCTTCTCGAGAGCTCGGCGAGCTCGTCGCGGGACATTTTCCTGGCGACCGCGAGGAACCGCCCCTCCTTCATCGGCGCGCCGCGGCGCACGGCCGCGGGTATCATCGCCTCGATGACCGAGTCGAGGGGCGCGGCATAGTAGACGGACATCCACCGGGCGAGCTCGAGGAGGTCGGGCGTCAGCGCGGGGAAGGGGTAGACGACCTGGGCGACGGACTTCAGCCTGTCCACCGGGAAATCGTTCGGCGGCCCGACGGCGCCGATCACCCCGAGGCGCATGGCGTGGCCGACCGGGACCCTCACGAGCGAGCCCACCGTGGCCGATGCGCGCAGCGAATCCGGCACCTTGTAGTGCAGGACCTTGTCGAATCCGGCCAGGGGATGGACTCCAACGATCATTCGGGGGAAGAGCGCGATTGAGCTCGGACGCGGGAGAGCGCGCAATCCCCCTTTGCGCGATCCAAGGGATCGAATTGACAGCACCGGCCCCCGCGGGAGACATTCAAGCCCGTGAGCATCCCCTCAGCCCGGGAAACATTCAGGACGTTCCTAGCTCAAAAGGGCCTCCGGGTGACCAGCCAGAGGCTGGCCATATTCGACGCCGCGTTTGCCCGGAAGGAGCATTTCACCGCCGAGCAGCTCCTCGACTACGCCCGGTCGATCGACGACTCCGTGTCGCGGGCGACCGTCTACCGTACGCTCCCCATCATGACCAAGAGCGCGCTCCTGCGCGAGATCGACATCGGGAGCGGCGAGAAATTCTACATGCCGAACTCGGCGCCGAACATCCAGATCGCCCAGGTGGTCTGCATCGATTGCGACCGGATCTTCGAGATCAGCGCCCCGTTCATGGAGTGGTACGGCAGCACGGTCTCCTCGAAGCTCGGGCTTTCGCCCGTCTCCCAGCGCCTGCAGGTGAGCGCCCGGTGCAACACCCTGCGCGACACCGGGTCCTGCCCGAAGAGGGCCTGAAGCGGAAGCACGCCCTCCATGCCCGACGAAGCTCCGCGCGACTCGACCTTTGAGATCGGCTTTTTTGAGTCCGTCCTCCGGCATGATCCCCAATGCGTCGAGGTGATCGAGATCCTTGGCGGCCTCTACACCAAGCTCGGCCGCATTTCCGAGGGGCTGAGGATGGACAGGAAGCTCGTGCGCCTGCAGCCGGCTAACGCCACGGCCCACTACAATCTCGCCTGCAGCCTCGCCCTGAGCAAACGCAATTCGGACGCGCTTCGCTCGCTGCGCCACGCGGTGCGGCTCGGCTACCGCGATTTCGAGTGGATGTCGCACGACCCCGACCTGCAGGGCCTCAAGGGCATCCCGGAGTTCGGCGCGATCATCGCTCAGCTCAAGCCGCAGAGCTGAGCCGTGTTCTGGCTCAAGAAGCTCGTTTCGTTCTGGCTGATGCCGCTGCCGCTGTGCCTGGCGCTGCTTGTGTCGGGGCTTCTCCTCGCGCGATCGCCGCGCCGCTCTAGGATCGGGCGCGGGCTCCTGGTCTCGGCCGCGGTGCTGCTGCTGCTCCTTTCAAACAAGGCCGTGAGCACCCGGCTCCTGCGGCCCCTTGAGGACCGGTATCCCGCGGTTCCTGAAATCGCCGAGGGCGCCCCCGCCCCGGCATCGATTGCCGGGTGCCGGTTTGTCGTCGTCCTGGGGGGCGGGCACACCGACATGCCAGGGATCCCGGCCACCGGCCAGCTCTCGTCGTCCGCGCTCGGCCGGATCGTCGAGGCGGCCAGGCTCCTCCGGGTCCTTCCAGGCGCGCGCCTCATCGTGAGCGGGCCCGGCGAACCGGGGCGCCCGTCCCACGCGGCCGTGCTGGCGCGGGCCGCCGCCTCGCTCGGTATCGACCCGGGGAGGATCACCCTCATCGACACGGCGCTCGACACCGAGGACGAGTCGCTCGCCGTCGCCCGGCTCGCCGGGCACGCGCGCGTCGCGCTGGTCACCTCCGCCTGGCACATGCCGCGGGCGGCGGCGCTGTTCCGGAAGGCGGGCGTCGACTTCGCCCCCTGCCCCGCCGATTTCATCGCCAGGGAGAATTCCCGGTTCCGATGGGGCGATCTCAGCTGGGACAGCGAGTCGCTCGAGCGGAGCACGCTTGCGGTCCACGAATGGATCGGCCTCCTCTGGCTGCGCCTGCGGGGAGCGATCTGACGGGCCGCGGGGCATTTTGCGTCGCAATCGGCCAAGCGCCACATTAACCAACCTCTCCGATGAATTTCCTCAACCGGCTGATAGGGAGAAACGAGGTCTTTTTCGACCTGCTCGAGGGGGGCGCCGAGGAGGCCAAGGTGAGCGTCGACCTTTTCGTCACGTTCCTGCGCAAGATGGACGTGGAGACCAAGCCCGCGGGACTCGACGACTTCATCCAGGCGCGCCGGAAGGAAAAGCGCATCCGCCACCTCATGACCGAGGCTCTGGGCAGGACCTTTGTCACGCCGATGGACCGGGAGGACATCGAGGCGCTTTCGGTGGCGCTGTACCGGATTCCAAAGCAGGTGGAGAAGATCGTCGAGCGGCTGTCGATCTACCCGGGCGACGTGCCCCACAAGATGTTCAGCCGGCAGGCCGAGCTGATGAGCCAGGCGGCGGCGGCCCTCGTCTTCATGGTGAAGCAGCTCCGCCACGGCACCACGATCGAGTCGATCCGCGAGGCCAACGACAGGCTGCAGTTCGCGGAGGCGGAGGCCGACAAGGTCATGCTGGACCAGCTTCGCGAACTCTACAATGGCCCTTGCGGCGCCAAGGAGCTGGTCATCCTCCAGAAGCTCTTCGAGATGGTCGAACAGGCGGTCGATCGGTGCCGCAACGCCGGAATGATCGTCGTCCAGGTGGTGCTCAAGCAGTCATGACGCGAAGCGCCCCATGACGCTTCTCGCCATTGTGCTCTTAGCCGCGCTGGTCTTCGAGTACATCAACGGCTTCCACGACACCGCGAACGCGATCGCGACCGTCATATCCACCAAGGTGCTGACTCCCCGGCTCGCCGTAGCCTGGGCCTCGTTCTGGAACCTCCTTGGCGCCCTCTCGGGGACCGCGGTCGCCTCGACGATTGGAAAGGGGCTCGTGGACGCGAATGCGGTCAACATGCCGATCCTGCTCTGCGCCCTTCTCGCCGCGATCGCGTGGGGCCTCTTCACCTGGTGGCTCGGCCTGCCGTCCAGCTCATCCCACGCGCTCATCGGCGGGTTGTGCGGCGCGACCCTCGCGGGCTCCGGAGGCAACTGGGACGTCCTGCGCTGGTCGACCGGCCTGTGGCCGAAAGTCATCCTGCCGATGCTCGCCTCGCCGCTCTTCGGCTTCTTCGGCGGCATGCTGCTCATGAGCACCATCATGGTGTGCCTGAGCCGGGTCCGGCCACGGATCGTCTCCGCGATCTTCGGCAAGGCGCAGCTCGCCAGCGCCGGATTCATGGGCTTCAGCCACGGCTCGAACGATGCCCAGAAGACGATGGGCATTGTGACGCTCACACTCGTCACGGCGACGCGCGCGGGGCTGTTCGCGCATTTGCCCGACTGGGCCCAGTTTCTGAGGATCCCGGTGTTTGGCGTGGTGCCCAAGTGGATCGTCGTCTCGTGCGCCGTGACGATGGCGGCCGGCACGGCGGGAGGCGGGATGAGGATCATCCGGACGATGGGCCAGCGGCTGGTCAAACTGCAGCCGGTCCAGGGTTTCGCCGCCGAGACCACCGCGGCGCTCGTGATCTACGGGGCCTCGACGATCGGCGTGCCCGTCTCGACCACCCACGTGATCTCAACCTCCATCATGGGGGTCGGCGCAACCAAGCGCCTGAGCGCCGTCAAGTGGGGGATCGTCGAGCGGATCGTGTGGGCATGGGTCCTTACGCTTCCCGTGACGGGGCTCCTCGGCGCCGCCTTCGCGAGCCTCGCCCACATATTCTGAGGCGGTGGGCACGGTCCCGCCCGTCACCGGGGGATCGTCGCGGCCGGGAGGCTGAAGATGAACGCGGACCCCGACCCCGATGCGCTCTCCACGCGGACGTCGCCGCCGTGGGCCTGGATCACGTGCTTGACGATGGCCAGTCCCAGCCCGGTGCCCCCCTGCTCCCTGGAGCGCGCCTTGTCCACGCGGTAAAACCGCTCGAAGATCCGCTCCTGGGCGTCCTTGGGGATGCCCGGTCCGTCGTCGACGACCGTGATCTCAATCCGGCCGGTGGGAAGCACGCGGCCGCCGATCGATGTTTTCCCGCCCGCGCGGCCGTACTTGATGGCGTTGTCGAGGAGGTTGAAGATCACCTGCCGCATCCGATCGTTGTCGGCCAGCGCGACGAGCGCGGCGGGAACCGAGTTCTCGAGCGTCACGTTTCGCGCGAGCGCGCGCGGCTGGAGGTCGTCGATCGCGTCCTGCACGGTGGCCCTGAACGGCAGAGGCTGCCGGTTCAGCCGGAGTCCCCCGGAATCCAACGTCGACAGCAGCAGGAGGTCGTCGATGAGGAGCGCCAGGCGGTTCGCGTGCTTGTCGATGATGTTGAGGAATCGGCCGAGCGTCGCGGGATCCGCGCTGCCCCCGTCGAGCAGCGTCTCCGCCGCGCTCTTTATGAGCGAAAGCGGCGTCCTGAGCTCATGGCTCACGTTTGCCACGAACTCCTGGCGCACCCCCTCGAGCTGGCGCAGGCGGGTCAGGTCGTGGAAGACGAGGATCGCCCCGTCGCTGGCGCCGCCGCTGTCGCGAAGCGCGAGAGCGTTGACCTGGAGGAATCGCGGCGCCTCCACCGAGTCTATCCGAAGCTCGTGGCCGAGCACCTCGAGCTCACGGTCGAGCCGGGCGACGACCGCCGCGACCTCGTGGTGCCTGGTCGCCTCGAGGATGGTCTTGCCGGCGGCGGGCGCGTCGAATCCGAAGAGGCCGGCCGCGGCGCGGTTGGCCAGCCGGATCCGCCCGCCCGCGTCGACGACGATGAGCCCCTCGACCATGCGGTCGAAAAGAGCCGAGGTTCTCTGTGCCTGCTCCTTGAGCTCGGCCTCGCGCCGGGACCGCTGCTCGGCCAGTTCGCGCCTGTCCCGCTCCTCGTAGTCCCTGCGCAGCCGGCGCTCCCTGACCAGGGCAAGCGCCAGCGCGACGGCGACCGCGGCAAGCAGGATCAGGGCCGCTTCCATCCGTGGGCCTCACCCCTCAGCCGCGAATCGGTAGCCCACTCCCCTCACCGTCTCCAGGAGCTGCGCCGCCGTGCCGAGCTTCTCGCGCAGCCTTCGCATGTGCGTGTCCACGGTGCGGCTGTCGATCGGGTTCTCGTATCCCCAGACGTCCTGCAGCAGCCGGTCGCGCGACTGGACCCGGCCCCTCCTGCGGGCCAGGATTTCGAGAAGCCTGAATTCGGTCGCCGTCAGCGTTATCCCCCGGGTTCCAACCTGGACAACATGGCGGGGGACGTCGATCTGGATATCGCCGACCCGCAGGTGGGCTCCCGCCTCGTCCCCCGCCCGCATCCGGGCGAGCTGCTTGCGGATGCGGATCACCAGCTCGCGGGGGCTGAAGGGCTTCGTGACGTAGTCGTCGGCGCCGAGCTCGAGGCCCAGCACCCGGTCCATCTCGGCTGCCCGCGCGGTGAGCATGATCACGGGGATCGAGGCCGTCGACGCGTCCCGCCGCAGGATCTTGCAGACCTCGAGGCCGTCCACCTCGGGAAGCATGAGGTCGAGGACGATGAGGTCAGGATGCTCCTCCCGGGCGATCGCGATGGCACGCGTGCCGTCCCTGGCAAAGATGGGGGTGTAGCCCGCCTCGCGCAGCTTGAACCCCAGGACCTCGAGCGCGTCGGGCTCGTCGTCAACTACCAGTATCTTTGTCTTCATGGATTTTCATGCCGGAATGCCGAATGTCGATCGCCTCGTAGAGATAGACGACCTCCTCGGCGACGTTCGTGGCGTGATCGGCGATCCGCTCGAGGCACTTGGAGATGACCATGAGGTTCAGGCAGCGCGAGATCGTCGCCGGGCGCTCGATCATGAAGCTCGAAAGCTCCCGGTGCAGCTGGCGGTTCAGGTTGTCCACCTCGAGGTCCCGAGGGACGACCGCCCGCGCCTTGTCGGGCTCCCGGTTGATGAACGCGGAGATCGCGTCCCGCAGCATCTCGAGCGACATCGTCGCCATGCGCGGCAGGTCGACGTAGGGCTTGAGCTGCGGCTCCGTGTTGAGGTCGATCGCGCGCCGCGCGATCGTGACCGAGGAGTCGCCGACGCGCTCCAGGTTCTGCGATATCTTCATCGCCGCGGTCGTCAGGCGCAGGTCCGTGGCTACGGGCGCCTTGGCGAGCAGGTGGATCGCGATGTCGTCGATCTCGACCTCGAACTGGTCGACGATGGTGTCGTCGTCGATCACAGATTGGGCGAGCAGGTCGTCGCGTTCGACGAGGGCCCTCATCGCCCGCGTCACGGCTGATTCGGCATGGCTCGCCATTGCGAGCAGGCTTTCCTTCAGCCGGGTCATCTCTTCGTTGTAGTGGGTCATTGCGGAAGGGGGCTTGGCCGGCTTACCCGAAGCGCCCGGAGACGTAGGCCTCGGTCTGGGGATTGCCCGGGTTGGTGAAGATTTTGCGCGTGTCCCCGAACTCAATGAGGCGGCCCATGTAGAAAAAGGCCGTCCTGTCGGAGGCACGGGCGGCCTGCTGCATGTTATGGGTCACGATCACGACCGTGTACTTCTCGCGCAGCGTCTGGATCAGCTCCTCTATCTTCGCGGTCGCGATCGGGTCGAGGGCCGAGCACGGCTCGTCCATGAGGAGCGTGTCGGGCTGGACGGCCAGCGAGCGCGCTATGCAGAGGCGCTGCTGCTGGCCCCCGGAAAGGCTCGTGCCGGGACGGTTGAGAAGGTCCTTCACCTCGTCCCACAGCGCGGCCATCCGCAGGGACTGCTCGAGGCGCTCCTGCAGGACGGACCTGTCACGCACCCCGTTGAGCCGCAGGCCCACGAGCACGTTCTCGGCGATCGACATCGTCGGGAAGGGGTTGGACTTCTGGAACACCATCCCCACCCGCCTGCGGACCGCCGTTGCGTCGATGCCGGGGCCGTAGAGGTCCCTGCCGAAATGCTTAAGCGATCCCTCAAGGCGCGTGCCCGGCGTCAGGTCGTGCATGCGGTTGAGCGCCCGAAGGAAGGTCGACTTGCCGCAGCCGCTGGGTCCGATGATGGCCGTCACCTTGCGCGCGGCGATCCGGATCGTGATGTCCTGGAGGGCCTGCCGCTGCCCGTACCACATGCTGAAGTTGCGGATGTCGAACGCTATCTCCTCCGCCTCGACGGGAACGTCGGCCGTCGCGGCGGTCGAGGGCGTCGCTGAGACCCGGATCGGCGCGGCGGCCGCGGACGCCCGGGCCGTCTCTGGGAGCGTGGACATGGTGGTCAAGAGACGTTTATTCGGTCGCGCGACATTACGCGGACGGTGATATTGAGGGCGAGGATCAAACCCATGAGGACCAGCGCGCCGGCCCATGCCTGCCTGTGCCAGTCGTCATAGGGGGAGATGGAATAGGCGAAGATCTGCAGCGGCAGGGCCGATATCGGCTCCTTAAGGTTGTGGCTCCAGAAGGTGTTTCCCAATGCCGTGAAGAGGAGCGGGGCCGTCTCGCCGGCGATTCGCGCCAGCGCCACGATGACGCCGGTCGCGATCCCCTTGAGGGCGGTCCTGACCACGATGACCAGGATCACCTTCCAGCGGGCGATCCCAAGGGCCATGGCCGCCTCCCGGTAGCTCTGGGGCACGAGGACCAGCACCTCCTCGCTGGTCCGCATGACAAGAGGCACCATCATGAGCCCGAGGGCGACGCCCCCAGCGTACGCCGAGAACGTCTTGAACGGGACAACGAGGATCAGGTAGATCACCATGCCCCAGACAATCGAGGGAACGCCGTTGAGCACATCGGCGGCAAACCGGATCCAGCCGTTGGCGCGGTCCGAGCCGTATTCGGCCAGGTAGATCCCCCCGAAGACGCCAAACGGCACACCCACGACGGTCGCCATTGCCAGGAGCGTCACCGTCCCGACGATCGCGTTGGCCATGCCTCCCCCCACCTCTCCCGTCGGCTTGGGCAACTGGGTGAAGAAGTTCCAGTCGAGCGAGCTGGAGCCGCGGACCAGGAGGAAGTAAATGACGAGGAAAAGCGGCGCGATGACCGCGAGGGCGCACAGGACGAGGATCGCGGTCACGACGCCGCTCTTCCATTTGCGCCAGCGGGCGTAGGCGGGGGTCGGAAGGTAGGGGGACGCGGCCATGGGTTCAGGCCACCTTGCTGGATGCGCTGCCCGTCATGCTCTTGAGCATGATCTGCGCGGCGGCATTTACCAGGATCGTGACGGCGAGAAGCACGAGGCCCAGTTCAAACAGCGAGCTGAGGTACAGGTCCGTCGTCGCCTCCGTGAATTCGTTCGCGATCACGCTCGCGAGCGTGTAGCCGGGCGCGAAGAGCGACGCGCTGATCTGGGGGCGGTTGCCGATAACCATGGTGACCGCCATTGTCTCGCCCAGGGCGCGCCCGAGGCCGAGGATTGCTGCGCCAAACAGGCCCCTGCGCGCATAGCTGAGGACCGCTATCCTCAGGACCTCCCACCTCGTCGCGCCAAGCGCGTAGGCCGCCTCGCGCTGGAGCCCGGGAACCGAGCGCAGGATCTCGCGCGAGATGGACGTGATGATCGGCAGGATCATGATGGCTACGATGATTCCCGCGGCGAACATGCTGACCCCGTAGATCGGGCCCTGGAATAGCGGCAGGAATCCGGCGGAGTGCTTGAGCCAGACAAACAGGTGGTCCCTCAGCCAGGGAATGAGGACGAAGATGCCCCACAGGCCGAAGATGACGCTCGGGACGGCCGCGAGCATCTCGATCGCCATGACGATGGGCTGGCGGATCTTCATCGGGGCCAGCTCGGTGAGGAAGAGCGCGGTCGCGACGCCGAGCGGAACGGCGATCACGACCGCAAGAAGCGACGAGACAAGCGTCCCGAAGATGAAAGGGAGCGCGCCGTACTTGTCCGCGACCGGATCCCATTTGGAGCTCCAGAGGAATCCCGCTCCGAACCTGGACAGCGACAGCCGCGACCCATAGTATAGCTCCCAGCCGACGAGGATGATCAGCACGACGATCATGCCCGCGGCGAGCGCGGCGGCCCATTTGAACGCGATGTTCGGGAAGGGCGAGCCGGGCGCGGGAAGGATGGAGGCTGGGGGCGGGGTGCTCATTGTGCGAATGTGCGGGCGGTCACGCCGCCCGCCTTCTTGAGCCCCCGTCAGTACTTAATGCTCTGGACCCTTTCAAGAGCTCGTTTGACAAGCGCGTCGGGCAGGGGCGCATAATCGAGTCCGGGGGCGAGTTTTTCACCGTCCGTGTAGGCCCACTTGAGGAACTGCACGAGCTTCTCGCCCTTCGCATGGTCCTTCTGCTCCGCGTAAACAAGCAGCCACGTGGTGCCTGAAATGGGGTACGCCTTCGCACCGGGCGGGTTCACCATCGAGAAGCGGAAGTCATCCGGGATTTCCGCGGCCACCAGCGCCTCGGTGACGGACTCTATGGACGGCGTGATGTAGTTGCCCGATGAATTTTTCACGTCGGCATAGTCGAGGCTGTTCTGCTTCGCGTAGGCGAGCTCGATGTACCCTATCGATCCGGGCGCCTGCTTGACCTGGCCCGAGACCCCCTCGTTTCCCTTTCCGCCGATTCCCGTGGGCCAGCTCACGGATGTCCCCTTGCCGACCTTCGCCTTCCAGTCGGGGCTCACCTTGCTGAGGTAGTCCGTGAAGATGTAGGTCGTGCCGCTCCCATCCGACCGGTGAACGACCACAATGTCCAAGTCGGGCAGCTTGGCGCCGGGATTCTGGCCGGCAATGGCCGGATCATTCCACTTGGTCACCTTCCCAAGGAAGATGTCGGCAATCGTCGGGCCATCGATCTGGAGCTTCAAAACTTCCGGGAGATTGAAGGTGATGACGTCCGCGCCGGC
>CAAGKR010398817.1_pt1 | contig 10378 bp, 12 predicted proteins | sample 2556971 | NCBI WGS metagenome assembly CAAGKR01 (sample SAMEA5207829, study PRJEB30636) | soil metagenome | biome: forest; feature: boreal; material: soil | place: USA | collected 2011-09 | depth 1 m
GTCCATACCACCGACCGCTCGCTGATCTGGAATTCCGACCTGATCGAGACGCTCGAACTCGACAACCTCATGGCGCAGGCGGTCGTCACCATGGATTCGGCGCAGAACCGCACCGAGAGCCGTGGCGCCCATGCGCGCGAGGATTTCCCCAATCGCGACGACAAGGACTGGATGAAGCACACGCTGGCTTGGATGGACGACAAAGGCAAAGTGAAGATCGACTACCGCCCGGTGCACAATTACACGATGACCAACGACATCGCCTATATCGAACCGAAAGCGCGCGTTTATTAGCGCGAAGCTTAACCGAACCAAACGCGGATCGCCGACATGGCCGAATTCACACTCCCGAAAAACTCCAAGATCACGCAGGGCAAAACCTGGCCGCGTACAGCGCACGCAACGCACCTGACCGAGTTCAGCGTCTATCGCTGGTCACCGGACGACGATGAAAATCCGCGCATCGATACCTATTTCATCGATCGCGACGATTGCGGGCCGATGGTGCTCGACGCGCTGATCTGGATTAAGAACCACATCGATCCGACGCTCACCTTCCGCCGTTCCTGCCGCGAAGGCGTGTGCGGCTCTTGCGCCATGAACATCGATGGCACCAACACGCTGGCCTGCACCAAGGCGATGGACGACGCCAAGGCGCCACTCAAAATCTATCCGCTGCCGCATCAGCCGGTGGTGAAGGACCTGGTGCCGGATTTGAAGAATTTTTACGCGCAATACGCTTCGATCGAGCCTTGGCTCAAGACCGTTTCGCCGACGCCCGAGAAGGAATGGAAGCAGAGCCACGAGGACCGCACAAAGCTCGACGGCATGTATGAATGTATTCTGTGCGCCTGTTGCTCGACCTCTTGTCCAAGCTATTGGTGGAATTCGGACCGCTACCTCGGGCCGGCGGCGCTGCTGCAGGCCAATCGCTGGATCCAGGACAGCCGCGACGAGGCCACAGGCGACCGGCTCGATAATCTCGAGGATCCGTTCCGGCTTTATCGCTGCCACACCATCATGAACTGCTCGAAAGCCTGCCCGAAGGGGCTCAATCCGGCGAAAGAAATCGCCGTCTTAAAAAAGGCGATGGTCGACCGGCAAGTCTGAGGCGCCATCCATCATTTCATGGACGAACCAGCGCTCAATTTCGACGGAATCACGCTGTCCCCGCAGAAAGAAACGGTCCGCGTGTTCTACAAGGAACTATGGGACCACGCCGACAAGAGTTTGATCCCGGCAATCTTCCATCCCGGTTTCACGTTCCGCGGTTCGCTTGGGCCGACACTCATCGGCCATGACCAGTTCGCCGGTTATGTCGACTGGGTGACTGGCGCGCTCGGCCAATACACCACCGATATCCTTGCAATGATCGAGGAAGGAAACCGCGTCAGCGGCAAGATGCGATTCCACGGCTTCCACCGCAAAGAATTGTTCGGGGTGGCGCCGAGCGGCCGGCACGTTTGGTGGATCGGCATGCCGATCTTCATCTTCGAAGGGCCTAAGGTGCGCGATCTGTTCGTGCTCGGCGACGTCCACGGCTTCATCGCTCGGCTTAAAGGTTAAGGCGGTGCGACCTGCTGCTATTTCCGGAGCTGAAGGTCAATCAGGCTCATAGCGAGCCCGCGCCCGAGAACAACAACGCGCAATAAGTCCCGGCGACTGGCGCGGCGCTATCGGCAACTCGTACCGAGACAGAGCTTTTCCAGTTCCGGGAACGGCTTATAAGCAACATTGTCGCATTGCTCCTTGGTCGCGTCGATCAATTGATTCAAATGGCCGGCATAGAAATAGGCAATGTGGTCCGTGACGCCTGTGTATTTGCCATTGACGTCGCGGGAATTGGAGCGAAGGCAGACCGCGTAGCGCTGATCCTTGTTCACGGATACGAGCGCCGGCTCGCTAATATAGGCATCGCGCACATTGGTCGGATCGGTAAGCACGCGCGGCATCGAATCGATGATTTCCTGTTTGTACTTGGTGGGGACAATATTGGGCTCCGGTTCCTTGCTGAAGTCCGACGTACACGCCGCAACGGCCACAGCAAGCACCGAAAGCGTAGCCAGCCTGGCTGCGTCGCCGCGCATCGGATGCCTCCCTCGTCATAGCACTTGAAGTCAATCGAGTTTGAGCTTCTTGCGCCGCTGGCCGAGTGTGCGCAGCCGCAACGCGTTGAGCTTGATAAAGCCCTCGGCGTCGCGGTGGTCGTAAGCCACCGCGCCTTGCTCGAAGGTCACCAGATCCTGATCGTAAAGCGAATATTTGCTCTCACGGCCAATCACCGTGACGTTGCCCTTGTACAGCTTGAGGCGGACGCAACCGGTGACGAACTCCTGGGAGCGGTCGATGGCAGCTTGCAGCATCTCGCGTTCCGGCGCGAACCAGAACCCATAATAGACCAGCTCGGCATATTTCGGCATCAGCTCGTCTTTAAGATGCGCTGCGCCGCGGTCGAGCGTGATTGACTCGATGCCGCGATGCGCTGCGAGCAAGATGGTGCCGCCTGGCGTCTCATACATGCCGCGCGACTTCATGCCGACAAAACGGTTCTCGACCAGGTCGAGCCGGCCAATGCCGTTGGCTCGGCCTAATTCGTTGAGCTTGGTGAGCAGCATCGCCGGCGACAATTTTTTGCCATCGACCGCCGCCGCATCGCCGCGCTCGAAATCAACCGTGATGGTGGTCGGTTTATCGGCCGCTTTTTCCGGATCGATGGTGCGCGAATAGACATAGTCCGGCACTTCGAGCGCCGGGTCTTCCAGCACTTTGCCTTCCGAGGACGCATGCAGCAGGTTGGAGTCCACGGAGAACGGCGCATCGCCGCGCTTGTCCTTGGCAATCGGAATCTGATGCCCTTCTGCGAACTCGATCAGCTTCGTCCGCGATGTGAGATCCCATTCCCGCCAGGGCGCGATCACGGTCACGTCCGGCTTGAGCGCGTAATAAGCGAGCTCGAAACGCACCTGGTCGTTGCCCTTGCCGGTGGCGCCATGAGCCACCGCGTCGGCGCCGACTTTCTCGGCGATTTCGATCTGCTTCTTGGCGATCAACGGCCGCGCGATCGAGGTCCCAAGCAGGTACTGGCCTTCGTAGACCGTATTGGCGCGAAACATCGGGAACACGTAGTCGCGCACAAATTCCTCGCGCAGGTCCTCGACGAAAATGTTCTCCGGCTTGATCCCCAGCAGCAGCGCCTTTTTCCGCGCGGGCTCGAGCTCGTCGCCCTGCCCGAGATCGGCGGTAAAGGTCACAACCTCGCAGCCATAGTTGATTTGCAGCCACTTCAATATGATCGACGTGTCGAGCCCGCCGGAATAGGCGAGAACAACCTTCTTGACGCTCTTCTTGCCGGCATTGGGCATTGGAATGACCGTAGCAACTGCAAAATCGCGCGGACTATAGGGCCAAAGGTAAACGACGCAAAGTGCGCGTTGCGAATTAACCTCACCCGCTGATCCCGCTACACCGCCGCCGGCCGTTGCGAAAATGTGCTGACAAACCGGGCCGTCACCATCGGGGCAGATCGATGTCAAAAGTTAACGCCACTTTCGTCGCTGCCCTCGCGAGCGCCGTGCTGATCACCACTGCGCCGGCATTTGCCGCGCAATGCAATCACAAGGGCGGCTTCAATGGCTTCATCGCCGAATTCAAGAAGGAAGCAGCCGGCAAGGGCATCACGAAAAAGGGTCTCTCCGCTCTTGAAGACTTGAGCGTCGATGACAAGGTGCTCGCCGCCGACCACCACCAGGGCGTTTTCAAGCAGAGCTTCGAGCAGTTCTCCAGGCGCATGATCTCGAAGGATCGCCTGGTCAAAGGCGCCAAGCTGATGCAGCAGCATGCCGAAACGATCAAACGGATCGAAAGGCAATATGGTGTGCCGGGCGCGGTGCTCGTTGCGATTTGGGGATTGGAGACCGACTACGGCGTCAACCAGGGCAAGATGTCGGTGGTGCGTTCGGTGGCAACGCTGGCCTATGACTGCCGCCGCACCGACAAGTTTCAGGCCGAGCTCGCCGACGCGCTGCGTATCATCGACTGCGGCGACATGGCCTCGGCCGACTTGAAGGGCGACTGGGCCGGCGAAATCGGCCAGACCCAATTTCTGCCGTTGTCTTACGTGAAATATACCGTCGCCTTCGACCGCAAGGGCCGCGCCGATCTGGTTCGCAGTTCTTCGGATGTGCTCGCGTCCACTGCAAACTACCTCAAGAACCACGGCTGGCAGCGCGGCCAGGGCTGGGACCAAGACCAGCCGAATTTTTCCGTGATCCGGGAATAGAACAAGGCCGAAGTCTACGCCAAGACCATCGCGCTCTTCGCCGACAAGCTCGACGGCGGCCGCTCGGTCAAGAGTGCCGACAAAGAGCCGGACGACAATAAAATGAATGACAAGCCGCACGACAAGCGCGCGCAACGCTAAATTTAGCTATCAGGCTGGAACGATATCTCCGAGCTTTTTGCCCAGCGATTTTATTTTCGACGGCGACGAAATAATCCAGCAATAAAATCGTAGCCCGGCATAGCGAAGCGCTCGATGGCGCGCTCGACGCCGGCGTCTGACAATCGCGTGCGCGGCCATCGATAGATCAAGTCAAATACGATCCAGATAATCAGAAACGTAAATAGGCCGGCGAACACGACATCGGACATAAAATGCGCGCCCGCCATCAAGCGCATGGCAGCCATGGCCGTGCCCAACACCAGCGCCGCGCCATAAGCAAGCGCGCGCCATTGCGGTGGCGCTAGCGCTGCCGGCGCAATTGTCCAGAACGCGCCGGCCACGTCGCCGGACACGAAGGCACAATTGTTCGGGCAGTCGCCGCGCGGATCCCACCAGGCGACAAAATGATCGGTCCCGCCAAACTGCGTGACGTCGATTGGCCGCGACCGGCCCCAGTGGTCCTTGAGCAAAACATTCGCCATGAGGCCGGGCGCCAAGGCAAGCGTCGCGATCAAGAATATAACGGCGCGTCCGGAAACCAGCAACTTCCGCCGCGGCAAGATCAGTTTGACTAAAAGTGCGACCACCGCTGGCGTGACCAGCAAGGTTCCGGCCCAAAGGCCGGCATCGCGCGCCAGCATCAGCGGCGGATAGATGCGGGCTGCGAAATTATTGCCATCGCTGGTCATCGCGTAAAATGGCGCCGAAATCATCAGATCGAGTTTCGGATAAAAGCCAAACGTCAAGCCCGTGATGGCGGCGATGACGAGCGCGATGATCAGTCCGGTGCGGTTCATGCTTGTCCTTAACGCGCCTGCGGTCTAGCCGAGGCTCGCATAAATGGAAAGCACTCCGCTATATTGCGGCAATGGCAGACAAGCCGACACTCGATTTTTGGTTCGACTTCGCCTCGACCTATTCCTATCCAGCCGCCATGCGAATCGGCGGACTTGCCAAAGCCAGCGGCGTGGCTGCGCGCTGGCGGCCATTTCTGCTTGGGCCGATTTTCAAGGACCTGGGTTGGACAACCTCGCCGTTCAATGTTTATCCCGCCAAGGGCCGCTATATGTGGCGCGATCTGGAGCGAATTTGCGGCACGCTAAAATTGCCGTTCGCCAGGCCGGCGCCGTTCCCGCAGAACACATTGCTGGCAGCGCGCATTGCAATCGCCGGGTTGGCGGGAGACTGGGGCGAAGACTTCTGCCGCGCGGTCTATCGCGCCGAATTCGCCGACGGGCGCAATATCGGCGAGCCATCGGTCATCGCCGATATTCTCAAAAATCTCAGACAAGACGCGGACGCGGTCCTGAAGCAATGCCAGTCCGACGACATAAAATCTCGGCTGCGCGCGGATACCGAGCGAGCCGGCAAGCTCGGCATCTCCGGCGCACCGAGCTTCGTCACTTCTGACGGAGAATTGTTCTGGGGCAACGACCGGCTGGAAGCAGCGCTGGATTGGGCTAGCCGCTAGACCCCACGCGGCTCACGCCAACGGCCGGCCTTGCGGCCGGCGATCGTCCAATAGGTGAGGCCGAACACAATGCCGGCCGCGGCTGCAATCTCTGCATCGCGCGAGATCGGCGGCGGCGGACGGTCAATTGATTCCTCATAAGGCCCTGACCATCCGCTGCCGTAAAGCGCAAGCAGCAAAAGGGCAGCACCTGCCGCCGCATGCACCAGCAGCGAACGGATTTTGAAACTCTCGGCGATGGCAATCAGGATCAACAGTGGCAGCATTCCTGCAGCTCCGGTCGCCGTCGCGCCGATAAAGCTTGTGCCCCAGAACACGAAACGTTCGCCGATGTCGCCGGTGAAGCCATGCCATTCCGGCCCGAGTAGGCCCATGGCGATGGCGATACCAGTAGCCATGCTCGCCACTATGACGGCAAAGATGATGACGATGATGCGGCCGAGGAATGCCAATCTTTATTCCTAAATTGACGCGCTAATCCGTCATCGCCATGGCGCGTAGCGCCATGCGTTCGCGGGCCGAAAGTTTTTCGGTCGCACTTTTGAGTTGTCCGCAGGCGGCGAGAATATCGCGACCGCGCGGCGTGCGCACCGGCGAAGCATAGCCGGCGTCAAACACCACCTGCGAGAACTTCTCGATCTGATCCCAGTCCGAGCATTCGTATTTAGTGCCAGGCCAGGGATTAAACGGGATCAGATTGATCTTGGCCGGGATGCCCTTGAGCAGGCGCACCAGCGCCTTGGCGTCGTCGACCGAATCGTTGACGCCTTTGAGCATGACGTATTCGAATGTGATACGCCTGGCGTTGGAAACGCCCGGATAATTGCGGCAGGCTTCCATCAGCACGGCGATGGGATATTTACGGTTGAGCGGCACCAGATCGTTGCGCAATTCGTCGCGCACCGCATGCAGCGACACCGCCAGCATGCAGCCGATCTCGGCGCCGGCGCGTTCGATGTTCGGCACCACGCCGGATGTGGAGAGCGTAATACGGCGCTTGGAAATGCTGAGGCCGTCGCCGTCCGACACAATAAGCAACGCGTCGCGCACCGCGTCGAGATTGTAGAGCGGCTCGCCCATGCCCATCATCACGACGTTGGTGACGCAGCGCTCGCCGCTCGGAATTACGCCGTCGGTCACACGTGTGGCACCAGGCCAATCACAGAGGCGATCTCGCGCGACCATCACCTGGCCGACGATTTCGCCGCCGGTGAGATTGCGCACCAGCCGCTGCGTGCCGGTATGGCAGAACGTACAAGTGAGTGTACAACCGACCTGGCTGGAGACGCACAGCGTGCCGCGCTCGGTGTCGGGGATATAGACGCATTCCACTTCGTGCGGGCTTTCGCCCTGCGTCTCGCCCGGCAGCCGCAGCAGCCATTTACGTGTGCCGTCGACCGAGATCTGCTCGGCCACGACTTCGGGGCGCGCTAGCGTAAAGCGCTGCGCCAGCGCCGCACGCAATTCCTTCGACACGCTGGTCATGGCGTCGAATTCGGTGAAGCCGCGGAAATAAATCCAGTGCCAAAGCTGCTGAACTCGCATCTTGCGCTGCGCTTCCGGCACGCCGACCTCGCCCAGCGCTTCAGCAAGCTGGACGCGCGACAACCCGATCAGCGACGGCTTCTCGGGCGCAATATAGCGCTCAAGCGGCGTCTTCTCTACGAAGGGTACCGCCGATTCCGTTGCGATGTCGACGATGGTTGCCATTGGATCAGGTCGTCCTGTCCGAGCGTCGTGGTACAGACGACAATATAGGGCGCGAGCGCCCTACTTGCACTCTTCCGCCACCTTGTCGATCGCCTGGGCGAGACCCTTGAGCGAATAGGTATCCGTCGTCTTGGCGCCGGACTTGGACACGCTCTTGACCACCAGATCGGTGCCCTTGCGCATGGCGTCGACCATCTGCGTCTCTTCGGCGGCGTTCTTCACCCAGGCGCCGTCCTTCTGGGTGTACATCACGTAAGTGGCCGAACCGATGGCGGCGCTGGCATCGACGCCGTCCTTCTGCGGATAGCCAACGATCGCCGACACCTCGTTCTTCACCTTCTCAGAGGGGCGCGTCGAGATGAAGGCATAGGATGGGTCGCGCTTCTTATTCGCCGGTTCAATGGTTGCGGTGGCCGGCTTGGCGAGCGCGAAGCAGACCTTCTTGCCGCCCGGGGTCGCCTTGTAGGCGCCCCAGTCGTTGAATTGCCCCAGCAGCACGGCTTGCTCGGTGGGGTCGGACTTGGGTTCCTTTTTAACCTGCGGCTTGGCTGGGGATTTGGTCTCGGGCTTGGCCGTCTTCTTGTCCTGCGCCCATGCGGCTGAGGATAAAGCGCAAGCTGACACAGCCAGCATCGCAATTGCAGTGCCGAACACAAAAGTCTTTTTCATCGGGCCCTACCGCTCAAATTGGCGACGGCTATCGAACCGCCCGCCGAAGTCGGATGTTTCCGACTTCGGAAACTCTGGATTGCCGAACTCGGGTATAACCCAGTTCGGTTGGAGTAGTTGGATATTAGCCCATTAGGGGCGAATATCGGCAATGTGAAGGCGGCCATTTGCCGCCGCCTGCGAGATTAACCAGGGAAAGCTAACGGTGGCCAGCGTATGAAAGCCCTGCTCTGCACCCGTTATGGGACGCCTGACGATCTCGAGATCGCCGATATTGCCGATCCCAGCCCCGCACCGGGCGAAGCGGTGGTGCGCATCAAGGCCGCCGCGCTGAATTTCTTCGACACACTGATCATTGCCGGCAAATACCAATCCAAGCCGCCAATGCCGTTCTCGCCGGCGGCGGAATTCGCCGGCATCGTGGAGAGCCTCGGTGTTGGCGTGAACTCGCTACGCGTCGGCGACCGGGTAATGGCCTACGCCAAGTATGGCGCCGCGCGTGAGCGCATTGCGATAGCAGCCGACAAACTCATCAAAATTCCGGACCGCCTCGACTTCGACCGCGCCGCAGGGCTGTGCGTCACCTATGGCACCACGCTGCATGCCCTCAAGGATCGCGCCAAGCTCGCACATGGCGAAACTTTGGCGGTACTCGGCGCCTCTGGCGGCGTCGGCTTGGCTGCGATCGAGCTCGGCAAAATCATGGGCGCGCGGGTGATTGCCTGCGCGTCATCGGCGGAAAAGATCGCCTTTGCGCGCGCGCACGGCGCCAACGATGGCATCGATTACGGAACGCAAGATCTGAAGGAAGCGCTGCGACGCGTGACTGACGGCCGCGGCGCCGATGTGATCTACGATCCGGTCGGTGGCGCTTACGCGGAGGCCGCGCTGCGCTCGATCGCCTGGCAGGGACGATTTCTCGTTGTCGGCTTTGCATCCGGCGAGATCCCCAAACTGCCACTCAATTTGGTGCTACTCAAAGGCTGCGACCTGCTCGGCGTGTTCTGGGGTTCATGGATTGAGCGCAATCCGCAAGGCCACCGCGCCAATACCGAGCAGCTCCTGGCCTGGTGTGCCGACGGAAAATTATCGTCGCATGTGCATGCGGCCTATCCGCTGGCCGAGGCGCCAGCCGCGCTCAAAGCCATTGCCACGCGCCAGGTCATGGGCAAGGTGATTTTAAGACCGTAGGCTTTACGGTCACGCGAAGCTGGAAATGACGGCAGCTAAAGGCCCGCGATCCGGTCCATCGTCTCGGCGAGCTTGACGTCGAGCTCGGTCACGCCGCCGGCGTCGTGGGTGGAGAGCGTCACTTCCACAGTCTTGTAGACATTGAACCATTCCGGATGGTGATCCATCTTCTCGGCCACCAGCGCCGCCCGCGTCATGAAGCCGAAGGCCTCGTTGAAATCCTTGAAGGTGAATTTCTTGGTGATGGCATCGCGTCCGGCTACATCGGACCAGCCTGACAGTTTTCCAAAAGCCGCCTTGCGGGCATCGGCCGTCAATTTCTGTGCCATCAGTTGATCCTCTGCGAGACTAACGCGCGACCCGCGCAATACGGTCCGCCTCGATACTACCTTTTAAGTTGCAATTCCGACGAATCGGGCCTCAAAACCAGTCGGTGAGGATTTAACCTGATTCTCGCCATTCGTCAGCCAGTGGTTGCTTCCGGCCGCTTCGTGACTATATTGCGCCGCAATAGAGTCGCGGCCCCTATAGGGGCCGCGCTCGGTTTCAGGAATACTTATGAATATCCGCAACGTCGCCATTATCGCCCACGTCGACCATGGCAAAACCACGCTGGTCGACCGGTTGCTGCAGCAATCGGGCGCCTATCGCGAGAACCAGCGCGTAGTCGAACGCGCCATGGATTCCAACGATCTTGAGCGCGAGCGCGGTATCACCATCCTGGCCAAGGCGGCCTCGGTGCTCTGGAAAGGCACGCGCATCAATATCGTGGATACCCCAGGCCATGCCGATTTCGGCGGCGAGGTGGAACGCATCCTAAATATGGTGGACGGCGCGCTGGTGTTGGTGGACGCCGCCGAAGGTCCGCTGCCGCAGACCAAGTTCGTGGTCTCCAA
>CAAGKR010537762.1_pt1 | contig 10378 bp, 8 predicted proteins | sample 2556971 | NCBI WGS metagenome assembly CAAGKR01 (sample SAMEA5207829, study PRJEB30636) | soil metagenome | biome: forest; feature: boreal; material: soil | place: USA | collected 2011-09 | depth 1 m
AGGATGCTGGCCAGCGGCGTGCGCAGCTCGTGGCTCACGTTCTGGAGCAGCTCGCGCCGGATTCGATCGGCGTCACGCAGCGCCGAGACCTGTTGCTGTACCTGAGCGAGGCGCACCGCCGTCCGCGCGGCCGCGGCCTGCTCGCGATACAGCCGCTCGAGCTCGACATTGGCACCGGACAGGGTGCGCGAGAGCGCCCGCGAGGCAATCGTCGAGCGCCGGCGCTGCGCCGCCACTCCGCCGACCGCTCCCGCCGTGGCGAAGAAAATCACGAGATAGATCACGTCGCCCGGGTTCGCGAGGCTCAGGCTGTTGATCGGCGGGACGAAGAAATAGTCGGCGAGCACCGACGACAGTGCGGCGGCGATGAGCGCCGGGATGAGCCCGGTGAGCAAGCCCAGCGAGGCGACGATCCCGAGATACAGGAACACATATGCGCGCGCGTCGGCGGGAGGGAGCCTGTCGAGCGCCACCGTCAGCACCGGGGGCGCAACCAGCGCGACGGCGGCGCCGATGACGAGCACTCGATCGATGGGCGGCCGCGTTATCCGTGTCATCGGTCAGGAGTGGCTGAGATGCTGGTTGAGCGCGTCCACGAGGCGTGAGGCGGCAGCCTGCAGTCCGTGGGTCGCCATCAGCGTATTGAGTGTCTGCGGGTCCTCCGGATAGTGATCGCGGCGCCCGTGGGGTAGCTCGAGAGCAAGGTCGGCCACCGGTGGGACGACACGCAGGGCGCGAGTCAGGTACTCGCGGTTGGCGTCGCTCAGCCGGCCGGCGGCGATCAGCGCCTCGACGCTCCCGTGCTCGCGGATCATCGACGCGGCGGCGACCGCACCGACACCCTTCAACCCCGGCAGGCCGTCGGATGGATCACCGCGGAGCATCGCGAATGCCGCGTAGCTGCGACCCGGGATCGCGTACCGGTGCGTCACCTCCCCTTCGTCGACGATGTTCCACGATCCCTTCTCCGGGTAGAGCACCGCAACCCGCGGGTCCTCGATCAACGCGAAGAGATCGCGGTCGCCGCTCACGATCTCGACCGTCCCTTCGGCATGCGCGGTCCAGGTTGCGATCACGTCCTCCGCCTCGTAGTCGGGCACTCCCCCGGCGTCGATCCCGATCGCGGCGAGGAAGGCGTCGATGACCGGCATCTGCGGGATCAACCCGGGCGGGATCGGCTCCGCGACGCGCTGCGCCTTGTAGTCGGGGATCAGCTGCACGCGCCACTCGGGCCGCCAGTCCGTGTCACCGGCGACCGCGAGATGCCGCGGGTCGCGCGTGCTGAGCATGCGTGTCAGCGTTTCGAAGAATCCACGGACCGCGTTCACGGTCCTCCCGTCCGGCGATCTGACGCTCTTGGGAACGCCGTAGTAGGCGCGGAAGATGAGGCTCGAGCCGTCGATGAACATCCAGTCGCAGGACATAGCGGCTACCGATCCACTGCGGCGATCACCGGGCCCATCCTACGTGCATCGAGAGGGCAAAACGGTAGCCTCTGGGAGTGCCACACCAGGACGCAGCCGCAGTCGTCGACGCCATCATCACGCGGCTCGAGGAGTCGTACATCTTTCCCGATCGCGCAGCGGTCGCGGCGACCCTGCTGCGGTCGAGCCTCGCCGCAGGGAAGTACGCGTCGCCCGTGGACGAGAGCGTCTGCATAGTCATCAACGAGGATCTCCTGGCGGCCTGCGCCGACAAGCACCTCCGATTGATCTGGCACGAGGAGAACGACGCGGGTGTCGGCCCGCAGAGCGACGAGGACTTGATCGCCGGGCTTCGCGAGATGTTCCGCGTCGAGAATTACGGCATCCGGCGCGTCGAGCGTCTCGCGGGCAATGTGGGCCTCATCGCGTTCACGATCATTCCCGAAGCCGCAACCGCCGGTGAGCCCATCGCTGCGGCGATGCGACTCGTCCAGCACACCCACGGGTTGATCCTCGACCTTCGTGCGGCGCGCGGCGGTGCGCCGGACGGCGTGGCCTTCCTGGCCAGCTTTCTCTTCACCGATGGCGAGGTGCAGCTCAGCGACATCATCGAAGGCCCACGCGGTCTCACCCGCCAGTTCTGGACCTCCGGCTATCTTCCCGGGCCTCGGTACCTCGACCGGCCGGTGTTCGTGCTCGTCAGCGGTGCAACGTTCTCCGGCGGCGAGTCCCTTGCCTACGACCTCCAGGCGCTGGGACGGGTCACGGTCGTCGGCGAAATCACGCGCGGTGGCGCGCACCCTTCCACCGTCGTCTCGCTGGGCGACCACGTCGAGTTGCGTCTTCCCGTGGCACGAACGGTCAATCCCATCACCGGCACCGACTGGGAGGGCGTCGGTGTCAAGCCGGACATCCCGGTTCCGGCCGATGCTGCGCTGGAGAGCGCACACCGAGCGATCCTCGATCAGCTGCTCGGCGCGAGCGACATCCCGGCGTCCGTCCGCGAGGAAGCGCGCCTGGCTCGAGGCTCGATGTAAGACACATGGCTGACGAGCTCCCGGAGCTGATCGTCGCCGACTCGGCCGCGTGGCGACGCTGGCTCCGTGCGCACCACGCCGACCCAACCGGGGTCTGGCTCGTGCTCGCGAAGAAGAACACGACGGACCCGACGAGCCTGACCTATGACCAGGCTCTCGACGAGGCGCTGAGTCACGGTTGGATCGACGGGCAGACCGGCCGTCGAGACGAGAACACGTACCGGCAGCGCTTCACGCCGCGCCGCGCGCGCAGCGCCTGGTCGTCGCGCAATGTCGGGATCATCGATCGCCTTCGCGCGGAAGGTCGCATGCATCCTGCCGGTGAGGCAGAGGTCATGCGAGCCCGGGCGGATGGCCGCTGGGAAGCAGCCTATGCGGGGTCGGCGAGCATCGAGGTGCCAGCGGATCTCGACGCCGCGCTCCGCGCCGAGCCAATGGCGAAGGCGATGTTCGACATCCTGACGAGCCAGAACCGCTACGCCATCCTGTACCGGACGGCGAGCGCGAAACAGGCCGCAACCCGGGCGCGACGCATCGACCAATTCGTGGCGATGCTGGGCCGAGGCGAGACGATCTACCCGCAGAAGCGCCGGCTGGAGCTCTGACACTCCGGCGCAGGGCTCAGGGTTGCGGAACGAACTCGTACGTCTCGCGAGGGCGCGAGCGGCGCTCTTTCGCGAGACCGAGGCGCTGAAGCGGCACCAGCGGGATGAGCACCGGAAGCAGGAAGGACGACAGAGCCGCGTCGTGAGACCCGTCCGCGCCAGAGAGGCGATAGATCAGCGCGAGCCCAAGGACAATCGCGATCGTGAGCGCCTGCCGGATGCGGAGTGCCCTGCGGCCCCCCGACCCGGTGTACGCGAATCCCTCTAACAGTCCCCCGACCATGCACGTATGGTAGGCGAAACGCGACAAGGACGTCAATCGTTTCGTCACAGGCGAGGTTGAGCGGCCTTCCGGCAAGTGGTCCGGGGACGCCCAGTGGGGTTCGCTGCTGACGTACTCTCTCGCGAGTCCCACCCCACCGGAGGAGCACCAACGATGACCACACCCGTACGCTTCGGCCTCGTCGGGTACGGATTTGGAGCCCGCTGGTTCCATGCGCCGCTCCTCGCGGCAGCACCGGAATGTGAGCTCGTCGGGGTTGTGACCAATTCGGCCGAGCGTCAGGCGCTGGTCGCCGACGACCTGCACGGCGTGCCCACATTCGAGTCGCTGGCAGCCCTCATCGACGCCGGTGTTGAGGCGATCGCGATCTCGACACCGACCGCAACCCACAGCGCGGTGACCGAGGAGGCGCTCGGCCTGGGCGTCGCAGTCGTCTGCGACAAGGCCTTCGCGCTCGATGCGGCGTCGGCCCGGCGCACGGTGGCCCTTGCCGAGGAACGCGGATTGCTGCTGAGCCCGTATCAGAACCGGCGCTGGGATTCGGACTTCCTCACCGTGCAAAAGCTCGCCGGCGACGGAGCGCTCGGATCGATCACCCGGCTCGAGTCCCGCTTCGAACGATTCGCTCCCCAGAACGGTCCCGGAAAATCCGGCAGTGGCTCCCTGCTCGATTTCGGCAGCCATCTCGTCGATCAGGCGCTGCTCCTCCTCGGGCCCGTCGTTGCCGTGTACGCAGAGCGACGCATCCGCGACAACGGGCTCGATGACGATGTGTTCGTCGCCCTCACGCACGCGAGCGGTGCCCGTTCTCAGTTGTGGGGGTCCTGGAGTCAGTTCGCGCCGGGCCCCCGGTACCGGGTGACCGGGACCGAAGCGAGCTACGTCCTCGCGGCCGCTGACACCCAGGAGGACCTGCTGCTCGCAGGCGAGACTCCCGCCACCCTCGGAGAACGGTGGGGCACCGAACCGCCCGACAGCCACGGCACGGTGTACACGGCGACAGGGTCGCGGCCGCACGTCACCGAGCGTGGACGGTGGGATCTGTTCTATCCGACCTTCGCAGGCGCCGTCCGGGGCACCAATCCGCCACCGGTCAATCCCCGGGATGCGATTGCCACCGCCACCGTCCTCGACGCGGCCAGGTCCAGTGCGAACAGCGGCGCCGTGGTACCAGTGGAGGCGTCATGACGGGAGCCGACGACAAACTCCCGGCGATCGCATGAGCGAAACCGACGACGCGTTGCTGGCCTCCCTGCTTGCAGAGGAGAACCGCCTCGTCTTCTCACACTTCGACCACGACACGGCATGGGAGCTCGGCTCACGATTGCGTTCCGAGGCGATGCGTGCGCAGTTGCCGGTGGCGATCGCGATTCGCCGTCATGGGCAGTGTCTGTTCCATGCGGCACTCCCCGGCTCCTCTGTCGACAACGACGCGTGGTTGCTGCGCAAGGCCGCAGTGGCGGAGCGCTACGGTCACTCGTCCTATTACGTCGGCTGCAACTTCCGCGCGGACGGCAAGGACTTCGACATCGATTCGCGTCTCGACACCAGCGTGTTCGCGGCGCACGGCGGAGCTTTTCCCATCATCGTCGGAAAGAGCGGGTGCATCGGCACGGTCACCGTATCGGGACTGCCCCAGGTCGAGGATCATCGATTCGTGGTGACCCAACTCGAACGGTTCCTCATCGACCGCAAACAAATTGCACCTGATCAAGGCCCGACAGCGGCCTGATCCCCTTATTCCATCACGGTATAATCGCCTTCGGGCCATCCCGACTTCGATAGCTCCTCGACACCCTTGGACGATTCGAGGATGCTGGCGGGTCCCTAAGGAGAAGTTGTGCTGCAGCCGAGTCGCGACGATCGTTTTTCCTTCGGGCTCTGGACGGTGGGCTGGCAGGGAGTCGACGTGTTCGGCGTCGCCGTGCGCGAGCCATTGGATCCCGTCGTCGCCGTCAACCGCCTGGCGGAGTTGGGCGCGTATGGGGTGAGCTTCCACGACAACGACGTCTTCCCGTTCGGCGCGACGGCGGCCGAGAAAAGCACGGCGATCGGGCGCTTGCGGAGCGCCGTGGACAGCACCGGCCTGGTGATCCCGATGGTGACCACCAACCTCTTCTCGCATCCAATCTTCCGGGATGGCGGTTTCACGTCCAACGCCCGCGACGTCCGCCGTTTCGCGATCCGCAAGGTTGCTGACAACCTTGATCTTGCGGCCGAGCTCGGCGCTGGAACGGTGGTCTTCTGGGGAGGACGCGAGGGCGCCGAGTCAGGCGCGGCGAAGGATGTCCGCGCGGCACTCGATCGGTACAAAGAGGCCTTCGACATCCTCACCGCCTACGTGATCGAACAGGGCTACAGCATTCGTTTCGCCATCGAGCCGAAGCCGAATGAGCCGCGCGGCGACATTCTCCTGCCGAGCATCGGACACGCCCTCGCGTTCATCAACGAGCTGGAGCACTCGGAGATGGTCGGCCTCAACCCGGAGGTCGGTCACGAGGAGATGGCGAGCCTCAACTTCGCGCATGGATTGGCGCAGGCGCTGTGGCACGGAAAGCTCTTCCATGTCGACCTCAACGGCCAGCACGGCCCGCGCTACGACCAGGATCTCCGCTTCGGCGCCGGGAACGCGCGCGGCGCCTTCTGGGCGGTCGACACCCTCGAGTCAGGAGGCTACGAGGGGCCGCGCCACTTCGACTTCAAGCCACCGCGGACCGAGGACATGGACGGTGTGTGGGAGAGTGCCGCGGCGTGCATGCGCAACTACCTGCTGCTCCGCGACAGGACAAAGGCATTCCGCGCCGATCCCGAGGTGCAGGCAGCGCGCACGGCGGCCCGTCTGGACGAGCTCGCGCAGACCACCCTCGCACCCGGCGAGACGTTGCACTCCATGCGGTCGGAGACGTTCGACGCTGAAGCAGTCGCGTTGCGAGGCATGGGCTTCGAGAAGCTGGACCAGCTGGCGCTCGACTACCTCTACGGCATCCGTTCCTAGGAGGCGGGCGCCTCGATGAGCTCGGGTGCGCTCGTCGGCATCGATATCGGGACGACGTCCGCCAAGGGCATCGCGGTCGATCCCGACTCGGGAGCAGTGCTTGCCACGCAGGAGTGCGGCTATCCGGTGAGCTCACCGCATGCCGGGTGGATGGAGCAGCCACCCGACGAATGGGTGGCGGCGACCCACGTCGTGCTCGCGAGTCTCCGCGCGCGTGTTTCTGACATCCTTGGCATTGGCTTCTCGGGTCAGATGCACGGGCTGGTCTGTCTGGATGCCGATGACGCGGTGATCCGGCCGGCGATCCTCTGGAACGACCAGCGCTCTGCCCCGCAGTGCGCAGCGCTGGAGGCAGGCGACGGACTGGCCCGTCTGCTCCGGCTCACGGGCAACCGCGCGCTGCCGGGATTCACGGCGCCCAAGCTCCTCTGGATGCGTGAGAACGAGCCCGAGGCCTTCGCTCGCATTCGCAGGATCTCGCTCCCCAAGGACTACGTGCGCGACAGTCTCGTCGGAGGTCATCGCAGCGACATGGCCGACGCGTCGGGAACGCTGCTGCTCGATGTCGGGGAGCGACGCTGGAGCAGCGAGCTGCTCGCGGAGCTGGATCTCCCACCCTCGTGGCTGCCCGACCTCGCCGAGAGCCCGGACGCCGTCGGCACCCTCGACGGTGTGCCGGTGGCCGCAGGCGCGGGCGATCAGGCCGCCGCCGCCGTGGGCGCCGGAATCACGGGACCAGGCCCGCTCTCGGTCGTGCTCGGGACCTCCGGGGTCGTGCTCGCGGCGACCGATCGCTATCTGACCGACCCCGAGGGGCGCGTCCACGCCTTCTGCCATGCGAGCGGAGGCTGGATGGTGATGGGCGTGATGCTCGCCGCAGCCGGGTCGCTGGCGTGGTTCCACGACGCCGTCGCCCCGGAGCTCCCCTACGACGCCATGCTCGAAGCGGCAGCGAGCGTCCCGCCGGGTTCGGATGGGCTGGTCTTCCTGCCCTATCTCGCCGGCGAGCGAACCCCCCACGCCGACCCGGACGCTCGCGGCGCGTTCTGCGGCCTTTCGCTGAGCCACGGTCGGGGTGCTCTCACGCGAGCCGTGATGGAAGGCGTCGCCTTCGGGATGCGCGATTGCCTCGACACGGTCCACGGTGCCGGGGCCACCGGCGTCCGAGGCCGCGTCTCGGGAGGAGGCACGCGAAGCCGGCTCTGGCTCCAGATCGTCGCGACCGCACTCGAGATGCCGTTGGAGATCATGGCCACGGACCAGGGATCGGCGTTCGGTGCCGCGCTGCTCGGCGGGGTCGCCGCCGGCGTGTATCGCGATCTCGATCAGGCGAGCGTCGCATGCGTCCGGGTGACCGACGTCGTCGACCCCGTCGCCGCGTGGATCGAGCCGTACCGCGAAGCACGACGCCGCTTCCGCGACTACTACCCGGCGCTTCGGTCGGTCGGTTAGGAGGTAAGGCTTAGGCCGATCGCCGCTCGGCCGCGCGAGGCGGCACGAGAGTCGGGTCGTCGAGCACCCGCGTGAGCGCAAGCTCGGCCGCCCCGAGCAACGGGCCGTCGGCGCCGAGCTGGGCCGGCCTGATGTCCACAACGGAGAGCGCCGCGGCGAGGACTCGAACCTGCAACTCCGCCTGGACGATCCGCTCCACAACGGGCCACATCTCGCCGAGCAGACCGCCGAACACGACGCGCTGCGGGTTGAAGATGTTCATGAGACCGGCAAGACCGGCGCCGAGCCAGCACCCGACGTCCTCCACAGCGGCGAGCGCGACCGGATCGCCGAGGCGCGCCTCACGGAGCAGCTCGGTGACTGCCTCGGGTCGGTAGGTCTTCTCCGCCCGCCCCGCTCGGCGCAACAAGGCGGGGCCACCGATCTCGGTCTCCCAGCAGCCGATCGCACCGCATCGGCAGAGGACGCCGCCGGGGTTCACCTGGACGTGACCGACCTCCCCGGCGCAGCCCGCCGCCCCGACGAGCGGGCGGCCGTCGACGACCACGCCGGCGCCGACACCGACCTCGCTCGACACATAGATGAGGTGGTCCACCCCGACCCCGGCGCCCCAGGTGTGCTCCGCGAGGGCGCCGAGATCCGCCTCGTTCGCGACGACCACCGGGAGGTCGGATCCGAGCTGGTCGGCCACCAGACGGCCGAGCGGGACCTCGCGCCAGCCCAGGTTGGGAGCGAAATGGACCAGCCCGTCAGCCCGGCTCACCACCCCGGCGACGGCGATGCCGAGACCGGCGACCCAACAACCCTGCGGGATCGCGGCGCGAGCATTCTGGATCAGCCGGCCGACGTCCTCGATCGTCTGGTCGGGGGCGAGGCGACGGGGCTGATGTGGCGCTCGAACGAGGTGGAGGATGCGGCCGCCGAGCCCGACCACGGCGGCGGAGAGCGAATTGACCGCGATCTCGACGGTGATCACGGCGGCGCCCTCCGGGTTGGGGCGCGCCACGAGCGAGGGACGCCCCGGTGCGCCAAGGCGTGCGGGGTCACCCTCCTCAACCAGACCGCGGGCTCGGAGGTCGGCGACCAGCTCACCGATCGTGCTCCGGGTCATCCCGAGCGCGCCGCCGATCTCGGAGCGGGAGAGCGCACCTGACTGGTGGAGGTGGCGGAGCAGCAGGCTCAGGTTGTGACGGCGGACCGATTCCGGCGAGGCCATCGGGCTCGCGTGTGCCCGGCTGCGCTGCGGACGCCGGCGAAGCTCGTGATCCTCGCCCACGACGGGTCGGGCATCAGCGACTTCCACAATTCCCTCCCACCGTCGTCCGCAATCAGGCCCGAGCCTGCCCGCCGCGGCGGGAGAGGACGTCGATGGTTCCGGCCGCCAGCAGGACAAGCGCGACCACGATGTCGATCCACTCCGAGGAGACGCTGAGCAGGTAGAGGCCGTTGTAGATGCCTCCGATGACCAGGCCCCCGAGGACTCCGTGGATGGTTTTGCCTCGGCCACCGAAAAGGCTGGTGCCCCCGATGACAGCCGCCGCGACCGCAAGCAGCACGTAGCTGTTGGCGTCCTTGATGATGTTGGTGGTGAGCGAGACCTGCCAGGACGCGAAGAGCACGCCGGCGATGCCCGCGGTCAGTGACGCCAGGACGAAGCCCCAGGTGCGGATTGCGGGGAGGCCGACGCCGGCGCGGCGCGCCGCTTCGGGGTTGCCGCCGATCGCGTAGACGTAGCGGCCGAAGCGAGTGCGCTGGAGCAGGAACGTCCAGCCGACGAGCACGAGCAGGACGATCGGGATGATGTAGGGAAGTCCCTCGATGGACCCGAAGTGAGCCCGGTTCACGTTGCAGAGGGCGACCACGATGATCCCCGCCGCCGCGCCGATGATGATCTTCGCGGCGGTCAGGCTCGCGGGCGGCGCCACGAGGCCGGAGTGGCGTCTGCGGGCATCGCCGAGCCAGATCAGGACGCCGGCGATCACCCCACCAACCGCGAGCAGGATCCAGCTGACCGCCGGGCTGAACTGACCCCAGTAGATGTCGTACAGCACGACCTGGTTGTTGTCATGGGAGTTGCCAATGCCGACGAGGCCGCCACCCAGGACGATGATCGCCACGCCCTCGAGGATGAGCAACCCCCCGAGGGTCACGATGAAGGACGGCATCCTGATTCGGGCGACCAGCGTTCCCTGGATCGCGCCGACCGCGGAGCAGATGAGCAGCGAAATGATGATGGCAAGCCACCACGGCCAGCCCAGCCCCTGGGGCTGGACGAGCCCGGCGACCGTGACCGCGCCCAGGCCCATCACCAGTCCGACCGAGAGATCGATCTCGCCGAGGATCAGGGCGAAGATCTCGGCCATCGCCAGGAGCATGTAGATGGAGCTCTGCTCAAAGAGGTTGACGAGGTTCTGCGGGGAGAGGAACTTCCCGTTGGCGATCTGGAAGGCGACGGCAACCACGATGAGGCCGAGGACGACGGGGAGGACGCCACTGTCGCCGCCGCGGATGCGCTGCCACGAGCCGCGCATGTACTGACCGAGCGTCTGCGCCAGGATCTCCGGCGGGACGTCGCCCAGGTC
>CAAGKR010153310.1_pt1 | contig 10376 bp, 11 predicted proteins | sample 2556971 | NCBI WGS metagenome assembly CAAGKR01 (sample SAMEA5207829, study PRJEB30636) | soil metagenome | biome: forest; feature: boreal; material: soil | place: USA | collected 2011-09 | depth 1 m
CCGAGCCCCTACCCCAATTCGATGAGGGGCGGCTGGCTGGCGTCTCGCCGGACCAGCCGCCTACTCCACCAGCCGCGAACGTGACACGTGACAAGCTCGCACGGCAGTCGGCGGATGAGCGTGGCAGCCACCGTTCCGAAATGACCGAGACAAGACACCGTCAACAATTCAGGGTTACGGGGCACTAGATCCGTAGCCGCATCAACCCACAACCCCCGGCCGTTGGCGCTTGTCCTCGGGGATGAGTTGCAGGATCTGCCGTGCTTCCGAGGGAGTTGCCACATCGGAACCGATCATCGTCACGAGGCGCACAGCCGCCTCGACGAGGTCGCCGTTGCCGCGGGCCATTCTTCCGTCGGGCAGATAGAAGTTGTCCTCGAGTCCGACCCGGATGTTGCCGCCCATACTCAGTGCCGCCGCGACCAGACGCCACTGCATCATCGAGACGCCGATGACCTGCCAGATCGATCCGGCCGGCAGGCAGTTCACCTGGTGGACCAGGTTCGCGGTCGACGCGGGAACGCCGCCCAGCACGCCCATGATCAGGCTGAACTGCAATGGCGGCCTCAAGACGCCGAGGTCGACCAGCGGCGCGACGTTCCCGATGTGGCCGGAGTCGAAGCATTCAAGTTCCGGCCTGACGTCGGCTTCGTTCATCGTCTCGAGAAAATGGCGGATGTCAGCGAATGGATTGGCGAAGACATGGTCGTGGTAGAACGCTTTCTTCCGCTCCGAGTAGATCGCATAGTTCATTGAACCCATGTTCAGGGCGGCGATCTCAGGGCGCACCTCGCGGATGTAACCGATGCGGTCCTCGACCGGAATCCCGATGGCTCCGGTCGAGAAGTTGATGATGACGTCGGACCGGTCCCGCACCTCGGCCAAGATCTGCGCGTAACGCTTGACTGAGAAGTCTGGGGCGCCATCGTCGGTGCGAGCGTGAATGTGCACGACCGAGGCTCCCGCTTCCGCCGCGCGCCGGGCCTCCTCAGCTATCTCGAGCGGCGTGTACGGGATCGCCGCGCACTGGTCGCGGGTGGTCAGACCACCGGTCAGGGCCGCCGTCACTACGATCTTGGGCCGGCTCATACCGGCATGTTCCCGTGCCTGCGCTTGGGACGATCCACCTTCTTGGTGAGTGCCTGGTCGAGAGCGGCCACAAGCACGCGCCGAGTGTCGGCGGGATCGATCACGTCGTCGATCATCCCCCACCCCGCCGACACATACGGGTTGATCGCATCGCGGATGCCGGCCGTGAAGCGACGCCGAGCCTCCTCCGGATCGGCGGAAGCCTCGATCTCCTTGTTGAAGATGATGTTCACCGCGCCCTCCGGTCCCATCACGGAGATCTCTGCGAACGGCCAGGCCACGAGCAGATCCGGACGGTAGCCCTTGCCACACATCACGAAGTAGCCCGCTCCATAGGCCTTGCGCATCACAACGGTCAACTTCGGGACGGTGGCCTCCGCTGTTGCGAAGAGCATCTTCGCCCCGTGCCGGATGATCCCCGCCTTCTCGACATTGCTGCCGACGAGGAACCCCGGGACATCGACCAGGTACACGAGCGGAACGTTGAAAGCGTCACACAGGCGGATGAACCGAGCCGCCTTGTCGGCGGCGTCGGAGTCCAGGACGCCGCCCTTCACCATCGGCTGGTTGGCGACGAGGCCGGCGACATGTCCGCCAAGACGACAGAACCCGACCACGACATTTTTGGCCCACGTCGGCTTGATCTCGAACCAGGTGTCCTCGTCGGCCAACCGCCGGACGACCTTCCGGACATCATAGGCCTGCCGCGGGTTGGCCGGCATCAGCTGGCTCAGGCCTTCGACCGGTCGATCGCGCGGGTCGTCGTTGGCGGCGAAGGGAGGCTTCTCACCGCAGGAGGGCGGCAAGTAGGAGAGGAAGCGCCTGACCTGTTCGATGCATTCCCGGTCGTCCGCGACCTCGTTGTCGCCGACGCCCGACACATAGCAGTGGACCTGGGAACCGCCCATGTCATGGTCGCTGACATCCTCGCCGGTTGCGGCCTTGACCAGCCGCGATCCAGCCAGCGACATGGAAGATGTCCCTCTGACCATCGGAACGAAGTCGGCGAGGGCGGGTATGTATGCCGTCCCCGCGGAGCAGGGACCCATCATGGCGGCGACCTGCGGGACGACGCCGGACATCTGGACCTGGTCATAGAAGAGCTGTCCCGACTCCGCGAACGCGCCGCCGACCCACTCCTGGATCCGGGCGCCCGCCGAGTCGAGCAGCCAGACAATCGGGTTTCGATAGCGAAGCGCCAGCTCGCGGACACGAGAAGCCTTGAACTGCTCGCCGGTGCGGCCCATCGCCCCGGCCATGACCGTAAAGTCGTAGGCGATGACCCATACCCGGCGGCCGTCGACCAGCCCGTGCCCGGTGATGATGCCGTCCGCGGGCGTTTGGGTCGGGTCGATCGGGTTCCCGACGACCGATTGCTGGCTCGCGAGCAGCCCGAATTCAACGAAGCTGCCGGCATCGAAGAGGAGATTGATGCGTTCGCGGACGGTCAGCTTCCCCAGCTCGTGCTGGCGGAGCACCCGCTCGGGGCCCCCCATCTGCAGGTTCTCGTGGCGCCGCCGCCGCAGTTCCTCGAGCGCGGCCGCGTAGTCTGGCGCAGCCGCCTCGTCGCGGTCACGAGCCGCCGGCTTGGTGCGGTGTGGAGTCGGCTTGTCGACCGCCATCTCGTTCAGTCCGGAAAGTCCACGCGGGCCGAGCCAGTGGCGACCAGCTCGCCGACGCCGTTGCGGGCCTCGAGACTGATCACGGCATGGTTGCGACCGGGCCCGATCGGATGCAGCTCCTTCACCTGTCCCGATGCCGTCACGGGGTCGCCCACGAGCACCGGTTTGGTCAGCTTCGCCTCCAGCCGGCTGATCGTCGCGCCCGACCCGTAGCACCAGCCGGTGATGACCGAGGCCATCATCGAGATGGTCAACATCCCGTGGGAGACCGACTTGCCGAGCCCGAAGGGGCTGCGGCGCGCGCACCAGTCAAGATTGGTGTGCACCGGGTTGAAGTCGAGCGAGGCGACGGCGTTGAGGTCGATCACCTCCTGGCTGATCTCACGGCTGAATGGCGTCAGCTCGAGCCCGAGCGTCAGGTCGCCGAACCGGACTCTGTCGATCATCGCGCCACCTCCTGCCCGGCCTCGACGTACTTGAGCAGCTCGGCACGGTTGGGCGGCAGGATCAACGTCAGCCACCAGGTCGCTTTCAGCGTGCCGTCCTGGTTCTTGAAGTCCAGCTTCGCCTGGAGGTAGTGGTTGCCCCGACGGATCCACTTGTCACAGCACGTCGCCTGGACGCTGATGACCTCGCCGGGGCGGAAGTGTTCGTGCAGCTCGATCAGCTGTCCCGGGTTGCGGGCGCCGGGGCTGCGAATCCAGTTGGTCGGCCCCCGATCGATGCAGTAAAAGGCGATCTCAACCAGGAACAGCGGGTGCGGCAGCAGGCTGCCGGTCGGCGAATGCAGTCGCGCGTATGCAGGGTCGACCAACAGCGGGTGCGTCTCCATGACAGCAAGGTTGTAAGCGAGGATGTCCTCCTCCTTAACCTCGAAGGTCTGGCTGCATGCCCTCTCGACGCCGACGTCCACCTCGTCCCAGACCTCATAGTCCTCGGCTCCCTTCATGAAGTCGGACTCGAAGCCGCGCTGCTTGCTCGTCGTCTTGTAGTGCGCGAGACGGTCTGCCATGAGACTCGACACCTCCATTCACTCGTGAGCGGCGGGGACCATGTCGCCGTGATGGACGGAGACACCAGATCCGGACGGTTGTCGGCCGCCGGCGAGAAGGCTGCGGGCGATGATCAGCCGCTGGATCTCAGAGGTGCCCTCCCCGATGCGGAGGACCACTGCGTCGCGCAGCCGGCGCTCGAGGGGAAGATCGCGCGTGTAGCCGTAGCCGCCGTGGATCTGGATGGCCTGCAGCGACGCGTCCACCGCCGCCTCGGACGCGAAGAGCTTCGCCTCCGGGCACGCTTCGCGGACCGACAGGCCACGGTCCTTCAACCAGGCCGCGCGTCGCAGCAGCAGAGCGGCCGCGTCACCGCGCACCTTCATGTCAGCGAGCGCGAACTGGATTGCCTGGAAGCTTGAGATGGGCACGCCGAACTGGACCCGCCGCTGCGAGTAAGCGACGCAGTCTTCGAGGCAGGCAGCGGCGATCCCGATCCCGATCGCCGCGATAACCAGCTTTCCAATATCGAAGCTGCCGAGGGCCAGGCTCAGGCCGCGACCCTCGTCCCCGAGCCGGTTGGCATCCGGGACTCGGCAGTTGCGCAGGATGAGTTCGCTCGTCGGTGACTGCTCCATGCCGAGCTTGGAGATCCGCGCGCCGACCGAGAAGCCGGGGAACCCGCTCTCGACGATGAAGGCTGTCGCCGCACGGGTCGACTCGTCGGTCACCGCGTAGACGATCACCACGTCGGCGACGGGCCCGTTCGTCACGAACATTTTGGTGCCGTTCAGCAACCATTCGGTGCCTTCCCGCCGCGCAATGGTTCGCATTGCCCGCACGTCGGACCCCGCATCCGGTTCGGTCAGCGCGCCAGCGCCGATGAGCCGTCCCGCCGCGAGCCCGGGCAGGTACCGATTGCGCTGGTCGTCGCTGCCATGACGGGCGATGAGGCCGACCGCGAAGACGAGATGAGGGCCCATCGAGAAGGCGAGACTGGGAAACACGCGGGCGATCTCCTCGATGGCGATCGCCAGGGTCTGGAGATCGGCGCCGTCGCCATAGGGTGGCGGAGCCGTCAGCCCGAGCAGTCCGAGGCTACCCGCGGCCTGCCATGCATCACGGGGAAAGTCGTCCCCTGCTTCGCGCGACACCTCGACCAGCTGGCGCAGGGCGAACGTTCGCACCGAGTCCCTGAAGGCGGCCTGCTCGTCGCTCCAGGCGAAGTCCATGGTCAGTCCACTCCTTTGGCCAGCGGCCGCGCAGCGCTATGTCTCGACTCGACGGCACGCCGGGTCGCCGCGACGATGTCGTCCAGCTGTGAATGCGGGCCGAAGACGGCGGCTACCCCTATCCGGACCAGCTGCTCGGCCTCGTTAGCGTGGATGACACCGCCCGCGATGACAGCGATGTCGGGCGCCTCGCGACGGCGCAGGACGTCGAGAATGCGGGCGCTGAACTCCAGTGTGTTGGCGGACAGTGAGCTGATGCCAATCACATCAGCGTCCTCGCTGATGGCAGCGTCGACGATGCTCTCCGGGGTCTGGAACTTTCCCAGGTAGACGACTTCGAAGCCCGCGTCGCGCAGGCGCGCCGACACCAACCGGGCCCCGAGGTCGTGGGTGTCCATGCCGACCTTAGTGATCACGACGCGGCCTAGCGGCGGTGTCATGTCCGAACTCCCGCCCGCTCGAGCCGAACCGGTGGTTCGACCATGCCGTAAGGGTCGTACGGCTGCCCGTTGGCCATTCGGATCACCCCGTTGATCTCGCCGAGCGTCGCCCCGGCCCGGACCGCCTGCAGAATGGCCGGGACCAGGTTCTGGCCGCGCTCGATCGGCGCGGCGTCTAGCAGGGAGCGGAGGGCGCGCGCCAGCTCGTCCGCATCTCGCGCGCGCCGCATCTGCTCCATCTGCTCGCGGCGCCGGTCGAGGAGGTCCTCCGGGAACTCAAGCACTTCTGGCGGCGCGTCCGCCTCGGGGGGCACCTGGTATCGGTTCACGCCCACGACCACCACATCGCCGCTTTCCAACGCCGACGCGCGCCGCGCTAGGTTCCGCTCGATCAGGTTGGCGACCCAACCCTGCTCGCCCGCCGCCACCAGCCCGCCCATCGCCTCGATCTCGGCGAGCACGGAGCGAGCCTCCTCCTCTACCTCGTCGGTCAGCGCCTCGAGGTAATAGGACCCGCCGAGGGGGTCCAACACCTCCGCGATGCCGGTCTCATGGAATCCGATGTGCTGCGTGTTGAGGGCAATGCGCGCCGCCGCCTCGGTCGGCAGCGAAAGCGGTTCGTCGTAGGACGAGAAGTCGATCGCGACACACCCTCCGATCACCGCCGATAGGAACTGGAAGCCCGCGCGGACGATGTTGTTGAGGGGCTGCCGCGCGGTCAGCGATGACCCTGACGTGTGACCGACGATTGTCAGCGGGGCACAATCGACGCCGAAGCGCTCGGCCATGACCCGGCTCCAGAGTCGGCGCTCTGCGCGAAGCTTGGCCACCTCTGTGAAGAACTCCGACCCGATCGCCGAGCTGTTGTACAGTCGCGGTCCGAAGGCGGCGAACTCGAGTCCCCGATCGAGGGCGGCCTCCACGTAGCAGATCCCCGCCGCGAGCGACACGGCGACCTCCTCCGCGGCGGTCAGGCCGGCCTCCCGGAACACGTAGCCGCCGAGGCCGAGCGGGTGGAATCGCATCCCCTCGCGCGCACAGAACTCGACGAGGTCGATGCACAGCTTCAGGGCCACCTCGATAGTAAGCGAGCTGTCGTATCCGAAGTACCGCATTAGGGCCGAGTTCGAGAGCGACCCGCGGAGCTCCTGGCGCGGAATCCCGCGCCGTTCCGCGGTGACTAGGAGCTGGCAAAACGCGACAGGGCTCGAATCGCTAGTGGCGGTCTGCATCGAGAAGCTGATGCCAGTCAGCGGCACGCCGTCGAGGAGTTCGTCCATGTCCTGGACCGAGGACAAGGGCACCCCCATGCGGCCGGCATCGGGCAGCGCGGCCGGGTGGTCTGAGTCGACGCCCACCTGGGTGGGCGTGTCCGGCACGATGATGAGCCCATCCTGGCCCATGGCCAGAAGCCGCTGCAGTCGCTGGTTCGAATCGCGCGGCAAGCCGTAGCCGACGATCATCCGCCGGGTCCAGGGATGAGCGGCAAAGGAGTCCCCGCGCGAACCGCGGGTGAAGGGAGGGCTGCCAGCGTCGCCGAGATCACGACCGTAGTCGAGGCCAGCGACGTCTTCTGGCTGGTACAGGATCTTGGTGGGCACCTTCACCGCGTCTTCCGGCACCTACACCGTCGTGGGCACGTACTTGGCCCGTATGGCAGGCTTGTAGACCTTGCCGAGGGGGGTCCTCGGCAGCTGGTCCCAGAAGTCCACTGACGTCGGTCGCATATAGGACGAGGCGAGCCGTTGGCGGACGAAGTCGAGCAGCTCGGCCTCGCTCACGGACGCGCCCTCCTTCAGGACGACGATCGCCTTCGGCGTCTCGGTCCACCGCGGGTCCAGAGCGGCGATCACAGCGCATTCCTTCACGGCCGGGTGCTGGTAGATGACGTTCTCGATGTCCATCGCGAAGATGGTCTCCTCGCCGCTGCGGATGATGTCCTTTAGCCGGTCGACGAAGTACAGGTAGCCATCCCCGTCGATCCGACCTAAGTCGCCGGTATGCAGCCAGCCGTTCCGAAGTGTTTCGGCGGTGAGCTCAGGCATCTTGTGGTATTCGCGCATGACGGTGTCGCCACGGACGACGATCTCTCCGACCTGCCCCGGAGGCAACTCGCGATCGTCCGGGTCGACGATGCGCAGCTCGGTATTGCTGTACGGCTTACCGCAGCTACCCTCCTTCGATAGTGCCTCCCAGCCCTGAAGCACGGTGAGGAGCGAGGTTGCGTCGGTGAGACCCCAGCCCTGTACGAAATCCGCCTTGGGAAATATCTGGCGCACCTGCTGGAACATGTCCTTGGTCAGGATGCTGCCGGCTGCCATCACCCAGCGCATGGAACTGGCGTCGTAGCTGTCCAGGCCGGGGGTCTGCAGAAGCAGCTGCAGAACGCCGGTCACGATTGCCGTCCGGGTGATGCCGTAGCGCTCGATGTCCTCCATCATCCGCTTGGCGTCCGGCCGCTGATGGAGGATGGTGGTCGCTCCCATGAAGCTGCACTTCATGGTCATATGGAGGCCGGCGTTGTGATAAAGCGGGAGCAGGTTGAGATTGATATCGCGCTCCTTGACGTCGCAGAAGAGCGCGCTGGCGAAGATCATCCCGTAGTGGGCGCCATGGGTGATGACGGCACCCTTAGGCACGCCGGTCGTGCCGCCGGTGTAGAGGATGAGCGCGTCGTCCTGCCTCTCGACCTTGACGTCGGGGTCATCGGCGGAGTTCTGCGCGAGTAGGGTCTCGAGCGGTTCGAAGCCGGCGGCGGTACCGTCCAGCGAGATGTAGAAGCGGACCTTGGGCATGTCGTCGCGGATGCTATTGATCAGGTCGGCGAACTCGGCGCCCGCCACGACGCCGATGGCATCGCAGTGGTCTACGGTGTGCGCGATCTCCTTTGGTCCGAAGAGCAGGTTGATCGGGACCAGGACGGCCCCTGCATTGAGGACACCCAGGTAGGCGATCATCCACTCGATCGAGTTTCGGGCGAAGATCACCACCTTGTCGCCGCGCTGGACGCCCATCGCGATAAGCGCGTTGGCGAACCGGTTGACGCCGAAATGTACATCGGCCCAGGTCGCCTCGTGGCCTTCGAACACATAGGCCGGCTTATGCTCGAAGCGCCGCCAGTTCAGTCGCGGCAGGTCTGCGATGGTGATGTCCTTCCCCATCTGTCAACTCCTCCTCTCAGACGCGAGCGATCCGTCCTCGGACGGTGGTCCCGCGGCCACTATGGAAGCGGCGCCCTTCAAAACCGACGCAGCGAGGCACTTCATCTGTGAGCGATCCCGTCGAACGTGATCCGGCAGGCGAGTCGGGCCACCTTCGCCGCGGTGAGGCGGGCATGTGGCGAGTACCACTGGAAGAGCCAGTTGTACATGCCGAGCAGGAGATAGGCCGTCACCTGGACGTCCTCGATGTCGAACTCCCCGCGCTCGACCCCGTCTTCTAGGACCCGCCGGAACAGCAGTTCGTACTCATGCCGGAGCCGCATGATCTCGGTGAGTTCGGCGTCATCGAGGTGGCGCGCCTCGAGCAGGAAGACGGCAACCCGGTCGAGGTTGGCCTCCATCAGCGTGACGTGGTTCGCGATGACGAGCTCGAGCCGTTCGCGGCAGCTGAGTTCGGAGCGTCCGACTATCTCCCGCGTGCTTTCGACGAGCTGGCCGACCGGCTCCCGGCACGCCCGCCAGAGGATCTCATCCTTCCCGGAGATGTGGTAGTAGAGGCTGCCTCCTTCGACGCCCAGGCGGTGGGCGAGCTCGCGCATGGTCGAGCCCGGATAGCCCTTCGCCCGAAACATCCTGGCGGCCTCGGTCACGATCTCATCGACCCTCGGCTGCACCGACGCCACCACCCGACTCCTCCTTTCTATCTAACGTTAGTTCCGGAGGTTAACACGCAGCTCACCGCAACAGTAGGGTCGAAAGACCCTCTACCGGCGGGACTTTTGGCCCCCGTTGCTGGTCGCAGGCTCGGCAGGAGGTCGCCCAGGAACTGGCGAACGCGGCGGTGCGGGGTCCCCTGGCCTCTGAACCTGTGGGATTTCAGAACTCCGACCGGGTACGATTCGGAGCTCACGCCGGGGGTTGGAGCCAGGAGTAGCTTGTGCCTTGGCCGAAAGCCATGCCGATCAACTGGTCGCCCCGCCGTGGGGCGGATCGTTTCAAGTCATTTAACTGTCGAGGTCAGTTGATGCCCCCACTGGGGGGCGATAGCGCCTGGTCACCCCCCCACCCGCGCGTCAGGTTAAGCGGATCGCGCCCACCGATCGCCGTCGACGTTCCCGCGGCCATTCCCAGATCACGCGGGGCGGTGTCAGGATTGAGGTGTGGCAGGGAGGCGTAGGCGCAAGAACAACTCGTCCGGCGGGGCGGTCGTGCTGGGCCTCTTGCTGTTCGGGTGGATAGGCTCCAACTGGCGTTCCGTCGGATGGCTGGTCGTTGTGCTGGCCGTGGCCGCGGTTGCGCTCGGGGTTCTGGTGGCGGTTCAGCGTGCCTGGCGAGAGCGGCCGCTGGTGGAGATCGACAGGATGAGCGGCGGGGAGTTCGAGTCCTACCTGCACGGCATGTTCCGCAAGCTGGGGTATGGGGTGACGCACACCGGACGCAGCGGCGACTACGGCTGCGACCTGGTGGTGACTGACGCCGGCGGCAAAGGTCGCCGTCCAGGCCAAGCGGTACGCAAGACCCCTGGGCCCGCCACCGATCCAGCAGGCGGTTGCGGCGATGGCCATGTACGGCGCGTACCGCTCCATGGTGGTCACGAATAGCTCCTTCACGGATGCGGCCAGGCGACTGGCAAAGGCGAACGGGGTGGAGCTGGTCGACCGCGCGGAGCTGGCCAGGATGGCAGCCCGGGCCGGCCGGCAGGGCGCCTGAGTAGCTTGTGCCTTGGCCGTAAGCAATCCCGATCAACTGGTCGCCCCGCCGTGGGGCGGATCGCTTCAAGTCATTTAACTGTCGAGGTCAGTTGATGCCCCCACCTGGGGGGCGATAGCGCCAGGTCACC
>CAAGKR010103582.1_pt1 | contig 10375 bp, 6 predicted proteins | sample 2556971 | NCBI WGS metagenome assembly CAAGKR01 (sample SAMEA5207829, study PRJEB30636) | soil metagenome | biome: forest; feature: boreal; material: soil | place: USA | collected 2011-09 | depth 1 m
CCCTCACTCGCCGACCAGAAAAAGTGGCAGGAACCACTCTCCCCGGGAGAAGAAATAATTCATCTGCTGAACCGCATTACTTTTGGCGCACGCCCCGGTGACGTAGAGAGAGTCCGCAAGATGGGCCCCAATGCTTTCCTGGACGAGCAATTGCATCCTGAAGCAATTGGCGACACGGCAGTGGAAGCTCGAGTCGCAGCGCTGCCCACACTCTCCATGACGCCGGAAGAATTGATCGAAAATTATCCGCGGCCCAAACAAGCCGCCAATTTCCAGCAGCGGCAGCAGAAGCAACGGGCGCCCCAGAGCTCTCCGCGGCCGTCGTCCGATGAAATGACGCAGAAAACACAGTCGGAAGGGAAAATGATGGCGGATATGCAAGGACCGCGGCGTGTGATTATGGAATTGGCGCAAGAAGAAGTGTTGCGCGCAGTGTACAGCGATCGGCAGCTTAACGAAATGATGGTTCAATTCTGGATGAACCACTTCAACATTTTTGCTCCTAACGGTGCTGACCTGTGGCTTACAACCTCGTTCGAGCGCGATACTATTCGGCCGCGCGCCTTGGAAAAGTTTGAGGACCTCCTGGTGGCCACTGCAGAAAGTCCGGCCATGCTTTTCTACCTCGATAACTGGTTGAGCGCGACGCCCAATCCGACGGATGCGGGAAATCCTGGCCAGCGCGTAGGCAAGCCTGCGCCGCCTCTCGCACGAAACCAATATGGCGTCTGGCACCCGTTCGGCCGCTGTGGCGGGATGGGCCGCATGTCGCGAGAGCCATTCGGCCAAGGGCCGTTTGGATTTCCCCGGGCGCAAAGGCCCGGCGCGCGAACGCAAGGCCGGGGGCAGGGCGGCCTACCCAAGAATCCTCAAAATCAAAACCGCCGCGGGCTGAATGAAAACAATGCCCACGAGGTGATGGAACTCCACGCGCTTGGTGTTGAGGGAGGTTATACCCAGAAAGATGTTATTGAAGTTACGCGCTGCCTTTCAGGTTGGACGATCGACCGGCCGCAAAAGGGCGGAGGATTTGTTTTCCGCCCGCAGATGCACGATTTCGGAGTGAAGGTCGTCCTCGGTCAAACAATTCGTTCCGGTCAGGGCATGGAAGACGGGTTGCAGGTAATGCACATGCTGGCGCATAGTCCATCCACCGCCAACTTTATCGCCTTGAAACTTTGTCGCCGGTTCGTCTCGGACGATCCACCGCCCGCTTTAATCGCGAGGGCCAGCAAGACTTTCCTCAAGACTGACGGCGACATCCGCCAGGTACTGAAAACCATCCTCACGTCGCCCGAGTTTTATTCGCAGGCAGCCTACCGCTCGAAGGTGAAGTCACCCCTTGAGCTCGTTGTCAGCTCGGTGCGGGGACTCGGCGGCCAGACGGACGCCAGCGTCCCGTTGCTCCAGATGATTGCTCGCATGGGCCAGCCGATGTTTCAGTACCAGGCGCCGACAGGGTTCCCTGACCGGGCAAGCACGTGGATCAATTCCGGATCGCTCCTGACGCGTATCAACTTCGCCACCCAGTTCGCCGCCAATCGAATTCAAGGAACAAAGGTTGATCTGAACGGGCTCACGCATGAGCTGGCCGAGGGTTCACAAACTGAGCTGGTCCAGAAACTCTCGACTCGCCTGGTAGGTGGGGAGCTTGCGCCGCAAACGCGCGACGCGATATTGGCGAGCCTTACCCAGGCGACTGGCCCCGCCGTGGCTTACGCTCAACCGGAGCGCGAGGTTTCGGCCGCTGCAGGTTTATTGCTCGCCTCACCGGAATTTCAGAGGCGCTAGAGGTGCAACATGGGATTAACCCGACGTTACTTTTTGAAATCTGCAGGCCTTAGCCTTTTTGGTGTGGGCTTTGTGCCGAGTTTTATGCCACGCACGGCTTTTGCGCTCGAGCAGCCGCTGGCGAGCGCTCGTAAGAAAATCCTTGTCGCTATTTTTCAACGCGGCGCCGCCGACGGCCTGAACATTGTAGTGCCGTACGGCGAAAAAGATTACTATTCCATGCGCCCCACCATCGCTATTCCGGCGCCCAACGGCGGCCTGGCGGGGTCGAGTGAAGGGGCGCTAGCCGCCATTGACCTGGATGGCTTCTTTGGTTTTCATCCCAGCCTCACCTCGCTGAAACCCTTGTTTGACGCTCGCCACCTGGCCGTGATTCACGCAGTGGGGTCACCGGATAATACCCGATCGCATTTTGACGCTCAGGATTATATGGAATCAGGCGCGCCCGGAAGTAAATCGGCCACGGACGGTTGGCTGAATCGGTATCTCCAGGAGCAGCCTGAGGCTGATGCCACACCATTCCGCGCCGTTGCCTTCGCGCCCCGAATGCCGCGGACGCTTCAGGGTTCCGCGCCGGCGCTTGCCGTGGATGATTTGCGCGGCTTCAAGTTGCGCGGAGTTCCCCCGGCATCCCAAGCAAACGGGCACGCCCCCGCCGGCGGCTTGGACCAGACCGTCGAATCGATGTACGCCTCGTCTTCAGACCCACTTTTAAGCGGCACGGCGCGCGAAATGTTTGGTGCTGTTTCAACCCTGCAGCGTATCGGCGTCGATAACTATAAAGCGGAAAACGGGGTCGAATATCCACCCGGGCCATTAAGCCGGAGTCTCCAGCAGGTTGCGCAGCTCATCAAGTCCGAGGTAGGTTTGGAAGTTGCTTTCGCCGAAGTGGGCGGATGGGATAACCATGTGAACCAGGGGGGAGTGGAGGGACAGTTGGCTGCGCGACTCAAAGAATTCGGCGATGCGCTGGCGGCATTCCATCAGGATATGGGCGACCGCATGGCGGATATTTGCGTGTTGACGATGACGGAGTTTGGGCGCACGGCACGCGAGAACGGCAACCGTGGCACCGATCACGGACACGCCAATGTGATGTTCGCGCTAGGCGGGCCAGTGAAGGTCGGAAAAGTTTACGGCGAGTGGCCCGGGTTGAGTCCGGAGCAGCTCAATGAGGGACGCGACCTCGCCCTTACCACGGACTTCCGTGATGTGTTTGCGGAAGTGTTGGTTCGCCACTTGGGAACACGTAATGCCCCCGGTATTTTCCCCGGATTCACAGTTTCACCCCAACGGTTCCGGAGCTTCCTTGGCTAGAAATAGCGTGGCCGCGGAGGCTCCGCCCACTCACGGACCAGCCGCCGGACCGATGCAAAAGATTCTAATTCATGCCCCCCGAGCGCTCTTGTTTTGCCAAGAGGCCAAGCAAAACAAACCCTCGGAAGGCTTGAGAGTTCGAGAGCAGATAAGGCTTCGACCCTTGATCGATGTGCTAAAATTTCCGCATGACAAGGGGGCCGGCTCCAATCTTTTGGATTCCAGTGGGGGTCTACAACCCCCTTCTCGCTTTTATCCTCGCTTTGTTTTTCGCCTTGTCGGTCCGGTTCTTCATACTCTTGTTCATTGAGGGTAAGCGCCGTGCTTCTTCAACTCTCTTTCATCTTCTTGCCGGTGCGGTTTTCCTTGTTTTGGGCTGGCTCTTTTTTCTTTTTGCTACGTCTTTGCTTATCTGGGACCGTCCCGCGCGGGCGGTGGCCGTAATCGCTTTTGTTGGAGTGCTCTTGTGGGTGGTGATACGGCACGCCAAGGGGCGGGCCACAAAGTCTACTGGCATTGTCGAGGGGCTCGTTTATGTTGTTCTCTTCGCTGTTTTTATGCTTGCGGCAACCTTAACGATCATTCGAACTGGCTATATTGCATTGACGGGTGATCGCGTCACGCTAATTGTTAACGTCACAGGAGAAACGCGTAATCAAACGGTTAGTTGGACGACGCCAGGAGGACTTGCGGGCGAGAAATCCCTTGCGGTCCACCGCATAATTTTTTGGTTGCCGACAGGTGACGCGGCGGCTGACATGTGGATTTATGGAGATGAGGTGGCGGTCCATGGAAAAGCTATTCGATTCTCACGGTTTTTGAATGGCATCGGTATCCCGAATCTCTACGCGCTTCAGTATGCCCACAACGGCTACTTGAGCCCTGAGGGACAAAATGCCTACCCGCCGGAGGCGATCCCATTTCCAGGTACCGGGTCCCTTGCGGTCCATCCGTGGTGGCATCCCGTACAGAATCGTCTTCTGAATTTTTGGGCGAACCTAGCCGCAAGTGGATCCTGGTGGGCGATCCAGATAGCAGACAACGAATCGGCATATTATCCGCTCATCGACCCTGAGGGCAAACCCATCCATAAGAATTTTCTCTTGGTCTTGAAACCGACAGGCGTCGCCACGAGCAAAGGGTCTTCACCTTTGGAGGATAAGCGAAACGCGACGAGGTGACAGGGCGGGGGGGCTCAATAACTCGAATGGGGTGTAAATAGGGAAACGACGGTGCATAATAAAATACTCGCTTGGAATCTATTGTCCTGCGAAGGAAAACCCGCTAGAATGCACAGGAGAGGGGACTCTGGCAGTCCGGCAATGGCCGGAGGTAGGTATCGCGCCTTATCAAAACTCGTGATTGCGGTCCGATGGACCGCAGGGAGGTTGCATGCGAAAGCTTTTTCTCGTATGGGCGGCAGTTTCCATTCTTGTTTTCCCCTCGGTAATTTCGAAAGCTTCACAGGGGGAAAGCTCTGAGAAGCAAATCCTCAAGTCTCGCCAAAAGGAGGAACGAAAGGCGCTAAAACTTAAAGACCATTACGCGAAGCAGGCCTTTAAGGGACAGGCTGTTCCCAAAGGCGTGAGCGAGCAGAGGAAGCACGAACTCCAGAGAGAAAAGCGTGCATTGCGTGATCGGCAAAAGGACGAAAACCAGGATTTAAAGGACCGCCAAAAATTAATGAAAGAAAGTATGAAGCGACAAGATTAAAAATTTGCGAAAAGATCATTCGACAGCGTGGGCGACCTTCTTCGCGTGGGGCGGCAAGTCTTCTTTGATGTCGATCGCCGAAACCGCAGGCAATTGTCCGAGGGGAGAAGCGATGCAGCTCGTGAAGATATGTAGCGCCTCCACACTTAGCGATCATTCAATACAGAAGATCACTGAGAACCAAGTTGTGGGGCTGCACTGCGGGCTCGGGGTTTACGGCTGCGCCTGCAGGCTGATTTTCCTCCCGTGCCCGGAATCTTAAAACGTTTTTGGCAAACTTGGGCCCATCGGTAAATCGCGGAGGCCGCGATGAAACTTTTTCATGCTTGTTTGCTGCTTGGTTTGATTTTGTCCTCGACGGCATGGTCCCAAAAGGCTGGGCCGTCCGAAAAACCACCCGACGGAGGAGATCAGAATCGGCCTACACTAGGGGCGGCACCGCCCCCATCACTCAACGGTCCGCACTCATCCACCACCACAGATCCACAAAAACTAAATCGCCTGAGAAAGATTTTCGTTGAGAGGATTGACAACCTGCTTAGCGACAAGCTGATGGAAGGTCTGGCGAAAACAGGGCGATTCAGAATTGTCGCGGACGTCAAAGAGGCCGATGCGATTTTGCGCGGAACTTGCTTTGACTCTCACCGCCTGAAGTCGGTTCACTCCGAGGTTTTTATCAGTGATCGGGTTACTGGAGCGTCAATTTGGCAGGACAACGTCAGGCATTCTTTCAACCCTCCCGCTTTGGAGAAGGCTGTAGACGACACGGCGGAAATAATCCTTGAACATTTGAATGAAAGCGTCCGCGAGGCGCAGCGGAAGTGACGGAAAGCTGAGGGCGCTGGTGACTAGCGCGCGAGGCGGGAGCCACTTCCGGCGCTCCTACCTTTGGTGCCTGGGGTTCTCGGACTTTAAAGCTGTCGGCTCCTTCCAATTTATGCCTGATTTTGCTCAGGAATTTTTTAATTTCGCTCCCACAATTTATCTCAACTGTGCTTACCAGGGGCCTTTCCCTTGTGTCACGGCCGAGCGTATCCGTCAGGCCATCGAATTGAAGTGCAATCCGGCCCGAATGGAGTCCCATCACTTTTTTGACGTGACCGAAAACGTTCGCAAACGCCTTGCAGAGCTGGTGGGCGCCGACCCTTCTGAGATTGCGCTTACCAACAGCGCAACTCAAGGCATCGCGATAGTGGCGAACGGCCTGGGTCTAAAAGCGGGCGACGAGGTCGTTATCGGGAGCGGCAATTTTCCATCCAACCTCTTCACCTGGCTCAATCTTCGCCGGCGTGGCGTTCACGTTCAAATTGTGAAACCCGTTGATGGCTATTTGCGAGTTGAAGATGTGGCCGCCGCGCTTACACCTCGTACGCGGGTTTTGGCTCTCGATTGGGTCAGCTACACGACGGGAGTCCGTGTTGATCTTACGGCGTTAGGTGAGCTAGCGCACCACCAGGGGAGCCTTTTTCTTGTGGACGGCACACAAGGAGTAGGCGCGCTGGGGTTGGACGCACATGCGCTGCCCGTGGACATTCTTTCCGTGGCTGGATACAAATGGCTGTTGGGGCCCTACGGCACGGGTTTCGTTTATATGAGTCCCGAGGTTCAGCACCGCCTGGATTTACAAGTCGTAAATTGGCTTACTGTCGAAGGCAGCGGCGATTTTGATTCCCTTCCGATTGACCAATTTGCTCTCCCCAAAACAGCGAGGGTGTTTGATGTCCCCGCGACGGCCAATTTCCTGAACCTTTATGGTTTTGAGGCGTCGCTCGAATTCATTCAACGGGCCGGCGTGCAGACGGTCACCGCACATTGTACTCGTCTTCTCGACCGGCTTGCAGAAGGTGTTCGGCGTCTGGGTTTTCGACTTTCGGCCGCTGCTGTGCCCGAGCGCCGTTCGACGATTCTCTGCTTCCAGGCGGATTCGTCCGAAGCCACTGAAAGAATGTATAAGAAGTTGGAGGTCAACCAAGTGGCTGTTAGCTTGCGGCACGGCATGATTCGCGTCTCACCTTACCTTTACAATACGGAATCAGATATTGATCGTTTGCTGGAGATTATCAAGTAGGTCGCTTGCTTTATGGGATCAGTAGGGCAACGGAAAGCCTGACTTGAGACTCCATGGAAATTCTTCCCTTCAACTCGTCCGACCTTGAAACACTCTATAAAATTGACCAGCAGTGTTTTCCCCCAGGAATATCTTATTCCCGAGATGAGCTTGCTCGTTTCATCCGCCACCGCCTTGCCAAAACCTGGGTGGCTCATTCCGGCAAAGAGATTGTTGGTTTTTTGGTGTTAGGGCGAGAGCCCCAAAAAGTGGGGCACATCGTTACCATCGATGTAGTTGAGGGTATGCGCGGCACCGGTGTGGGGAAGGCCCTCATGAAGACGGCTGAGGATTGGGCACAACGTCAGGGATTGGGCATAATTTATCTCGAAACCGCAGATGATAACCGTGCGGCGCAGAATTTTTATACCGCTCACGGGTATACTAAGGTCGAGGAGATTGCCAACTATTATCCGAATCACTTGACGGCTTGGGTGATGGTTAAATGGCTGTAAGAAACATCGAAGTGCACCCGATAGTCGAGTGATAATATATGACCCTTGATTTTCAATTCGGAACAGATTCCAACATATAATCATCCACCTTTCATATGGGTGGGAGCAAAAAGTATCCGATGCCGATTAAGCTGACCTCCAAGGAATACAGAATAATTGCAGCGGTTGTAGTGATGGCGAGTATTTCGCTTGCCATTGGCGTCAAATATTTCTGGCGTGCGTTTCCTGAAGCCTCTATTGAATTTCGTGTGACCAGAGACGATTCGGCGCCCATTGCCGAGCATTTTTTGGCAGATCGCGGGATTCAATTGCAAGGTTACCGCCATGCAGCAATTTTTGGGTATGACGATGAAGCAAAAGTCTACTTGGAGCGGACGCAGGGCCTTGAACGCATGAACGACCTCACGCGCGGGCCCATTCGGCTCTGGCGTTGGACACACCGCTGGTTCAAGCCACAGCAGAAGGAAGAGTATCGCGTGGACGTAACGCCCACAGGCGAGATTGTTGGCTTTCATCACGAAATCGAAGAAAAGACTGCTGGTGCGAACATGGACTCTTCCGCCGCCCGGACCCTTGCGGAAGGGTTTTTACGCGACGTGATGAAACGTGATTTGAACGACTTGGAGTTTGTGGAATCATCTTCCAACAAACGACCCGCCCGCACGGATCATTCATTCACATGGAGTGAAAGGAGTGTGAAGATTGGCGACGGTAGCCTGCGCGTCGAGGTTGAAGTGGATGGCGACAAGGTGACGGGGTACCGGGAATTTGTCAAAATCCCCGATCAGTGGACCCGCGATTACGAAAAATTGCGGTCACGCAACGACTCAGCACAGGTTGTGGATCAGTTGTTTATGCTCCTGCTGGCCGTCGCGATGGCCGTCACACTTGCCTTACGAGTACGCGACAGGGACGTACCGGTGCGGATGGCGCTCGGGTTCGCGCTCATGGGGACGGTCTTGTATTTCCTCGGCCACATCAATAATTTCTCTCTGGAAGAATTTGGTTACCAGACAACAAGCACGTATTCCAGTTTCCTGGCAGGTTATTTCTTGCAGGGCCTTTTCAGCGCTTTGGGTGTGGGCGCCTTCGTTTTTTTCCTGGTTGCGAGTTCTGAGCCTGTTTATCGGGAAGCATTTCCGGGACTACAATCCCTTCGCCGCACTTTCACCTGGAACGGACTCCGCTCGCGATCGTTTTTTATCGCGAACGTGGTGGGAGTTGGGCTTACTTTCTTCTTTTTCGCCTATCAGACTATCTTTTATCTCGTCGCCAATAGGTTTGGAGCTTGGGCTCCTTCTGACGTCAACTATTCGGACCTCCTGAACACGCGTATTCCCTGGGTGTGGGTACTATTTATTGGATTTCTCCCTGCAGTGTTTGAAGAAATGATGTTTCGCGCGTTCGCCATACCTTTTTTGAAAAAACTATTGCGTTCGTTGCCGCTAGCGGTGGTACTTGCGGCATTCATCTGGGGATTTGGTCATGCTGCATATCCCAATCAACCATTCTTTATTCGGGGCCTCGAAGTTGGGTTGGGTGGAATTGTAATCGGCATCATCATGCTCCGATTCGGGATCGTAACAACTATGATTTGGCACTACTCCGTTGACGCACTTTATACGGCGTTCCTTCTCTTGCGCTCCCACAATCACTACCTGGTGGCAAGCGGCGGTGTTACGGCGGGCATCATGTTGGTGCCCCTGACCCTGGCTCTGATTGCCTATTTAAAGACGGGTACGTTTTCACAGGAAGAGCCGCTCACCAACGCAAGCGTGGGGATTTCCCGTGTTCCTCGTGAGGCGACCCCTGCCGTCATCAGCGGCTCGCTCGCCTACCGTTCACTCAGCAATTCGCGCCTAATTGTAGCTGGTGGGCTCATCGTGGTTTTTATAGCTGCGTCGATGGTGAAGGTTTATCGATTCGGCGAGGGCGTCAAATTAAACACAACGCGGCAGGACGGCTATCGACTGGCTGATGATTTTCTTAAGGCGCGGCACGTCGATCCCTCAAGCTTTCACCGCGTCGGTTGGCTTGACGAGAAAGCGGACCCCATGACTCTCAGGTATCTGCTGGAACGCCGGTCCGTCGAGGAGACTGACCGAATCTATCGCCAAGCCACCCGATTGCTCCTGTGGGAGGTTCGTTATTTTAGGCCGTTGGAAAAAGAGGAACACCACGTGTTTGTGGATGCGGACGCCGCCCGGGTCTTCGCTTATCAACATGAGTTGGACGAAGATGCGCCCGGAGCGTCCCTTTCAATCGATGAGGCGCGCGCGCTCGCAGAAAAAGAGGTCGCGCAAGAGGGATACCAACTCACAAGTTTTGACTTGCAGGATTCCCGCGGCAAAAAGAGGAAGTCGCGCCAGGACTACACCTTTGTCTGGCAGGCCAAACCCGGTGACCCGCGAAATGTAGATGAAGCCCTTTATCGTCTTCAAGTGGTAATCGCGGGCGACCAGGTAGTGGAATTTTTCCGCTCTTTCAAGCTTCCCGATAATTGGGTGCGTCAGCGGGAATCGACGAAACTGTCAACCCTGGCCCTCTACATCGCTCCCTTTCTTTTGCTTGTGGGCTTGGTTGCGGGCGGTATCTGTATTCTTGTAAAAAAATTGAAGAGTGGTGAGATTCTTTGGGGACCCGCAGGGAAGGTGAGCGTTGCGCTTGCTTTCATCATTTTTTTGGGTGAGATCAATACTTTTTCAACCCTCGATCGCGTTTATCCCACTTCAATCCCCCTATCTTCGTTCCACCTTTTCCTGGCTGTTTTTGGATTAATCCTTCCTCTGCTGGCCGGGCTCGGGGCTTGGCTGGCAGTGGGCCTTGCCACAAGCCTTTACCCGGACGCTTGGCGGATCTTTCGCGGGCCGGATCGCCGGGTGTGGCGTCGGGATGCGATGGTGGCGATTATGGTTACTCTTGCTGCCAGTGCAGCAATTGGCCAGATCGGCGGATTCATCGCGAACCGATTCCATGCCTACGTTCCAGTGGA
>CAAGKR010191238.1_pt1 | contig 10375 bp, 7 predicted proteins | sample 2556971 | NCBI WGS metagenome assembly CAAGKR01 (sample SAMEA5207829, study PRJEB30636) | soil metagenome | biome: forest; feature: boreal; material: soil | place: USA | collected 2011-09 | depth 1 m
CCGACGTGCGCGCCGCGAAGCGCGCGCAATCATCCGTGGAGATGACCGCTTAGAATGCTGACGCCGCGCGGAGAAACGGCTTCGCTTTTACAGCAGTCGCGGGACGCGACCTGCGGTTCTCCTGCATGATCACAACGATGTGTTTGATCTTTCCAACACCCGACTGAATGGCGCTCTGCGGGGGCGAAGGCTGCGCGCTGCGCGCGGCCCCGATCGCAGCCTTGGTCATCGGAGGTGGCGCTTAGTAGAGGCTGATCGCTTGGGCTGCCAGTTTGGTCGCCTTAGAAAGTCGGAGCGCCGGTACGGCAACCACGATCAAAACGCAAATATTGGCCACGATGCCCACAGTCATGAACCGATCGGATGAATACAGCTCGACGAAGAACCTTGTGATGGAGTTGTTGCTGGGCGCCAGGATAGGGTAGTCGTGGGGCGAAATCACTAGACCCATGTCGCCGAACATCGGCACGAAGGTAGTGGTTGTCCAGACCAACGCTACGAAGGCATAGGCAACAGGGCCCATCCAGCGTCGACACAAGAGCAAGAGAGGGAGCGCGAGCAGAAAGTGTGTTGCGACTATGCCTGTAAGGAGCATCAGGAGTGATGAGATCCCAAGGGCCAACGTGGGCAGATACGCTCCAGAATCAAGAGTGCCCAGCCTACGGAACACTAGAGTTGCGCCAATCAACATGAGCGCTAATACGACCAGAAGTTGGCTGCTGGATTGATAGGTAAACCGGCCGAGCAATGGCGTTGCACTGGGCGTGAAGACGCGCGCTAGACCTGATGCTCCAGTGGCGAGGTGAGTAACCAAAGGCCACACCGAATACGCATCCTGTGACACCGTCGTCAACGCCACCACATTGCCGCCGCCTTCCTGCACTCGGAAATCGTGGATCATCACATCCACGGGCAGCGAGGGACTGGTGGCTAAGGTGAACGGCAAGAGTGTCAGGAAGACCACGATCGTGGCCCACGAGAAGGCCACAATCGTCTCCATGGCGGCGAATTTGCGGACTAAAACGATTCCTAAGAGGAGTCCGAACACCACCATTTGAGGTCGCGTGAGGCAGCCGAGTCCGAGCGTCAGCCATGCCCAGATTGGTGCGTGCTTTTCAGCAAAGTAGATGGCCGCCAGGAGGAAGAGCAGGCTGATGACATGTGTCTGGCCCCAGATTGACATGCTGAACCAGACGGCCGGATTGAACAAGAACAACCCGCTACCGAGGAGGCTCTTAGCTGAACTGAGCTTCGTCAGGCGCAGGATCAGAAAGATGAAGACTGAATCTGCGAGCCCAAAGAGCACGTTCGTGGCTTTGATCACATACTCGAGCGGGACACTGTTTGCGCTGAAAGCTCCACCTCCGGCGAACCCCAGGCTGGTCACCCACGCGACGCCTGCCGATAGGTATGCCGCAGCCGGCTCGTAGGGGAACGACGATTCTTGGTACGGAATGCCCCCCCAGATACTCGGTACGGACACTACGTTCGGCAGGTAGTAGAGCTGAGTCGGCCCGTACGCTCTCGCCACGTACGCATACAGCTTCTCGTTGGTCATGTCGAAGGGATGCCCACCGAGGGGAAAGAGCACGACGTTGCCCACTAGATAGATAAGTAAGGCGACCACAACGAGCAGAAATACAGGGTTGAGCCTTGGGAAGGAGGCCCGCAGCCGATGCCAAAGCGCACGGAGTTTCGCGGCGGTTGAGCAGGCCGCCGACGACATGCCTCTACCGATCGCGACGGTCAAAGCGAGTATGCCAAGGACTGCGAGCAAGACCAGCATCCCCGATGCGAGAGGATCGGCTGCCTTCGAGGCAAACCACGTCTGATGGGGAAGGCTAAGGCTGTACTTGCTAAGGAATACCTGGGTCGTATCGGCCTCGCCTGAGGCGGATGCGGATAGCGAAAGAGGGACGTTGCTGAACAGGACCGGGAACTGGGCAGAGTTCACTGAGATTCTGGGATATGTCATGCCGCCCTGCGTGGCGACACTCTCGGCTAACTTTCCAGTGCGTTTGTCGAGATCAATCGATATCTGATAGAGGTGGTCGGGTTCATACTCTCCAAGTACCGTTCTTGTCAGAATGTCGCCACCGACCAACGTTGCTGCCGGTGTCCCTTTGGCGATGGTGACTACCGTGATAAGTCGTTCCGGTGCGGATTCGAAGACCACAAATGATCCGGCGTCAATCCAGGGGGACCACAGCCCGACGCGAAACGGCATGCTGGAGCTGCCATCATCAAGCAGCCTTACTTCGACTGACGCCCTCAGCCGCTGTAGTGGCGTAGTTGCCAAGTTGACGCTCGGTTGGGAATTCCGACTCGCGTTAATTTCGATCGCATCATTCGAGATCGAGATGGTGCCGCCACCATTGTTTGCATATATGAGATTGGCGTTGAAGCCGTGGTAGACAGCATCGACGGCCGGCGCCTTCCAGACCCCAGATGGAATCAGAATGATCGTAATCATGGCGGCTGCGAGCGCGGGTACGATCCAACGCGCCCTGCTGATTAGAGACATAGCAGCGCCGCCTGCAAGGTGGCGAAGGGTCGTCAGGGGATGACCACTATCTGGTCAGGATCTGGCGGCGCTGAAGTGCGGCTTGCGAAGCAAGTAGAGATCTTGGCGAGGATTCCCTTTGGCACCCTCAGGAACAAAGTCGATCAGCGCGAACTCATCTCGTATTAGATGATCGCGAACGTAGGCCAGCGGATGATACGCAGCACAGGTGTTCTCACCTGGAGTTCTCGTATTGTTTTTCACGACAAGCTGCCCAGCTGTGAATTCCTTCCGCTCGGCGTCGTTCAGTCGGTGGATGTACGCGTCACCATGCGTACTAACCACCAAGTGGCCACCCGGCTTGATGACCCTTGCCAACTCGCGGGCCCAGCTGGCCTGCAGATCCGGAGTCAGGTGCGTGAAAACTGATAGGGCATAGACCAGGTCGAAGCTCGAATCATCGAAGGCTAATGGGGGCGCCAACTGGTTAGCGCTGAAATGTGCAAACGGAAGGTGTGCGCGGCACCACTCGATCAACCTCGGGTTGTAGTCAGTGCCGAAAACCGCAGGGCCGTGCAATGAACGCCAGTTTCTGACAACACGCCCGCTTCCGCAGCCGAAATCGAGAATGGCGTCGAGGTTTTCAATGGCCACTCCGTTTTTCCTGAGAGTCTCCGCGATGCTCTTAGCCGCTAAGGCCCCCGCGTTCAAGAACCACGAGATGTCCGATGAACCCGCCACCAAGAAGATGAGTTCCGGCGGCGGTATTGGTAGGCCATCAGGAGCGCCGTGACGTCGGTAGCGTGCATTAGCCGAGATCACCTTGGGATTGGCTCGCGAGATCGCGCTGTAGAACCGATAGGCTGGCGACGCTAGGCCAAGGTTGGCAACCGCGTCCCTCACGGACCTCTTTAGCGCTGCGAGCATGTCCTGGCCATCGGCTGAATTATCAACGAAGTATCCGACAGAGTACCTAACCGGCCATTGGCGCCCAACCTATGAGTGCTTAGCAAGTGCCAACTGGGGCGTCAGCGAATCCGTGTCGGTTGCCGAGCGCCACACAACCCTCACGAGAAATGTTGCAGTCACGAGTAGTAGCAGAATGCCGAACAAAGTGATCCCAAAGTCTGAAACATACAGGTGGTACACGGCACCACTTAAAGCGTTGGTAGTTGGGCTCCCAAGGCCATAGTACTGTGGCCAATCTCCTCTGACCGCCGCCTCCATATAGATGCCATACATGGACACGAGGCTGATTGCGGAGAGCGCGACAATTAACCCTAGCCGGGCGATCGAGTGGCCGTTACGCAGACCGAGAATGGCAAACGGTAGCGCAAGGAGAAGGTAACGACCACTAGCCGCCGTGGAGAATGCTACGTAACTAGTCATGACTGCCGCCACTGATAGGTACAAGACATCTTCTGAGAGTTGACTGGGGGGGCTTAGCAGAATCCTCACCAGCATCGCCATGACGATTCCTGCGAAGGCGATCGTTCCGACACTTGAGTAACTCACGTTCATCCAAGCGAAGCTCAAAGGGTAAGGCGCCCATATTCTGCTGAAACCGTGGAGCCCATGAAAGCCGTTTACCAGAGTCCATATCGAGAAGGTGTCGCTTGATGCATACACCGGCGGCGGATGCGCAAAGCTCAGGACCTGAGCGAGGTCGGCCGTGGGAACTGTGATGGGGCTGTAGCCGGCCAGGATCATGGGTGATACGACAGCGAAACCGATGAGGATTCCCCACGCCCCGGCGACCAGGCTGCGGCGCAGGCCGTACTTCTTCACCGCGTACGCTGCAATTACGGGCACGGCTAGTAAAGCTGTTTGCTTGATCATCGTGCCGATGATGAGCGCAGTCCACCCTAGCTTCGGTTTATCCCTTACGAATCCGAAGACGGACATTAGCAGTGCTGCCAGCAGTAAAGCCTCGGTCTCTCCCCAGATAGCAGCGTCGAAAACAAGAGCTGGATTGAACGCGAAGAGGGCGGTGCCAACTAAGGCAGCTGAATACCGCGCGGCGCTCGCCAACATGAGGAACAGGATCGCGGCATCGACGAGTACGAAGGATGCGAGCACGGACTTCCAAAAGATTTGGAAAGCGCGATCGTGCATAGGGGCTATCGAGCCCTGAACAAGTTGCCAGATGTGGGCGATGAGCCAAAATGGATAGGCCATAACCGGTGGGTAGGCGAAGGGGATGTTGCTCCAGGGGCTGTGGCCCCCGCGAACGGCTGCGTCGGGTGCCACCGCTGTCCTGCTGTATAGCTCGCCAAGGCCGTATGTATCAATAACGTAGGCGTAGCTCTCCTGCGCCAACCGATCGTATGGATATGCATCGATAGGGGTGAGTGCGACGTACACCGACGCAAGCACCAACGCGCCCGGTACCAGAATGGCAAAGAGTCTCCAGCGCTTGCTGTTGCTGACCCTGCGACTTGGTATATCGGCTGGGGGCGGACCCGGCCTTCGATTTCGGAAAGCTTGGGTGATGCGGTAACCAACAAAGGCCAAGAACCAGACAACGATGACAACTGTGGCAGCTGTGAGTCGCGAGTCCGAGGCCTTAGACGCAAAGCTAGTGCCCGCGGGGACCGCGAGACTCGGGTTAGATACCTCTGCCTGCTGCGTGTGGCCGGCTCCAACAGAGTCAAATGACAGATTCACATACCGGTCGTTGAATAGGTCAAGTCCGCTCGATTGATCTACGAGGTATTGCTTCGCAGTGCCATCTGGACTAACCAGCCGAAAAGTGGCCGAGTGGTTGCTCTTCCAGAGGACATACACCCGGTATGTGCGTCCAAGCTCGTACGTTCCCAGTTGAGTTGTGAGCCGCACGTGTTGGCCGTCAAAAATGCTCGCAGTGATGAGGCGGGTGGGCCCTGAAAGAAACTGTAGGTCGATCGAGTTAGCCTCAAGCGGATACCAAAGGCGAGCATCGAGAGGAATTCCGGTGCCTTGATATGAAGACCAGTCCTTCCAGTTTGGAGCGGAGACGATGTGCTTATAATCTTTATCAAGCCAATTCACCGCGATTCTGAAGGGACCGGCACCGGAGGTCCTCTCGACGTAGGCGCCGACGGTATAGGGTCGGGCTCCGATGGGCAATGGGCCAACAGGCTTGGTCCACGCATCCTCTTCGCCGGCTGACGGAGCGCCAACGCTGAGGCTGTGTCCATATCCGACGGGAGACTTCGGTATCCGACTCACATCTGCACTCACCTTCCAGCCGGTGAGCAATGGGTGGTCGAAGTTCTCGTCAAAGCCTGGGCCCAGCGATGCACGATTACTGGAAGGCAGAGGCTCTATTGCTAGCCGACCGAACAGCATGGTCGTGTTGACTGCACCGAGGGTCACTGAGAAGTAGCGCGCCGCCGCGGGTTTTACCACAGTGACCGCTACCTGCTGCCATGAGGCAAGCGAATTATCTTGTCGAACGGTGGCATCGAAGGCCACAGAGAAGTCATCGAGTGACGTCACATAGTCCAGTGTTGCTTGCGACTGCGGGCCGGACGTTATCACTGCACTCTCGTGACTAAGATCGATGGTCGAGCCGCCCGTCGAACCTGCGTACATTAAATTGGAGTCCCAGCCCTTATAGACGCTTGGTTGCGAGAGGTTCCACGGAAACAAGACCATACCGACGACCAGAACCACCATGGCGAGAAGCATCCAGGTCGAGAATATGGACGCAAGTGCTAGCTGGCTTAGGCGACGTATTGCTACCAGCAGGCGCTCCCGTTGACCGTCCTTACGCGAGTGAGACGCGCGACCCATCGTCGAAATTCACGAACCTTGACGCCGCTCATCGCGATGGCGTGGCTGATCATCGTCGGCGTTCGGCGGCAGTCACAGCTTGGAGCAGCACCTGTTCATATTGGCTCGATACGTTGCTCCAACTGAACTTGCCTACGAATCGCAGGCTGTTGGCTGAAAGGCGAACGTACAACTCATCGTCAGTTAGCACTCGAACGATTGCATCGGCCAGAGCCTGGATATCACCGAACGGGTATCTGAGGCCGTTATCGCAATCGCGAACGGCGCCCTCTGGGACGCCACTGCTAGCGATTACAGGCACACCGCAAGCGTTGGCCTCGAGCACCACTATCCCGAAGCCTTCGACGGCCGAGGGAAGGACCATGACCCTGCAAGCTCGAAACAAATCTCGTTTGCCCTGCGCCGAATTGGCGTCCACTTCGGTGACATCGAATCTGAACTCGACGTTTGCCTCAAGGTCCAAATCTCGGACAAGGCGTTCCAGTTGCAGCTCAAACGAGACATCATCGCGTCGAGCCGCCAGGATCAAGCGGGCCTTGGGAACTCGTTTGACCACTTCTGCCATCGCCCGAATAGCATGATCTGGGCATTTGTAACGTCGAAGTTTTCCGATCCAGAGCACAGTTGGATCCGCCGTTGGATGCCCATTTGGCCTGAGCCATTCGTCTCGAATGCTTACTGGGACCACGAAGACGTTCTCCGGCTTAAAGCCGATCCTCGGAAAAGCAGCTTTCCACTCAGGCGTGTATGCCTGCACCTGTGTATTGCGATGGATCCATGCCACCGCCCTTTCGAACGTGCTTAGCGGAATTGCAAGTAGCTTCGGGTACTGTGCAGCGAAGAGGTCATGGTGGATCTGATGCCACGCGGTCACCATGGGCTCATGCACGTAAAGGGGTGCAAGCCGGGGGATTCGAGAACCCCCAAAGCCCTCGGCAATTACGATGTCGAACCGTCCGCGACCGTGTCGCATGTAGAAAACGAAGCTGGTGAGCCACATCGAGTAAATCCCGCCCAGTCGTACGACATTGATGCCGTCGACCGTCACTCGCTTCGGCGCTCCAGGAAAAGTTGCGGCGACGTACGTAACGGAGTGCCCGACAGATGCCAGGTAGCGAGCGTTCTCCCAAAGTGTGTTGTCGCCGCCGGTGGTTGCGGGGTGGTACCAGTCGCGTGTGGCGAGGAATAGGACTCTAAGTTTTCGCAACGTCGGCTACTTGTGTTCCTTGACGTGCCGGCAGGGCCCTGACCCTCGGGCTGTAGGAGACGATGTGCCAGATCATGACTAGGCCAACATGTAGCCCGGCCCAAAAGCTGCGGCCGGCGCCCTTCGAGACGCCAATCCGGCGACGAAGGGTCACCGGTATCTCCACGATAGATAGATGCCTGTACAGGCCGACCAGCAGCATGTGTGGTGAGAAGTGGTTGCCGCCAACGACGAGGTCATCGACGATTCGCTCCAGACTGTCCTTGCGGATCGCCCGATACGTGCAGCCCACGTCACTGATAGAAGCCGCGCCGAGAAACTGCGGATGCCAGAAGCGCAACCGGAGCAGCGTGCCCACGGCCATGTTGCCCCAGGTGAAGAAATAATCCATCTGTGAGCCGTCGTCGACCAGGGTGGAGACGACGCGCGTGCCCACCACCATGTCCGCCTGTCCGATGTAGGCGCGGAACTTGGGCAGGTCGTCGGCAATGAACGTTCCGTCGCCCTCGGTCAGGACGACGACATCTGCCTCGGGGACGAGGGCTCCTTCACGCAGAGCTCGTATGCACGCGTACCCATAGCCTTGCTGGGGCTCCGGCACGACCCTGGCGCCGGCCGCCCTGGCGAGGGCCGCCGTGCCGTCGGAGCTGTTGTTGTCGACGACGATCACTTCGACGACGTCCTCTTGGGCCTTGAAGGTCTTGACCAGATCGGCGATCGCATCCGCCTCGTTGTAGGCGATGATCCCGACGGCCATCTTCGCGGAGCGCAGGGCGTTGTTCGGGCGATGCGTGGCCTTCGAGTTGCCCGGAGCGACTCGACCTTTGATGACCATGACGAGCATCACGACCAGCAGTGCCGCGACCGCCCAACCCAGCACATCCGCGATGAGCGATTTGGCTTCGGTCAGGAAAAGCACCACGCCCTTTGGATCGAAGGGCAGCAATCCCAACATGAGGGCTAGCGGATGCAGGACGGCCCCGACTACGGCCAGTCCGACGATGGTAAGGGCGAGTAGGGCTCTCATCGCTCCAGTTTCCTTAGGCTCCCGATTATTTGGTTGGGGTGGACCAGTCGGCGCCGACCTGCTGGATTGTGTAGCGGATCTCGTCGGGGTTGCTCGGGTCGTACTTCTCTGAGATGTGGTACATCAGGATGGCTTCCTCGTTGGTGTGATTTCGCCAGCCGTGCAGCACGCCGGGAAGAATGCGCAACACCTTGCCGTCAGACTCGGACATGCTGACGAAGCGCCACCTGAACGTTCCGTCGCCATTCGGAACCGCGAGTCCGACTTTGAGGGCTCCCTTGATCACGAACCATTCGTCGTACTGACGGTTGTGTGCGTGCCAGGCGGTCGTTACGCCCGGGTAGGCGTGCGTGATGTTGATGTCGCCCGTGACCACCCCGAAGATGTCGCAGTAGCGGCGGGCGCGGTCGTCGTCGTAGCGCCGGGCGACATCTCGAAGCTGAGCGAAATCATCCAGGGCTTTCAGGTGCTCGAGATTGCCCGTGCCATTTTGGCTGGGCGCCGTACCGGACTCGGTCTTATGTCGCTGCATTGCTTACTCCCAAGTGGACGGAGGATGGTTGGGTGGTAGAGGAGGCATCAAGATACTTCTTCAGGGCCGCCGACCAGGTTGGCAGCGGCTCGAAGCCCTCGCGCTCCAGCCGCCGGTTCGCGAGCACAGAGTAGGCGGGGCGCCGCACTTTGGCTCCGCTGGCGGCGGTGTCGATCGGCCGGACCTCGGCGTGGACTCCGCCGAGCTCGAAGATGGACCTGGCGAACTCGTACCAGGAGCACGATCCGCTGTTGGTCACGTGGTATAGGCCCTGCGCGCCGGTGTCCACGAGCCGTCGGATCATCTGGGCCAGGTCGAGGGTATGGGTGGGAGACAGGACCTGGTCAGACACCACCGAAACGGTTCCCTTTTCACGGCCCAACCGCAGCATCATCTGCACGAAATTCCCGCCCTTGCCGGAGCTGCCGGCGAGACCGTAAAGCCCTGACGTACGGACGATCAGATGACGCCGGCACAGGCTCCGAACGAAGAACTCGCCGGCGGCCTTCGACGTGCCGTAGACATTGACCGGGTTGGGCGCAGCCTCCTCGGCATAGGGGGATCGGGCCGCACCGTCGAACACGTAATCGGTGCTGACGTGCACCAGGGACGCCCCCAGCTCCTCCGCCACTAGGGCCAGGTTTCGGACTCCGAGGCAGTTGACCGCAAAAGCCTGGTCGGCATCCGTCTCGCAAGCCTCAACTTTGTGAAATGCAGCCGTGTTCAGGACGACATCTGGCCGCAGGGACATCAGGACTTGAGCGGCCTGATCGTGGTTTCGGATGTCCACATCGCCCCGTGTCAGCGGAAGTAGTTCGTGTTCGGTGGTATGGAACTCGCGGCTGAGATCGGAGCCGAGCTGCCCGTTGGCGCCGATGAGGGCTATGCGCGCCATAACCCTGGCCTAACCTGTGATCGTTGCAACAGCAGCCTGCTTGGGGGTGACAGCGTGCCCGTTTCCGTTCAGCAGGCCCTCGGCCATCAGGTGCTCCATCTGCCGAATGTTGTAGTAGCGACGGTCCTCAAGAGCGGCGAGGGGATGGTCGATCACCTTCTTAACGATGTCGCCAACGGTTTCTGACATAGATTTCCGAGCCTTGAAGTTGAGGATGCGCTCGGCCTTCTCGGTTGATACGCGGTAGCTGCGAACATCTGCCCGGTGCTCGGTGTGGATCATCGCCTCGACGCCGAAATCCTTGAGGCTCGTCGCTACCGTTTGCGCGAGTTCCGCCAAGGTGTAGTTGCGGTTTGAGATGTTGAAAACTCCGATCACCTCCATCGGGGCTGCCAGGGCGCTCACGTATGCCTCGGCGGCATCTTCCACATCGA
>CAAGKR010427677.1_pt1 | contig 10371 bp, 9 predicted proteins | sample 2556971 | NCBI WGS metagenome assembly CAAGKR01 (sample SAMEA5207829, study PRJEB30636) | soil metagenome | biome: forest; feature: boreal; material: soil | place: USA | collected 2011-09 | depth 1 m
AGCTGGACGTGAGGTGGGTGAGAATCGCTTGAGTGATGTTGCCGGCCATTTCTATTTGCCGCTGGATTTGCGATCCTTTGTCCGGCGCGCACTCGACCGTTTGCGGCCCGCCCTTTTGCTGATTGTGGAAACCGAATTGTGGCCCAATCTCTTGCGCGCCGCGCACGAGAAGGGGGCGCGTGTGGTCATGGTGAATGCCCGCCTATCCAACCGCTCTTTTCGCGGCTACCAACTGGCAAGACCGTTCATGCGACAAATCCTCAATAGTGTGGATTGGATTGGCGCCCAGACCGCAAACGATGCCAGGCGGTTCGTCGCTCTCGGCGCAAAGCCTGATCGGGTGGTGGTAACAGGAAATTTGAAATTTGATAGCAAGCCGCCGCAGGCCGCACGCCTGGCGGGCCATTTGCGCATGGTTTTAGCTGGCGAAGGGCGCGGACCAGTGCTGATTGCTGCGAGTACGATGCCCGGCGAGGAACAGATGCTGCTCCAAGCATGGAAGGCAATCCGGGGGCAACATCCGCAAGCATTTTTCATTCTGGCTCCTCGCCATCCGAACCGTTTTGAAGCTGTCGCCCAACTCCTTTCCGATACGGGACAAAGTTTTATTCGGCGGACAACCTTGGAAACAGGCTCGCAGGAATTTGCACACCAGCTCGCCGCTCCGGAAATCCTGCTGCTCGATACGATTGGCGAGTTAGCGGGAATTCTCGAGCTGGCGGACGTTGTTTTTGTGGGCGGAAGTCTTGTTCCCACCGGTGGCCACAATCTGCTGGAACCGGCTTATTGGGGCAAGCCAATTTTGTTCGGCCCTCACATGGAAAACTTTCGTGATATCGCTCAGGTCTTCCTGGAAGCAGGCGCTGCCGTGGAGGTCCGCAATCCGCGGGAGCTGGCCCAGAGCGTCCATGGGCTGCTCCAGGATGATAGCGGCCGCAAAAAAATGGGCGATCGGGCCACGCAATTGATTGAACAAGGGTCAGGTGCTACTCAGCGCACGATGGAACAGCTCAGGATTTTGCTGGGTGTTTCCATACCGACCCATACGCAAATTTAAGAAGTGAGGCGCGGTGAAACGAATCTTCATGCCACTCGCAGCTGGTTTCAGGATTGGCGTTGCGCTTCGGACTGCGGCCTACCAGCGTGGATGGCTTTCAACCCGACGGCTGAACCGTCCCGTGGTGAGCGTGGGCAACCTCAGTGTGGGAGGAACAGGCAAGACTCCCTTCGTAGCGTTCTTAGCGGAACGCTTGATGAAGCGCGGGTTGAAGCCCGGCATTCTCACGCGAGGCTACGGCCGCCGCACCGGGGCGGACCTGATAGCGATCGAGCCCGGCTCCGGGCGCGCACCCGACGCTCGCGAGGTCGGCGACGAGCCGGCCCTGCTGGCGAGGAAGCTTCCGGAAGTTCCCATCGTGGTGGGCGCGGACCGCTACCGCGCAGGGCTTCTGGCTGAAGATAGATTCAAGGTGGACGTACACATCCTGGACGACGGCTTTCAACATTTTGCTTTGGCGCGCGACGTAGACATTGTGCTTCTGGACGTTACCCAGCAACTTTCTGACGGCGAACTATTGCCGGCGGGCAAGCTCCGCGAACCGTCCGCGGCTCTGGAGCGCGCACATTATGTGGTGCTCACTCGCTCTGAGCTGGCGGATCCCCGACCTATTGAAGAGCGGGTCCGCAAGGTAAACTCGAAGGCCGGAATTTTTCATTGCAGCACAAAGCTCCAGGGCGTCATGGATGTTTCCAGTGGAAAGATCGATGCACGCCAAGCCGTCCTTGATGGGCCGGCTTATGCCTTTTGCGGAATCGGTAATCCGTCGGCCTTTTTCGCCGACCTCGGGAAATGGGGATTTTCTCTCGCCGCCCGGGCAGAGTATCCGGATCATCATGTTTACAAGCCGGAGGAGATAAATCGTCTTGTAGCGCACGCGCACAAAGTGGACGCAAAGACTCTGCTGACAACGGAAAAAGATGCGCTTAATTTTCCACGCATGGGAAAAACGAAGATTCCCATATTTGCCTGTGTCATTCAGACTGAGGTGCGCGAAGCAGATGCTTTTGAACAGGCGCTTTTCGAGCGCCTGGGATCAGTGAGGATTAACGCTTGATGCCGGGAAATGGCGGCTTAGAAGATCCCCAAAAAATAATGGTCCGAGCCACGAACTGGGTCGGCGACGGGGTGATTTCCCTGCCGGCGCTTGACGCCCTCCGATACCGCTTCCCCAACGCCGAAATCGTTTTGGTGGCGAAGCCCTGGGTAAGCGAAATGTATTGGCACCATCCGGCGGTCAATCGGCAAATTGTTTATGATCCAAACGGTGAACACCGGGGCTTCAGGGGTTTTGGGAAGCTGATTGAGACAATTCGCGCCGAGCAGTTTGATGCTGCGATTCTTTTTCAAAACGCTTTCCAAGCCGCGTGGATGGCGTGGCGCGCGGGCATTCCCGTGCGCCTGGGCTATGCCAGGGATGGCCGAAGCATGCTTTTGACTGATGCAATCCTTGTGCCGCCACGGGCAGCTTACGGCCACCAAGCCTACTACTACCTGCAAATGCTGTTTCGCGCCGGTGTAATCGAAAAGCCGGAACTCCCTCACCCCACCACTGCGCCTCAGTTGCTCCTGCAGGATGCTGAGAAAAAGTGGGCGGTCAACCATCTGCGATCCCTGGGCCTCGACGGCCCGCGATTTCTTGTGGGCCTGAATCCAGGCGCTTTTTTTGGTCCCGCCAAACGCTGGCCGCCTGACCGGTTTGCCGCCCTCGCCGATCGTTTGATTGGTGCGCTTCATGCCGACGTGCTAATCTTCGGGTCGCCCGCCGAGAGGCCGCTGGCGGAAACAATCGCTCGCGCTATGAAGCATACGCCGACGATCATAGCTGGCGAGACCACGCTTCGGCAATTTATGGCGCTGCTAGTGCAGTGCCGACTGGTGGTGACGAACGATTCGGGCCCCATGCACCTGGCGGCGGCGCTCGGTTTGCCTCTGGTGGCTATCTTCGGCTCCACCGACGAGCGCTCCACCGGGCCGTTAAGCTCCCGAGCGCGGGTTGTGAAGCACGTTGTCCCCTGCAGTCCTTGCGGGCTGCGCGAATGCCCCATCGATTTTCGCTGCATGTTGGGCGTAACGGTAGATAACGTCCACAGGGTTGCACTGGAACTCGTCAAGGAGTTGGATATTCGTTATGATCGCTCGAGATAAAAAGAAGAAAAGGGGTAAGACGGTGCTGGCAACGAAGGCGCGGGGGCCGGGCGAGACACGCTCCCGTGCCTCGGAGCGGCTTACTGCTGTCTTCCTCGACCGCGATGGGACGCTGAACCAGGAAGTAGGTTACATCAATCATATTGACCGGCTGCGGCTCTATCCCTGGTCCGCCGAAGCCATCCGAAAGCTCAACCGGGCCGGAGTACCGGTGATCGTCATTACCAATCAGTCGGGAGTGGGGCGGGGTTATTTCTCCGAGGAGCTGGTACACCGGGTTCACCAGAAGATTGCCCTGGAACTTGCCGCCAGCGAGGCGCATTTGGACGCGTTCTATTACTGCCCGCACCACCCGGATTCGAATCAAGCGGCGTACAAAAAGAAGTGCCAATGCCGCAAACCGCTTGCAGGAATGATGGATGAGGCGGCGAAAAGATTCCACATCGACGTGAAGTCTTCCTACATGGTAGGAGACAGCACTCGCGATATGGAAATGGGCTTTAACGCCGGAGCGCGAACCGTGTTGGTGATGACGGGCTACGGGCGGGGCAATTACGAGAACCTGCGCGGCCGCTGGCCTCGGCTCCCGGACCTGATCGCCGAAAACCTCCTGGAAGCAGTGGAGAAAATATTGGGAGAATTGGCGCGTCGCGCTATAAAACCTCACCGGCGTGATGGCGCGCCGAGGACCTCATGAAGATCAATGCAGCGGACCGCTCTTGCTTACTTTCGCTGATCGAGCGGTTTCCTAAGCAGCACATCGTTCTCTTGGGCGACCTGGTGGCGGATGAATTTATCTACGGTGAGATCGCACGCGTTTCCCGCGAAGCGCCCGTGTTGATTCTGAAAGAGCGCGAGCGGCACGTGGTCCCGGGCGGCGGAGCCAACGCCGCAAATAATCTCGCGGACTTGGGAGCACGAGTGACGCCGGTGGGTGGCGTGGGCGACGACGAAGCGGGTGACGAGCTCATTCGTTATTTCCGGCGGAAGAATATTTCCACCCGCCGCGTGGTCCGCGTTCGCGGTTATTTGACGCCCACGAAATCGCGCATCCTGGGCGGGCTCAGCCATTGGCAGCGGCAGCAAATCGTGCGAGTCGATCGCGAGCCGGCCCAGGCGCTCGACCGAAAAACCCGGAGAGGGTTCAGCGCGAGTGTTGCGCCGCTGCTCGCCAAGGCCTCCGCGCTACTCGTCTCCGACTACGGTTTCGGCTCAACCGACGCCCACGAAGTAGAATTTCTGCGCCAGCTCGCCGGCCGGCGCCCTATGCCTTTTACCGTCGATTCACGCTACGACCTGCTGAAGTACTCGCGAGTAACAGCGGCGACACCCAATGAGCCGGAATTGGAAGCAGCCTTTGGAAAGCGGATCGGAAACAATATCGAGTTACTTCATCAGCTCGGCCAGAAGGCGCTGCGACGGCAGTGGCTCCGAGCCTTGCTGGTCACACGCGGCCGCGACGGGATGGTTCTTTTCGAGCCGCGACGCAAGCCACAGCAAATCCCGATTTTCGGTTCCGACCAGGTGACGGACGTGACCGGCGCTGGTGACACCGTAATTGCGGCGTTCACCCTCGCTTTGGCAGCCGGCGCAAACTTTCTCCAAGCCGCGCAATTGGCGAATTGCGCCGGAGGTCTGGTAGTGATGAAAAGAGGTACTGCCACCGTGACACGTCGCGAACTCGAAGAGGCCATTCGCAACTCGTGAGCGAAAAGATGATCTCTCGCGCTGAAGTTTCTGCCCTGGGCGAGCACTTGCGCCGTGAGGGGCGACGGATCGTTTTTGCCAACGGTTGTTTTGACTTGCTGCACGTCGGGCACGTTCGCTACCTCCAGGGGGCGAAAGAACAGGGAGACGTCCTGGTGGTGGGGGTGAACAGCGACCGGACGGTGCGAGAGCTTAAAGGCGAGGGGCGACCCTTGCTTCCTGCTGAGGCGCGCGCGGAGCTCATCGCGGCGCTGGAATCCGTGGACTACGTTTTGATTTTCGATGACTCGACCGCGGCGGGCGTCCTCCATGACCTCCGCCCCCACGTGCATTGCAAGGGAACTGATTATTCCGAGGAGACGGTCCCTGAGCGCGATGTCATGAAAAGTTTGGGAGGAACTGTGCGCATCGTGGGCGACGCCAAGGGCCATTCGACGCGCGAAGTGTTGTCTGAAATCGTCCGGCGATCTCAAAAGCATTGAGTGACTGGGTGATTCTGTCATTGAGTGATTGCTTTCGAAATTCGGAACACGGAATTCGAATACTTAACACCCAAGTTCAAATCTCCAGTTTCGACTTTCTTTTCTCTTCCATTCGCTCAATCACCAAATCATTACATCGGTCAATCGCTCAATTCTTATGCGCTTTCTAATCATACGTCTCAGTTCCATTGGCGACATTGTCCACGTTCTGCCACCCGTTTCTGCGCTGGCGAAGACATTTCCCGGCGCTGAAGTCCACTGGGTTGTTGAAGCGCGCCACGCTGTCCTGCTGGAGGGAAATCCTTCCGTCCACCGCGTCGTGAAGCTCGACACGCTGGGCTGGCGCAAGAGGCTCGCGTCGCCCGCGGTCTTAGAGAGGATGGTGCGGGGTGTTTTGGCACTGCGCGAAGATCCTTACGACGCGGCGCTTGATTTCCAAGGGCTTTATAAATCAGCGATCATTTCCAGGCTCAGCCGTTCCCGACAAAGGCTCGGGTTCGCCGATAAATGGCTGCGTGAGCCGGCCGCCGGAGTCTTTTATAATGAGCGCGTGTCACCGCACGGCCGTTGCCACGTGATTGAGAAAAACTTCTCCCTTGTCGAGCCCCTGGGCGTTCGCACCCTCGAGCCTGCTCAATGGGAATTCCCCTTGCCGCGGACCGCGTCGGATGATGGCTACGTGGAGAAACAGCTTGCCTCTCTCGGCGTGAAGGAGTTTATGGTGATGAATCCAGGTGGGGGATGGCAAGCAAAGCGTTGGGCGCCGGCGCAATATGCAGACCTCATTCGCCGCCTGGAATCGGAGTTCGGCTGGAAAATCCTATTGACTGGGTCACCGCAGGAAGAGGGTTTGATCGAGGAAATACTTACCCTCGCGGGATCGCATGAAGCGCACTATTTTCCTTCAACGCTCATTCAACTTATCGCGCTGGTTCGACGAGCCGGGCTCTTTCTCGCCGGAGATACCGGGCCGCTGCACTTGGCCGCAGCGGTGTCCACGCCCATCGTCGCCGTCTTCGGGGCGACCGGCTCTCCGAATACTCCCGAACGTAACGGACCTTTTTTCCCCGACGATATTACGCTCTCAAACGGCCGCCCGGCACCATCCCCCCACAATCCCAAAGCCCCGCACTACATCGAGGGTGTCACGGTTGACGCAGTGCTGAAGGCCATTCGAAAGCGTTTGGCGAGGGCGCATGGATAGTGGATACGCGGCTTGGGCGGCACGGTGGCGAGTGCCACTCGGATTTGCCATGGGCGTCGCCTTCGTGATTCTGTCCCAACCAACCTTACCGCTTCTTGTGACCGGAGGTGGAATCGCCTTGCTGGGGCTTTTACTGCGGGCGCTTGCCGCGGGCTATCTTGAGAAGGGCCGCTCATTGGCGACCGGTGGTCCTTATCGATACACACGTAACCCTCTTTACCTCGGAAGTTTTTTCATGGGTGTGGGTTTTGCGATTGCGGCAGGATCGTGGGCGCTGGGGCTGGCCTTCCTGGTTTTCTTCCTCCTTGTTTACTGGCCCGTGATGCGCCGCGAAGAGGATTTTCTGCGCCGGCAATTCAGTGAAGGGTACGACCGATACGCGGCATCGGCGTCGCTATTCTTTCCCACTTTCGTGGCCGTTTTCAAGGTTGGACAGAGCTTTGCCCCGGAAGAAAAGTTCCGGTGGGAGCGTTATCGAAAAAACCGCGAATATGAGGCGGCGCTGGGTTATCTTACTGGGCTGGTTTTTCTGGCAGTGAAGCTTCGATTGCGATAAATTATTGAGGAAGCGACCTTTTAACTCTGCACTGCGTCTAAGTGAATACTATGAATTTTAGAATCTTTCGTGTTTTCAAAGCAAGCCTAGCCTTGCTCATTATCACGAGCGTAAACCCTGGGAGGGCGCAAGCTCCGGGGCGCACCCCCTTCGCACCTGGAGAAACATTAACTTTTGATGTGGACTGGTCCATCTTTACCGCCGGAAAAGTCGTGGCGACGCTGGTGAAATCCGGCAAGGATGGGACTGACCCTTCCGAAATCATTACCACCGCTCGGACGCAGGGCTTCGCGTCCCTACTCTTCAAGGTTCAAGACGACTTTGACTCGTTCTTCAATTCCCAAACCCTTTGTTCACGCAGGATTTTGAAGAAGGTTAGCGAAAACAGCCGGCGGCGGGAAATTAATACCGTCTTCAACACAGACCGGGGCGTTGCCGTCCAGGATGACCGCGACCTGAACACGCCCAACGCTCCGCCCAAACACATCGAAAATAAAATCTCCGGTTGCGTGGAAGATATCGTTACCGCATTTTACTTTCTGCGTCACCAGCCCCTGCACCTGGGCCAGGACATCCATGTATCCCTCAATGACGGTGGCCAGACGCACGATGTCGCAGTAGAAGTTCAGGCGCGGGACCAACTTCACACGGCGCTCGGAAACCGCATGGCTTTCCGCCTCGAACCCAAAATCTTTGGAACGCTTTACAATAAACAGGGTCGGCTCCTCGTCTGGTTAAGCGACGACGCGCAGCGCCTGCCCTTGCGGATCAAAATGACCATTTCGGTCGGCACCATCACGGGTAATCTAAAGTCGGTGACGATGCTCCCCGCCAATGGGTCTTCCGGCCATTAGGATGGCTTGCATTTTTGGAAGGCTCAGCGGAGAAGGCCCGCGACTTGGTCCACGAGAAACGGGATGCACATCACCTTACGATTCTCTTCCAGGATTTCAGCCTGGGTTGTCACACGCCCCTCCATCGCGAGGGCGTGATGTTAAACTTTCCCACCTTCTGCGGGCGCAATTATTATAATCTAGGGGTCAGCGGGAAAGGGGTGCCCCGGCAATTCTGTCGGACCGTAGCGCCGTAACCGCTCATGGACGATGTCAACTCCAAACGTCGTCGAAAAGATTGGAAACGCGAACCGGCAATGGCGACAGGTTCGCCAAGTCCTCGACCAGTCATTGGTAACCTTCTTGAAGGAGGACTCACTGACGGTTTCGGGATCGATTGCCTACTTCTCCATGCTCTCCATCTTCCCTTTGTTGCTTCTGCTGGTGAGTCTCAGCGGACTTTACATCCGTCATTTCGAACTCAGCGGTGAGCTCACCGTAGTCCTGGAAGGTCTCCTCCCGATGAAGCCGGATTTCATCATGAAGGAACTGGTACGGATCTCGCAGGCTTTCGGGCGCGTTTCATTATTTTCCTTCCTGCTTCTCTTGTGGAGCTCGTCGGGCATGTTTCTTCCCCTGGAAAAAGCGCTGAATCGCGCCTGGGAGGTGGAGAAAAGCCGAAGTTGGTGGCGAAGTTATCTCGTTGCATTGGAGATGGCTTTTGTCTTCGCGCTGTTCATTTTGGCCTATGCCAGCGTGGCCAGTGTAAACGTCTATCTTCAGAAGAGTTTGTATGGTTGGGCCGAGCTTCATCCGGCGCCCGCCCTCACAGAATTTTTTTACCATACCGCTTTTGCCGCGGTCACTTTCGGAATGACTCTGCTGATTTTCACTATCCTCTTCCAGCGTCTGCCCAATCGTCACCTGGGAAGCCGCAAGGTGCTTCCGGGAGCAATTCTAACGGCTATTTTTTGGGAAGCGGCGCGGACGCTATTCACTCTTCTTCTGCCACTCTTCAATTACATCCACGTTTACGGATCAATTGGCGTTGTTGTGGCCTTGATGACATGGCTTTACATTTCCTCCGTCGTGACGCTGTTTGGCGCGCATGTTTCCCGCAGCCTCTATAGAACGCTGCATTCACCTGAGTTGGTTGTAGCGCCGGCAGTGACATTGCCAGTTGAATCGCCCATTCAATCCGTAGGTGAAGCACGGTAGGTGTGAACGGAGATCGACCCTGCTTGCATCTTAACCGTCACTGCGCCATCAAGGTCTGTCCTGTACACCTGAGCTCCCGCCATCCTCAGACGTTCGAGCGCATCTGAGCTCTGCTGGTCAGATCTTCCACCACCTTCAGCGCTGACCAGCGCAACCAGCGGCAACACGCGTCCCAGAAACTCCGATGAGGAAGAAGTCTTCGAACCAGAATGCGTTACCTGCAGCGTGCGGCCTTCAAGGGGAAATCCCGAGCGCAACAACTCCTGCTCTACTTTGCCGCTGATTTCTCCCGGCAGAAGGACACTGGCCTCACCATTCGAAATCCGCATGACCAGCGAATCATCATGGGCGGGAGCCCGCGAAGTAAGGGCAGCCCGTTGTTGACCCAGGCCATCAAATTCCGTGATAGCTTGTTCCTCACCATTTGAAGTGGGCGGGCTGGAGCCATCTTGAAGGGTATTCGCTTTCTGTTCGCCCGGCGGCCAGAGGATGCACACGGATGTTCCTGCGCGCTCGAAGCGATCACCTGCCCCCACTTCGCGAATCGTAATCCCACGCCGCTGAACCTGCTCGAGCAAATCTTTGTAGGAAGGAGTGAACGGATTATTGCCATGCCAGAATTCTCCGACGTGAAAATTTCTAACCACCGCTGCAAGGCTGCCCAGGTGTTCCTCGCGAGCATCGCTCAACGCCACGATGTCAATTTTTTCGATACCGCGCGACCACAAATAAGGGGAAACAACATTTTCACCGGGATCCCAGCGCCTTCCCTGGAAAGTTCCCTCCCGAGTGTTTCCTCCGCGGCTTCCTCCCGCGTCCATCAAAAGGGTCGTTTGGTCCGGCAGCACCAGGAAAAGCGCGTCGCCCCCGCCACAATCGAGCGCGGTCACTTCCAAGACTCCACGGGGAAGTCGAGGCGCAAACGGATGAAGAGCGATGAGGGCCGCAAGAACACCCAGTGCAGCCAGTGATATCCAGAAGACGCGTGTCCTGCGCCCCAAAGCCAACGCTGCGATCACGGCGGACAACACAAAACCCCAGGCGACCCACGCGGGAGGTTCAGAGACGCGGAAAGATAGCCAGCCCGGCAGCCCGGGTAAGTCGGTCAAGGCAAAAAGCGCACTTAAGATGAGACTGACGACCTTGGCGGGCCAAGCCGCAATCGC